>JAEEGL015909990.1_pt1 | contig 163889 bp, 111 predicted proteins | sample 9134231 | NCBI WGS metagenome assembly JAEEGL01 (sample SAMN16246548, study PRJNA631951) | gut metagenome | biome: gut microbiome; feature: rumen; material: fiber-attached | host: Bos | place: Iran: Karaj | collected 2018-10 | reverse complement strand
TATGCTTTCACAATCTTAGCGAATTCTTTCAAAGACCGCACCAAACAAGAATGGGACAAGAAGTATCTCTTATCGTTTGGACTTGTAACTGGCACTGGTCACCTTACGAATGCGGGGGCACTGTTTGCCGATGATTGCCCATTGTGGCAGTCTCGTCTATATTGTACCCGATGGGATGGAACGGGAAAGGGCGATGCCATAAATGATGCAGAGTTTACAGGCAATGTCCTCATGCTGCTCCGTGAAGCCATGAACTTTGTGAAATCTAACACCAAGAGAGGCTGGGAGAAACTGCCTGATGGTCGAAAGAATAAACCAGAGTATGCGGAACGTGCCGTTCTGGAGGCAATGGTAAACCATTTCATCCATCGTGACTACACAGTGATGGGAAGTGAAGTCCATCTTGACATCTATGATGACCGCCTTACTGTAACATCCCCAGGAGGAATGTACAATGGGATGTTAATACAGGATCTTGACATCGCAGACGTTTCTTCCGAAAGACGCAATCCGATACTTGCCAATGTAATGGCTCAACTTGATTATATGGAGAAACGAGGCAGTGGACTCACACGCATCTGCAATGAAACCAAAGCCTTGGATGGGTATAAGGATGAATTTAGGCCTAAGTTCAAATCCACCCCGACCCAATTCCAAACCATCATATTCGCCTCCTCCGACACCCAAAATGTCGGAGACGTGTCGGAGACAAAACTCACTGAACGTCAGCATAAAATACTCAATCTCGTCAAAGAGTCTCCGACAATCACCGGCAGACAAATGTCGGAGATGCTGTCGGTGAGCCAACGCACTATCGAACGTGACCTTTCAGCTTTGCAGAAAATGGGAGTTCTGAAACGTCAAGGCAAGGATAATGATGGCGTGTGGATAATCGTGAAGAATGATGACAACTGATATTATGAGCCATCAATAACATGATGTCCACGGTACAATGATTGTCAACCATGGTCTCGTAAGACAATCTTTCCACAGTTTGGCGATTCACACCTATCAACCGTGAAAAATAAAATTAACGTGATCATACGTTCAATCTCGTGCTCGGATTGCAAAGGGCAGGATACCCTTGCCCCACCTCAAACATTATGGAATCAGCTACGTTTGCCGATAGCAATAGAGGCCCGATGGGTCTTGCTTTTAGATTCTAGCTATTTACTCCTCTCCGCCGTAAAAAAATAAGAACATTAACATTTATTCACCATTATCTTTTTGTCATACAACAGGAAAGAGATAATTTTGTATTGTTTTTTCTTGACCGTTTATGATGACTTATACACATCAGCGATGACACTTTAAGAGGAATATGAAAAACAAAAATTGGCAATAGATTTGATAAAAATCGCAGAAAAAGCTTTATGGCAAACCAGCACACCAAATCAGACAAAAAAACGATTTTCAACAAAAAATTCATTTTGACGATTACAACCTTCGCCATAATCCTTCTCATTTTACATCATTTTATTTCTACACTAATCCCAAAAGAGAGAACATACAGGATCATCAGTGAAAAAAATGGGACTTACATGATAGTCCCCTCAATGGAGCCGCCTATCTTCACAATGAATATTTTTGAATTAATCAATCACTTCTCCAATCCTCCTATAGATAAAGATAAAGAAACGTTTTGTAATATAAAGCATATTTCACTGCCGGACACAATGCAAACCATTCCAAACGGTGCATTCGAAAATTGCTCAAATCTACAAACTGTCAGCATTCCGAATTCTGTGGAAAGCATTGGGAATGGAGCATTCTACGGTTGTTCAAGCCTGCAAACAATCAACATTCCAGATTCTGTGAAAAGCATTGAGTATGGAGTATTCTACGGTTGTTCAAGCCTGCAAACAATCAACATCCCTAATTCTGTGGAAAGCATTGGAGATGGAGCATTCTACGGTTGTTCAAGCCTGCAAACAATCAACATTCCTAATTCTGTGGAAAGCATTGGGTATAGAGCATTTTATGGTTGCTCAAATCTACAAACTGTCAACATTCCAGATTCTGTGAAAAGCATTGGGAATGAAGCATTTTCTGATTGCTCAAGTCTAAAAGAAATCAGCATTCCGAATTCTGTGAAAAGCATTGGGTATGGAGCATTCTACGGTTGTTCAAGCCTGCAAACAATCAACATCCCTAATTCTGTGGAAAGCATTGGAGAATGGGCATTTTATAACTGTTCAAGTCTAAAAGAAATCAACATTCCAAATTCTGTGAAAAGCATTGGAGAATGGGCATTTAATAACTGTTCAAGTCTAAAAGAAATCAACATTCCAGATTCTGTGAAAAGCATTGGGTATAGAGCATTCTACGGTTGTTCAAGCCTGCAAACAATCAACATTCCAGATTCTGTGGAAAGCATTGGGTATGGAGCATTTTCCCGTTGTTCAAGCCTGCAGACAATCAACATTCCTAATTCTGTGAAAAGCATTGGAGATTGGGCATTTGAGAACTGTTCAAGTCTAAAAGAAATCAACATTCCAAATTCTGTGGTAGGCATTGGAGATAGGGCATTTAATAACTGTTCAAGTCTAAAAGAAATCAACATTCCAAATTCTGTGAAAAGCATTGGAGATAAGGCATTTAAGAACTGTTCAAGTCTAAAAGAAATCAACATCCCTAATTCTGTGAAAATCATTGGGTATGAGGCATTTTATGGTTGCTCAAATCTAAAAACTGTCAACATTCAGTTTACGTATCCGGTGAGATTTATTGGAAAAGATGCATTTAAAGGTACTCCATGGGAAAATAACAACAAATAAAAAATAGAGGCCCGATGAACCTTACTCTTAGCTTCTAAATTCTAGCTTTTAGATTCTAACATTACTAAATCACCACAACTTCTACCCGATTATGCTTTTTATATTTAGCATTTCCAATTTATCCCGTCGCATTTAGCGTTTGTAATTTAATTATCCCTATCTTTGTGACAAATAAAAACAGATATTTTCCAAATGGTAAGAGCAATATTTCCAGGCAGTTTCGACCCGCTTACTCTTGGACACTATTCAGTGGTGAAAAGAGCACTTTCATTTGTTGATGAGGTAATCATCGCGATTGGAGTCAATGAGTCAAAACGCCCATTTTTCGATACAGAAGCAAGAAAAAGAATAATCGAAGAGACATTCAAGAATGAGCCTCGCGTCAAAGTAGCCACATACGACTGCTTGACTGTAGATTTCGCAAAACAAGTCGACGCCACAATCATCCTCCGTGGAATACGCGCGGTAGCGGATTTTGAATATGAGAAGACGGTAGCGGATGCCAACCGTCAGATTTCAGGAATCGACACCATACTGCTCTTCACTGAGCCTCAACACTCATTCATCAGTTCCACCGTCGTACGAGACATTCTCCGCTATGGCAAAGATCCCAAAGACATGCTTCCTCCAGGCATCGACCTGAAAGCAATCCTTGAGATAAAAAATGAGCACAAAGATTTAATTTGTTAAAATATTTAATATGGCAAAAACGCATTATAATGGACTCCGAAGTCAAGAAGTCATTGATTCCAGAAACAGATTCGGAACCAACATTCTTACTCCACCGGAGAAGGAATCGTTATTTATAAAATTTCTAGAGAAATTCAAGGATCCCCTAATCATTATATTGCTTGTCGCTGGAGCTTTGTCAATTTGTATATCAATATACGAATATTTCCAGCATCCCGACCCAACCGTCTTTTTCGAGCCAGTCGGCATTTGGGTGGCAATCTTCCTTGCCACAGGTATGGCTTTCTACTTTGAATATGCCGCCGACAAAGAGTTTGAAGTGCTCAACCAAGTGAACGATGACGAGCCGGTACAGGTTATCCGTGACGGAATAACTACAGAAATTCCACGCAAAGATGTGGTGGTGGGCGACATCGTGATTCTTGTGACAGGTTGTGAAGTGCCTGCCGACGGAGAATTGTTGGAAGCCACATCCCTCAACATTGATGAAAGCACGCTTACCGGCGAACCTATCTGTCTGAAAACCACAAAAGAAGAAGACTTCGACCCTAATGCCACATTCCCTTCCAACCATGCTATGCGTGGCACGAAAGTGATGGAAGGCCACGGTATAATGCGAGTGTTTGCTGTGGGAGACCACACTGAAAATGGAAAAGTTTTCACAGCCGCTAAAATAGACAACAGCATCAAGACTCCGTTGAACGAACAGCTTGACAGACTCGGCAACATGCTTGCCAAAATCAGTTACATAATCGCTGGAATCATCATCGTCGGACGAATCGGAATGTATTTCATCAACAACGATGGATTCTCTTGGTTTGGAGACGGTGCGACCGCAGGTTTCGTCACTGAGACACTTCAGGCATGTATGGTGGCTGTGGCACTTGTAGCAGTGACCGTTCCAGAAGGTTTGCCTATGGCTGTCACACTATCGCTTGCATACAGTATGCGTGCGATGCTCAAAACCAACAACCTTGTACGCAAGATGCACGCTTGCGAGACAATGGGAGCGACGACTGTGATCTGCACCGATAAAACAGGTACACTCACACAGAACAAGATGCAGGTATATGAAACTAAGTTTTTCAATCTGCAACCAGACCAGACACTTACCGGCGACGAAGCCAGCAACCTTGTTGTGGAAGGCATTTCCGTCAACTCAACAGCCCTACTCGACCTTTCTGACGCAAACAATCCTAAGGCTTTAGGAAATCCTACGGAAGGAGCATTGCTTCTATGGCTTCACAAACACAATATCGACTTTGAGAAAGTAAAAGAGAATGCGGAAAGAGTGGATGAGATCCCATTCTCCACAGAACGCAAGTACATGGCATCACTTGTTAAATCTCAGTATTTGAACGGCAAAAAAGTGTTGTATCTGAAGGGAGCTCCCGAAATAGTGCTTGCTCTTTGTTCAAACATCGCTGGAGGAGAGACTAAACACTCTATCAATGAGACTCTGCTAAAATATCAGAATCAAGCGATGCGTACCCTTGCATTCGCATATCAGATTGTAGAAGACGGGGATGCTGTCATCAACGACAACAAACTAACTGCCAACAACCTGACATTCATGGGTATAGTTGCGATTGCAGACCCTGTGCGTAAAGAGGTTCCTGATGCTGTAAACAGTTGTATTGAGGCAGGCATCGACATCAAAATCGTGACTGGAGACACCACAGCGACTGCAAAAGAGATCGGCCGTCAGATAGGTCTTTGGAAAGAGACATACGGAGAAAACAACATCATCACAGGTCCCGACTTCGCGGCATTATCAGACGAGGAAGTTTACAACAGAGTTGAGGAAATTAAAATTATCGCCAGAGCTCGTCCACTTGACAAGAAAAGATTGGTGGAGACGTTGCAAAAACGCAACCAAGTTGTGGCTGTGACTGGAGACGGAACCAACGATGCCCCTGCATTGAAAGCCGCTCACGTAGGATTGTCGATGGGAGACGGCACAAGTGTGGCAAAAGAGGCGTCGGATATAACTATCATAGACAACTCATTCTCAAGTATCACACGCGCTGTGATGTGGGGACGTTCATTATACCAGAATATCCAGCGATTCATATTGTTCCAGATGACAGTAAACGTGGCAGCATGCCTTATCGTGCTTGTCGGAGCTTTCATCCCGGGAATCAAATCGCCACTTACAGTGACACAGATGCTATGGGTAAACCTAATAATGGACACATTCGCAGCAATGGCATTGGCATCACTTCCGCCATCAATGAGTGTGATGAAAGAGAAACCAAGATCAAGAACCGCGTTTATCATCAACGATCCGATGAAGAAATTCATACTTTCAGTCGGAGTATTCTTCTTCGCTGCCATGCTAGGACTACTGTTTATGATGAAAAATCACGAAATCACATTTGAAAGCGGGTTGCTAGGCATGACACCAGGAGGATCAACTCTATCTCCGTATGAATGCAGTCTGTTTTTCACGATATTCGTGATGCTTCAGTTCTGGAACATGTTCAATGCCAAAGCATTCGAGACAAACAAAAGTGCTTTGCATTTCAAGAATAGCAAAGGATTCGTCACAATCGCCGCATTAATCTTATTCGGTCAGATTCTGATTGTAACCCTTGGAGGAGCGATGTTCAACGTGACACCGATCAACATAACCGATTGGCTGATAATCATAGGCGCGACATCGATTGTATTATGGATTGGGGAATTAGTGAGGATGATTAAGAAATAATCCGTAGAGACGGGATTATTCCCGTCTCCACGAAATTCTTTTTAAATGAAAAAATTTATCAAGACAACATTGGCATTTTTCTCAGCTATCGCAATGATAGCTTGCTCACAAGTGCAAGGAGGAAGAATGGACAGAAGAAAAATAGTAAAAGACACAGCAGCGGAAGAGAGTGCAGAATCGGCTGATATAGCAGTGTCCGTTGCAAAAAGCAAAACGAATATGACTCTTCCAGAGCTTAATTATTCCGATGGAAACAAAGAGTTCAACGACTCAGTTCAATTAAACCTGGCAAGCATCATCATCCCTGCTGTGACAAATCCGTCAACAGGATATGATTGGGAAGTGAAAATAGAAACTCAGGACAGTTCTATTTTGAAACTGGACACAGTAAAGAACACCACCCAAAGAGATCCGTCACAGCCAATGATGTGCGGTGCACCGTCGACCAGAGAATATGTATTCAGTTTTCAGAAAACCGGATTCGCAAAAGTCATCTTTGAATACAAACGACCTTGGGAGAAAAAAGATCCAGAGGCAACAGTAGTTTACAACATCACAATCGTTGAATGACCATGTGGACACAAGTAGAATTCTCTCTTAATGAAAAGCGACGTGGGTTTCATCTAGTCACAGGCGAAATTCTGTCTCATTTGCCAGCATTACCTAAAGTCGGATTGCTGAACCTGTTTATCAAACACACATCCGCAGGGTTGACAATCAACGAGAATGCTGATCCTGATGTTCGCGTCGACATGGAAAGCATCTTCAACCGCATGGTGAAAGAACGCGAGCCATATTACCAGCATACACTTGAAGGAGACGATGATATGCCAGCTCACGCCAAAAGCACACTCGTCGGCGACAGCCTTACTATTCCAATCACCAATGGCAGGCTTAACCTTGGCACTTGGCAAGGAATATACCTTTGTGAATTCAGAAACTACGGAGGTGCGAGACATATCGTCGCGACAATCGCAGGAGAATGAATCCAAATTCACAATGCCAAATGAAAAATGCTAAATTCTGCAAAATGGGCATCAAACTGACCAAAAAGAAGAAAATGATCATCAGGTTATCTCTGCTGATCATAGCGATTCTCATTATCACTCCAATTTGTTTCTACAAATCAGTAGAGAATAAAACCGCAGACAAGCTGTACGACGACGTCAACAGCATTCCATACAATGAAGTGGGAATGGTGCTTGGCACCAACCCAAAAACGAAAAAAGGGATGGACAATCCATATTTCACCTATCGTGTGGATGCGGTGGAAAAGCTATACAAGGCAGGCAAGATTAAATTTGTCCTTATCAGCGGAGACAACAAAACGAAGGATTATTCAGAACCTGATGTTATGAGAGAGATCCTTATAGAAAGAGGCATCCCTAAAGATGTGATTTACATAGACTATGCAGGATTCAGGACATTGGATTCCGTAGTGAGAGCCAAAAACATCTTTGGACAGACCAAAATGACCGTCATTTCCCAGAAGTTTCATAACGAAAGGAGCATTGTGCTAGGAGAATGGCAGGACATGGATTTAATCGGCTTCAACGCTAAAGATGTAGAAGTCAAAAGAAGCAAGTATAAAACATTGATAAGGGAAGCTGGAGCGAGAATGAAACTATACCTTGACATGCTTATCGGCAAAGAGCCACACTTTGGAGGGGAGCCAATCCAAATCGCAACCGGACATCCACAAACAGACATAAACGAATAAAAACATGCTTACTATATACAAAGGAAGACCAGAAGACCTGTCTGGCAGACTAGAGAGAGAAATCAGAGTGTACGACCTACTCGACTCACTACATGTTGAATATGACCGTCTCGACCATGAGCCAGCCATGACCATGGAAGTATGTGCGGAGATAGACGCAGCGTTTGAACGCATGCCACTAGAAGCGTTCAAAGCAGACCAAAGTGCGGACAAAGGCAAACATGCCATCATCTGTAAGAATCTGTTTCTCACAAACAAACAGCACACCAAATACTATCTTCTAATGATGCCAGGCGACAAAAAATTCCTGACCAAAGACTTGTCTGCACAGATAAATTCAGCCAGATTGTCGTTTGCCGGAGAGGAAGAGATGCTCAAATATCTCGACGTCACACCAGGATCAGTGTCTGTGCTTGGATTGATGAACGACAAAGAGAACACTGTGCAATTGCTGATAGACAGTGATGTGTTGAGAAGTGAATTTGTAGGTTGTCATCCATGTATGAACACATCCAGTCTGCGTATGCATGTGAAAGACTTGACAGAAAAGATTCTCCCAGCCATCCACCACGAAGCCATAGTAGTGAATTTATAGTTTAGTAGTCACTACACATACAAAAAAAGAGACCGTTTTGTGTTATAACACATTTAATACTACTCATTTTACATTACTGATCCGAATTTTATGGCTATTTTTTGTCCTCTTCAAAAAAAATATTATTTTTGTAAATTAACTACCCTTTTAAAGGTAGTCATAAAAAGGGCGTACTAAACTACACCTCTAAAATACATTTTCAGTTGCTATCCTAAAAAGAAAAGGCAATGAATATGATTAAGAGATTGACAAATATTTTGACCACTCTGCTTGTTTTATCTGCTATTACATCATGCAACAATAAACAGGTGGAAAGTCAGCAATATATCCTAGAAGCACCAGAAGCCAAAGATGGTGTCGACATCCGTTATTTCCAGAAAAGAATCGATGGAGAGAACGGACATGATTACGTGGACTATATGGCGATAATCTACAATGAGAAAAATCATTATAGAGAGGAAACATTATACTACTATTCATCCCAACATAAAACCATTCTGAATCAACGAAAATTCAGATTTCTGGTAAGGAATGGCGAACTTATCATGTTTGAGAATGAGGCGGACACTGTAGGACGATGCTATCTATCCGTAAACACAGATGCCAGAGTGATTTATTCAACTGAGCCTAAAGCCCCAGGATATATTCCTATCACGCACACACATACATTGCAGGGCACACGCAAAGTGAAATTGTCGAAAATGGATGACTCCATATATGTGTACAGTTTCTACACTCCATACACCTACGTACATGAGGAATACTATGACAGATCGTTGAAACTTGTGAAATTTTCCGAAAGTTACTACGATTTGGACTTCTCTATGGAACAAATAGACTCAACCTACGCTCCAAAAGAATTCAAGGAAATTCTGCATCAGCAACTGATGATTTCACCTGACTCAGAAATGCCAGACAGCTGCGTCACCTCAGAATATGTCAACAAGATGGAGAAGAACATCTTAATGACAGTCGCATTATGGAGGGAATATATCAACAATATTGAAATAGGAAACGCCAATGGATGTTCAGAGCGTGAGAGCAAAGCTTTGTTCAACTATCTTCGCAACAACTCATACAGGAATCTGTTCCTGACAAAAGCTTTGGAATATTCCAATCAGAAGAATGAGTACGCAGAAACCATTTTCTTGATAATGCTTCCGGAAATCAACAAGAACTACAAGCTCTATGCCAGTGTTGTGAATGATTTCCCATTCCTTTTGGATTATCCTGAAATAAAGAACAAATTCAAGAAAGGCAGATAAACGATTGACGAAGTCAGAGACAAATTCGTCTAAATATTCTGTAGAGACGTCGCATTGCGGCGTCTCTACTTTTATATCCAGACATGGGTGACCGTTTTTCATAAATCTGAGCGACCACAATGGATCGCCCCTACGTCAAAATCCAACACATGGATTTTACCCACAATTATGAATTATGAATTGACCAATATCATGGAACGGTAATCAAAACAGGCCATGGTTGGCAAACGTCGCAGACGCTTGGCTACCATGGCCTGTTATTTGTTTTATACAACCTCTTGTATATCTGTACCTAATGCCTAATGAACAAGTATTTTCTTTCCATTCACAATATAAATAGCAGAAGGGAATTCCTGATGGAATGTTTCTTCCTTGCAGAGACGACGGGATACTAGGATTCGTCCGTCAATCGTTGAGATTCGTAGAAGAGCATCATCTATAGCCTCAGCCACAATAGCACCGTCTTTAGTCCAAACCTTTATCTTGCTGTTATCCTCAGCGACCATCTCTTCTATATCAGTACTACCGTCATATCGAGCTGTCATCGTATAGCGAGTTCTCGTTGTAGCTCCCTCACGATAAACAACCAAGCCACAATTATCACGGCCAACGTAGAGAGAGAATGGAATATTCTCTGAAGAATTAGCAGGAATATCAACTGTGAACGACGCAAGTTTCCTTCCCATATAATTACCTGTAGTATCCAACTCGATGATATACGTAGCGGAATGAGGCTCAGAAGTACCATTGTTGACGATAAGGTTTCCTACAACGATCTGATCAGAAGTGTTATATCTGCTGGTCGTAAAATTAACAGTCACTTCCCCATTGTTTGCCATATCACCATTCATATTATTGAAAACAATCAGATTTCCTAAGTTGTCATAAACAGAATAGCGAGTGTAGATGAAAGTGTTTGGAATATACGAATTGACTACAGTCTCCTCTCCTGGCTTCAGATACAGCTGCGGATTTATCGAATAAAAACCTCCTATATAATTGAGAGAGACATTTAGATAATTGTCGTAATATGCATCACCTTCATTTTTCACCATGACTCGGCAGATAAGGGTTCCTGTTTCCGTTGTATCTATCCTTACAGAAGCTTTAAGGTTGTACTGCTTGTCCCCCTTATAAACGATACCACTATCCAAGACAATCATGTCTTTACTTAGCAACCAATAATAAACAGAGTCTGATTCCGGAATAAATTTGAAATCGACATCACTACTGTCTCCCGCTTCTACAGTGACATAAGAAGCAAAAGAAGCAGCATCGGGTTTCTTATCTGTAGAGTTTATCATCATGTAAATATATTTGTAATACTCCTGTGTGCCAGAGTTTTTCAAATGGATTATGCCATGGGCATATTGCTCTGAGTCGATATAATCAACCATTTCCACAGAAGCTGACAACTCGTACTTATCAACGAGCGACACAACTCCATTTTTAACAGAGAATGTACAGCTGACATATTCATGTCCATCACAAGGAGTCCAATGTTCTCCATCCTCACTTTCTATAAGACAAACCTTATATGTCTTTCCATCTTCGAACTTTGAGACATTTAGGTTATATACGTTTTCCATATAGTTGACCAACTGTGGAGCGACGTCGTACTTTCCAATTTTTCCTATATTGACAACATTTCCGTCTTCATCTATATATCCATTTGCCAAATGCATGGTTTTCTCTTCAGACAAGCTGTTGAGATAAGAATAAAATAAGAAATAATGTCCATTATCATACTGACAATCCACAGACAAAGATTCAATGACAGAATTTCGGACAGATGCATCAACGACCCCATTGTCTGGCTGAATGCCATAAACTATATAATTGTTTCTAGAAAATCCATCTGACGACTTACTTGAGCCTACCTCTGTTGTGGTGTGCGGATTCAATACCGCCAGATCATAATATCCATCACGTGAGCCATCCCATCCCCAATTGACATGGAACAATCCATTTTTGTCAATTCCGTCACACAAGAAACGATGTCCTTTTGTCAATGAATATCCAGCCATAAGGACAGGACGGTTTTCCTTCAACTCATTATAGATGAGGTTAGACCAATCCTTGAATGTGTAGCTGGAGCGGTAAGCTATACGAATCAAATCAGGATCATATCCAAACACATTTACAAGTTCTTCCATACAAAGTTTACCGGAAGGGCTCTCTTCTTTACCGAAATCCATCTCAACAGCAGCGTCGACTACAGAAAAAAGATCAGAAACGGCTTTTGCATTTACGTCTGTATATCCATTGAAGTAGTTGTCCAGCATATTATCCCAATCCAATATCGTGCCTTTTTCAGCACCTGCGACATCAATTTTTCCAGTCGCTGTAGTATAAGCCGGAACATCAGAAAGTGTTGCCGCCGGATAACGGTGATAATAAAGAAGTTGAGCGACTGCAGTTGCCACACAACCTACAGGAGCTTGTTTCTCTCCAAAAGCAGGTGCATTCAAGTTAAAAGGAGCCCATTGTCCCCATGCGATATCCTTTAGCAATGGTTCTATTGGAGCATCTTTAATTCGTGTAGCTCTTAATTCCGACCCAGATGCAGACTGAGACAACTCTATATTCTTATGTAGGTTTTCATCTATATTCTGCACAAAGCGATCGATCATTTCTTGCAGTTCTGGATAAATCTCACCGTCATTACTATATGCAAGAAGAGCAGGCACACGAGAATCAGCAGATAGAATCGCATACCCTCCATTATCTCCTTTGAAAGTATAACATACGGTATCTCCATTCACAATCTTGGAATCCACAAGATATACTTTGTCTGAATTGACAAGTGTATTATTCGCTATTCCCTGTATCTCATCAAAAGAACGGGATCCAGCAAAAATGCTGTTGGATGCAAGAGCAAGCACAGAAAACAATAGTAATTTTAGTTTTTTCATAGCTTCAAATTTTTAAGGGGCAAATCACCCAAGTTCGCAAATCTCTATAATTAAATCTTTTTATGCTTTTCGCTTCCCGTCAAATACGCTTCTTGTCAAATGTAAATAAAGTTTTTACAAAAACATATTTTTTGCGACACATATTTCACCACTATGTTTTCAACAACATATTTATCGTGTATTTTACTGATTATAACGGCAAAACAAATCCCTGAAAGTTCACATCAAACTTCCAGGGAATATTTATCTATAATTAATTATCAAACTCAGCTATGCATTATTGACACCGCTGAGCATCGGCACAAAATTGCACTCTTCTAATTTGTCGACCGCAAACTGGCTTTCATCAATACGTCTAACACGATGCATATTGCTTACACCAGACGAGTCCTCAACCGGAATAATCATCATACCTCCTACTTTAAGTTGAGCCATCAACTTTGGAGGAAGCTGAAATGCTCCAGCAGTAACAATGATCTTGTCGAACGGAGCATGCTCAGGCATACCAAGATAACCGTCGCCACAAATATTATTGACTCTGATATCCAGTCTTTGGAAAAGATCCGACGTGATATCATACAATGCTTTCTGTCGCTCTATCGAATAAACATCCACTCCAAACGCCACCAGACATGCTGTCTGATATCCACTGCCAGTGCCTATCTCCAAAACTTTTTCACCAGGTTTCAACTCCAGCAACGACATTTGCCTTGCTACAGTAGACGGTTGGGATATCGTCTGTTTTGCAGCGATAGGCAACGTCACATCTTCATAAGCAGACGCCACATACATCGGTTGGCAAAACAAATGGCGTGGCACCTTCGAGATCGCATCCAACACATCTTCAGAAAAGGCTAACTTATTAGTTCTAAGCTGAGCCACCATCATTCTTCTTCTCGCCGCAAACTTCGGTTCTTCAACAAAATTCATCTCTCTTATTTCATCACGTACACAACACTCTTGGTAGAAAAGAACTCCTCCTCAAAATAATTGGTAAGGGATTCGCTCATGGCATTTCTTCCAAACGATTTCAACTCATCCGTCAAATCGCCACCCTTCAACGCAATCACACCGACAGGAAGTGCAGACGACGCAACTGGCTTCAACAAAGGTCGAGCCAACTTCACAAGGTCTGGCATCTGCATCACAGCACGGCTCACTACATAGTCATACTTCGTCTTCACTTCCTCTGCACGCAAATGTTCTCCTTTGATATTCTTCAGACCAATAGCTTCAGCCACCGCATTCAGCACCTTGATCTTCTTCCCCACTCCGTCGATAGCATGAAAAGATACGTTAGGGAACATAATTGCCAACGGGATAGCTGGGAACCCGCCTCCTGTACCAAGGTCTAAGATCTCTGTTCCATCAGCAAACTCTGTGAATTTCGCAATGCCCAACGAATGAAGCACATGATGCTCATAGAAATTGTCCATGTCCTTGCGGGAAATCACATTGATTTTTGAATTCCAGTCCTGATACAATGCGTCCAGGGCTGCAAACTGAGATTTCTGCACATCCGAAAGATTCGGGAAGTATTTTTCTATAATTGATATATCTGCCATAAATTAATCTTCAAGTAAATATCTTACGATGGACTTTGTCGTGTCCATAAATTGACGTAATTGTTTGTTTGCGACGGGAATTCTGACGCTTCGTTCCGATTCCATACCTAATTCATACGGAGAATATACGAAATAGATTGAGTCTTTCGTAAGCAGGAACTTTGTGCTTGGGGCAATCTGTTCAACTGCTATTCCCTTAGACGCGAGCGAATCCTCATTTGCCACTCCATATTTCTTAACCATACAAGCGACAAGCACATTGCGGATATCCTCCACGTCTTTTTCCGAAAACAAATCCTCATATTCCACCTTCTCCTTCAACTTTTTATCCCAATTGCTATAGGAGAGGCCAAAAAGAGGAGTGCTTCCAGTGTTTTCATAGATAGCCTTCGCCACACAATAAAGTCTTGTATCCTGATAAGAGTTTTTGGTGAATCTGGCCACCCTCCAATCGAAATAGTGATTTTTCGAAAACTCGTCAGCCGCGCGGAAATCAGTTTTGAATTTTGTGGCGACGGTAGCGAAATAGCCGGTAGTTGCGACAATAGGATCCGTCATCTGTCTCTCTGTCGCAAATTTCATGATATCGAAACGGATGTCTCTCACCAGTTTATCAGAATCATTTCTCGCAGGCATCGCCAGCACCGCCTTGTATTTCACAAACTTATGTTGCGTCTGATTGGGATCAACATAATATGCTGTATCATATTGGAAAATCTCTGTGTCATACAACGGAATCCTAGGAGCCTCAGCCACAACACTATCCTTCACAACCGAATCAACAACCGTTTGGATCGTATCACTTACCCCAACTTGTTCCGGCACGACATCCGATTTTGTATGGCACGACACCATACAAAGGATTGCAGGCAAAAAGAGCAACGTCTTTTTCATTCTTTATCTTTATCTGCAAGTTTATAGAGAGGAGAATCCGTTTTCATCAAAGGCTTTAGATCCGAAAATGAGAATTTAACTTCAATCGGACCAACCGCATAACAGGCAATCTCGTATGGTTTATAATTGAAACTCAACGAGTCATCATAAACAATCATACTATTGTTTGGTGCCACATCCTTCACATCAAGAATACCTGCATCTGTAAGATTTTCATGAGCTTTCACATCCATCATCTTGCAAAGAGTATCAAGGATCATCTCCGTAAGTTTGGATTCAGATTCGTCTACAAAAATATCTTGAAGTGCCAATCTCTTCGCATTGGTCTTGTCCCAGATCCTGAATTCCGCATAGGAATACGGATGAGCGCCACCCATATAAGAATAAGCTGTGAAGACGGAATTGTAAATATCTGCATTCTCAAATACTTTGTCTGCCTTACACTCATACTCACATGGGATTTCCTTCGAAGGAGATTCGAATTGTTCCTTAAATGCTGCAACGTCAACATCTTCCTGAACAGCCAACGATTTGATCTTTGACTGTCTCGCCATCTTTATATCATTGGCATACACTTCTGTGGCCTCAGCGATCATAGACAATCTTATGGAATCCGCACACACAGAAAAGCCTTCTTCAGGAAGGATTAGATTGTAGGCGTATCTGAACTGTGGATTAGTAGAGTCTGCATTAATATGACCTACAGTATCAAACGCCAAAACAGAAGTCGGGAAATTGGATTCCGCTGTCATCGTTTCACCTTTCTTTTCCGCTGAGCAACAACATAAAACTGTCGGAATCACAGTCAATAGAATATTCTTAAAAACATTATTCGTCATTAGTCATTATTTTAGTTGTATACTCCACAAAAGTAACGCAAGATTTTCACAAATACAAAACGAACCTTTACAAATTCCGCTCCTTTTTTTCATCAAAATTTTCATTAAGTCCAGAAAAAACACCATTATTCCATTTTTTTGTTTGTCATTATTTATTTTATTGCTATTTTGCATTTAATTAACACTGATGCAGATGAAACATTGGATAATATTCATATCGGTTTTGTTGTTGCTTACAGGATGCAACAAATCGGCGGACAACCAAAATTCGTCGCAGAATCAGTGTGTGTCGACTCCAGACTCCATTCTTCGTGTCGCCACAATTTCTCGCTCCACATCATACTATACTCTTCGAGGTGGTCACGAGATGGGATACGACTATGAGCTAAGCAAAGGGTTGGCGGAAAAAATGGGCAAACGTCTTGAGATTAAGGTGGCCAAAAGCAATGAGGAGCTGATTTCAATGTTGGGAGACTCCGCTGACGTGTTGGCATTTCCTGTTGTGATCAACAAGACAAATAAGGAGAAGATGAATTTTGTCGACAAAGAGACGATCACACATCAGGTAATTGTGCAGAAACGCAGAAAATCCAACAAGCAGAAACAGGATGTGCTCGACCTTATCGGCAAAAAAATCACTGTGGTGCAGGGATCAAAATATCATCACCGTCTGCTTAACCTTAATGACGAGATCGGCGGAGGAATGGAGATCAACACCGTCTCCACTGATTACGACGAGGAAGCTCTCATCAAAATGGTGAGCAAAGGAGAGATTGAGATGACGGTATGCGACAACGACATCGCCCAGCTTCAACGTCGCTACTATAGAAACCTCGACATTCATCTTGAAGTGTCTCACCCTCAACGTAACGCATGGGCTGTAGCTAAAAATGATTCAGTTCTTCTAAAAGAGATCAACAGCTATTTCTCAGACAACGAAAAGTCGATCAACAAACTATATACAAAATACTACGAGCCGAAGGTTGCCAAAGATGTAAAAAAAGATGTGCCTATCTTCATCGACGACAAACATATTTCTGTCTACGATTCTATCTTCAAGAAGCAGGCCGACAGTACTATTTGGGATTGGCGACTATTGTCTGCCATCGCCTACACGGAATCACGATTCAACCCCAATGCTGGAAGTTTTGCGGGAGCAAAAGGTCTGATGCAATTGATGACAGAGACTATGCTTGCCCTTGGAGCTGATCCAAAAACGATGTTGGAACCAGAGGAAAACCTTCGTTTAGGAATCGAATATCTCAACCGCACATACCAACTCATACAGTCTGCCCGCACTAACGACGACCGTATCCGTCTGACTCTTGCCGCATACAATGCTGGTCTTGGACATATACGTGACGCTCAGACATTATGTGAGTTGCATGGAGATAATCCGGCAGAGTGGAAAGTGGTGAAAAGATATGTCAGGCTGCTTGCGTCGCCCGACTATTACAACTTGCCGTCAGTGAAGTGTGGATATCTTCGTGGCTCGGAAACCGCTGATTATGTGGACGACATCATGGATTTGTATGCCACATACAAGAGAAAATTCAAAAAATAAGGACTGCTGGCAGCAATTTTTTTCGATTTATAAAGATTCCTATTTCCTTTGAAATAAATCAGAAATCTATATCTTTGCACTCGATTCAAATTTTAATCAAAACTTATATGGATAGTAACAAGACAGAATCATGCAAGGGGGAAATCATCCTCTACCAACCCAACGAAAGTTTAAAACTAGAAGTGCAAATCGAAAACGACACGGTTTGGCTAACACAACAACAGATGGCAGAATTGTTTCTAACGACAAAACAAAATGTCAGTTTACATATAAATAATATATTCAAAGAACAAGAATTATCGCAACATTCAGTTGTCAAGGATTTCTTGACAACTGCTTCCGATGGGAAAAAATATAAAACAAAGTATTACAATCTTGATGTGATTATCTCCGTTGGGTATCGTGTCAAATCACAACGTGGCACACAATTCCGTATATGGGCAAACAAAATTCTCAAAGATTATCTTCTCCGTGGGTATTCTGTCAACCGTCAACTTGTGGAACTACAAGGATACACGGATAACAGATTTCTCCAAATAGAAAAGCGTCTGGACGAGCATCAGCAACAGATAGATTTCTTCGTTCGCACAAACATACCGCCTCACGAAGGTTGCGTCTTCGAAGGTCGTCTGTTGGAAGGACGTGAAGTAGCGGAAATGATTATAAAAAGTGCCAAACATGAGGTAATTTTAATTGACCCATACATAGGTTCTGACACTCTGCATATTCTTGAGGCAAGACAAAAAAACGTGTCCGCTACCATCTATACAGAAAAAGTCAACAACAACATACTAACTCTACAACACAACCATGAGACGGAATATGGGAAATGTCGACGCATCAACATTTTTCAATACAAAACTAATTTTCACGACCGTTTCCTAATCATTGATGAAACCGTTTATCACTTCGGGGCTTCAATAAAAGACCTAGGAAAACGTCTGTTTGCATTCGACGTAATCCATCTGTCTAAAAACTTGATTATGGGAGAAGTAGTGTGAACTGTAGAATTGAGAGGCTCAATTCGCCGAACCGAGTTCAAATTTGTTGATTTTATCACGCCATTTCTGAGAGACCAACACTGATTGCTGGGTAGCCATATCGAAAGCACACATCACTCCGTGGCAGATGGTTTTTATCTTTCCATTATCCTTATCCACAATCAATTGAAGGAGCTTGATACTTTTGTTGCCAATCTCTGTTATCTTAGTGCGGACTTCAATATTATCATTCATAAAAATCTGGTCGACGTAGCTGACATTGATATTCACAATCACAAACTGTGCGTCTTTCCAATCAACAACCCCATCGTTCATCGCCTCAAAATAGCGGACCTTACCATAGTCCAGAAAAGAGATTTGCGAAGCATTGTTGACATGTCCAAGTTGGTCGATGTCGTTAAATCTTATTTGTATGTCGACGCTATGGTTGAAGCGTATGTTTTCTAAATCTTCCATTTTCGTATTTTTTTGTATTAGCCATATCTACCCGTGTCAGAAATGTACCGCCGACAACACAGTAGAATCAATATCAAATTTTTCGTGTATCTTTTTCAATATCTCACTGCGACGCATCATCAGTTCGTTGCTCGCTGCCGGAGAAAGCATCGTGACGTACAGCTGTTTGTTTTTCATCATCATTCCCTGCGTATATTGCACAAACTCATCCCCGACCAATTCCGGCCACACTCTTTCGATGTCGAGAGCGAGCATGTCTTCGTCGATTTTCACTCTGTGCACATATTCATGCAATATCGAAGATATCGTTGATGCGTTTTTCCTTTTCATTTCTCCATTATTTTCACCGCCTTATCCTCGCTCATTCCATCATTCTCATTTATCTCGTAGACAGTGTAGGAAATATTCTCCGTCTTTTCAAGAAGCAGAGTTATATGCTCTCTGTTTGTATCTGAGATAAACACCTGACCTGTCCGCTGGGAATCACTGATAAAATCGATGATTCTTGCCATACGATGCTCATCAAGTTTGTCGAAAATATCATCGAGAAGAAGGATCGGTTTGACGTCGCTCTTCGCAACAAACATATCAATCCATGCGAATTTCAAAGCAAGAAGCATCGTCTTCATCTCTCCCTGCGACGCAATTTTCTTGATCTTACGTCCTGTCCGTTTGAAATTATAATCATCACGATGCACTCCCCATGTAGTGAAGCCTCGACGCTGGTCTTCCCCACGAAGCGTGCGGAGCATAGTGAGATAGTCCGACTCCATCGCCTGTGAACGGTATTCTATATCAACACCCTCACCCTCTTCAGTATCGTAGGATATCCTGCGATACACTTCATCCACCTTTCCTTTGAACGAATCAATAAACTGCTGTCGTGCATTACGTAGGAACATTCCAGCTGACGCCAATTTTTCCTCGTAACTCTCAAATATGATCGGATCGACGTAAGTCTGCGATGTCAACAATGCGTTTCTTCCACGCAAAGCGTTTTTATAGACGAGCAAAGCGTCCAGATATTTACGGTCGAACTGCGAGATACAGCCGTCGATAAACTTGCGTCGCTCTTCTGAAGCTCCCTGTATGATCTCAATATCCTTCGGAGCAACCAATATCGCAGGAATCAAACCTATATGGTCTGACACTTTCTCATACTCCTTGCCATCTCTCTTGAGCATCTTCCTGCCCTTGTCGAGTGCGCAAGAAATCTCAAATTCCGATTCAGCACGGTGATAATGGGCTTTCAATTGGAATCCTGACTCTCCGAAAGTGATGTTATCCTTGTCGTCACGGTTCGACGGACTTTTGGAGAAAGACAGGTAATAGATGGAATCGATAATATTAGTCTTGCCGACACCGTTTTTGCCGATGAAGCAGTTGATATGCTTGGCAAAAGTGAGGTCGGATCTACGGATATTGCGGAAATTATATATAGACAACCTATGTAGAAACATACTCCCGTCTACTGGATATTACTCGTCGTCGTCCTTTGGAGTGAGCGGAATAATCTTTTTCGCCTTCTTTGCGTCATGCTTAGCATATGCCTCCACAATTTTCTGCACGAGTTTGTGGCGAATGATATCTTTTGCATTAAACTCAATCTTAGCCACACCATCAATATTCTTCAGCACGCGTAAAGCCTCACCCAAGCCCGAGCGTTCACGAGCAGGAAGGTCGATCTGAGTCATGTCTCCCGTCACGACGATCTTACTGTGTTCTCCCATACGAGTAAGGAACATCTTAATCTGCTGAGTGGTAGTGTTTTGAGCCTCATCAAGAATGATGAAAGCGTCGGAAAGAGTACGTCCACGCATAAATGCCAACGGAGCGATCTGGATAATTCCGTTCTCCATATACTCTTTCAATTTGGCTCCTGGAATCATATCCTGCAACGCATCGTAAAGAGGCTGCAAGTAAGGATCAATCTTTTCCTTCATATCGCCGGGAAGGAAACCGAGTTTTTCACCAGCCTCCACAGCAGGACGGCTCAACACAATCTTCTTGACCTCCTTGTTTTTCAACGCTCTTACAGCAGTGGCAATCGCGATATACGTCTTTCCACTACCAGCAGGACCGATAGAGAAGATAAGATCGTTCTTCTCGTAAGCAGCCATGAATTTTTTCTGAGTAGGAGTTCGGGCAGTGATCGGTTTGCCGCTTATACCATAGATAATCAGATTGTTCTCCACCTGAATTTTAGGTTCACTTCCCTTGATATAGTCGATGATAACCTCTTCCGTCAACTTATTGAAAGTGGCGCAGTATTTTTCAAGTTTGCCAATCACCTCCTCGATTATAGCGATTTCCTCCTCATCGCCATGAATTTTGATTGCCGTACCTCTGGCTACAATTTTAACTTTGGGATACAAATCCTTGATCAGACGGATGTTAGAATTGTTAACTCCGTAGAAAATAGTGGGGTCAGCCACTTCCAGTTCTATGATTTTTTCTATCACTCTCTATGGTATAAATCTGTGTTTCGACAAAAATACTTCTTTTTGGGGAAAATCAAAAATGCAAATAGAAAAAACAAATGGAGACGCCGAACCCGACGTCTCCATAAAATTAGTAATTCATCTTACTTTGAGAAGATATAATATGTCAAGTTGGCATGAAAATTATCAAACCAAACACGGTTACCATTAGGACCATTATACCCAGATCTCATATCATAACCTATACCTATCGAAAATCGTTCGCCTATATTGAAATTGGCACCTCCACCAAAGGCGAAATACGAATCTTTATAAGACGGTTCAAAATCGTAAATGACAAAGATTTTAGGACCGATACCAAATTTCTCTGCCAGTTGGAAATTATAGCCATAACTTACAGGAACTTTCAAAAATTTTGAATCCACATCAAAAGTCTGAGATCCTGAAGAAAAGACAAGATCAAAATAGTTGTCTACCAAAGGGTCTCCTTTATATCTTTCCAGTGAATAAAGTATACTAGCATCAAGGAATGGGTATCCCTTCCCTTTTGTGCTAAAACGATGTTCGTATGCGACTCCGACATTGAATCCTGATCGGGGATGATATTCAATATATGAATTATCCGCATCACGAATGTCAGTAAGGTTATAACCTCCCGTCACACCGAAATAATTCTGTGCGGAAGCACATACACTTGTCAGCAGCAAGCCAACAGCAATCAATATTTTATTTTTCATAGACACTTATTTAATAGATGGAGACGCCGCATACAATGTCTCCATAAAAAACAATTCATATTACTTTGAGAAAATGTAGTATGTAAGATTAGCATGACAATTATCATACCAACCACCATCATACCCAGATTTCATATCATATCCTATACCTATCGAAAATCGTTCGCCTATATTGAAATTGGCACCTCCACCAAAGGCGAAATACGAATCTTTATAAGACGGTTCAAAATCGTAAATGACAAAGATTTTAGGGGCGATACCAAACTTCTCTGTCAGTTGGAAATTATAACCAAAACTAACTGGAATTTTCAAAAGCTTGATGTCAATTTTTCCATCATAATCAATAGTATTTGCATTCACAAACACAATATCAGGACCTACTGGGACAACTTCCTTAAACTTGTAGCCTTCCAATGAATATAGAATGTTAGCACCTAAGAACATATTACCCTTATCAGAGCCAGCAAAACGATGTTCATAAGCAATACCGACATTGAAACCTGACTTAGGAGAATACTCTCTCCATCCAGGCACCACTCCAGACCTTTCTGTTATGGTAGACAAGTTATAACCTCCCGTCACACCGAAATAATTCTGTGCTGATGCACATACACTTGCCAGCGACAAACCAACAGCAATCAGTAATTTATTTTTCATAAACGCTTATTTGATAAATGGAGACGCCGGATACGACGTCTCCACGGATTCATTCTACACTTTTTCCGACGCTATACACATCGGCTTTTTATTTTCATTATTTATTAGTAGAGAAAATATAATAAGAGACATTGGCATGTGCATTACCGTAAAGGACAGTAGGGACAAAATTCGTCTCTGGATTCCAGTCATAACCCAAGCCAATAGACAATCGTTCTCCAATATTAAGATTCACACCAGCTCCAAATGCGAAATCAAAGACAGGGTTGACATCATCATGTACAATATCTAACTGAGACTCCAAGATTCCAAATACTTTTGGAGCCAATCCGAAATTATCACTGAGCTTGAAGTTGTAGCCGAAACTAACAGGCAACTTCAAATACTTGATGTCAAAATTCTTATCGTAAGTGATAAGATCAACATCTGAAAATTTAATATCTGAATTACCTGTCGGCAAAGTGGTCTTGTAATGGTAGCCTTCCAATGAGTATAAGAGACTAGCTCCTAAAAACAAATTTCCCTTGTCGGAACCATCGAAACGATGCTCGTAAGCAATACCTGCATTGAAACCAGACCTAGGAGAATGCTCTGTATTAACCACCTCAATTCCAGTCGACTCTTCAATCTTCATGGTAGATAGATTGTAACCTCCCGTCACACCGAAATAATTCTGTGCTGATGCACATACGCTTGCCAGCATTAAGCCAGTTGCAATTAAAAATCTACTTTTCATAAACTAACTAAAAATTAATAGGGAACAAAATCTGCATCCACTTAACAAGAAGACCACCCACTATACTCCACAAACAAATCAAATTTGATTCATTATTTATTCAACTGATGTTCCCAGCGTTATTAATTATTTCTTTTCTAATTCGCATTTGTCATTTTTGAAATAAATTTTCTTTCATTGACGTTGCAAATATATGGCATCTTTAATAAAAACATATTCCGTCACCACACAAAATCCAACTTTTTTTGATTTTTTAACATAACAATAAAGGCGCCGCAATGCGACGCCTCTATTTGATACCCCTTATAATATCCTATCTTTTCACGTAGACCGGACGAATACAACGTCCTCCACTACGTCCACTGCTTGCGATTTTAGGTCTGGACTTTGAAAAATCCAACGCATACGAAAAGTTTCCATTGTCGTATCCTGTAGAAGTCCAATAATTGCCAGTCTCGTCCGTATCATATATCTGAGATCCGAAGAAATAGCCATTTGCTGGAAGGAATATAACTCCTCCATTAGGTCCCGTCACCTTATATCCTTTCACTCCATTCTTCAATCCCCATTCCCATTTGCACTTCTTGATCAGCTCTTCCGCCTCTTCTCTTGTAGGCATACGCCAATCCTTTCCCAACTTTACAGACACTACATCTTTTGAAGGAAGAAGGACATTCCTAGAATCAACTACCTTCATAGACCTCAATTCAGAAAGAGAATAGGAATATGTGGCAGAATTGTTAGCCGTATAGTTTGCTTTTTTATTCAATTCCCCCCATGCGTAGTAATTGCCAGACTGTTCTGATTTGCACGCGCCCAAATTGCAAGACGCCCATTTCACAGAAAGCCCCATGTCGACAATTTTAAAACCCTCTTCACTAACATTAAGAGTTTCCACCACATTGTCGTTGGCATCTGTACAATGCTGCTCCGAAAGTGAAGCCGTGACCTTCTCAATATCTGCGTTTGAATTGCATACATCTCCACAGCCAATCAATGGTGTGACACATATCATTCCAACAAATGTCCTAATTTTTATCATTTTAGCCCTCATATTACCCTCTTATCTCGTAAAACTAACAAAAAAACAATCATTGTAAAGCAATTGATAAATATTTTCCTCTTGAGATTGAATATATAATCATTTTTTTTCAAATTTGCTGTTAGCCAGCATCTGCTTGGCATTTTCACTACCAAGTTCGGCTGCCCTCTCATAATATTTTTTTGCCTTACTAAGATCACCACCATGTTCATAGTGATATGCTAGATTTTCAATTGCAGAAATATATTTGTTGTCGATGGAGATTGATTTCAAAAACAATTTCTCCGCCTCTTCTGGTTCATCCTTATACACATAAGCGAGAGCAATGTAATTATAAATATCCGCCTGATTAGGATTCTCGTCGAGTGCTATCTCCAAATTAAGTATCGCATCATCCAGATCACGATTGTCTATCTGCACGACAGCAAGATTTCTACGAGCTGACACATAATGTTCATCCAGCAGCACAGCACGTTCAAAATTTGCCTGAGCCTCATTATTATTTTCATCTATACGGAAAGCGCAACCCAATGCGTTATGAAGTTTGGCATTGTCCGGAATGTATTCCATCTGTGTCCTAAGGCGTGATATTGCCAACGAAGCGTTGCCTCCATTCATAAGTATATCCGCAGATCCAATCATCGCGTCGACATACATAGTGTCGAGAGCTATAGCCTGATCGTAACTGTAAAGAGCAAACGCAGAATCCTTCAACCCCAAATATGCGTCACCTAGGTATTTATAGACGACGGGATTCGACCTGTCTTTTTTAATGTATGCTTCACACATCTCCTTTGCAGTGTTCCAATCTTCTTTATCACACGCTTTCTGTATATCCTCAACAGTAGCGTCTGAAATGTTCTTGCAAGAAGACAACATTGCAGCCACAATAGCAATCAAAAAAAATACTTTTTTCATATTTAGAACACTTTTGCTGCAAAAATAGTAATTTATTTAACACTTTTAAACAATAATACGTCATAATTGTTAACATTTCTTAACAAAACATCGCAATGGAGAATATTCTACAAAAAAAGCGAAGTCTTCCGACTCCGCTTTTCACTTTCTCCATACCCTAGTATCTGCTTTCACGAGATTTTAATACAAAACATTTATCACAAAAAGTGTGCCAAAGCATCCATTTTTCATTCTTCACTTTTTAATTCTTAATTTCTAATCTTCTCATACGCCTCATTGATTCTCGCCATCATCGTCTCACACTCCTCTACTCTGTCCGCATTCTTCGGCAGATCCGGATGATGCTGCAATGCCAAATTGTGATATGCTTTTTTGATCTCCACGTCAGACGCGCCTTCTTCCAAACCCAAAATAGCAAAATAGGCTTTCATTTGTGAGACGGGAATGCTTTTCGTCGACGTATTTTCTCCAGACTCATCATCTTCAAATTCCGTACGCAATGGGCCATAACGTTTTAAGAAAAAGTCGACATAATTTTTGTTGAATTTCAACTGCTTCATTATATCCATCAGCAGATTCCATTCATCATTATGGATTCCGTCGTCTACAATCGCCAATTTAAATAGTTTTTCCACAAAGAATTTACGATATGATAAAGATTCTTTCAAGAGATACTTATATGCCAATCGTAAATTCTCTGCATTTCCACACCTTTCTTCATAAACATATTTGATACTTGAAAGGCTCATGCCATACCATCCTTTCATCATTTGCGTCTGACTTTCTTTTGCCTCTGGATTCAGCATACACACCTGTCTTACCAAAGGCATAATCCTTAATCCGATTACATTTTTTATTATAGTGTCATAATAACGAGTCGCTTTTTCTTTATTCATACCAAGCGTTTTCTTAAACTTACACTCTGCACGTTTATTTTGTAATGAAAGAATAATCGACACTCCTAAAGTGACGTAAATAAAAAAGAACCACATAACTACTCTTATTTCCTCTCGAAAAAAAGCAAAATAAACAAACAAAGGGATGAGAAAAAGAAATGAACACAACATGATGACACCATCAGTGCCATTAACTATGGATTCATATTTTTTTACAAATTCACTATCTGTCAAATTCTTTTCACTCATTCTTCGTTCTTCACTTTTAATTCTTAATTTCTAATCTTCTCATACGCCTCATTGATTCTCGCCATCATCGTCTCACACTCCTCTACTCTGTCCGCATTCTTCGGCAGATCCGGATGATGCTGCAATGCCAAATTGTGATAGGCTCGTTTGATTTCCACGTCAGACGCACCTTCTTCCAAACCCAAAATAGCAAAATAGGCTTTCAATTGTGAGACGGGAATGCTTTTCGTCGACTTTTTTTCTCCTTGTTCATCTGCCTCAAATTCCGTACGCAATGGACCATAACGTTTTATGAAAAAGTCGAAGTAATTTTTGTTGAATTTCAACTGCTTCATTATATCCATCAGCAGGTTCCACTCATCGATATGAATTCCGTCGTCTACCACAGCAAGTTTGAATAATTTATCAACGAAGAATTGACGATACGACATCGGCTCTTTATTCAAAATTTGAATCGCAAGGTCAAAATCTGCATCACGATACGTCATATTAAAATCAAATTTTTTATCATACATCACGCCTAAGTGTTCATCATACCCTTCAGATGTAAACCATCCATTTATCTGCTCCTCTTGACTGGATTGTGCATCCGGATTCAATCTACACATCTTCTGCACTATTGGGTAAAGTTCACCATAAATCGGATTTTGAATTATCGAGGCATATCGGCGAGAAGCCCGTTTCTCACTCATTCCCAGTTCTTTTTTTTGCTCTTTTTGTTTTTTCCAACCATCTCTTATATCCATTATGATTGGCAATATTAATACTATAGCAATCGAACATACGTACAGATAGCCTGCAATATCTTTAACCATATTTTTACCCATATTAGATATCGCCAAAAATGAAACAAATCCTAAAAAGAGCAATTTTACAATTAAAGATAAAGAGAGCAATTTTGCAATTACAAAAAAGCATCCATCATTTTTCTTATAACTATCATACTTCTCTACAAATTCTCTATCTGTCAAATTCTTTTCACTCATTCTTCATTCTTCATTCTTCATTCTTAATTCTTAATTCTTAATTCTTAATTTATTAAGACAAAAAAGACGGTGCATTTTATATACGCACCGTCTTCATTATCATCAATCTAATTTATTTTTCCTCCTTCAAAAGGAATTTCTTTATCGCATACCACACAGCGAACAGTCCTGCGAAATAGATAGCGAAGAAGATGAACGCTGTAGCCCAATTGTTTGGTTTGTGCATCTGCATCTCTTCTACCTTCTCCATATCACCGCCAGCCTCATCAAGCAGTTTCTGGAAATCAGGGATATTCTTCACAGCCCACTTGTTCACCACATTTCCTCCCTTGATCAACACAAGTCCGGGGTTGGAACGGACGATAGTCTTCAATGTGATCTCGTCGGCATTCAAAAACTTATATTGAGCTCCCGTCTCCTGGATGAAAGCATTCAGTTCATCGCTTCCGATACCTGTGGATGTAAGCATATATAGTTTCAATCCATTAGCCTCGCAAAACTCGTGGACTTCATTGATCTTATGAGCCTGCTCCATATCAGCCTTGTCTATTCTTGAAGAGACGGCGATGAAAGAGAAACCTTCGTTTGCCATCACATCTTCAGTAAGATCACCATCGTCAGGATCCTCCATTGTGAAATCATGGATAGGCGGTTCGTAACCCTTCTCGATCAATTCACTGCGACTGTCGACGAAAGTCCAAGTGGAATCATTCTTAGGATAAGTCTCAAGAGTGAACTCCTTCTTCTCTCCATTTTTCTCGTATGTCAGATAAGTCTCATATTTATCAGACGGTGCTCCTTCAGGCACCTCCATGCTTGCAGGGATATTAGTGCCGATGCTGTATGGACGGAAGTCGATTATTGGAAGATTGTAATAGCAGTAGTAGCTGACAACAACCAAGAACAAACCAGTGTATGCCGACACCACAATGAATTTCAAGATACTCTTGTCGCGAGTGCTGTGTTCATGCCACATATATAATATGACACCCATTATAGAGAAAATGACATTCTTCCAAAAAGTCTGCCAATTGGAAATCTTCAATGCCTCACCGAAGCAGCCACAGTCTGTGACAGGATTATAGATAGCTATATAAAGAGTGAGCGGAGTGTATATCACCATAAAAATCAAGACACCTATAGAAGTCATTCTAGGCCATACACCAAGAAGCAAGCAAGTACCGAGAGCGAACTCTACGATATTCAGCAGAACACTGCCAAGAAAACTCAACGTCTTCAATCCATCCCATGAGAACGCAGTCAAATAGTCGTCCACCTTATACCATCCGCCAAGAGGATCGATAACCTTAGAGAATCCACTGAATAAAAACACCAAGCCCAACAGTATCTGCAGAGCCATCACAACCTTACCTTTCTGCTGATCACTCATAACTATCAAATAAAAGTATATTAATTGAGTGCAAAAATAATATTTTTTTGGCAACAGACAAATTGAAGGACGAAAGGTCGTTATATTGTCATATAAATTAAGACTGTTTATATTTTTAGATCTTAAAATGAGGATTGTTAAGGGCCCATGTTTATAGATATTGGACCTAACCCCTCGTCCTCTGCGAGTCCGCAAGGACGAGCATTCAAAAATTGAATTTATTCCATATAAACCGATTTAGATCTCTTTTTTTCTCATAAAAAGGCGTAGCCGTTCTCTGTGTTCCTTGTAGCTCTGTGGTTTTATGCACTGTGGTTTTATTAAATTCGTGCTCGCCTACGGCTCGCACATTGGGATGGGTTAGGGCCAATATCTATAAACATGGGCCCTTAACTATCCTCAAAAAGACAACGGCATTCCAGATCCGTAGGGGTAGGTTTCAAACCTGCCCGCATTTTTGTCAGGTCATCACCCTCATCCATCCGCATACATTTTGCAATTACTGTTTGGTAAAAAATCACGCATTTTGTGTTTCAGAAAGTATCATTTGGACGTTTTTTTGTATCGAATTGTAAAATTCAAATATAAAAATGACACAAAAACGACCAATAACAAGCTGCAAAATATGCATAAGGTTACAAAATGTTACAATTCGCATACAATTTTGAATAAAAGTCACCAAAAATGGTTAATTTTTAGATTTTTTCCATCTTTTTCGATTTTTTCCTACATTTTTGTTTGTTTTTGTCATTTTTTTTATACTTTTGCAAACGTAAAACGAGCACAACGGCAAACAAATGCAAAAAGCAACCGTGAATATGTATTCTTTTTACACATTTTTAGAAAAAGAAAAAAAAGAAATAAAAATTTAAAATTATCACAAAATGAGCAACAAGATGGTTGAGGATTTCATGGCGAAAGTCATCGCTAAGAATCCAGGCGAAGAAGTATTCCACCAGGCAGTTCGTGAGGTAGTAGAGAGCTTGCTACCATTCATCGAGGCAAACCCTAAGTACAAAGAGGCAAAGATTCTTGAGAGAATGTGTGAGCCTGAAAGAGTAATCATCTTCCGTGTTCCTTGGATCGACGACAAAGGCGAGTTCCAGATCAACCGTGGTTTCCGCGTTCAGATGAACTCAGCTATCGGACCATACAAAGGCGGTATCCGTCTTCACCCTTCAGTAAACCTTGGACTTTTGAAGTTCCTTGCTTTCGAGCAGGTTCTTAAGAACTCTTTGACAACACTTCCAATGGGTGGTGGTAAAGGAGGTTCAGACTTCGACCCTAAGGGCAAGTCAGACAACGAGGTTATGCGTTTCTGCCAGAGCTTCATGACAGAGCTTTCACGTCACATTGGAGCTGACACAGACGTTCCTGCAGGAGATATAGGTACAGGTGCTCGTGAGGTTGGTTACATGTTCGGTCAGTACAAGAGACTTCGTAACGAGTTCACAGGAGTTTTGACTGGTAAGGGTCTTTCATTCGGTGGATCTTTGATCCGTCCTGAGGCAACTGGTTACGGTACAACATATTTCGCACAGTACATGCTTGAGACTAAGGGCGACACTTTGAAGGGCAAGACTGTAGCAATTTCTGGTTCAGGTAACGTAGCACAGTACGCAGTTGAGAAGTGTACTCAGCTAGGAGCTAAGGTTCTTACAGTATCTGACTCAAACGGTACAATCTACGATCCAGAAGGTATCGACGCATCTAAGCTAGCATTCATCTTCGATTTGAAGAATGTTAAGCGTGGTCGTATCAAGGAGTACGCTGCTAAGTATCCATCAGCTAAGTACTACGAGAACGCACGTCCTTGGCAGATCGCAGACATCAAGACTCTTGATGTAGCAATGCCATGTGCAACTCAGAACGAGCTTGATGAGGCAGATGCAAAGGCACTTCTTGCTAAGGGTGTTAAGGTAGTTGCTGAGGGTGCTAACATGCCTTCTACAATCGGTGCAGTTGAGGCATTCCTTGCTGCTAAGATCCTTTACTCTCCAGGTAAGGCTTCTAACGCTGGTGGTGTTGCAACTTCAGGTCTTGAGATGTGTCAGAACTCAGGTCGTATCTCTTGGACAGCTGAGGAGGTTGACAACAAGCTTAAGAGCATCATGAAGAACATCCACGACAACTGTGTTAAGTACGGTAAGGAAGCTGACGGTACAGTTAACTACGTTAAGGGTGCTAACATCGCTGGATTCGTTAAGGTTGCTGACGCTATGTTGGCTCAGGGTCTTTGCTAATCCAATATTGAAATATGCATAATGGGAAAGGATAGACTATCGAAGCAATTTGAATGTCTGTCCTTTCTTTTTTTAATCCTTCCGTAAAGATTCTTTTCAGACGGTAGGATTTCCTATTTTGGACTTAATCACATAACAACAATTCAAATATATCAATATTCAGACATGAGTAAATTAAGAGTCGCTGTAGTTGGTTACGGCAATATCGGAAAATACGCAATCGAAGCTCTTAGAGTAGCTGATGATATGGAAATCGCTGGTGTTGTAAGAAGAAACGCTAGCGTCGTTCCAGACGAAATTAAGGATTTGAAAGTAGTGTCTAACATTGACGAGCTTGGAAAAGTTGACGTTGCTATTCTTGCAACTCCTACTCGTGACGTCCCTGCAACTGCCTCAGCTATGTTGGCAAAGGGAATCTGCACTGTAGACAGCTTCGATATCCACGGTGGAATCTGGGATCTACGTCAGCAGCTTGGTGAAATCGCAAAGAAGAACGGCACTGCAGCTATCATCTCTGCAGGATGGGATCCAGGTACAGACTCAGTGATCCGTACTCTTCTTATGGCTATGGCGCCTAAGGGCATTACATATACTAACTTCGGACCTGGTATGAGTATGGGACACTCTGTAGTGGCTCGCTCAAAGAAAGGTGTGAAGAACGCTCTATCAATGACTATTCCTTTGGGAACAAGCGTACACCGCCGTATGGTTTACGTTGAGCTTGAGGATGGAGCTACTCTAGAAGAGGTTACTAAAGAGATCAAGGCTGACGACTATTTCGCACACGACGAGACTCACGTCATCCCTGTAGCAAGCGTTGACGACGTTCGCGACATGGGTCACGGTGTTCTTCTTGAGCGTAAGGGTGTGAGCGGAAAGACTCAGAACCAGCTATTCTCATTCACAATGAAGATCAACAACCCTGCATTGACAGCTCAGGTACTTGTATCTTGCTGTAGAGCAGTGAAGAAGCAGAACCCAGGTTGCTACACACTTCCTGAGATCGCTCCTATGGACCTTCTTGCTGGAGACAGAGAGGCTTTGATCAAGAGCCTAGTATAATAAATCAGACAAAACTGCATTTATATAGGGAGACGCGAGCAATTGCGTCTCCTTTTTTGTTTAGATCTTTTACCGCAGACAGCGGGCAAGTTTGAAACCTGCTTCTACGGACACTACTGTATGGCGGCTGATTCTATCAAAACATTTTTGTGGTCTTGTCCTATTTTATGACTGATTTTCAATCTTTTTCGTCTGAAAGACGATACTGAGCAAAGCGAAAGTAACCCGAGACAAAGTCTCAGGATAATATGACGATGATACAAAAACTTTGCCTGAAAGGCAATACCATAAATACTGCTGTCTCTTTTCCTCAAAAAAATCGAAGACTTTCTCTTAAAACTCCGAGTCTCTTTATTTATTCTATATGTGCTCGCCTTCGGCTCGCACTAAAAAAGAGAGGTTAGGGCGTTCCGCCCTTAACAATCCTCGAACCTATATAACCAAAATTTTAATTAAATTTGCACAGATTCTAGATTTATAAAAAGGGAAAGCTCATTTCAATAGAAAAATCATTTTTTGACATGAAAAAAGCACTGACATTATTTGTTTTCTTATGCATCAACATTACAATAGTTGTACTAGACATCCTTTTCCAGGGGAACTTGAGCAATCATAATATCGTGACTCAATCAGCAATTGAATTAATCATTGCTTTGATCATCAGCTCCATTATTATGATTCCTCAAAAGCAATGTCAGAAAACCGCAATTTTAATCATGGTCAACATCTTCTTTTTCTCCGTCATAAACTACTTTTCTTTTTTCCATCTTAATTTCATACCCATATTTGTTGTCGCAATCGCAATGTCGTTCTGGAACTATAAAAAAGCAAGCAATCTCAAACAATTTATTTTGCTCAGTCATAATACTATACTCTGTTATACCCTTAATTACACCTGTGGCAGTTGTCTTTATGTGCAAAATTGCCATGATGATTTAGAAGGAGCGGGGCTTGCCACCTTATTCTTTCTGTTCTCATTATTTCCATTGCTTACAATAATGTCCATTCTATTACTTACAATAGCAGACAAAAGAAAAAACAAAATTCAAGAAGCAATTTAAGTTTGATTAAAATATTCTGCCATAATATCGATGGCATCATTTTCCACCGAACAAACACAATAAAAGCCTAAACTTTTCGTTATATAAACGAGATCTGTTTCTAGCATATCAAATGGAACATAAAAATTTTCTGACGTTAAAGAAATAAGAAACCAAATCATAAATAATGCTAAATTTAAAAAAGGCATAGATAGAATCGGCAAATTTTATTATTTTTGCCTAAATTATGATATAATAGGCTTTATGTACGAATATATATCAGGTAAGATTATAGAGTTAAACCCTACCTATTTGGTGATAGAAGCCGGGCAGGTGGGATACAACATAAATATAAGTCTCACTACGTATGCAGCACTTGAAGGAAAAAGTGAAGCTAAAATTTATGTTCAACATATTGTAAGAGAGGACGCTCACCTTTTTTATGGATTTGCAGACAAACGCGAACGCGAGGTGTTCAACCTTCTTACCTCAGTAAGTGGAGTCGGAGTAAACACGGCTCGTCTGATTCTTTCGTCGTATACATCATCTGAATTGGCAAATGTGATCATGTCCGACGATGTGGTTGCGATCAAAGGTGTAAAAGGTATTGGATTGAAGACAGCTCAAAAAATAATCATTGAGCTAAAGGATAAAATCAAAGGCTATGCTGGCGACGGTGATTCCTCATCTACAGCAGGCAGTGCGGCTATCCAAGCAAAGCAGGAGGCAGTAGCGGCATTGGTCATGATGGATTGTGCCCAGCCAGCTGCAGAGAAGGTTGTGTCTGCTATCCTTAAAAACACTCCTAATGCCACTGTCGTTCAACTTATAAAAGAGGCCTTGGCCCAACTTAAAAGAGTTTAGTATAATTTTAGGAACCAAATAATGCATTCAATTTTGAAGCAGATAAACATAAAATTCAGCAAAAGAGTGAAGATAGCAATTTTCACTCTAATCGCATTTTTCGCTGGATTGACTTCCTTCGCCCAGGACTTGATCCTTAATTCAGATGAAAAGCCAGCAGAAGACAAGAATAAAGAGAGACAAGCAGACACTACAAAGCTTCGTTATCCGATCGCAAAATCTGGATTAACATCACAAGAAGAGATCAAGCAAAGCAACCCTATAGACTTCAAACAAGGCACTGACTATCAAACAGATGTAGAGTACGACCCTACAACTGGACTATATATTTTCCACCGTCGAATCGGAGACATGGACGTCACATCTCCATTCGCCATGACAACAAGCGAATATTCCGACTACCAGCTGAAGCAGTCGATGAACTCTTATTGGGCTGAGAAGAACCGTTTGGGAGGAGACGGTGGCAACAAATTCGGTCTTGACGGAGTTGAAATCGGTCTTGGAGTTGCTGGAGACAAGATTTTTGGCCCAGGAGGAGTGAAACTGAAGTTCCAGGGAACTGTAGAGCTCGATTTTGGTCTGAGCTTCACCAAAAGAGACAATCCAAGTATATCAGAAAGGAACCGTAAGATCAGAAACTTCGACTTTGACACAAAGATTCAGATCAACACAAGCGGAACCGTCGGCGACCGCATCAACGTGAAATTGAACTACAATACAGAGTCGTCGTTTGACGCAGACAAAGAACTTATCAAGCTATCATACCAAGGCAAAGAAGATGACATTATCCGCAAAATAGACGTGGGAAATGTCAGCCTGCCTCTTTCGTCTACACTTATTCCAGGAAGCAACTCGCTCTTCGGAATCATGACAGAACTGCAGTATGGAAAGCTGAAAGTATCAGCAGTCGTGTCGAAACAAGAGACTGAATCAGAGACTGTCACTTCAAAAAACGGAGCCTCAACAACCGAATTTGAAGTAGACATCACAGACTACGATGAGAACAGACACTATTTCCTTTCAAAATACTTCCGTGACCACTACGACGAGTGGATGAAACAGGTGCCTGTAATCCAAAACGGCATAGTCATCACAAACATCGATGTCTGGATAACAAATTCAAACTACTCTACTCAAAGCCAGAACAATCAAAGCACACGTAACGTCATAGCTTTCAAAAAATTAGGAGAGCCTAAAGGATCAGAGAATCCAAAGAATGACAACTGGGAAGTATATGCAGACATAAAGGATAAAAAGCATCCTCTTCGTACTGCAGACATGATAGAAGATGTCCCTGAAATCAGTCTCCTGAAGAAAGATGAGGATTATGCGGAGATCAAGTCGGCAAGAAAGCTGACACCAAGCGAGTATACACTAAACGAAAATTTAGGATATATTTCGCTTCGTACAGCATTGAACAACGGCGAAGTTTTGGCTGTAGCCTACGAGTACCGAATGGGTGGCAATACATACCGTGTCGGAGAATTGTCATCTAATCTATCGTCGACGATGGAGAACGAGACAGCATCAGGATCAGCGAACGACGCCCCAGCATTGTACGCGAAATTGATCAAAACAGTTGAAGTCGACCCTAACAACGATGAGATTTGGGACTTGATGATGAAAAACGTCTACAACATAGGCGGATACAACATTCAGGAGAAGGATTTCGAGCTTCAGATCAAATGTTTGAGCAGCGGAGGCCTTTATCTCGACTACGCTCAAGATGGACAGATCAAAAACCAGAAATGGATCAAAGTAATAGGAGCCGACAGATTGAACAGCAAACAGCGTAAGATGTCTGATGGCAAATTCGACTTCCTTGAAGGCTATACAGTGTTAGCTTCACAGGGAAGAATCATTCTTCCATGCGTAGAGCCATTTGGTGAAGCTCTCAAAGGGACTGGAGCCGACGATTTAAGATTCGACAAACTGTACACAAACATCAAGACCGATGCCTACGAATATGCGGAAAACGCCAAATTCAAAATCACCGGAGAGTACAAGTCGTCGTCAGGTAACGAGATCAGAATCAAGCCATACGCGAAGAAAGGATCGGTAAAGGTAACTGCTGGAGGTCGAACTCTGGAAGAAGGCACAGGCTATACAGTAGACTATGCGGCAGGTATCGTCAGAATTTTGGATGAAGCTGTGCTTGCAAGTAATTCACAGGTGAACGTGACATCTGAGAGTGAAAACATGTTCAGCACCCAAAAGAAATCATTGATCGGTGTCAATACAGAATACAAGTTCAGCGACAGGTTGTCTGTAGGTGCAACAATCATGCATCTGTCTGAAAAACCGATGACAGAGAAAGTGGATAACGGAAGTGAGCCGAAATCCAACACTATGTGGGGTGTGAACGCAGCATACTCTACCCAGAGTAACTGGCTGACAAAAATGACTGACGCTCTGCCATTAGTAGAAGCAAAAGCACCGTCTAACTTCACCGTATCAGGAGAATTCGCCCAACTGATTCCTGGACACGCAAAAGCCATCGAGCAAGATGGGGAAAGTGTGGCATACATTGATGACTTTGAAGGCACAGAAAGCAGCATCAATATAATGAGTGCGAATTCATGGACACTTGCCAGTGTGCCTATCAGAACAAGAACAGGAAATTTGGAGACTGAGTTTGTACGTCATAATGACAGATTCTGGAGAAGTCAAGACAAAGACAGCCTGAAATTCAAGAACATAGAATTCGGATTGAACAGAGCTCATTTTGCATGGTACCACATCGACAACATCTTCCAAAAAAGTAGCAGCACTAGCACTCCAAAAGGCATATCAAACAGCAATATGTCCAGCAACTTCACCCGTAGAGTATTGGAGCAAGAGCTATACCCACAAAAAGAGGAGGGAGATACACCAAACACACTCACGACACTGAACGTCGCATACTATCCGAAAGAAAGAGGTATGTATAATCTTGATGTCGACGGAATGAACGCAAACGGAGAGTTGGAAAATCCAGAAGACAGATGGGGAGGTATGATGCGTAAACTGGAAAACACAAACTTCAGCAAAAGCAATATCGAATACCTAGAAATCTGGATGCTCGACCCTTACACAGAAGAAGGAATCAACACGAATGCTAGTGGTAAACTGGTGTTCAACCTAGGAGAAATCTCCGAGGACATTCTTCATGACAATGAGATAGAAGCGGAAGAGCGTTTTATCCAAGAGACAGATCCAACAAAGAAATCTGAAACTATCTGGGGTAGAAAGCCTTTAGGTCGTGCGACAGGCAAATTCGACAACGACTATATCCAATACCAAGACCTAGGTTTGAACGGAAAAAGTTCGGATGAAGAAAGAGAATTTGACACATACAAAAGATATCTAGAAGGTCTATCCGCAAAGAACGTTGCCAATTATGATGTTTTCGCAGCGGACCCTGCGGGCGATGATTTCGTTCATTACAGAAAAAAAGAAGTCAATGCCGACGAAGGGAACAAGAAGATTCTTGAGTTATACCACCAATATAATGGAATGGAACGCAACTCAATTGTTGACGGAAGTGGTGACAACAGCACTGCCGGCTCATGGGTTCCTAACACTGAGGATATCAACGGAGACAAGACACTTAACACAAGAGAAAAATACTATGAGTATGTAATCAACATCAGTCCTGAAATATTTTCTTCTGACACATCAAAGTGGAAAGACAACTATATTGTCAACAGGACAGAGTCTACCACAGGAAAACTTGAAGATGGAAGCGAGAAGAATGTAACATGGTATCGCTTAAAGATTCCTCTCCAAGATGCTGACGTAAACGGTTCGGATGCCACAAACAAGAAAGGACCTAGCTTCACATCAATCCGATACATACGTATGTATATGACCGGATTCAAAGACACCACATATCTCCGATTTGGAAGCATGAGTCTGACCCGTACTGAATGGAGAACAATCAGCAACAGAGGAGACAAAGCGTTGTTTGAGGGAAGTGACAACAGCTACTCAAACAACATCAAGACAAACACAGAAGCCATACAGATTTCTTCTGTTTGTTATGAGAATGACAGACAAAAAAAGCCTGTACGATACGACACGCCTCCAGGCATCCGCCGTTCTACAGACCCGACATCCAGCACAAACAGGCACGACAACGAACAGTCTATGCGAATGGTTGTGACACAATTGAAGCCAAAAGAGACAGCCGGTGCATACAAACGCACCACACTCGACGTGCGTCAATATGAGCGTTTGAAAATGTTCGTTCACTTTGAAGACGAATACAACGATCCATATGAGTCTGCCAACGGAGTACAATTCTATTTGCGTATTGGTTCCGACTACACAGACAACTACTACGAGTACAAAATCAACAACGTAACCTACACTCAAGCCGGAGAGATAAGCAGAGATGGAATCTGGCCTATGGAGGTAGATTTCGCATTCGACGATTTTGTAAACTTGAAGATGGAGCGCAACAAGGCCAACAAAGCAGGAAAAGCTTTTGATCCTACGATGCGTTACACAAGAGCATACGGCAACAATGAGTTGACTATCAAAGGTCATCCGTCATTCGGAGACATCAGGACCATCATGGTCGGAGTAATCAATGAAAGCGGAGAGACAAAAGACATGGAGATTTGGTTGGATGAGTTGCGTATGTCTGGATTCAATGAAGACGGCGGATGGGCGGCATTAGGTAAGATCGGATTCACATTAAGTGACTTCGCTTCATTTGACGCGACAGGACGTATCGAGACCACAGGTTTTGGAGGAATCGAATCCAACGTCATGGACCGCAACATGGAAGATTTGTATTCTCTAGACATGTCAACCACAGTGCAGTTGGGTAAGCTATTCCCTGAGAAAGCTCACGTCAACATGCCACTGACCATCACACACAGCAGAGAAAAAGAGAAACCAAAGTACGACCCAACTAATACAGACGTGCTGTTAAAAGACGCTTTGAAGGACGCTACAGAAGAATACAAAGATTCTATTGAAAAGATTTCTGTAATTTCGAGCGAGCAAACAAGTTTCGCACTCACAAACGTAAGAGTCGGCATCGCGAGCAAAACGCCAATGCCTTACGACCCTGCGAACTTCTCATTCTCTGTGGCATTCACAAAACGTAAGGAGCAAGATATTGATGTGCAGTATGACATGACACGTACATACCGTGGAAATTTCAACTACTCATATTCATTGACGCCTAAGGCATTGATGCCATTCAAGAATTCCAAATACTTCAAGAAAAAGAAATGGAAACTTTTCACTGATTTTGGAATCTATCCAATGCCAAACAGCTATACCTTCTCTGTTGATATGGACAGATCATACAACGAAGTGTTGGCACGAGAAATAGGAACAGATCCTTCTAGTATCAGCAAGAAAGACCTCATCTCAGACATGACATGGGACAAGAATTTCAACATGACTCGTCGCGCGGATATCAAGTGGAACTTCACTAAGAATATCAAGCTTTCTTTCGCGACAGCCATGAATTCTGAGATTGAAGAGTCGCTTGCTTACAACTCCGAGTATCTTGATTTGCCTCGTATGCGAGAGTACAAATACAATCGTGATTACATATATGATTTGCGTGAGGACTCCATAACACAATGGGCTAAAGACTTGAGAGAGGCTACATTGAAGAGTTTCTTGGCTGCCGGAGAACCATACAACTACTCTCAACAGCTAAACATCAGCTACGCTATTCCGATCAACAAGATTTCTGTGTTCGATTGGATAACTGCTAATGCGTCATACTCAGGCAACTATGATTGGCAAAGAGGAGTAACTCTTAACACAAACTCATACACGTCTAACAATGACATTGCAGACTCGAAGCGTTCATGGAACGGAGATGTACGTTTCAACATGGAGACTCTTTACAACAAATCAGCATACCTGAAAGATGTGAACAAGAAATTCTCAAAAGCGACTCTTGCAAAGAAAGCTAATGAGAAACTTGCAGCAAGAAAAGATACTACAAAGAAAGAAGACAAAGTAGTAGAAGCTCCAAAGCCAAGAGTGGCCAAGACATATGAAAGAAAGAATCTTCGTCTGAAGAAAGGCAACAAGACAAGAATCAGCCACCGTCTTGCAGTAAACAGAATCATAGTGGAAGCCGTAGACAAAGACGGCAATCCTTACGATTTGAAATATGAGATCATCGACCAGAATGCTATTAACGTCATCGCCAAAGAAGACGTCAATAACATAACCATCACGGTCAAGGAAAAGATGAGGAAAAACGAAAAGTTGGGCAATTTCTTAGATGGATTCGTAAGAAGTCTGATGATGGTGAGAAATGTAAGTGGGAACATCCGTCTTACAGAGGGTACCACACTTAACGGATACAACAAGGGTAGCGGATTCTTAGGACAGGCAGGAAGCGGTGAACCTGGTGCAAAATTCACATTAGGATTCTACAAAGCAGCTGACGCTATAGAAGAAGCAATCAATAAAGACCAGCTGGGTCTTGAAGACGTTGTAAATCCTATTGTTCTGACTCATGACCAGACATTGCAGGTAAAAACAGTCTTGGAGCCATACACAGGCATCAAGTTTGACCTCAATGCAGCGTCTTCTTGGAACAAGAGTGACGAAATCTACTACTTTGACGGATACAACAAGGGCGTAGAAGATTTGTTCGAAGGAACACATAGTCACACAGATATCGCAATACGCAGGTCTTCATTCAAACGTGGCGCGACAGTATCAAGTGAGACATTCTCCGATTTCATAGACAACATCTACAAGATGCGTGCCCATATCGAAAGGTCAAATCCAAACAGAGGTGAAGCAGAAGTGCCTTTGAACTCTGCCGACGTGCTTGTGCCAGCATTCATTTCTGCATACAAGGGTGAGAGTTTAGACAGAAACAAAGATGAGAAGATCATCCGCAGAGTCGGAAAAATGCTTCCAAACTGGAAATTCACTTTGGATCTGTTGAGCAAGGCTCCGATTTTGAAAGAAGGATTCAAAGCATTCAACATCACCCACGGATACAAGTGTACGTATAATGTCAACTCATTCAGCAAGCATCAAGGTTGGGATCCTCTATACGATGACTTGAACGGATTCGGAATAATCCAGGATGAGGATGAAGCGACTCCATTCTTGGTTAGAAGCACAAAAGTCGACAATGTCAACTTGACTGAAGCATTCAACCCTCTTGTCGGTATCAACACAACTTTGAAGAACAGCGTACGAGTTAAGTTTGAGTTCAACAGAAACCGTACTGCCGGATTGGACATCCCTGCGCTTCAGATTGTAGAATCATACAGCAAGGGATTCAAGATTGGTGGAGGATACCGAATAGACAATTTCGGAGTGATAGTCGGATTTGTTGATAAAAAGAAAAAGACCAAAGTCAACAACGATTTGAATCTCAACTTGGATATTGACTTCAAGAATACTGAAGCCTTCATTCGTAAGTTTGAGACAATCGCCAACACAATTGAAGAGAGAAGCAGTGGATTACAGACTGTCAAAGCAGAGTTTACTGCAGAATATGTAGTGAGCCAGTCGATGAAAATTTCGTTCTTCTACGACAGAAGCGTATCGAAGCCAAGAGTATCGACGTCATACCCAATCACGGCTTCTAAATTCGGATTCAAGCTTCATCTGTTGTTGACCGAAACGACTTCAAGAGATGACTAAAAAACAAGCCGGCAGACAATCAAATCTGTCGGCTTATTTTTTTTGATATGTCTATTTAACATAGCAAAGAAAAATCAACATAGAGAAAAGTAACAAAAATCAATCCTTATATGTTCCAATTCTCAAAAAAAATTGAAAATTAGCATAAAAGGAAAAAAAAATTAATACTTTTGTCAGAAGTTAGTAATCAAAAGGATTCATCTATGAGTAGAATATTTACAAAATTATTTATTGTGGTAGCACTACTATTTGGGCTACTCAATACAGCATTTGCCGTTGATTATACCGGCAAATACAAAGCGACCATGAAATTCGGACAATCCGCTTCTGGAGAATCAAAAGACATTGATGCATCTGTCATTTACAGTAAAGATGGCACATATAGCATCACGTTCATTGGTTTCGATGTGACAATCAACATGATATTTGAAACCCAAACCATCAAAAATGGATCGGCAACAGTATCTCAACTTGCAGGAACAGAAAGCAATGGATTGACACTTAAAGAAACTTCTAATTCAACTTTTGAAATTGCAGAGACGACACTTTCTGTATCCAAATTTAACGCGACTTTTGATGAGAATGGAAATGCACAAGGTTCATTCACTAGTTCGTATTCGTTTCTTACCGCTACTTGTGACTTCACACTTACAAAAGTTGCGGATGCTGATACTGTTGTGACTAGTGAATTGGAGTTGGATGATGTACCTTTCTACAACAAAGTAGTTGATTTATCAAAAGGAAACGACACCACAAAGACAAACAACGACGCATCTGCTGTTGGCATCAGACTATACGAAAAGAAAGCATCTTTCACAATGACAGACTATGAGATATCTGTTGCCGGACTGTCGCTAAAACAAAGAATGGTACTTGAAGACCTAACATATACAATGAGTAATGCAGATGATGGAAGTTCTGTGATTATTTCTGGTACTACAAACATGTATGTTGACGAATACAAAATGTACGTGCCTGCAGAAGCTCATATCATTCTGTATACAGATGGTTCAATCAGCGGCACCGTCGACATTACTCTTGACATGCCGGCTATCAATATGAATTACAAAATCACTGTAGTGTTAGGAAAAGATGCAGAAGGTGTGGTAATCGAAAAGAAAGATCTTGAGTATACAAAAACAGACAGTTTCAAAATAAAGTCAGATTCAGCATTTGTTCGAGACAATCAGATCTTCATTAACACAGATGGCATCTTAATTGAGAATATCCACTACTCTATTGTAGACCAGCCAATGACACTGTTGATCAAAAAATATGACACATCGTATGAAAAAGGCAATGGAATTGGCTCATGGCTGTACTCAAAAATCCATACCGCTACCAAAGCTGAGGCATACATAGAGGTAAAAGGTCAAAACGTATATTTGAAAGATGTAGACATTAATCTTAATATTTTTGAGATTAACACATATAACATAAACACAATAATAGGAGAGCCTACTAAGTTTGTCTATGGTTCTTTGGTAATCTTAGACGGAGGTCCAAACACAAACAACTTCATTGATCCAGAAGGTCCATTCTTGTATGGAGAGACAACTCCTTACATTTCAATGTCTGTCGACACAACAGGCAACGGTCTGGATGGATACACTACGGAATTCGAATTTAATGTTAGTGATGGAATCTACGACTTGGCAGACGGATACATCAAGACTGTCAAATTGCCAGAAAACGATTTTGATGAGATAATAAAGGCTGTTATTGCAGAAGCCAAGAAAGGTTCTAAAAGCTGCACTATTCCGGTCATTGCTACAGACAAAGCAGGAAACTCAAACAAAATTATGGTTCAGTGCTGGCCAGGCATAGCTCCTGTATATATTGAGGAAGTAGATCCTAAAATCAACGCAATACGTGTGGTAGCCGATTCGTTGACAGGCAAGGCAAGTGTAAAACTTGAATCTTTAGCAATCAAGTATATTGCGAAGAACGACAGTCTTAAGAAGTCAGCCATCACAAACCAAGAAGCAGTTGCATGGGCTATAATCGATGGAGAGGAAGTTGAGCTTCCTGCCACAATTGAACTACCAATAGGTAAGGCTGAAATCAAGTACGTTTGGGTAAACCCATACACAGGTAAGGAAAACGAAGCGACTTCTTCCATCACCGTCTACGATACTCCTTCTAGCTATGCAGGAGTTTCAAACGTAGCCAACAAAGCAGTATCAGTGTTCTATAAAGATGGCAATTTGGTTGTAAACGGTGCGAACGACGCGGATGTAAAGGTAATAAGCATCAGCGGAGCCACTGTATACACAGGCAAGGCAGGAGCTATCAACCTACACAAGGGAATCTACATTGTGAAAGTTGAAGGCAAAGCCTACAAGATTATCGTGAAGTAAAATCTTTTACATATCATTATTCTGAGAGGGCATATCACATTGTGGTATGCTCTCTTTTTATACTATGTGTCGTAGGCAAGAAAGATTATAGAGTCGATATGTAAAGTCATCTATTCTTTTTCAGGCAATGATTTCGTTTCGACATCACCATCAATATCAAAGTGCTCTGAAGCACGTTGGGATGATATGACACTACGTTTTATCTGCTTTTCGATGTCCAAACGGGCAATTTTTGCTGCGTGTCCACCGTTTTGTGCCACCTGACGATTTTCTCCCATAGTTTTGGGATTACGATGTTTTGATATTTCAGTTGTTGCCGCCTCAGCAAGAGTGTTGAGTGCAAGTTCTAGATTTGTCATATTATCACGAAGGCTTTCTTTAGTGAGGCCCTTAAATTGTTTGTATTCTCCTGTAGTCATGCCACTCCATGCTTTAGTAAGAATGTTCGTAAGAATGGCAAAATCTTTTGTCTCTGTCACACCCGAACGCTTCCATTCGTTGGTTAGTTCATTGCGTGTACGTATAGACTTCAAACGATTTTCAATCCACTTTTCGGGATATCCCAGACGACGATAATCATCCACTGCCATCTGAAAGGTAAGTTCAGGATCTATCATTTGATCCACACGTTGATGTCCGACATCTGCAAGCCAACGTTTGACTGGCTCAGCTTTCTTTGAAGGAATCGTCTGTATTATTCGAAACAACTGTTCTAGATCTGCGACATCTGTAAGACGTTTTTTCCCATCCGGTGAGACTAATTTCAACTGGTAACAATTTGTTACCACTTCAAATCCTTCTTTTACAAGTCTGCCTTTCAATACCTTCCAGTATTTACGAGCCGTCTGATAGTCGCTGTCGTTGAGCACAGCGATGACATCAACTACCGAAAACCAATATTTTTCCTTTTCCGAATCCCATTCCACGCGAATCAGTTGTCCATCGAACAACTCTAATGATGTGTTTTTTTCCATTTTATTTAACTTTTGTACTTGTTATATCAACCTCATAATCCAAGCTGTCCCTATTTGTTATATGTACACCCAAGGAACAGACGTTCGACTACTATTTAACTTCAATTCACAACAAAGACTCTCAAACTTGACCAAGGAACCGACATGTTTGATAATTTCGTCGGGACCTAATTTTTGAAAAATTTTATCGGAATCCGTTTCATAGTTCTTTTTCGAGCATAAGAATTTTCGTAGTAAAGATAGCAAAAATGAACAGAAAAGCTTTCAAAAGCTACAAAATAAATTATTTATGTCTTTTTCCAAATACAAATAGTCAATCAAATCCATGATCGTAGGGGCAGGTTTCAAACCTGCCCGCAATAGAAATGCTTTGAGCTTTGTGTCTCTGTGGTTTTATTATATATTTTTCATCTACTTGACGTTAAGCTAAGATAAAGCCGATAATTCCTTCCTCAATTTTATCTCTTCTTTTGCAAAGCAGACAAATCCTATGCGAGGAATGAATTTAATTGATTATCTTTGCATAAACTAAAAAAGACAAAAAAGGATAAAAGAGTAAAACAACATATTAAATAACAAAGCATTAGCTATTATTCTTGTCCGAATCAAAAGCCTCGCAAACTGATGATTCCGAATCATTGGGATAAACGCTAATCCACAGGAGCCTGTGCTTCCGTTTACACACGTAGAACTAATGCTCGCACCGAATAGGTGTGGGTATTTCTAGTGTGTAGGCGGGGTTCATGCGAGGCTCCTCGTGGACGAGATAGAAAGGCTCACACCTTTCTTATATCCTGACGTGAAGATTGATAGTTCGATGCAAACGAATTATCATACATGGCAAACGAAAGACTGACAGAAGGTATTGTAAGGGATCATTTCAAGAACGATGCCCTATTCAAATCCATCAAATGGGAAGAGCAAAAATCAACAAATAAACGTATAGCTGAATTATTAAAAGGAGAAAGCAAAGGTGGAGGGAAAGGAAACGGGTATCCTGAATTCATAATTTCATTTCCCACTAATAGCAATTATCTAATTGTAGTTGAGTGTAAAGCAAAAACAAGTAAACATTGCAGTGACAAACTTGACAATGCGAAAGACTATGCTGTGGATGGTGTATTACATTATGCACGTGCTTTATCTGCCGAATTTAATGTAATAGCTATCGCAGTAAGTGGAGAAAATGAGAAAGAATTACTGGTAAGCCATTTTTATTTTGAGAAAAATGCACGTGGACATAGCGAGTTACCAATACCAAAGCTGAGAGATATTGCAAGTTACCTGAAACTCTTTGAAGATCACTTCTTTTTATCTGACTTCATTTTCCGCGACATAGCCAACAAAGCAAGAGAAATAAACGAAGAGTTATACCAGTACTCTATCAAAGAACTTTCCAGATGTACAATTATTAGTGCTATTTTGTTGGCACTGACGGACGATGACTTTGCTAACAAATACGAAAGTATTCCGACAATCAAAGACCTTGGCACGTCAATCATCAGTGCAATCGATTCGTCTTTTTTAGCAGAAGGAAAAGAAGACGACAGAGATATCGTTCGTAATGCATCGTTATTACACAAAGAGTTTGAAAGCATTCTAAAAGAACCTTTGTTCAGTCAACAAGAATTGTCTTATGACAAAGGTAAAAAGAAAGACTCAACTCTTTCTATAGTAAAAGAGTTAATCATATATTTGAAGAAAAATGTATATCCATTAGTAAAACATGATTCTGTCGGTTACGATGTTATCGGTTTATTCTATACCGAGTTTATCCGATATGCAGGAAGCGAACAAAGTCTTGGTCTTGTGCTTACGCCTCAACATATCACGGAACTTTTTTGTGATCTGGCAGAACTTCGTAAGGACGATATTGTATATGATCCTTGTTGTGGAACAGGAGGTTTTATTGTTGCCGCTATCCAAAGATTATTCAAATTAGCTGAAGGAGATGAAGAAAAACGTAAACATATAAAACGCAAGCAAATTTGTGGTTGTGAACTTCGTCCCGATATGTACACATACGCTTGTTCAAATATGCGATTCCGAGGAGACGGCAAATCAAATCTGTACAATGGAGATTGCTTTAACAACGAAACTACAATACGCAACAATCATCGTCCAACCGTTGCGTTTCTAAATCCACCATATGGAAAAACTGTAAGTTGTGCAAGACAGATGGAGTTTGTAGAACATGCTCTAAACACTATAAATCCTCAGGCAGAAGGCCGTGTTGTAGCAATCGTACAAATGAGTTGTGGCATCAAAAACGAAAAAGATCTTATTGAAGTAAAAAAAAGGTTGCTTGCAAAACACCATCTAAAAGCAGTTTTGAGTATGCCAGACGATTTGTTTTATCCTGTTGGCGTTGTGACTTGCATTATGGTATTTGAAGCAAACAAACCAAACAAAGGCAGAAAAACATGGTTTGGCTATTTCAAGGACGATGGCTTTGAGAAACGAAAGAATTACGGACGTATTGACGCACGAGATCGATATACAGAAATAAAAAGCCGTTGGCTTTCAGCATATCGGAATCTTGATGAAATACCAGGTTTATCTGTCAGAAAAGAGGTTATTGCAGAAGATGAATGGTGTGCAGAAGCCTATATGGAAACTGATTACAGTTCATTGTGTGATGAAGATTTCATCCGTAAAATGAGAGATTATGCAGCTTTTTTAGTTGGAAGTAGTTCTCCCAATGTTCCTTTTACATATACTAATTTATCTTTGTTGTCCAACAAACTAAACTTATATACAGATACGTGGCAATGGTTTCGATATGATGAAATATTTAAAATAAAGAAAGGGTTTTATAACAAAAAGCCAGAAGAAAGTTTTAATGGAGAAATCCCGTTTATTGGTGCTACGGATTCTAATAATGGAATAACTTCTTTTCATGATTTGAATACGATAGAAAGCTCTTCTAAAACAGGCGAAATGCCCAATGCTCCTTTGAGCGAAAAAATATTTTCAAAAAATTGCATTACCGTGTCTAACAATGGATCTGTAGGATATGCATTCTATCAAAATCGAGAATTTACTTGCACTCATGACGTAAATCCATTATATCTTAAAAACAAAACGATGACCCCATACATTGCTATGTTTTTGTGTACAATCATTGAAATGGAACGTTTCAGATGGGCTTATGGACGCAAGTGGAGACCAGTAAGGATGCCAAGTTCTAAAATTAAGCTTCCAGCTATTCTCAACGACAAAGGAAATTATGAACCTGATTGGCAGTGGATGGAAAATTATATTAAAGGATTACCTTATTCTGGATGTTTGTGAAATCACAAAGCTTAAAAACGGATTATAATTATCTAAATCTTTATTTTCAGATTCACATATTCACTCAGTCGGAGTCATTCCGACTGGAAAGCAATAGCGAGCAAAGTGAGAGTAACCCAGACAAAGTCTCGGGGAGGATGGTGAATATCGGGCAGTTCTTAACCCTGCCCCTACGACTCTGGTCTGATTCACTCAACAAACAAAAGAGGGTGCACCTAATTGGGTACACCCTCTCTATAATCAGGCAATTGCTGACTATCTAACAATCAGTTTTACATTGCCGACATAATCCTCGCCCTTGACAACAACGCAGTAGATTCCTATAGCGAAGTCATCATTAACATACATAGCATCCACTCCATCTTTTTCGAAGACTTTCTGTCCTATCACATCATAGATACAAACATTAGCCTTGCCCTTAAATATTATGTTGAATGCATCATCTGTCGGATTTGGAACGACATTCACAAAACCGTCGTTGTCAATATTCTGCGCATCAGATGGAGAATCATCCTTAAAATCAAACAGACCAGTTTCTGTAAGAATGTAAGAGCCTGTCTTTGTCAGATTGTTTTTGTTAAGACCCGCTCCACAATCTTTCCATATACCAGTTTTTCCTCCCCATGCCCAATAGTTCCAGCTTATATTTTTAAGTCTATTGACATAATCAAGAAACTCATCCGATTCTTCTTTACAAACCTTATCTGGATCATAAGTAAAATCAGAGCTGCTCCAATCAGAAACATATACAGGTATTGATTCACTAGCTATCTTGAAATTTGCGAGCAAAGGCTTGTGATCGCATGCCGCATAATGGAAAGCATACATGATTCCCAGATCAAATCTATTAGGATCTATAGGTTCCAATACTGGATCCATTATTCGTTGGCTCCATTGTGGTACACTTACAATCGAAATAGCTCCCGGATCTTTAGACTCTATGATAGACAATATCGTGTCAGCATATTCCTTAATATGTGGCCAGTCTACTCCACTTGGATCACTGCAGACATCATATATCAAAAACATATATCCCTTTTCTTTCACATAATCAGAAAGTCTTGTGAAGAATTCCATGGCATCATAAGTATAATACGTTGGATCGCCATATTCAGAAGCGGTTTCATCGTAAACATGCCAATCAAGAATAGCATATAATCCGACCTCAGCACACATATCAATGTAGCCTTTATATCTCTCCAACATCTCCATTGAATGAGTAGACGGTGAATAGTTCAATCTGATTGAATTGCAACCCCACTCTTTCATAGTCTGAAGGGCTTCCTTACTCAAGCATTCTTCATTATCCAATGTGATGACACCAGAGTTGAAACCTTTCAACTGGATAGGATCGCCATCCTCCGTACTAAGTTTATTGTCAACGATCTTCAATCTTCCTGTCTGTCTGAAATTCTCATACCATTTTGGGTCAACAGGGAATTGTTCATGCTCAACAATAAAAGAACCCGTTTCTGTCAAGTTTTCCACGTTGAATCCATCTTTACAATTCTTCCAGATTCCATCTTCGTCGCCCCACTTCCAATAGTTCCAGCTGACTTTTGTCTTCGAGCCATTCATATACTTGAACAACTGCTCAGATTCTTGGGCACATACCTTATCTGGATCATACTTATAATCAGATGAGCTCCAGTCAGAAACGAATATAGGCAATATGTCAACTGTCATAATAATTTCACTCAACAACTGGAGATGAGAGCAGGCAGAATAATGGAATGCATACATGATTCCCAAATTGTAGTTTTCTGCATTTATAGGATCGTTAAGCACAGGTGTTAGTCTCTGACTCCAATCACTTGTACCGACGATGACAATGGCACCGGGATCGTTAGACTCGATAACAGGCAATATTATATCTGCATACTCCTTGATATATTTCCATTCCAAATCCTCTGGCTCATTGCAGATCTCATAAATCACATGAATGTATCCTTTTTCTTTCGCATAAGCAGAAATAGTACCGAAGAAATCCGTGGCATCTTTCACATAATCCATCGGCACACCCGTCGGTGTTGTGTTTTCTTTGAAAACGTGCCAATCGACAATGGCATACATACCAAATTCCGCACAGATGTCGATGTAGTTTTTCAACTTCTCAAGCAACGCATTTGAATGAGTGGAAGGTGAGTAGTTCAGTCTGACCGACTGGCATCCCCACTTTTTCATATTCTTAAATGCGCTTCTGTCTATACATGCGTCGTCATCAGCTGTAATGACTCCGGTGTTGAAGCCTTTCAACTGAACTGCTTCACCTTTCTCTGAACTTAGTTGGTTGCCAACAAGTTTTAATCTTCCATATTCTGCGACAAATCCATTATTTTCCGCATTGGCAGAAAACAGGCATGACAGGAATAGGAACACACTGAATATTGTCTTTTTCATTGATTTTAATTTATAAGTTTCGCAAGCAGATAGTTATGATTCATACCCAATCCACTTGCGAAACTTGGGTTATTTACAAATCCATCTAAACGACAGTTTAATTCTTAAATTTACCATACTACTTAATCACAGCACGCACTGGCATTCCTACAAAAGGAATTGAAAATTTTATTCCATTTCCTTCATTTGTTAAACTGAAGCAACTAAAATATCCGATGGGATAACTATAAGACAAAGACGCCGTCCAAAAAACACACTCTACATTTAAATTCATCGTGTTAGAATCATACTTGAATCCAGCAGCAGGGATGAAAATAGTATTGCTATTCGTCTTTGATTTTCCCAAGACTCCTTTTATTCCTGTAGAATTAAAATTATCTGTCCATATCCATTCGCAACCTTCCTCCAGTTCTCTTCTGTCAGCTTCTGTCGGCATACGCCATTCACCTCCATAGGCAATTGAAGCGATATCCTCTCCTTCTTTCAACACACTTACTTCATAGATATCTTTGTCAGGGCAGCCTATGCTATTCAGATAATTTCTTCTATCAATTGTTAAGAAATCGATATCTCCATATTTATAATTTTTATATGAATAAGCATCTTTCGTTGTCACCTCTCCCCACGCATAGTAGCCGCCATATTCGTAAGGTCTAGAGGCTCCGACGTTGCATGTAGCCCATTTCAATCCACTTGGCAATCCTAAGTCGACGTATGAGTAGCCATTCTCTTCACCACTGATAGAAGTACCAAACTCCTTTCTTTTCTCAATCACTCCTCTGACAGGACGTCCACACTCTCGTGTTGCACCATTCACTCTGCCTAAATAGTTTTCCCAGAAGTAAAATGCAGAAACATCTCTACCATTATCCGGCAAGCTAAACAATGAAGACGTACTATAGCTGCAAGTTGTTCCGTACTTATCTCCCACAAGAGTGGCAGCATAAGGCAAGAAAATAATCTTTCCATTTATTTTCGACGTTCCTACAAGGCCAGACTCTCCAGACCCATTGAAATCAGTTGTCCACTTCCATGAGCAACCAAGCCAAAGCTCCTTAAACTCTTTTTCTGTAGGCATACGCCATGCATCTCCACATATAACACTTGCAGCATCATCCTGAGGCTCCAATTCTGTCACACCATCAACGACAGTGCCAAATTCAGCATTGACACAATACTTAGTATACTTTTTCGCCGTCGCATCGCCCCATCTATAAGTGCTCATATCATAAATCTCTTTAGGAGTAGTTTCTCCCCATGCGAAATATGATCCTTTCTCTGTCGGCTTTGTCGCTCCGACGTTGCAAGTTGCCCAACGTACACTCAATCCTAAATCCACGTATGAATAGTCGCCAAACTTTCCAGTGACAGACACACCATTCTGCACACCCTCTAACGGCTCATACTTGGCATAGATTCTCAAGTTTTCCGTGACGTTCATGAATGAAGAGTCTTTCCATCCTGCCACATAACCAACTTTTTCTGGCGGATAAACACCTGTGGCTGCCTCACCATGATTCACAACCTTACGTTCGATAAGAGTTCCATCCTCTGTATAAAAATAGACATCGTATTTATTAATTTCACCGGAAACAGCACGGATAGGACAAGTCAAAATTCTTTCATTATAATAAACATTTATTCCATACTCGTGAGAACCAGACAACATATCAGGAAAGTCTAAATAATCAGATTGTCTGCCTAAAGATTCAAGATACGAAGGTTCTATTTTAGAACAAGTCAATGTGGACAACCAATAGCACATCCATCCTCCTTCTCCAGAAGAAAAGAATATAGTGTTACCATTCTTTTTCGACTTTCCGAAATATCCAGAAACATTCTTGCCGTTAAAATTATCTACCCATTTCCAAACACAGCCATTGATCAATTCTTTCGCGTCTTCAGCTGTCGGCATTCGCCAAGTTTCTCCACACAAAGTTGCTGCCGCATCATCTTCCTCACTTAGCAATGTCTTCTGATCATCCGATGAATATTTTGTAAGAATGTGCTTTTCTTTTGTTTTACCTTTTGCATCCATCACCTCTACAATGGTGCTCCATTTGTAGTTTTTCCATGTTCCTTTTGTCTTCGGTTCTATCTCACCCCAAGCATAAAGTGAACCTATTTCAGTCGGATCCGAAGCTCCTAAATTATACGTGGCCCATTTCATTCCGCTTGGCAGACCCAAATCGACATACCAATAGTCACCGATTTTGCCGCTGACCGACACACCGTCGGCAAGGATTTTCTTTCCATTTACTGCTCGCACAGATGAACCATAATAACGGAAAGTAGCCACATTTTTGTCGAACATTATATCCCAATTATAAACGCAAATAGCCTGATCGTTCATAATCGGGCACAAAGATGATGTCAGATAATACCCTCTTTTGCCAACATTATCACCATTCTGACCTGCAGCAGGAAGGAAAATAGCGTTTCCATTTTTCTTTGATATACCGACACGTCCTGCCATTCCTGATCCTTCGAAATTATCTGTCCATTCCCAGTAGCAGCCATCGACCATCTCTTTCATCTCATCATCGGTTGGCATACGCCACTCTCCTCCCCAATTGGCGACTGCAGCGTCGTCTTCGGAATCAAGTTCATCCTTGCCGTCAACAGTGCCAAACTTTTTATCAATGCAATATTTGAGGACATCTTCCGTTGCCTCATCCATCCACTTATAATTGTCAAGATCATAATGCTCTTTGGTTGCCGTCTCTCCCCATGCAAAATAATCTCCAGCTTCTGTCGGTCTTGTTGCACCGACGTTGCATGTAGCCCAAAGCAAACCGCTTGGCAATCCCAAGTCGACGTACTCATGACCATCCTTCTCATTGCCAGAAGAAGTTCTCGGTGCTGTTCTGCGAGTTCTGGCGTAAGAAGGGACATCTGATTCACCGGATGCTGTATCCGACAATAATTCTTCAGAGTATGTCACTTTTGACACTTCCTCCACGTCATAACTGTCTACAGTTCCGTTATTCTTTTCCACATGCATATACGTGACACCATGGGCAAGAAAACAGGTCGCAGTAAGGAATGCGACCCCACCGAATATTTTTTCTTTCATGATTAAATATTAGATTATTTACGAATAAGCTTAAATGATTGTTTTTCAATTGTAAGGACATACACACCCTTAGGTTCAGGTAATTTTACTTCTGCAGAGCCTCCGTCATCAGCAACAGTTTTTGCCAATACGACTCCATTCACATTAATCAATGCCACATTCGCAGATGGTTTTGCATTGCGGATGCTTACAACTCCATTGTTTTCAAAAATGAAACAACCAGTTTCGGTAGGTGTTAAGGTTTCTCCTGTAAGAGTAGACTCATCATTTTCTGTGAAATGATAATCTTTCACCCCACTTATGGCATAACTTGTCTCAGCACTGCCATTAACAACTAAATCTCCACTCTCAAATGTCACTATAGGTTTGTCGGCAAGTAGAAAACTATACTTTGTGCCCGACGATAATTCTACAGTCATATATTTTACTGCAGCACTACAATTTAATGCGCCCAATGACAGGCACACTAAGAAAACAAATTTTTTTAACATAAATAAAACTTATTAGTCATTAGCGAACTCTCGTTCTTTCGCAACACTTCATCCAAACAAAACTCATCAACATTTTACAAAATTACAAAACAATATCAAGCACACATTCATTTTAACAAATCTTAACGTTTGCAATCATATCTAAAAAACATTTTTCAAAGAGAGGTCACAATATGTAATCATTTGAAAATAAGCAAAACAAAAAAGGTTTCCCATTTCTGAGAAACCTTCTTAGTAGCGGATCCGGGATTTGAACCCGAGTTTCATGCGTGAGAGGCATGCATGCTAGGCCACTACATTAATCCGCCATGGCGACTGCTTCTAAATCTCTTTCGAGCAAAGTCTGCTGTCTATTTCTTTTTGGTAGCGGATCCGGGATTTGAACCCGAGTTTCATGCGTGAGAGGCATGCATGCTAGGCCACTACATTAATCCGCCATATGCAAAAGTTTTAGTAGCGGGAACGAGAATTGAACTCGTGACCTCCGGGTTATGAATCCGACGCTCTAACCAACTGAGCTATCCCGCCATCTTTCCGTTTGCGAGTGCAAAGGTAGCACTTTTTTCATTACGTCCAAATTTATTCAGCACTTATTTTACAATAAGTTTAGCAAACACTTGACAATCAACATTTAAGACAAAGCACATTTTTAGTCTCAAAATCTAAAAAAAGAGTCAAGATACGACTTTATTTTCTATTTGAGCATTCTATCCAGCTCCCATCAAGCTTGACAATATGGCAATCAACCCCGCTTTTCTCTCTTTCCTCACTCCATTTCTTTGCCACATAATACTTGTTACTGCCGTCGACAATAAGTTTCTTGAATCTGAAATTCTTCAATTCACTCAATTTCACCGCCACGTTGTTCGTCAAAATCAGCACGTCTACTTCCAATGGAGAAATCGGCTCTCTTTTTATCTCTTCCTTATCCGAAAGTATATAGACGCGATGATTATCAAAATCAAAAAATGTTTCTTCTGCAGACGACGGTGATGGCATCAACCGGTTTGTCCAGAATTCTCCTGCCTTTTTAGCCACCTTAAGTGTGTCATTGCATCCAAACAGAGTGTTTGTTTCCGTCATCCTGTTCACCGCTGTCACGCCATTCACATTATACACGGCCAACATTCTGCATCTCTTTATATTTATTCCATCTATCGAAGCTGCCACAAAATAGGCAACCGAAATAGAGGCTGAAATCCACAGCAACAAGATTCTACGATAATTATAATATGCCGCGACCAACAGGAACACAGCAACATAGACCGCAACATCATAACAATAAAACGGCAATCTGTCAACGGTACAGAATGAAACGTCTGCAGTATACCGAACAATCGCATTGACCGACCTTGCCACACTTAACGTAAGATATAAAACTCCGCTGGCTACGGAAGTCAAAACAGGAAGCAACGTCGGCAACACAAAAAATCCATAATATATGAATGTCAATGGAATCAGCAACGTCACCAATGGAATCGTAAAGAGGCTTGAGACAATCGACAATATCGGCAGTGTGTGGAATGTCAGCAGAATTATCGGAGTGGTGAGGATCTGGGCAGAGATACTGATTGCGACACTTCCGAGCACATAAGTCCTGAGTTTAGATAGACACATCCCCACCCGACCTTTAAGTTTAAATTCAGGCACCCACTTCTCAAACCCGTTTACCAACGGTTGTCCGAAAAGTAGGATCGAACACACAGCGGCAAAACTCAATTGGAATCCAAGGTCAAAAATATTGAATGGATTATACACCAGCATCACAAACGCAGTGAACGACACCACATTTATCGGATTTGGTTTACTAAACAGAAGCATCGCCACACGGTATACCGTATACATAAAAGCCGTACGTACCACAGAAGCCGCCAAACCTGTCAAGAAAGCATACCCCCATATTATGGCAAGCAATACAGCTGCGAAAGCATACCGTCTTCTTTTGGGATGGATCACAAAGCCCACCAAAGCCTCTACAATCAATATAATTATTCCGACGTGAAGTCCGCTCACCGCAAGCAGATGGCTTGTGCCAGCCTTGGAATAAGCATCTTTTAACCCATCGTCCATATCCGTCTTGTCTCCTAGAGTAATGGCGACGACGAGGTCTCGAGCATTGCATTCGTCAATATCATTGCCTGCCCTGACCGAATTCTGCAAAAACAAATTAATGTCGGATGCGTATGTTTCCAACGACAAATTATCCGACGACTTTAGTGTTCTGTAATCCTTGACAAAGGAAGTGGCCTCAACTCCTTTTTTACACAGATAGGTATCATAATTGAACCCAATAGTCTCATTGCTTTCCGTCGACTTCAACGACGACGAAATGACAACGAAATCTCCTTTTTTGAACGAAACAGAGCAAGTATCAAACGTAAGTAGAGCAAATACAGACACTTTACCATTCCCGTTTCTGCTTTCAGCCGTCAAATAAACCTCAGACTCACAACTAATTTTTCCTCCCTTCGTCAGCTTCGGGACACTTTTGATCTGAGCTACCCTCTCCTTCATTCCCGTCGCCCCACAAGATTGCAATTCATCAGAGGGAATCGGATGGCAAGCATGTTCGAAGATACCGCCAAGGAAAAAGAAGACTAATAATATGGAAAAAATGGACGAAAACGAGGTCTTCGAAGACCGCGACAAAGTCGGCATCTTCACATAGATGAAAAATGTGGAAAAGGCGACAACAAATGACAACCCCAACCCAATTTGATTGGCTAAGTCAAAATGGAATGTGTATTCAAGCGCAATGCCAGAAGCGAATAAAAATGTCAGAAATAGATATGGAAATCTACGAATTGACTTAACTATAAAATTCATTTTATTTTTTGTACGTTACCAAATTATCCCTATGGGATACTATCTAATTAATAAAAAGGAGACGGGATGAACCCCGTCTCCATATCATTATAAGTTTTTCAATCCAGCGATTGTAGCTTTCTGATCTTTAGCTCCAAACACAAAAGATCCAGCCACCAAGATATCAGCACCCGCGTCAAGAAGTTGCTTGCCAGTCTCAAAATTGACACCACCGTCGATTTCAATCTTAGCATTCGAGCCCTTCTCTACAATCATCTTCTTCAAACGACGGACCTTATCCAATGTGTTTTCAATAAACTTCTGTCCACCGAAACCAGGATTTACGCTCATAAGCATAACCACATCCGCGTCGCAGATAATCTCTTCAAGCACAGAGACGGGAGTATGAGGATTTAAAGTCACACCAGCCAACATACCTAACGACTTGATATGCTGCAAAGTACGGTGAAGATGAGTGCAAGCCTCATAGTGAACGCTTAGAACCTTTGCCCCAAGTTTATGGAACTCCTCCACATAACGGTCGGGATCAACAATCATCAGATGGACATCAAGTGGTTTTGTTGCCTTGCTTGCGATTGCCTTGATCACAGGCATACCGAAAGAGATGTTTGGCACAAACACACCATCCATAATATCAAGGTGATACCAGTCAGCCACACTTTCGTTAAGCATCTCGATATCAGCATTCAAGTTCAAAAAATCCGCCGACAATAAAGAAGGCGACACTAAATGATTCATTTATTCTTATAATTTTTGCGCAAAATTATGAAAAATAAGGGGTTTTATCAACGTTAAATGGAATCAATTCGACATCAAAGCCGTTTATCACAGCGAAAATGGATAAAAAGAATCGCCAGCCACTGTATGTGACCGGCGAATATATATTTTTATAATCTTGTCGAGATTAGAACTTCAAATCATCAAATGCCTTGTCTGAGATCTTGATGTAATCTGCAGAAACGTAAGCAGTCTGATCATTGAAGCTGATTGTAGCCCATCCATCCTTGATGTCAGAAACCTCAATTTCTGTACCTTTAGCCAACTTACCGATGATTTCGCAAGATGTGCTAGGCTCTTTTCTAACGTTTAGGTTAGAAGACTGTGTGTTTACAATATATTTAGCCATTTTTCTAATTTTTTGTTTGGTTAATAATAAAAGAACGCTATGGTAAGCTATCTTCCATAGCGTTCTTTGTTTTGCTTTTTTAATTACTGAGCCTTAGACTTGATAATCTCAACAACAGAGTTAGCAAGAGCCTCGATGCTTGCCTGCTCCTCAGCGTTCAAGTTAGCCTTTGCAGCCTCGTAATTTTCCTTGAAAGATTTCATCTGCTCCAACAAAGCAGGAACATTCTCTGATGTAGCAGCCTCAGCTGTAGCCTTGATTCCATTCAAAGTTTCCTCTAGACCTTTCAATACTGCGTTCTCAACTGTAGCAGCAGCCTCAGCTGTAGCCTCAACAGTCTCTTCTACCTGTGCTGGAGTCTCAGCTGGAGCTTGAGCCTCCTTCTTGCATGATGAAAGTACAAGTGCCAATGCAGCTGCACTTACGAACAAAATCTTCTTCATTATCTTGTATTTTAAATTTATTAATTCCGTTTTCAATTATGTCGCAAATATAAAAAATATTATTTGCTTTGGTACTTTTTTTTGTTTTTTTTGTTGATAAAAGGTATTTTAATTTGTTATTTTTGTTGATATGGGTATTAATAGAACATATTTAATAGAAGAAAAGGATGTAGTGTTGGCATTTTCCACTAATGTCGACTGTCGGAACATCGATAATTCATCATCATTTTTTAATTCTGCCGACGTTGTTTCATGCAAGCAGATACATAGTGACATCGTAAAAATAGCAGACGAGTCGACGCGGGGAACTGAGATTCCTGATTGCGACGCGTTGATTACAAACATCCGTAATCTTCCGCTTTTAATCCGTACTGCAGACTGTGTGCCTGTGGTGCTTTATGATAAGCGGAAACATGTGATAGCCAACATTCATTCCGGCAGAGTGGGAACACAAAAACAGATTGTCCGCAAAACAGTGGAGATGATGCAATCACATTATGGTTCTTCTTCATCTGACATCATCGCAGCCATCGGTCCTCACATTTGCGGAAAATGTTACGAGGTTGACGCCGCATGTGCCTCTGAATTCGGTGAGAAATATATAGTAGGGTTTAGTGAATCTCAAAAGCCGTTGATTGACATTGCTTCAGCCTGCAAAGAACAGTTGGAAGCCACTGGCGTCAACAGCAATAATATTTTCATTTCTGATATCTGTACCGCAGAATCACCAGAATGGCCTTCATGGAGACGCGACAAATGCGTGGAGCGACTCGGAACATTCATAGTGTTGTGCTAGACAGGAAATAAATATGGTATAAAATAAGTAGAGACGGGAATAATCCCGTCTCTATTTCATTAACATTTAGCCTTTGCCAAAGCCTGCTTGATATCTTCGATTAGATCATCGGCGTCTTCGATGCCGACAGAAAGACGGATCAAATCAGGAGAAATGCCTCCCTCAATTAGTTGTTCGTCTGTAAGCTGACGGTGAGTGTGAGATGCTGGATGAAGCACACAAGAGTGACAATCAGCAACGTGTGTAGCAATACCGATAAGTTTCAAGTTGTCCATGAACTTGATTGAGAACTCACGTCCACCCTTCAATCCGAATGCCATAACACCACATGTTCCGTTTGGACAATACTTCTGCTGCAATGCGTGGTCTGGGTCAGACTCAAGTTCAGAATAGTTGATCCAAGCAACCTGATCGTTAGACTTCAAGAATTTAGCGATCTTCAACGCATTGTCATGGTGCTGTCTCATACGTACATGAAGAGTCTGCAAACCAAGATTTAGATAGAATGCATTCTGAGGAGACTGGATTGAACCGAAGTCTCTCATCAACTGAGCTGTAGCCTTAGTAATGTAAGCACCCTTACCGAATGCCTTTGTATATGTCAAACCATGGTAAGATGGGTCTGGAGCGCAAAGTCCAGGGAATTTGTCTGCATACTTGTCCCAGTCAAAATTTCCGCTGTCGATGATAGCTCCACCTACACCTACTCCCTGACCATCCATATATTTAGTAGTAGAGTGAGTTACGATATCAGCACCGAACTCGATAGGACGGCAGAATACAGGAGTTGGGAAAGTGTTGTCGATAATCAACGGAACTCCGTGAGAGTGAGCGATCTTTGCATAACGCTCGATATCGAAAATACGGACACCTGGGTTAGATACAGTCTCACCGAACACCAACTTTGTGTTTGGCTTGAATGCTGCATTGATTTCCTCGTCTGTAGCATCCTCGCTTACGAAAGTCACTTCGATTCCCATTTTTGGAAGAGTTGTTCCAATCAAATTGAATGTACCTCCGTAGATATTGTTGAATGCGATCACGTGACCACCAGCCTCGCAAATATTGAAGATTGCGAAAAAGTTTGCTGCCTGACCTGATGAAGTCAACATACCTGCGACTCCACCCTCAAGTGCTGCGATTCTTGCTGCAACATTGTCATTTGTAGGGTTCTGCAAACGAGTATAGAAATAACCTGACGCTTCAAGATCAAATAGTTTGCCCATTGCATCCGACGACTCATATTTGAAAGTCGTACTCTGGATTATAGGCATCTGACGGCTCTCTCCATTCTTTGGAGAATAACCTGCATGGACACATTTAGTTCCAATTTTAGTGCTCATAATGTTTACCAGTCTTAAATAATTATTTTCTGCAAAATTAGCGGTATAAGATAAAAAGGGAAACAAAACGAGTTTTAAAAGAAGAAAACAAAACTTTTGGTAATTATTTTAGAATGTTCTTCTATAAATCAATCTTTTTTACGTTGTTTGTAGAATTAAAGTATTTCTGTTTTGCCAACATCAAAACAAAAATCAAACAATTTTATCTCAAATCATATCTTGCAATTTGGGAGTTTATTTAAATCTCTCGCCCAAAATTTGCAATGCGTAATTTAATGCGACTCTTTTAACGAATCCATTTGTTTCTTGAAAATCTGTCAACTGCCATTTTTCATTCTCATAATGATAAACTGATGCAACAGCATCTTCTTTTTCCATCCAATCATAGTATTCTTCTCCGTTATCGTTAATCAAAAGCATAACGTCTCCCGTATCATTCACATTTGTCAATTGATCAAATGGCACATAGAATACATATAAATCATAATTATTCAACAACATTTCCTTGTTGAACAAAAAATTATAAAAATATTGCAGCATTTGACTATTGCCATCAATCTCATTCCTTGCGTACTTTATCCTTAAATCAAGTGGCTCTTTTTTAGGAACAGCAATCAAAATGCCTTTCCATTCTTTGTAAAGATCCACAGTATACTCATAATACAAATAAGGAACAATAGAATCATTGGCACATTTGAAATTTCTGCCGATATGATACAAGCAGCAGGTATTCTTCATGTTCAAAAATTCTTCAGTATGTACATTCTCATCAACTTTTTTTTGACTTTGTGCAAACACCTGAGAAAAGGAGCCTACAAAAACCAGTAAAAACACAATTATCTTTTTCATTATTTTATTTTTTTCGATCAACTTAAAATTATTCTATCCAACCAGGATGTTGAGTCAAAGTTTCACTTTTTCTTTTATAAATGTCGAAACGTAGCCGATGTCAAAGTTGTTTGTTTTTTCGGCAAATCATCATCAATGTCAATCAATCAGGAATGAAAAAATTCTCCGTTTGAGATTTTCCCTTATACTCCTTATCGTATTGATCACTCAAATATTTCTCAAGTTTTCCTCTTCTGTGTTTTTTCACAAGTTTTTTCATATTAGGTTTGCAAAGCATGTCCATGGTCTTTTTATGCTTGATATAATATAAGACACACGTCGTCACCGCTTTGACATGCAATTCTTTCGAATAGACGTGAATGATCTTATCTTCGATTGCCGTCTTTGTGCAAGCAGCTAAGAATACAGACATTATTTCCGGACATATCATCCACTCTTTTGAGCTTTTCGGGAAAGAGATGAGAATCTCGTCTGATTTCTCGTCCCAAAGCAACACATATCTTGCACAATAAATCCACATAAGATCACTTTTCTCATTCAATTCACATGGAGTGTTGATGATAAAGTTGGCGCACATCAATGCGTCGTTTCTATGTTTTCTGCAATCTTCAGCGTCTTCCAAACTATCTATGGAAAGGATTTGTTGAAGGTATGCTTGCGACTCTGCGGCTTCCATCTGCTCAATAGTCAAGGCTTTGACGTCCGACTGGGCCGCCATCACAGAAGTGCAGATAAAAAAGGAAATCAAAAGGATGACAAGTCTTTTCATAACAAAAAAAAGAGACAGGAAACAACTGTTCCTGTCTCCATATTACAAATTATTTATTAGAATACAATATTCACAATCTTACCAGGAACGACAATAACCTTCTTTGTTGGTTTGCCATCAAGAAGTTTGATTGTCTGTTCGTTAGCAAGTGCAGTCTTCTCTACCTCTGCCTTATCCATATCAGCAGGAAGTTCAAGTGTGAATCTCACCTTACCGTTGAATGAGATAGGATATTTAACACTGCTCTCCACCAAGAACTTCTCATCGTAAGATGGCCACTGTGCGTCGCAAACAGAACCTGTATTGCCAAGCAAGTGGTAAAGTTCCTCACAGATATGAGGTGCAAATGGAGCAAGCACTGTGACAAACTTAGTCAAAACTTCTGCATTCTTGCTTTTCAAAGAAGTAAGCTCGTTTGCACAGATCATGAATGCAGCGATAGAAGTGTTGTATGAGAAAGTCTCAATATCTCCAGTAACTTTTTTAACAAGTTTATGGATTGACTTCTGCTCCTCTGCTGTTGGTTCAGCCTTCACAACATCAAAATTGTCGCCAGTGAAGAACATACCCCAGAATTTCTTCAAGAATCTGTTCACTCCGTCGATACCCTTTGTATCCCAAGGCTTAGACTGTTCAACTGGACCAAGGAACATCTCGTATAGACGCAATGTATCCGCACCATACTTGTCTACGATATCATCAGGATTGACGACGTTGAACATAGATTTTGACATCTTCTCAACTGCCCAGCCACATACGTACTTGCCATCCTCAAGGATGAACTCAGCAGTCTCAAATTCAGGTCGCCAAGCCTTGAATGCCTCAAGATCAAGGATGTCGTTGTTTACAATATTCACGTCGACATGGATAGGAGTGACATCATAATCCTTCTTCAATCCAAGAGATACGAATGTATTAGTATCTTTGATACGGTATACAAAATTAGATCGTCCCTGAATCATACCCTGGTTGATCAATTTGCGGAATGGTTCATCCTCACAAACATAACCCAAGTCGAACAAGAACTTGTTCCAGAAACGGCTGTAGATCAAGTGTCCTGTGGCGTGCTCTGTACCACCAACGTACAAGTCGACGCTCTTCCAATACTGGTTAGCCTCCTTGCTTACAAGAGCCTTGTCGTTAGTTGGATCCATATATCTTAGATAGTAAGCTGACGAACCTGCGAATCCAGGCATAGTATTCAACTCGTATGGATCACCGTCTGCAGTGCACCAATTCTCAGCGTGACCAAGAGGTGGCTCACCGCTCTCTGTCGGCTTGAAGTCAGACACCTCAGGCAACTCAAGAGGAAGTTTGCTTTCATCAAGCATGTGTGGCATACCATCCTTATAATAAACAGGGAATGGCTCACCCCAATATCTTTGGCGAGAGAAGATAGCATCGCGCAGACGGTAGTTAACCTTAACTTCTCCGATACCTTTCTCCTTAATATACTTCTTTTCAGTCTTCAATGCCTCTTTTACAGTAAGACCGTTCAAGAATCCTGAATTCATCATGATTCCCTCCTTCGCGTCGAAACTCTCCTCAGAGACATCTGCACCCTCGATTAGAGGAATGATAGGAAGATTGAAATGCTTTGCGAATGCATAGTCACGAGAATCGTGAGCAGGTACAGCCAGGATGGCACCGGTACCGTAGCCAGCGAGCACATAGTCACTGATATAGATAGGGATTTCCTTTTCTGTAATTGGATTGATTGCGTATGAGCCTGAGAAGACACCACTGACACGACGGTCAGAGATACGTTCACGCTCTGTTCTACGTTTTACCTGGGCAAGATAATCATCCACAGCCGCTTTCTGATCTGCAGTAGTCACCTTTGCTACATATTCACTTTCTGGAGCAAGCACCATGAAAGTAACACCATGGATTGTATCGCAACGTGTTGTGAAGATTCTAAGTTTTAGATCCTGACCTTTAACACAGAAATCCATCTCAGCACCTTCGCTACGGCCGATCCAGTTCTTCTGAGTCTCCTTCAACGCATCCGACCAATCAATTTTGTCAAGGCCATCAAGTAGGCGCTGTGCATATGCCGAAACTCTCAAACTCCACTGACGCATCACTCTCTGCTCCACAGGGTAACCACCACGGACGCTGACACCCTCGCTGATCTCATCGTTAGCAAGGACACAACCAAGAGCTGGACAGAAGTTAACCTTTGTATCTGCCAAATAAGCGATACGGTAAGTCAAAAGGATCTGCTCCTTCTCTTTTTCTGAATAAGATTTCCAGTCAGAAGCAGAGAATTTCACAGTGCAGTTGTTAGCAGCGTTGACGCTGGCATTACCGTTTTTCTCAAACTTAGCGATAAGTTCCTCAATAGGAAGAGCCTTGTTTGCGTCGTTATCGTAGTAAGAGTTGAACATTTTGATGAATGCCCACTGAGTCCACTTGTAGTAGTTAGGTTCACAAGTGCGGACTTCACGGCTCCAGTCGAAGCAGAAACCGATTTTGTCAAGTTGCTCACGGTAGCGAGCAATATTTTTAGCTGTAGTCACAGCAGGATGCTGACCAGTCTGGATGGCATACTGCTCTGCAGGAAGTCCATAAGAGTCGTAACCCATAGGGTGAAGGACATTGAATCCCTGCTGACGTTTGTATCTAGCGAAAATATCCGATGCTATATAACCAAGAGGATGGCCGACGTGCAAACCGGCACCTGATGGATAAGGGAACATGTCAAGGACATAGAATTTCTTTTTTGAAGAATCCTCCTTAACTTTATATGTGGCATTTTCTACCCAATATTTCTGCCACTTTTTTTCAATTTCTGAAAATTTATAATCCATTGTATTTCAAATTTCTGTCTCTTCTTGATGTGTCCGCAGTATAGACGTGTGCAAAATTAGTAAAAAATGAAGAGAAATGAATGGCTCTTTCCTAGTTTATGACTGATTTTATCTCTTTCCTAGTCTTTTTTCGAAGACATCTATCTTCTGATTCTTATTGTCGTTCGTTTCAACATGCAATGGCAGGTGGAGTAATGGGTCAAATCCAATAAACATGAATCATATGGAATTCGCAATTTTAACGTTTCTTCAATCATTTAGACAAAATCCAAAAGTACTTAAATGACGTGAGTACGACGAATTGAAATCTGCACAGGTCGCTATAACGAGCAATCAAAATATAGAAGCATTTTCCGCTTTCTGATTGAAGTCTCATTAAAAGGCGTAGTCTTTCTCTGTGGACTTTGTATCTCTGTGGTTTTGTCAAATTATGTGTGCTCGCCTACGGCTCGCACATTAGCCGGAGGTTAGGGCGTTCCGCCCTTAACAATCCTCTTTTGACATGAAAAATCATCTAATTAAAATCAAACATTTGTTTAAAAATAAAAAAGGCATCGCATTTTATTGCGATGCCAATTTTCTTTAAGAAAGTCTCTTTTTAATACTCCCACAAGTCTGTCTCGAAGTTGATCAAGCGAGTTTTAACCATCTCCTGCTCCTTCTTAACATCCTCAAGTGTTGTATTGTACTCTAGCAAAGATCTGTTCTGTACATTAGACTCTTTGTAGATGTAGCTAGAAAATCTTCTCTTCATGAACAAGTCGTCAAACGAAGGTCTTGCTCCATTATTCTTATCAGTGATAAGAACCTCTGTCTGTGACAAGAAAGGACGAAGTGTCTCAAAAGGAATCCAGAATAGAGGCAATGTCTCTAGACCTGTATCTCCCTCTCTCTGCATCACTGGGCAGAAACCGATGATACGGCAATTGAAAGTAGACGAAATTCTATCGAAATACCATACTTCCTTGCAGAAGTACTTGATGATATCACGGTTAGGAACGTCTGTGTCATCAATTACATAAATTGTATCATTTGTAATAGAGTCAAGTTTTGTTTCGTATGGCAACGCGAACTTATCCATCAAATCACGGAACTTAGTCACATGCTGATCATCGAAATGCTCGTACTCCTCAGCATAGTCATACACCTTGACTTTACCATCCTGTACCAATCTGAACATTAGAGCAAAGAAGCTTGTTCTGTTGTCAGCTGGAAGCTCAGGGTAGTATAGTGGAAAATTCATTTTCTCACGAAGGTCGATAATTCTATATACAACCTTTTGCCAATAGATATCGTCGGCACGTGGGTTAACCATTTCAATAGGTTCAAGACCTTCTTTGGGACCACTTGTTGGCAAGTTAGTCTGCAATTCCTCAGAAATGTTACCAGCCTCGTCGAAGAATGACTGATCCTGAGCATTAGCGAGGTTTGCAAAAGCTAGCAAACAAGCAGTTAACAACAAATTTAAACTTTTTTTCATGACTTAAACCTTTTCAGTTTTTTATGATTACTTAAGTGCAATTTCGACTGGAGAAAGCTGACGTTTTACCTTATCTGGTCCTGTAGCGAATACATCAGACAAGTAGATAGTCTTTCCTTTAACCAATTTCTTGAACACTGCCTTCTGTTTCTCTGTCAAACGAGAACCCTGAGCTGGCTCTACGATTGTATTACCCATTGAGTCTGTTGACTTGATAGAGAATGAAAGCACATTGTACTTAACGTTCAAGTCTGCATCAGGAAGCTCAGCAACAACCTCGTCTGCAGAGATAAGATCAGTCTTAGCAATCTTACCCATCCAGAATCTACCATCCTTACCATACTTCAACATTGCTGCTGGATTAGGAAGTTTCTTGACTCTAAATGAATGCTTAGCCATGTGCTGTGACTTACCACCGATGTTAGCAGAAACGTTGATATCACACATTCTTCCTACCTGTGATGGATTAGGAGTAACGACCCAACCCTTAGCAGTCTTAGTGATGTTTGCACCAGAAACTGATACGCTAACATCACCAGAGTTAACACCTGGAACTGATACAGAGATTGGATTCTGGAATCCGGCGTAAAGCACGTTCATCATGTCGGCAGAAACTGTAGCTGTAGGCTCACCAACAACGTACTCAGTCTCAAATGGATAAGAAATCTCGTCACCATTTGGCTTCTTCATCTTGATGCTACCTTTGTACTTCTGCTTACCAAGAGTAGTTGCAGTAAACTCGTAGATATCCTTCTCCAATGGCTTACCATTGATCTCGATAACTGGATTCGTAGTTGAGTCAGTTGCAGCCAACACGATCTTAGCACGATACTTGCCTCCTCTCAACACGTACTGCTCATCAGCAATTGCAAGAGCCTGAATCTTGTTCACACGGAAGTCACCAGCATCTAGCTGACCGATGATATGGTTCAAACACTCTGCCTCTGTGTTGCGTACGTCGTTCTGAAGTTTTGTTACAGTTGCCAACACTGCGATAGCTGGCTGGTCCTCCAACATCTGCTTCTCCCAAGAGTAAACAGCACCTTCGATCTTCTTATCAGGAGTATCAAATGTCTGCTTGAAAGAATTTGCCTTTGTTGTATCAGCGATGTCGCCGACTTTAACCATTCTCTGAGCGAACTGGCTGAAAGCACCAATCTTTGCCTTCATTGTAGTACCCCAGTTATTACCATCAGGGTCCTTAGCACGTGAAGATTTTCCTTCCAAAAGCTCACTAGCGATGTTAAGGTCACCAGCGTTCTTGATTGTCCAATCTTTCTTATCAGCCTCTTCACCGTCTACAAGCATAACCAAAGTGTGCTTGAATGTGTCAAGATACTGGTATAGTGCGTTTGACTCCTTTACCAATGAGTCTACATATGGCTCCATTGGCTTAGCCTTAACAGGATTCTGGTCCTTTAGAGATCCAAACTTGAACTCCAAGTTTGCATTGTTACCCTGAGCGATCTGTACGCTCTTCGTCATTGATTCGTAGATCGAGGTGTATCCGTTCAAAATCTGCGCAGACACGTTAAGTGCAAGCATGGCAGTTAGCACGAGGTACATCATGGCGATCATCTTCTGTCTCGGGGTCTCCGGACAGTTCGTAGCTCCACTCATAGATTAATACCTAAAGATTAGTTTACACTAATTACATTTAACAATTAACCACGGATAGTCATGGCGTTCAACATGTTGCCATAAACAGTGTTAAGGCTCTTCATCTGCTGTGCCAACTTCTCGATCTCAGACTTGTAAGACTCAGCTGAAGCTGCAGAAGAGTTGATTGAACCAGCGACTGTCTTAAGAGCAGTAGTTACAAGAGACATAGCCTCACCCTGCTCGTTAGCTGTCTTAGCCTGGATCTCGAACATGCTGTTGATGCTAGAGATGTTCTTGTTGATTCCGTTCATCTGATCAGCGAAGTTCTTTGAACCAGAAGATGCGCTGCTGATGCTAGCCTCGATATCCTTGTATGAGTTAACCAAAGAATCAGAAGAGTTCTTTAGGTTAGCCTGAGATGCTGCGAAAGCACCTGCAGCCTGAGAAGCTGCGTTTACGTTAGAGATATATGAGCTAGATACGTTAGCTGCCTCTGAAAGGTTAGCCAACTGAGAAGCTGTGTTACCCAACTTAGAAACACCCTCTGAAAGGTTTTTCAACTGCTCCTCAACTAGAGCCTTAGTATCAACTGTAGGGATAGAAAGTTCCTTTGAATCTCCTGCAGCAACAACTCCGTGAGCTGAACCCTCAGCACCTTCGTCATCAAGTTCAGGCCATACTAGCTCCCAGTGGTAATCCTTGTGAGGCTTATCGAAGATACCGATAGCAAACAAGATAGCCTCAGTACCCATTCCGATTGTAAGCATGACTCCAGCACCTGGCCAGTGCATGATTTTGAACAATGCTCCAACGATTACGATTGAAGCTCCTAGAGAGTAAGCAACACCTGTCATTCTTTTACCAGTAGGTGACTGCATAAATTCCATTATACCCATTTTTCGAATATTAATTTAAGATTGTTAATAATTACGTTTTTGATTAGAATTAGATTAATCCATTCCAATATAGCTTCTTACACAACGGAAACCTAGGAATGAACGGTTCTCAGTCTGGTACTCATATGTACGCATACCGCACTGCAAGAAGATGCTGACATCCTTCCAGCCACCACCCTTGATAACCTTTCTACGCAATACCTCAGGATCGCTTGACTTAGCGTTGTACTCGTAGTTAGGGTTCATATCGTGTACAAATGAATAGTTAGACTCGTGGAATGCAGTAGATGTCCACTCTGCAACATTTCCAGCCATATCATACAAACCGAAATCGTTTGGTGGATATGAAGCTACACGAGATGTGATTAGATAACCGTCGTCTGTGTAGTTACCACGCTGTGGCTTGAAGTTTGCCAAGAAACATCCTTTTGCTGTACGTACGTAGTAACCTCCCCAAGGGTACATAGACAAGTCCTTGCCACCACGTGCTGCGTACTCCCACTCAGCCTCTGTTGGTAGACGGAAGTCCTGAACTCGTACGCCACCGTTCTTGATCTGGTAACCATTGAATAGGTTTGTACGCCAATGACAGAATGCCTGAGCCTGCTCCCAAGAAACACCAACTACTGGGTATTCACCATATCCTGGGTGAGCGAAGTACAACTTCATGTATGGCTCGTTGTATGCATAAGTAAAGTCACGAATCCAGCAAAGTGTATCTGGATAAATGTTGATACGCTTCTTTGAGATGAAGTCTGAACGCTTCTTCAACTCCTTGTAGATTGTTTTGTTGATGATGTGACCCTGCTCATTGTAGTAAGAAGTATCCTTACGAATCATCACATCAGCACTATCCTTAGTTACACCAAGACCCTCAATGCTTCTGTTGTATGATCCACGCATTACGTCGAACTTGTTCTCCTTCTTGGCAGCCTGAATATAGTCTACCCAAGAATACTGGTACGACAAAATCATAGCGTTCAACTGAGGGAAGATATCGATATCGTCCTCTCCCATATAGAACATACTATCAATAGCGATCTGCTGATCCTCATTAGGCTTTTCCCAAGGAATTTCCTTCTTCCAGTTTAGGATTGGCTTCTTTAGCTCATTTCCTTTTTTGTCTTGCGTGATCTTAAACTCTTCATCAACTAAAGACAACTTCTCACGTGCGATAGAGTCGCGTACCCAGTGTACGAATTGACGGTACTCTCCATTTGTAATCTCTGTCTCATCCATCCAAAATGCGTCAACAGAAACCGTCTTTGACTGTGATGTCATAGCCCAGTTTGCGTCCTGGTCGTTCTGACCAATGGTAAAGGATCCGCGCTTAATGTAAAGCATACCATAAGGAGACGGCTCTTTCCATGATTTTGAATAAACACCGACCAACTCGCCTCCTCCGTCTCCGGAGCAGCTACCGAGTAGCAATGCAATCACTGAGAAAATTAACAGCTTTTTCATGATATTTGAATTACTAATTTTATTTCAAATTTATTGTTTTATAAAATTCTTTCACTTTTATACCTGTCTTTCTTTGAAAAATTCAAATCAAACGAGTATCTCACTACTACGTCATGTGAACCACCGGACCTAATCATTTTATTTAATGGCAACACATATCCGTATCCAATCTGCATTCCAGAAATGACTTCGAAGCTAAACGCAAATGCCATCGAACTCCAAAACCACGAGTTCAGTGCGAATGTGTACTTTTCTTTGTACGTGCAGACGTTGTTCATTCCTACCTGCATCGTCGAGAAATCACTTCGTACCATCAGCGATGGTCTGTACAAGAACATTTTGCTTCTCGTCCTTAACTTGTATTCTCCATATACAAGCATCGTCGGCTTCAATGCGAAAAACCTACCTTCTACTATTTCAGCCTTGCCTGCATTCAAATGAAACACTGACACGCCGACATCGAGTTTGTTTATCTTTGCCCCGACTCCGAAATTCACGTCGAAGACAATATCGTTCTGTTCCTCGCTTGCTCCTTCTTTGCTTAGTAACGGATCCTGCAGTTTGTGGTAATCGTCTTCTCCTCCAACTCCTGAAGAAGCTTTATCGTAATCAAAACTAAAATCCGCGAATCCTACATCCAAACCGAATGACAGGTTGCCTGTCTTTGTTTCAATTCGATGAGCATATTCCAAACCTAATCGCTGGAACTTCCAGAAACTCTCTGACTGAACAGAGAATGCGACTCCGACAGCTTGATCTCGTTGACATGGCAAATGAGAGTTGAAACTGAAAAACACATCCTGCGGATGATCCTCAAATCCTGCCCATTGGGATTGGAACTCTCCCAACACGTTTGTTCTCTTGTTGCTCGCCACTAACGACGGATTAGCTCGTTCCCAATCCAAAACTGCACTCAACATATCAAGGTTGCTGAATTGCGAGTACGCAATTATATCGCTGAAAAATAGCGATATAAGCAAAATCAGCATCCTTTTTGACCCGTTCAAAACGGAATTTAAGAGCAATATTAGTTTTTTTTGCCGTAACTGACAAAAAAAATCAACGTAAAAATTCAAAAAAAATTCTCTTTTTGATTTTTTCCGTGACCAGTTAGTACTCCTCCTCATTGAAAAAGAAATCTTCATTGCTTGGGTAATCAGGCCAAATATCCTCTATACACTCGTATATTTCGCCTTCATCTTCCAACTCTTCCAAGTTTTCGATAACCTCCAACGGAGCTCCTGATCTAGATGCGTAGTCAATCAATTCATCCTTTGATGCAGGCCATGGAGCATCTTCCAATTTTGTCGCCAACTCTAATGTCCAATACATAAGCGTTTTTGTTAAGAATTAAACAACTTTACACACTCTCCTTTTAGAGAGATTGCAAAAGTATATTTTTTTTTAAGTAAAACAACTTTCTTGACTATTATTTTACTAACACTTTTGCTTATTCATGCAAATTGACACCCAATTGTCTTTTTCTTTTACAAATTGCAAGCTAAAATTATGTTTTTTAGCAACTTCTTCGATCGCTGGAATATCTTCCTTATAAAATCCACTTAAGATTAATTTTCCGTTTTCTTTGATGGAATTGGCATATCTAGGTATATCATTGATCAAAATATTGCGGTTGATATTGGCCAGAAATATATCGTAGACGGAATTCAATCCTTCCACTGTTGCAGCGTCGCCCTGGCGGACATGTATCTTATCCTCCACTTTATTTACAACCAGATTGTCGATTGAATTTTCGTATGCCCACACATCTATGTCGACAGCATCCACTCTTTCCGCACCTAAATACGCAGCCAAGATCGACAGGATTGCAGTGCCACAGCCCATGTCCATCACCGTCTTCCCCTTAAAATCACAATCAAGCATATTCTTCATCATCAATCCAGTCGTCTGATGATGGCCAGTACCGAATGCCATCCTCGGATTTATAATGATTTTATATTTGCTTTCTGGCACATTCTTATGGAATTCGCTGCACACCACCACTTGGTCTGCCACAACAATCGGCTGGAAATAGTTTTTTTCCCACTCCTCGTTCCAATCCTTATCTTCTAATTCTTCCGTTTTATATGTTATATTCGCATAAAGTTCAGAGCTTCCTATCACCTCTTTCAACTTTGTCTCTGAAAAAAGATTTTCTGCGACGTAGCATTTCAACACCTCTCCCTCATTTTCAAACGAGTCATATCCGATTTCTGCAAGATCTCCGCTGAAAAGGTCTGCGATGAAATCTCCTCCGTTGTCGAATGTCAGTTTTCCATTAAGTTTTGCTTCTATTACTTTATATTTTGTCTTATTGTCCATAATCGTTTATTCCTTATTATATATGACATTTGAATTTGTATGTTTCCCGACCCTAGCGTTTACAAACGGTTTTTATCCAATGTCCAATGTCCATTGAATTAACATTCCTCATTATTTGAAAGATTATCCTTCCGGATTAATTAATCAAAAAGAGGATAGACGTAATCACGTCTATCCTCTTTCATTATTTCTTGACCATATTAGTCTTTCAACTTAGCGCAGATGAACTCACGGTTCAAACGAGCGATATTGCTGATTGACACTGCCTTTGGACACTCAGCCTCACAAGCTCCTGTATTAGTACAGTTACCGAAACCAAGCTCGTCCATCTTAGCAATCATAGCCTTCACTCTCTTAGCAGCCTCTACCTTACCCTGAGGAAGAAGAGCCAACTGAGAAACCTTTGCTGAAACGAACAACATAGCTGATCCGTTCTTACATGCTGCTACACAAGCACCACATCCGATACAAGATGCAGCGTCCATTGCCTCGTCTGCAACTGGTTTTGGAATAGGAATTGCGTTAGCATCAGGAATACCACCTGTATTAACTGATGTATAACCACCTGCCTGCATGATCTTATCGAAAGCAGAACGGTCTACCATCAAGTCGCGGATTACAGGGAATGCAGCTGAACGCCATGGCTCGATTGTGATAGTGTCACCATCGTTGAAGCGACGCATGTGTAGCTGACATGTTGTAACCTCCTGGTCTTTTCCGTGTGGATGTCCGTTGATATATAGTGAACACATACCACAAATACCCTCACGACAGTCGTGGTCGAATACTACAGGCTCTTTTCTTTCCTTAACCAACTTCTCGTTAAGAACGTCAAGCATCTCTAGGAATGAGCTCTCTGTAGAAATATTCTCCAACTGGTATGTCTCGAAAGCACCCTTCTCCTGTGGACCTCTCTGGCGCCATACCTTAAGTGTAATATTTATTAGTTTTTCCATTTTGTCTGATTTTTCAAGTTTACTAGAAATTAGTTCTTGTAGTTACGAGTCTTACGCTCTGTCTCCTCGTAATCAAGTGGCTCCTTCAAAAGTTCAGGATCTGAATTCTCTCCTGTGTACTTCCAGCAAGCAACGTATGAGTACTGGTCATCCTGACGAAGAGCTTCTCCCTCCTCTGTCTGGAACTCCTCACGGAAGTGACCACCACAAGACTCATTTCTGTTGTAACCGTCGATAGCCATCAAGTAACCGATCTCCAAGAAGTCAGACAATCTCAAAGCCTTCTCCAACTCAGTGTTAAGTGTGTTAGCCTCACCTGGGATGTAGACGTTGCTCCAGAAATCTTTCTTAAGTTCCTTGATCTTCTTCATCGCTGTCTCAAGACCTTCCTTAGTACGGCCCATACCTACGTACTCCCACATGATATGACCAAGTCTCTTGTGGATTGAGTCAACGCTCTCAGAACCCTGAATGCTCATCAACTTGTTGATCTTGTCCTGAACTGCCTTCTCTGCCTCAGCGAACTCAGGTAGATCTGTGCTCATTCTTGGAACCTGGATCTGATCAGCCAAATAGTTCTGGATTGTGTATGGCAATACGAAGTATCCGTCAGCAAGACCCTGCATCAATGCAGATGCACCTAGACGGTTAGCTCCGTGGTCTGAGAAGTTAGCCTCACCGATTGCGAACAAACCTGGGATAGATGTCATCAACTCGTAGTCAACCCAGATACCACCCATTGTGTAGTGGATAGCAGGGAAGATCTTCATTGGAACCTCGTATGGATTCTCGTCAGTGATCTTCTCATACATCTGGAACAAGTTACCGTACTTCTGAGCAACAACATCCTTACCAAGACGCTGGATAGCATACTTGAAGTCAAGGAATACAGCAAGACCTGTGTTGTTTACTCCGAATCCCTTGTCGCAACGCTCCTTAGCAGCACGTGAAGCAACGTCACGAGGCACAAGGTTACCGAATGCAGGATAACGGCGCTCCAAGTAGAAGTCACGATCCTCATCAGGAATATCGTTAGCTGTCTTTCTTCCCTCCTGAATAGCCTTTGCATCCTCAAGTTTCTTAGGAACCCAGATACGACCATCATTACGAAGAGACTCTGACATCAAAGTCAACTTAGACTGGATATCACCGTGAACTGGAATACAAGTTGGGTGAATCTGTGCGTAACATGGGTTTGCGAAGTAAGCACCCTTACGGTAGATCTGCATAGCAGCAGAACCGTTAGAACCCATAGCGTTAGTTGAAAGGAAGTAAGTGTTTCCGTATCCACCAGTACCGATAACTACTGCGTGACCGAAGAAACGCTCGATCTTACCTGTAACTAGATTACGTGCGATGATACCACGAGCACGACCCTCGATGATAACAACGTCAAGCATCTCATAACGAGTGTAAAGCTTAACTGTACCCTTGTTAACCTGACGGCTAAGTGCTGAGTATGCACCAAGAAGAAGCTGCTGACCTGTCTGACCCTTTGCATAGAAAGTACGAGACACCTGAGCTCCACCGAATGAACGGTTATCAAGAAGACCACCGTACTCACGAGCGAAAGGAACACCCTGAGCTACACACTGGTCGATGATGCTGTTAGACACCTCAGCAAGACGGTAAACGTTTGCCTCACGTGCACGGTAGTCACCACCCTTGATTGTATCGTAGAATAGACGGTAAACAGAGTCACCATCGTTCTGATAATTCTTAGCTGCGTTGATACCTCCCTGTGCTGCGATTGAGTGAGCACGACGTGGAGAATCCTGAATACAGAAATTTAGTACGTTGAAACCTAGTGCTCCTAGAGAAGCAGCTGCAGACGCACCTGCAAGACCAGTACCAACAACGATGATATCCAACTTACGCTTGTTGGCTGGGTTCACCAATTTCTGATGATTCTTATAGTTGGTCCACTTCTGAGCCAAAGGACCTTTAGGAATTTTTGAATCTATAGTTGCCATAATTTTTATCAATTATAATGGGAAATTAAGCAAAGTAGCCGTAAACAACTACAGCCATAAAGCCGAAACATACTACTGTTGCGAAGATGTTTGAAATCAACTTCCAACGGCACATCCAAATTTTGTTGTTCCAACCGATTGTCTGGATAGCTGACCACATACCGTGAGTCAAGTGGAACCACAATGCTACCAACCAAATAACATAAAGAACAACGTTGATTGGGTTCTTAAATGTGTATGAGATCAAACCTGCACCATCTGTAGGAGCGTAAGTTGTGCCATCAGCAGTAAGAAGCAACTCCTCACTACCAACCAACTCAGGAAGCATCATGTGTGCCCAGAAGTGAGACAAGTGGATGGCAAGACCGATGATCACGATCGCTCCAAGAACGAACATGTTCTGTGAAGACCATTCAACTGACTTCTGATTCTCAGATACAGCATATCTCTGCTCACCACGTGCCTTGCGATTCTGCAATGTAAGCATAATTGCATAAGCAAAGTGAACAAATACTCCTGCAGCTAGCACAGCTGTACCAGCCACTGCATACCAGTTAGATCCCAAGAAGCCACATACTGCGTTGTATGCCTCTGAGCTAACGATAGCCACTAAATTCATTGACATATGAAATGCCAAAAACATGATGAGGAATAGTCCTGATATGCTCATTATCAGTTTTCTTCCCACCGAAGAACTAGTTAACCACATAAAATTACGTTTAATGAATTATTTTTTATTAATTTTTATTTCCCATTTTGTGCAATATTCGGCAAAAATAAAAAGCGGAAAGCAAAAACGCAAACAAAAAAATTGTTTTTTGCAAAATATGCTGATTTATCAACAATCACATGATTTTCTACTTTTTTTTGACAAATGAAATGAATATTGCATTTTATGTCGCACTTATATATACACATATTTAATTCCGAACTCAAAGTGTAATATTATACGATTTTGGGCAAATTATTTCATTTTAACACTTCTTTTACATAAATATTAATTTTCATATTGCAAAGAAAAATAGCAAAGACAGAAACAAAAAGAACGATTCGCAGATATTTTTCTTACCTAAGTCAGCAATTTATTACATCCATATTACATTTTGAAAACATTCAAATATTTATGCAAAACAAAAAAAGCCTATTTTTCGTTTTGTCAAACGCTTTGTTATAAATAAATTTGCGACACTTTTAACAACTGAATTAATAACAAGAAAAACAAAATATCAAAAGGTTTTATGGAACCAAAAGAGCAACAAAACATGTCTCTGCCTGGGGCTCAGGCATCAAAGGCCACCCCATCAGGTGTGCCAACCGACAACAAGAAACTCATTTGTCTAGGCATTTGTCTCGCAATCGGTCTATTGGCATGGTTTTTACCAGCAGACGCATTCGGACTTAAGGGTGACCCAACAGTTTTAGAGCAGCGCGTAATTGCAATATTCTTATTTGCTGCCGCAATGTGGATTACTGAGCCAATTCCTATTTGGACAACTTCAGTTTTGACAATGGTATTGATGCTTCTTACTGTTTCCAACAGTGCGATAGCATTCATGGCTCCAGAAAAAGGCGTCGACCTATACAATGGACAAGTTTACGGAGAGCCTATCAGCTACAAAGCTATCATGGCCGCATTCGCAGATCCGACTATCATGCTTTTCATGGGTGGATTCGTTTTGGCAATCGCAGCCACTAAATATAAGATGGATGCCGGTCTTGCTAAAGCAATGCTAAAACCTTTCGGCACAAGAGCTGAATACGTGCTTCTTGGTTTCATTTTGATCTCGGCAACATTCTCAATGTTTATGAGTAATACCGCAACTGCAGCGATGATGCTTACTATCCTATCTCCTGTGCTTGCAACTCTTCCTTCTGACGGAAAAGGAAAAATCGGTCTTGCTCTTGCTATTCCAATCGCTTGCAACGTGGGTGGTATCGGAACTCCTATCGGAACTCCACCAAACGCAATCGCGACTGGATTCCTTGAGAAGCAGGGTATCGAGATTGCTTTTGGAGACTGGATGTTGATGATGGTTCCTGTAGTGTTGATTATCCTTGTATTTTCTTGGTTCCTACTAGTTAAGTTGTTCCCATTCTCACAAAGAGACATCGTGATTGAAGTTCCTGGAGATTTCGACAAGAGTCCTAAAGCCTTCATCGTATATGTAACTTTCGGCATCACAATCTTCTTGTGGGTGTTTGGAAAAGATTTGTTCGGCATCAACGCTAACGTGGTCGCTTTGATTCCATTCGCAGTATTCTCAATCACGGGAGTTATCACAAAGAAGGATCTTGCTTTGATCGACTGGGATGTTCTTTGGCTTGTAGCCGGAGGTTTCGCACTAGGTATCGGATTGGATAAGACAGGTCTTGGAAAGCACATGGTTGATTCAATTCCTTTGGATCAGTGGCCAACACTTGTGATGATGGTCGGAGCTGGTGTTCTATGTATCGTGATGAGTACATTTATGTCAAACTCTGGTACAGCAGCACTTCTTGTTCCAATTCTTGCTGCAGCAGGTATGGGAATGCAGGAGCAGTTGGCTTCATTCGGTGGTGTGCCAGCACTTCTTATCGGAGTAGCGTTGTCAGCATCACTTGCAATGTCGCTTCCTATCTCAACTCCTCCAAACGCTCTTGCTTATGCTAAGGGATTCATCCAGCAGAAAGATATGGCTATCGTTGGTATCATCGTAGGTGTCTTCGGTATGATTGTAGGCTATTCTGCATTGATCATGTTTGGAAACGCAGTGTTCGGAAACAACTAATTATTCAAAAAATATTTTGTAGAGACGCAGGCAATTGCGTCTCTACTTTTTTATGAAAAAAAATGAAGAAATTTTTACTATCTATCTTGGTAGCTTGTGCATCTCTATCTGCATTCGCACAAGACAATGCTGCTGCTGACACAGTAAAGCATCACCGTCATCATCGTCACCACCGCAACGGTGTTGTGTTTGAGGGTAACGACAAAAAGCCTAAAGTTTCTCTTTATGGTTTTGTTCGTAACTACTTCACTTACGATTCTCACACAATTCAAGCTGTGAACGGAGGTTTGTTCCACACCTTGCCAACAGATGAGAACCTTAACCTTCTTGGCGAAGACCTAAACCAGCAGTCATCTATGCAATGGATGGCCTTCACAACTCGTCTTGGTCTCAATCTGCAAGGACCTAAATTGAGTGAGAACTGCACTATGAGCGGTAAAATAGAAATGGATTTCTGCGGTTATAGTACATATACTTACTTGCTTCGTATTCGTCAGGCGTTCGCTCGTCTTACATGGAAGAAAAACATGTTGACTTTAGGACAGGCATGGCATCCAATGTTCAATTCAGATTTGATGCCTGGTTGCGCCGCACTTGCGACAGGTTCTCCATTCCAGCCATTCAACCGTTCACCACAGATCCGCCACGACGTTCGTTTTGGAAAGGATAACGGATGGAGATGGACAACAGACTTGCTTTGGATGCTTCAATACACTCCCGTCGGACCAGACAAGGATCTTATAGGAGCAGCGTCTACAGCAAACATAAAATTCTTGAACAACTCTTGTATTCCTGAAATATATTTGGGTATCGATCACACAGGCAAAAAGACAATTGTAGGATTAGGAGCTGATCTTACAAGCCTTAAGCCACGCCAGACACGTGAAGAGCAGATGATCTATGAAGGCAAGGATACTACATGCGTAGTTAAGTCTTCAGACAGAATCACAGCTGTTTCTCCAATGTTCTACTTCCAGTTCAAGCCATCAAGCAATTTCAAATTGATGGCAAAGGCTGTTTACGGTCAGAACACCGCTCATTTGAATATGCCAAGCGGATACGGATTGACTAAAGTAGACGAGAAGACTGGCGAGTGTGAATACACTCCACTTCGCATGTTCAGCACATGGATCAATCCAGTTTGGACTAAGACAAGCAAAAACACTGGAAACATCACTAAGGTCAGCTTCTTCGCTGGATTCCAGAAAAACTTCGGTGCAAAAGAAGGAATGGCAGAAGAATATGTAAAATACACTTCTCTACAGCACAAAGGTGGCAAGACATTCAAGACATTGGACAACTGCTTCCGTCTATGCCCTACTTACACATACTCAATCAAATGTTTCGACATGGCAATTGAATATGAGTTGACAGGTGCCACATATGGCAAGGAAGAGAAAGACGACAAAGGACTTTGGTTAGGCCGTGCTGTTGAGGAAGATCGCAATACAGTGATCAACAACCGTATTTGTGCTATGGTTAAGTACAACTTCTAATTGCAAGTCAAACAGTATATTAAAAGAGATGTGGCTACCCCACATCTCTTTTTGTTTGGATAAACCAGAGCCAAGCAAAACAAATAATTAACAGAGTGGAACAAAATAGCAAAAACTCTTTGTCATCTCATTCATAATTACTACTTTTGCACTCGCTAATTAAAATTATATAACAATGTATCTAGATCAAGCTAAAAAAGCAGAAATCTTCGGGACTTACGGAAAGTCTAATACCGATACTGGTTCAGCAGAGAGCCAGATAGCGCTATTCTCATACCGTATTTCTCATTTGACTGAGCATGTAAAGTCAAACAAGAAGGATTTTAACACATCAAGATCTCTTAAGATGTTGGTAGGTAAGCGTCGTCGTATGTTGGATTTCTTGAAAGAGAAGGACATCGAGCGTTACCGTGATATCGTTAAGAAGCTTGGTTTGAGAAAGTAATTTACTTTCTTGAAAAAGAACAAAGGCGGACAGAAATGTTCGCCTTTTTTATTTAATATGAAATGCTATTTGTGTATTGGAATGAGCGTGTGAGATACGCATTGATTTGTCAGACGCACGTCTGTATGTTCCTACGAGCGGACAAACAGAATTGATTTTGCAGAAAATTTATCGTCGCATTTGTCCACATACAGATAGATCGCAGCTTTTGTGTTTGTCCCACTGCAAAATTCTTCTACGATAGTCTTAGGGTCATCAGTGTCGCTCACCAGCGTCACACCTTCACCCTTGATTTTGTTTTTGATGCTTATTTCTCCAGCCACCACGTTAGGTAGAGTGTAGACGAATATGGCAGGCGACGACACATATTCATCCGCTGTTATATTATCCCAATGGGCCAAATCAGACTCTATACATCCGGTATCCGTATTTACAATCAACGCTATCTCGTATGGGTCATACTGAGATACCCCACCCGCTTTATCAAGCAATAATTGCACCGCTGTAGTACCAAGTCTACAATAGTCGTCCATCTTTGAGAATTTCATATATGGTTCAGAGACAGACGCAAAAAGTCCTTTTATATATGTCTTGAAATCAGAATTGCAATCAATCTCAGACAATTCAACTGATTCTGTTTGTGTATACGTGTTTGTTGCTCTCATCTCCTTCGCTTCAAAATTTCGGTTGCTGACTACCACAGCAGCATTGCAACCACCAAATCCAGAACCAGTTTTCACGAAAACATCACACGGTTTGTCTTTGATTATTGTTTTGGAAACATTCAGTTTGACAGGAGTACCTATCTCCTCAAAACCAATAGTTTTTGCTATCTTTCCCCTTTCCGCAAGAGAAACACTGACTGCAAGTTCAAGCACACCCGAGCATCCTAATGTATGCCCGAAATAGCCTTTTGTGCTGACGACGATGCTGTCGGCAAGTCCAGCGACAGCCAATGCCTTTGATTCCATTTCATCGTTGTAGACGGTGGCTGTCCCATGCATATTCACAAATGACACATCTGAAGTTTTCAGTCCAGCCTCATTCAATGCCGTCGTAATGGCATGTGCCAGCTCTTCTCCGGTGCGTGATGGACCAGATATATGGTTGGCATCATTTGACGTCGCTCCGCCAGCGATATAATAACAATTTGGGGCATTTGTCTCACTTGACAATATCAAAGAAGAGGCTCCTTCTCCCAATGAAATACCATCTCTGTCTTTATCGTATGGTTTACAGACATTATGACTTAAAGAACGGAAGCTATCGAATCCTGAAACGACGAAATCGGTCAAAAGATCACCTCCGACAACGATAATATTCTTGTATTCTCCTCTTTGTATCAATCTGTGAGCGTAAATCACAGCCGACACTCCCGATATACACGCATTAGACACGCATATCGGTTTGTTAGGATTTTTGAAATATGCCACAACATTATCAGCCAGGCTATGGATATAGTCAGACTGATCGTGATTTAGATTGTCGATATTTCCTTTTGTGGTGGAGAATATAAATAAAGTAGACGTGGAGGAAAAATCTACAGTTGTGTCTTTAGCGGCATCCAAAGTAGACGATATCATCATCTGCTCCAGACGGGAATAGGCAGATCTGTCGGCAATGTCATATTGAGAAAAGAAAGCACCGTCTACTGCACCTAAAGGGAATGATTGTCCGTTAGCGTAGCTTTTTGAACCGTTTTTCACTCCACTTTTCCCCGCTTCTATATTTGCTACGATTTCAGACAACGAATTGCCTAATGCACAAACAGCCCCTTTGCCAACTATGTAAGATTTAGCCCCTTTCATCAATCACTATAAAAAAACAAATCCCCTGTTATTCAGTTGCTGAAATTACAGAGGAGACAAATAAAATAAAAAGGATGAGCCGATGACGAGACTCGAACTCGTGACCTACGCATTACGAATGCGACGCTCTACCAACTGAGCCACATCGGCATCATTTGCGGTATGGACGGGACTCGAACCCGCGACCCCATGCGTGACAGGCATGTATTCTAACCAGCTGAACTACCACACCAAATCGCCATTCATTTCCGAATTGCGGTGCAAAAATATAGAAAAAAGTTTATATCACAAATAATTTTCGAAATATATTGAGATTAAATTTCAGATAGACTTTTTATCATTCAGGCAATGACAAGCTAAAAAAAAAACATAAAAGTATTTAAATAAACATAAATCAAGATTTAACGACTTGAATTTAGTCATTCTTATTATAACTTTGAAGAAATATTAAGATTAAAAATTTAGTTCTATGTTCAATATAGTAGAAAAACCTATCGAAAGAAGCCGATTCAGAAGAATGCTTGGCAGAGAGTTTTACATATTAAAAAGAAAACTTAAATGGTATTTTTCCGGCACTCGATATGAGAAAGTTGATAAAAGCCAGAATTGTCCATATGTACTTATTGACCACAAATCTACATTGCTGAGAAAGTTAAAGGATGTGGACATGCATTTGCAATACAACAAAATCGCCAACCTGAAGTTGGCAATCGCACCTATTGATGGAGTCGTAATCAGACCCGGAGAAACCTTTTCCATTTGGAAGATGGTAGGCCGTCCGTCAGCCAGAAAAGGCTACAAGACTGGAATGATGATACATAATGGAAAAGTAGGAGAAGCGGTAGGTGGAGGTCTTTGCCAATTAGGAAATCTTCTTTATTGGATGGCTCTGCATACGCCCCTTACCGTCACAGAACGTTGGAGACACAGTTATGATGTGTTCCCAGATGTGAACAGAACGATTCCTTTTGCTTGCGGCGCGACTTTAGCCTATAATTATATTGATTTGCAGCTAAAGAACAATACAGACAAAACATTCAAAATAAATCTTTGGTTAGATGACGAATACCTGCATGGCAACATACAATGCGATCACGTTCTAGACGTAGAATATGAGGTATATGAAAAAGACCATCGTATTATAAGACAAAGTTGGGGTGGGCATACTCGTCATAATCAAATCTGGAGAAGGACAACAAACTTAAAAACAGGAGAAGAACTTCATGAACTCATTGCGGCGAATGATGCCATAATGATGTATAATCCGATGATAGACTCACCTAAAGAGAAATAAATATTTACAGAGGTCATAAAATAAAGAGGAATGCACAAATGCATTCCTCTTTATTTTTATTCTGCTGTTTCATTATCTGTTTCTTCCTTACATAATCCCTGTACAAAGTGAATTCCGCATAATATAATCACAGTCAGGAATCCTAAGGCAAATCCATATTTGATGCCCGTTTTGACCTTTCCCTTCTTATCATTTGCAAGAGGATAACGAGGCACATCTATCTCCTGAATCAATGGTTCACTTTTAGCCATGTCAAGTTTCATGACCTCTATGTTCTTTACAATTTCAGAATATGCCGACGTGTTAATTTGTATATCAGTTTGGTATTTTAACTGTTCTACACCAAGAACACTTTTTGACGGATTCATATTTAAATCACGATAGTGGGCAGCTGCATATAATGACTTGTTCAATTCTTTACGTATGGAATCAGCTCTTGATTGAAACTCATCTATATTCCTTTGAGTATTTTCCCTTTTGCTTCTGAGATAAAAATCAAACACAGTGTTTATCATCGCAGAACTGAACTCTTTCGCAAAGACCTCGTCTTTTGAACTGACAGAAAAATTTGCATAAGAGAGTTTCTTGTCAATCTTTTCGATTTCTATATTTTTTTTCATCATCTCTGCAGTGATTCCCATCAATATACTATCCTGCTCACGGGAAAAAGACTCTCTATCTTGTCCATAAGGGAAAGTCACATCACAAATTGAGGGAAGATGAAATTTCGTCGTATCTTCCTCTTTTGCATTTTCTTCATCACACTTCAATCTCAAGCTATCCGCCAATATCTTGTATTCTAGCAGATTCATTGTATCTCCATCCAAGACTATTGGTTTCAGCAATGCCATCTCAACCATTGATCTGGAACGGAAAAGTTCCACAAGATTGTCTCCAGAGAATGTGCCTGACGATGAGTTTATTCCAGCCAACATACTAAGCGCGCTTAGTCCACCACCGCCACCGCCACTTTTAGACTCAATTGAGAATTTGTATGTGGCAGTATATGTTGGTTTGTAAGTATAGGCATTAATAACGCCCAGCACAATTCCGACTACTACTGCAACGACAACAAACCATTTCTTGCTCCATATATAAGACCAATAATCTATAATTACCTTTTTTATATCAGCAAAGGATATTTTGCTTTCTTGAGCATCATCCATTTTCATCAATTCTTCTAAATCGATATTCATTCTCCTTATTAATTTGATCAATTACCGCTTGATGATCCAGAACCGGATCCAGAGCCTGATTTATTATTGTCTTTACTATCTTTTAAATTAGAGATAACCACAAGAGAAGAAACTCCAACAGATGCACAAGACACTACTGTTGACAAGACTGTCGCAAAGAAATTGGCTCTGGCTCTTCTGTCCTCATTAGTTTCTTCTTTTTCAGGAACATATAAATGTGCACCAGGTTTTATTCTAGGATAATTCTTGAAAAATGCGAAATGACCAGTCGCCTGCATATCTCCATTTGCATACGACACGTATACACGACGTTTATCTGCATGTTGAGCAAAGCCACCAGATCTACGAATTGCTTTTCTTGCAGAATGTCCATGATATACCATCATACCAGGCACCTGGACCTTTCCGTTGACTGTGATTGTCTGAAGCTGCTTCGGCACAAATATCATGTCCCCATCTTCAACAAATATATCTTCTTCACATCCAGGATGCTTTAAAATACGTTCCATATCTATACCGACAAGATCTGTCCTGTTCTGTAATTGTTTCAACAAATCAGGATCACCCTCCGTCTCCGCTATCTTCTGAATCAACTTGGCGTCTCTCATTCTTTCTGCCGCAGAACGAGATCCTTTTCTGATAAGAAATGCTCCCTGCACATACGCATAGCATGTCACTCCGCCAGCACGTACCATAATATCAGAAATTTTTTCTTTCTTGTTGATAATCGTATAGTCTCCTGGCGAGCGAACCTCTCCAAACAACGACATTGATCTGTTTGGTTCGATACCTTCTTTCAATCTAACAGAAACCATGTCGTTCGGTTCCAGCTTGATATCAGCATCGTCACCTGCAGACAATTCTCTGTCTACAGAAAGTATCTTTATCTCATTCTTTTCAATGTTTTCCTTCAACTTACTGTCATCTTTAACTCTTCGTGACAGCTCAATTTTATCAATCGCAGCGAACTCTCTGAATCCTTTTGCCAAGAAAATCAAATCCTTGACTGTCATGTTTTCATAGTAAGGATATGTGCCTGGAGACAAAACCTGTCCGTAAATAGACACCATCTTCTTTTCCTCCAAATCCTTCAAACTTCCAATTGTCACCTCATCTTCTTTCTTAAGCAACAGATTAAACTTACCATCAATAAGATCCTTAACGTTGAAACTTATTAATTCTGGAGTCAAATCATCACGTAGACGAGAGATAGTGGCTCTCTCCAAATATGCGTCTTCTGACAATCCATCGGCTTTCTTTACCAAATCCATAAGAGTCATGCCTGAATCCAAGGCGTATGGGCCAGGACGGAACACTCCACCAAAAATTTTCACTCTATTTGAAAATCTGTCCAGCACCTCTGACACGACAAACTGGTCGCCTGTCTGTAAAGTGAACATTCCATACAAATCGCTTGAGACATCCGCCACACTCTTTTCCTTCTCTGTCGTACGCTGCACTGTTATACGGTTCTGATATGCATTCTCAGTGAAACCTCCCGCGTATGAAAGCAAATCTTTCAAAGTTTCCCCTTGTTTCATCTCAAACACACCTGGCCTTTTCATTGCGCCGTCGATGCTTACTCGGATATCATATGCAGGCACATATATCACATCCTGATCTCGCAACGAAATGTTGTTTGATAAATTTCCACTTGTCAAAAATGTGTACAAGTCAATTGTAGCTATTTCCTTGCCACCTCTCATCAATTTGATGTTACGCAACGAACCAGATGACGCAGGACCGGAACAAGCGTATAAAGCATTGTAGACGGTAGAAAGAGATGAAAGTGTATATGTTCCCGGTTTTGCCACATTTCCAGTAATGTAGACGTTGATGCTTTTTACATTTCCGACTGTTACTGAGACCTGAGTGTTTCCCGATGATATCGAGCTGTAAATTGATGACAACTGCTTCTTGATTTTCGTCTGAGCAGCCTCTATTGTCAGTCCATTTACCATCACTGGACCTACATTTGGTATTCTCACATTTCCTTCTGATGACACAGTAAGCTGCATTGTGCTTTCTGCATAACCATATACGTCTACTATCAAGACATCACCCGGTCCAATCACATAGTTTTGCGGAGTCGGCATATTTTGACTAGGAGCAAACGACATTTTTGAATTTGAGAACAGATCAGAACCGAAAATTCTATTATTGTTGAATTTTGCCTGCTCTGGATTTTCCTTCATCTCCTCAACAATGCTTTCTGCCATTTGAGAGCTAGCTATAGCAATGTCTCCTTTTGTCTCCTTTTCCGTTTTGCTGTTGTCTGCCAACAATCTGGCTTTTAATTTTTCCGCCTCGACCTCATTCATGCCTTTAGACACGGCAAAACTAACGAAATCATCCATTGTTCTTCCCGTTTCATAATAGGCTTTTTTTATTTCTTTTATTTGTGTTTTCGACAATGACTCTGCCGATACATTTTCCAAACTATTGATGTTGATTGCCGATAATGATGAAGTCATCATCATCATCACAACAAGAATTTTTGCCTTGAAAGATTTCAATATTTTCATATTACAGTATTTCTCTTACTGCAAAAATATGTATTTTTCTTCAAACTGCAAAAGATTGATTTTCCATTGTAACTCTAATGTTGAAAAATGCGTATATATCTATCTTTTGTATATATTGGGAATGTAAAAATAATCGTCAAAAACTAAAGTAATTTGATGATCTTAAACGTTTTTCGATGAAAACTGACCATTAAATTGTACATTCGCAAGAAATTTGATTGGACATGGAAATTTTTGATATCGTCAGGCTATTAGTTCCAGTTGCTCTAGGAGGTATAATCGGTGCTTTCACCAATTATATCGCTATCAAAATGATGTTTCGCCCATACACAGAAAAACGATTATTTGGATTCACTATTCCATTTACTCCCGGAATCATTCCGAAACGTCAGAATGACCTTGCCAAGGCGATTGGCAAAGTGGTGAGCGACAATCTTGTGGATGTCGACGGCATTTCAAAGATGCTTCTGTCTGACGAGACAATCGGAAAACTGGAGGCCAAGATCGACGAAATAATCCATTCTCTACAGACAAATGAGAGTTCTCTCCGCACTTTCTTCAGCAATTATGCAGGTGAGGAAAGAGTGGAAAATCTCATCAAAAGAGTAAATGGCAATCTTGCGAAAAAGATAGACGGGATTGTGTCTGATGAAAAAATCGGCCAGACTATCGCCGTCTCAGCAATGTCTGCTTTCGACGACAAAATTGGAGATGGGTTCATGGGACTGCTCACAAAAAATGCGTTGGCGGACACTATAAAAGACAAAATCACCCCTAAACTGGCAGGGCTGATCAATGATGTGATGCGTGGAGACGGAAGGAAAATGATTCTTAGCATTGTCGACGACGAGATCAACCGTTTTGCCAACGGCACCGTCGCTTCTTGGACAGCTAATTTGTCTGATGAGAAAATAGAATCCTTAAAACATGACGTCGTAAAACTTTATTCTGAAAAAGTGAAGACGGAATTGCCTCGTCTGCTTCGCACTGTCGACATCAGCAAGATCGTAGAGGACAAGATCCAAAGCATGGATATGCCGACGGTGGAAAGACTTGTGCTTGATGTGGCTAACAATGAGTTGTATATGCTTGTTTGGCTGGGCGGATTGCTTGGTGCCATTATTGGAGTGGCAAATATATTTTTTATGATTTGACGATGCCTGAAAAATAAGAAAGGAGACGTGAATAATCGCGTCTCCTTCAATTTATTTTATTGAATATCTATTTCTTATCTTCCGTATTTCTTATTCAACTTGGCTATCTTATCGCAAAGGAATTTGTCTTTGCTTAGTTCCTCCACTGTTTTGTGCATACGGTAACACCAATAGTTGTCAGGGTTTCCAGGATCGTTGATTCTTTCCTTGAATGTCTTCTCCCAACGGATATTGCCATCCAAAGACATCCAATCCTGAATAGGTAGAATCACCCACATTGCCGGAGATTCAAGATGCGAAGCAATGATCTTCTCGCATACCCATGGCTCGCAAAACAATGGGGCATCTCCATATTCATGCAGATAATTATTAAAATACCTCTGAGTCTTTTCTTTGTCTTCCTCCCACCAAGCTCGCATAGTGCTCATGTCATGAGTAGACGTAGTGCAAACGCTTCGATAAGGAGTTTTCTCCAAATGGCCGAACTCCACATTGAATTCCTTCGGCATACGTTGGATTTCCAACGAAAGGATTCCCAACTTGTCCATAACTTCTGGCACACAAGCCGGCACCATACCAAGATCCTCTCCGCAACACATCATCGTTGTGCTGTGGACCAATGTCGGCAGTTTTTCCATCGCCTGCTCAGCCCAGAATGAGTTGTGACGCTCAAAATAGAAATAGTTGTACAGTCGGTTCATCTTGTCTCGCATATGAGGGTCCAGCATCGCATATGCTTCACTGTTCTGCACAGTGATACGTGGATGATATTTCGTAGGATCCTGATAATCACGCACAAACAGCACCTGGCACAGCAGGCTCATCAATCCGTCACGTATCTTCTTTTCGGCATTAGTTCCATATGGAAGCAAGGCCTTAATCTTACGCTGAGTATCAACTTCCTTACGCAACTTGTATTTGCCGTCGACAGATACCATATATTTTTGTTTAACGAGCAGTTCGTCTCCACCAAACAATCGACGTAGGATTTCATCGTCTGTATTCGGTTCGCAGTACTTTTCTTCATCAAAATCTATTCCAAACGACTCTATCTCTTCTTTTGTCATTGGCAACGCAGGAGCAAACTGACCTAACAGACCCCATACACAATCCTTCGGTATACGGAATATGCGGAAGAATCCGAGAATATGGTCGATTCGGTATGCGTCGAAATAGTCAGACATTTTGCTGAATCGTGTTCTCCACCAAGAATAATCGTCTTTCTGCATCTCCTTCCAGTTATAGATTGGGAATCCCCAGTTCTGACCATAGATAGAGAAATCGTCAGGCGGAGCACCCGCGCTACCGTTGCAGTCGAACAATTTTGGATATTGCCACACGTCGACACTATTCAGATCCATTCCGATCGGAATATCTCCCTTCAAAGCGATTCCGATACGATGGCAGTATGCCACCGCTTTTTTTAGCTGACGGTCCAAATGGAATTGCAGATAATAATAGAATGTTATTTTGGGATATGCCACACTTTGAGAGTCGCAAAGTGCAGACATTTTTCCGTCTGTATAGTTGGCGTAATCCCCCCATTGAGCAGTCTCACATGTTCCAAATTTGTCTCGCAAATAAGAGAATGCCGCATACGGGCGAAGCCAATGCATGTTGGCATCATAGAAAGCCTTGAACTCCTTGCTTTTAAGCACGTCTTCTTTGTCTCGTTCGAACATTGTCTGAAGAATGCTCATCTTCCACTCCATAACCTTCTCATAGTCGACAGTTTCAAGAGAGTTGAGTTCGTTGCGCATCTTGTCGTAGTCATACTTGTTTGGCACTTCCCCACACTCTTCTATTGAGATATACATCGGATGAAGGGCGAATGTGGAAATCGCGCTGTACGGATAAGAATCTTTCCAAGTATGCTGGCTTGTTGTGTCGTTTATAGGAAGAGTCTGTATGACACGCAATCCCATAGCTTTGGCGAGATCAGCAAACGGTTTCAAATCAGCGAACTCACCGCATCCGAAACTCTTTTTAGTACGCAAAGAGAACACAGGGATCGCGACACCCGCACCTTTGAACTCAGGCAAATGGAATTTAGGCACGCCATCGTTAACAATCACAAGAGAATAGCTTCCCTTAGGCAGTTTGAATCTACGGTTATCACCGTCTTCCCAAGCGAGTATGGCTTTTGTCTTTTTATCTCTGATGACGTATTTGTATTCTGCTGTTTTCTTTAGTTTGCTTCCCTCTGCCACACACCACATATATGGAGCACCAGCACAAGAAAGTTCCATCGCTTCGTCTTCCTTCCATTTTCCCCATTGGCTTTGGTCACCGATCAAACATAATTCATGTTCGGTGAGCAGATTTGGCATTGTGACAGAAAAGATAGCAGGCAGACTTTTCTTTGACATTTCAAAATTTGAGGCATGATGACAGACCGCCTCCGTAAACACTTTGGTGTTCATAATGTTTTTAGGAGAATCTGTCACACCATATTTGTCAATCACAGCGATTTTTATATTCTGTTTTGTGACAAACTCAATTTTTCTCGACATCCAAGGTTCCTGACGGGTCACCTCCCCAATTCTATAAAAATATGAATATCGTATATTGCTACGGTTGACATTAACAGTCAGGACCCAACCTTCCGAAGTCTCCATCATTGGAAGAGCATTCTCCTCCGTAAAGCCAAGTTCGTTGCAAGCTCCTACAATATATATCTGGTCGGCTATAATGCCGTCTGTTTTCAATATGAATGTTATTTGCGACATAATATCTCTCCTTTCGCTTTTGAATAATAGTATATGCCAAAGTTAAGAATTTTCTAAAAGAATTTGAATTCTAATGACGCAAAACTTTCATCTGAGATTTGAAAAAACTTACGTATACAATAAGGTTCAATCATATTTCATGTATATTTTTACGTTTTTATACTTGCGTATATAAAAAATACTTTGTAAACTTGCATAAAATTATCAGAAAATTTTGAGTAATCACTCACAACTTTTTACACCTTGTCAAAGATGCGAAAAAAAAATACGAAGAGGATTACGCATATATCAAACTGGTAATCATAAACATAAAGGAAAAACTTTACGAAACCTCTCAAAGGGATTTAATATTAATTGAAGCTGGTTCTAAATATTGTTGTATTTAGATCTGGACAATGGGATATAGTGAGTAATGCGAATCTGTATCCTTATTTGATGAATATTTATCCATTTTTGATTGGGACATAACTACATTTTTAATTTTATTATCTAAAAAAATGAATCTGATTTCTTTTTTAGGAAAGAGGTTTAAGAGATTCTTCTCTTCAGGGCAAAAAGTGCCTACCTCAAAGTTTCGATGGCTCATTTTGATGGGTGTGTTGTGTATTGTGCCTTGGCAGAAGGCGGAAGCTGCTGACTGGGATTGGCATTGGAACACATTCAAATGGAATGCCAACACAGGATGTATAGAATACAAAGTGAGATACTTCCAGACGTGGGGAGGAGGAGGCGACAGAGGACATTGTGGTTTTGAAGATGATGAAAATCCAACTGGATTTGTGATAACACAGAATACACCTCAAAAGGTCACTTATCAAATCAACTGTAATTACGATGGCATGTTAAAAATGACGACAAATGTGCCAAGTGGTTATAAAAATTATGTTACACACGTTCAGTATAGCGATGAGGATGAACATACATTGGAGTGGTCTCAGCCAATCACCTCAAAAGATATGAATAAAAGTTTCACAATCAATATGAATGGTACTTGGTGGAGAGAAGGTAGTACCAAAGACCAACAAATAAACGAGACTTGGTCTGGGGGGTTGGCAACGACCATACAAACTGCCAACTACACTTCAATAGGTGCTGATTTTGTATCTTCTTCTAATCAACCAGCTGTGAAAATAGACTGGGAAAGAGAGACGAATAATCGAAATTGTGCGACATTGGGAGACATTGATTTGTATGAGGATAATAGTAAGATGGATGGTGATGAGACTCATATTAAAGAAAACAATAATACCAATGGTAATTTTGTTTTAAATGTTGATGAAGCTTTTCTAGCGAAATCACATAAATTCAAGGTTCATCAAGAATATTTTCCTACAAAAAACAATCAAATCACATATGTGGCAGAGAGTAATGAATATGTTTTGAAAGCTTATCCTCAAGTCCAAAAATTTGTTGTTAAAGTTGATCCTGACAAAAAGGTGGTTAACCTAAAATGGGAGATGCCAACAGTGATGGGATCAGATTATAACGACAGTCCGTTCTTGTTGACAATTAAAAATACAACCGTTGACACCACAAGAGTGTTAGAAATCGCTTACGATCCTAAGACGAGTTCATATGAATCAATTATGGATTTGAAAGACGGGGATGAGTCCGAATACTATTTTTCTATAGAAAGAAAAGCCACAAAAGGAATTCCTGGTTGGGATAAATTTAAGAAAGAGCAAAATGTTTCAGTAAATACAAATCACTGTTATCCCAAAAATGCTTTTGCGTATTTTAATCCAGGTGAAAAACCGTATGTGGAAATAAAATGGGATCAGGATGGTGTCATTTGGTCAAATGGTTCTGAATTGAAATTGGTGAGAACAAATGAAACGACTTCTGTGGTAGAAGAGTTCATTTTGAACTATGAGGAAGGAGTATACAAAGACGAACTTCTTCGATTCTGTAATTCATATTCTTATGTCCTAAAAATGATTCCTGGTAGCGATAGCTACAAACAAAAAAGTATTGTATTAGGCAGCTCCGTCAAGCCAAGTAAAGTGGGCTCGATAAGCGACTTTGAAGCTTCAAAGGGTTATTTTTCAGACCGTGTCAATTTGAAATGGAAAGCGACAGATGATGTAGACGAAATTGTTGTCGAGCGAAGAGAAGTCTATAGTTCAGACACCGCATTCAGAAAAATAGAGACAGTCAGTGCGACAGTTAATTCAGACCTTTCATATGACGATAAATCTTGTTTGCCAGGAATATTGTACGAATATAGAATTTATGGTTTGAAAGAATGTGGAGGAACTAAACTGTACACTGAAGAATTCTTGAAGGATTTTGGATTCAGGACACCTACTGGAGACTTTTATGGACATATCACTTTCGAGAATGGACAAGGAGTCGATTCTGTCTCTGTAAGACTAGAGGCTGATGGCGATTTGGAGACTTATGCACTAGGTCTTGACGGAACAGGCAAGGTAGAAATCCCAGGAAAAAATATTCTTGCAGACACGTCAGCCGTGACATTGCAAGCCTGGGTTTACCCAACGTCTTCACAAAACAATGCTTTAATCATAAACAAGAAAGGAGTCTTCAGATTAGCATTCAACGAAGGTCATTTCTTATTTATAGTAGGAGATAATGATACAATAAAAGCAAAAAACGAATCTCCATTGTTCACTTATACACATGTGTCTGCCGTATACGACCAATCAACTTCACAGGCATTCATCTATATTAATGGAGAATTATCAACAAAAGCAAATATTGAGAATGCCTCATTCCAAAAAGATCTTAATAGCGAAGTCGTTTTAGGAGAAAATTTTGAGGGTGAGATTGACGAAGTACGCTTATGGGGTCGAGCATTGAGTGGAGCCGAGATTCTTGCAGACTACACAAGATATCTGATTGGAAATGAAAAGGATTTGGATGCTTACTATACATTTGATTTCATGTCAAAAGAACAGATTTATGATAGTTCTTTTGAAGGCAAAGCCACTTATCACGGAAATACCGGCACCAACTTTAATGTGCAGAAGGTAAAAACTCATTTGACTACAAACCGTCTGTCATATTGCTGTGTCACAGACTCTTCTGGTGTATATAACATTCGTTCTGTCCCTTATTACGGAAATGGAACTGCCTACACTATAATCCCTAGAAAAGGTTCACATCAATTCTCTCCAAAACAAGAGATCCGTTTCATAGGGGAAGGTGCACAACACCATACTGTAAACTTCACAGACAACAGTTCTTTCGAAGTCACAGGATATGTTTACTATAGCGGTGGTAATTATCCAGTAGAAGGTGTACATTTCACTATTGATGGTGCAATTGCTCTTAACAAATCAGGACAGTATATTAAGACTAATGCAGATGGCAGCTTCTCTATTAACGTTCCTGTTGGAATTCATGAGGTAAAAGCTGTAAAAGACGGTCATACTTTCGAATTGGACGGACGTATCTGCAACAGTGATAGCACAGACAGAAACTATCAGGACATCATTACAGACATTGTACTTTACGACAACACAAAGGTAAAGTATATCGGTCGTATATGTGGTGGTGAGGTGCAGGAGGCATTCCCTGTTGGTTTCTCTCTTTCTAAAAACAATTTGGCGAACGACATGAAGATTGTTTTGAAGCCAACTCAGACTAAATATGAATTACAATCTGTGTCTCACACTGAAACAGTTGAGCATCCTATTTTGAAAGGCACATTGGCAAGAGCTCCAAAGACAACCGTCAAAGCCACAACTGTTGATTACGGTACTGATAATATCACAATCCACGTCAACAATGAGACTGGAGAGTTCATCGCTTGGGTATATCCTATCGAATATACAGTTTCTTTGTCTGTCTACGGACACGAAGGAATAACAGGTGACAATTCAGCTTTGAACCTTTCTCCATACAAGGTAGAGCAGTTTGAGAAGTATGAGTATGTGGATTCTGTATACACAAACGGCATCAATGACAAAGAAGGATTCACAAAGGTGTCGTATGTAGACAGCATCGGATATATCCAAAAACAAATTTTCACAAAGCGCTATAGAGCCCAAATGGAAGTGACTCAGGTTGACGGTGTAGATAAACCATTGCCTTACTTCGGTGACACTGCGACCACTTCTAACAACATGTTAGGAGAGAGCGAATTCATTCAGTTGTGGAATGATTCAAATGGCTATTCATTGAATTATCCAGTATTCTCAACAGGTTCAAGCTATAGATTCAAATACGAAGTTTTTGAAGAGTATCCTTTCTACATCAACTCTCAGAAAGAGGTTGATTCTTCAAAAATCGACCGTGTAATGGTGGAGCCAACAGAGGTTTTGTTCAACAACAAAATGGCTATTTCTGACTCTATTGACACAGAAAACTCTGTTTATATGTTTAAGGTGACAGAACCGTCGATCTCTTCTGCAATAGGAACAATCGCAGCCTCTTTCACTTATGGAACATCTGACAATCCAACCAGCGTCGCATGGGAGAATCCAATCGGCAACAGCAATGGTATGGCATATATCTTGGGTGCACACCAAACTGGAACTAATTTCGTGACTGCTGGTCCTGATAAACTATTGTGCGTGCTTCGCGACCCACCAGGATCAAAAAGTTATTCATACTTGGAAAAGGGTGTCACTTTCAGTGAAGAATCAAAATATACAGGTTCTGTAAAGAACGAGGGTACAGAAGACTTCACAACTGGAGTAGAAGTCCGAACACAACAGATCACTGTTGTCGGCGTCGGAACTATGGTCGGTACAGCTACAACATTGGCTGAAGTTGAGAGTGGAGTCACTTTAGGAGTGAGCCATTCAGAGGAATATACAGGAAACAACTCTTCAAAGACTTCTGTCACAACAACTACAAAATTCCAGACTAGTGATGATCCTTTGTATGTTGGTGCTAACGGAGATTTGTACATCGGTTATTCTACAAACATCACTTTTGGTACCAGCCAAAATGTGATCGCAGTAAGTCGTGCCACTTATGACTCATTAGGCGGAGCTTCTGCTTATGAAAAGACATATTTGACTAATGACAATATAGCCGTAGTTCAATCCAACGGTGTGACAATGGGACAGAAGTTTGGAACATTGTTCGCTTATCCACAGGTTCATATCGAACAGGTATTGATCCCTACTTTGGAGAATTTGAGAAACAGTCTGCTTATATTGCCAAGCGAAGCTGACTCTTCAATGTTGCAGGCTAAGGCAAATGCAGATTCTGTCAACTACTACTACTCTTTGGTAAATGCAGATGATGCGAACTTTGGAAAACCAGACTATTACGTTCCTTATTTGTCTCAGTCTTTGGAGTATAGCAGAGATACCATCGAGGCTTTGAACACATATATCAAGGATTGGAAAAAGGCACTGTCTGACAACGATAGTATAAAGGCGACAGCAATTAAAAATGAGAAGTTGAAATTACAGAACTACTCTTTCCAAGCTGGTGGAAGCGTAGAGTACAGTGAGCAATACTCTTCGACACTTACGTCTAACCATTCATTCTCTATCACTATCGGAGGTAAAATCTCTAATGACACTTACTTAGGAACAACAGGTGCTAAGACTAAGTTTGAATTTGAGGAGGCTATCGAGACGACTCAAGGTGGAGAGTTTGAAAATGAATTGGAGGCTTCTCATGCGAAAGGATTTGTATTGGCAGAAGACGGTGATGATGACTACTTGAGCGTGGATGTATTCCGTGATTCGGAGAATTCTGATGAAGAATATGAGCAAAACGGAGTCAATTCAGGAAGTGTTGACAAGAACAGTCTGAAATCAAAGGATTCTTATTCGACATTTGTGTTCAGCACAAAGGGTGGAGCTACTGGCTGTCCTTACGAGGGAGCTTACACTGCTTCACACTGGAAAGGTCATGAGAATGAAGTGATCAGTGCAGCAACAATGAAACTAGAAGATCCAAAGATCGACATGCCAACAAAGTTTGTTGAGAATGTGCCTTCTGGTGAGGATGCTTATTTGACTGTATATTTGAAGAATGATTCAGAGACTGGTGAAGACCAGTGGTTCGATCTTCGTTTTGTAGACGCTACTAACCCTTACGGTGCGGTTCCTAGCATCGACGGAAACTCTATGTCTGGATTTGCACTAGAGTATTTGGTGCCTGCAGGTCAGGTATTGGAGAAGACATTGACAGTGACAAAGGGATCTGTGTTGAACTACGACAACATGGCCATCGCTCTTTGTTCTAAGTGTCAGGCAGACCCAACTAGTTTCTTGGATGTGATTTCTGATACTGTTTATTTCTCAGTTCATTTCATTCCTTCTTGTTCAAATGTAGCTATTGCTAAGCCAAGCAACAATTGGACATACAATACAAATTGTGCTGTAGATACAATAGACGGTGTCGCTAAACACTACATGCCTATTACAATCTCTGGCTTCGATGTCAACTACACTGATTTCGAGCACATCGAGTTGCAGTACAAACCAGCGTCTGGTTCAGACAACGACTGGTTGACATTGGCATACTACTATAAAGAGGATTCTTTGGCTAAAAACGCTGTAGCTAACGGATTCAATGCCTTTACAATCTCGTCGACTGATGGAGGAAATATCTACTACAACTTCTTCATGGACGACCTTCCAGACCAGAAGTATGATTTGCGTGCTGTTTCATTCTGCAACATCAACAATGAGTTGTATGACAATCCTTCAGAAGTTGTTTCTGGTATCAAGGATATGTACAATCCTCGCTTGTTTGGAACACCAAAACCTGCAGATGGTATTTTGACTATCAATGATGATATCCGCATCGACTTCAATGAGACTATCGCCGAAGGTATGTTGACAGCCAACAATTTTGAAGTGACAGGTATTCGCAACGGTGCAGTTTCCGACCATAGCATTGCTATTGCGTTGGACGGTGCAAACGATTATCTTGCTACAGAGGCTACTCGCAACTTCGCTAATAAAGATTTGACTTTCGAGTGCTGGGTTAACTTTGATTCTGTTCAGAATGCCACATTCTTCAGCCATGGTAGTGCAAATGGTGCGATATCAATGGGTATGAACAACAGCGGCAACGCGGTTGTCAAAGTAGGAAACAAAGAAATCGTTTCTGAAAAAGTTCCTGCATGGGAGAAATCTTCATGGAACCACGTCGCATTGGTTTACGACAATGTCGACACAACTGTGACTGCATACGTCAACTATCTATCTGTGATCGATGGTCAGAAGGCTGACGCATACAAAGGCAATGGAGTAATCGAGATTGGTCGCAACGTCGCAACTCAATCAGGCAATTTCAATGGTAAGGTTGATCAGTTCCGTATCTGGAACGCTGTACGTTCGTCTGCTACTATCCAGGCCAACAGCGCGACACAATTGTCAGGCAACGATCTTGGTCTGATCGCTTACTACGATATGGATGAAGCTAAGGGTAACGCTACTGAAGACAAGGCTCGTGGAGCTAACCTAATCATGAACGGTGGATCATGGGCATTGCCAGAAGGTCGTTCAGCAGCATTCGATGGCACTAATTATGTGGCATTGAACAGTTCTGCTGCAGTCATTCCTTCAGATATGGATTTCACTTTGGAATTCTGGTTCAATGCAGAAAATGGAGCGAAGAACCAGACTATCATTTCAAATGGAAATGGCATTGATAATGTAGGAGAAGATCCTGCTAAACTATTCAGTGTCGGATTCAATGAGAACGGTGCTCTTTCATTCAACCATAATGGTTACGCTACACTTGTTAACGGTAATTATGCAGACAACAACTGGCATAACTTCACTTTAAGTGTAAACCGTTCTTCCGGAACTGCACGCATATACATGGATGGTCAGTTGAACACCTACTTCTCTAACGACAAGGTAGGCAAAATCGCATCAGACAAATTGTATGCTGGAGCACGTGTATGGCATAAAGAGAAGAGTGTAGAAAAGACTGTAGACCAATACTTCACAGGTAAGGTTGATGAGATACGTCTTTGGAATCTCTACCGTCAACAGTCTCAGATTGAGTCTTTCTACAATCAAAAGTCTAACGGCGACGAGATGGGATTGTTGCTATACTATCCATTCGAGCACTATATTGAGTGGCAGGGCACAAAAGAGATGCAGTTCACATTGAACAATATGGCAAACAATGACACAACTGGTGTCGCTGTTGGAATTGTTAATGGCGTAACAAACATTCCTCCTGTTAAAAACAAGGGAGCTGTCTCATCTTTGTCATACGATTGGGTTGTAAACAACGATGCGTTGATCATCACATTGAAAGAGCAAGACTATCGTATTGAGAAGACAATCGTCAACATCACAGTCAATAAGGTACAGGATGTGAACGGAAACTATATCCTTTCTCCAATCACATTGAGTGCTTACATCGACCGCAACCAGTTGAAATGGATGGACGATGCTGTGACAATCGAAAAGAAAGAGGGTGAGTCTTACGAGTTTGAGATGCCAATCGTCAACAATGGCGGTTCTATCATCAACTACAGACTCAACAACATGCCTTCATGGTTGAATGCATCTTCTGAGTCAGGTTCAATCAAACCTTTGGAGAAGCAGACTATCAAGTTTGAAGTTGATCCATCATTGGCAGTCGGCACATACAATGAGGTGGTATATTTGACTAACTCTAACAATGTGACTGAACCACTTGCTCTCAATGTAACAGTAGAGGGCAGCACACCAGACTGGAACGTTGACCCAAGCAAATATGAGTTCAGCATGGCTGTATTCGCACAGATCAAGGTAGACGGTCAGTTCTCTAACGACGAGAAGGATATGTTGGCCGCATTCTATCAGGGAGAGTGTGTCGGCATGGCAAACATGAGCTACGACAAGACACTGGATATGTGGTATGCGTTGATGACTGTTTATTCTTCAGTCTCAAGATCTCACAGTGTTGAGTATCGCATCTGGGATGCAAGCAAGGGACTTATGTCACGAGCTAAAGCAACAGAGTCTACAATGTTTGTAAACAACAGTGTTTTGGGAAGACCAGACAAACCGATTGTATTCTCTAACGATTCGTTGAAGTATCAGAACATCCAATTGAACAAGGGATGGAACTGGGTTTCATTCAATTTGAAGAACGAAAGCATGTCTGACATGGATACATATCTTGGAAATGGCAACTGGGGTGCCAACAGTTTTGTGAAGAGCAAAAACAAGTCAGCAAACTACTCGTCATCTATGAAAGCATGGGTAAATGAAGGCGTTACTCTTAACAACACAGGCATGTTCAAGATCTACTCAGAGTATGATCAGACATTGTTTGTATCTGGTTCTGACATAGATTTGGCTTCTACTGAAATCCCTGTAAACGGAAAGTCTTGGAATTACATTTCTTACTTGCCAACTTACAGCATGACTGTAAAAGAGGCATTGGCTGACTATGAAGCTACTGAGGGTGATGTAATCAAGTCGAACGAAGGATTCGCGATGTATTACGGAAACAATTGGATCGGCTCACTTAAGAGCATGATGCCAAACAGTGGTTATATGTTGAAGAATGCAGGCGACGCGAAGAAGTTCAAGTATCCTACAACATCGTCTTCTTTACGTTCAGCTACTCCTGTTGAGACAAAGGCTTCCGACTTCGAGATGAACATGAACATCATCGCTTATGCTCCAGAGAAAATGGATGGCGATATCGTACGAGCAATCGTTGGCAATGTTGAGAACGACGTTGAGGAAATCGAGTTGACAGACGGCTACGCTCTTCAATTCATCAATGTTGCAGCTAATGCAGGCGACAACATCCGCTTCACTTTGGAACGTGATGGTGTGACTTACGTTGCTTCTAACCAACTTTCTTTTGTCGGCGATGAAGTTTGTGGTACTCCAAAGAGTCCAGTGATTCTGAACTTCAATGTTGATGGAATCGGTGATGCTTTGGCAGTTTATCCAAACCCAGTCGAAGACATGTTGAACATAACAGGTATGATGGACAAAGCAGAAGATGTAACAATCGAAATCTTTGATCTGACTGGTAAACTTGTTTATTCAACTGAAGAGTCGGTTTCAGACTACAAATTGGAAGCACTTGTCAACATGACTAAGTTCACATCAGGTTCATACATGTTGAAGGTGACTCAAAACGGTGAGTCAAAGACATTCAAAATAGTAAAGAAATAAATTAATTAACGAGAATGAAACATTGGTTGTTTATAATATCAGCCGCTATGTTGTCTTCAGGATTGTTCTCTTGTAGCGACGATCCTGAGGATTACAGCGACGACCTTGCAGAAATCAAAAAGATGCAAGGAGATTTGTCTGCCAAGCTCGACTCTCTTTCCAAAGCCCAAAAGGATTTGGACAAGAAACAAGAGGATTTAAATAAAAAGCAGGAGGAATTGAACAAGAAGCAAGAGGAGCTCAACAAAAAGGTTGATGATCCTGATGGAGGTGATGACGGAGGGGATGATGGAGGGGATGATGGAGGGGATCCAGATACCAGCACCGTCTTCAAAAAATTTGAGAATCCTGGTTGGACATCAGTAGCATTTGATGGAGACTTTGCTTATTCAATGACTGTGGTTTACCAACTTCCTTCCGACATGAAAGGTGACGCCACAAGCAACGACCTCTTTGCCGCATTTGTGGGCGATGAATGTAGAGCAGTAGGAAAATCCATCAATGGAGTTTTTCTATTGACAGTCATCGGCACAGGTAATGAGTCAGAGCCTGTCGTGTTCCGTTATTGGAATGCCAACACCCAATATATGTATGAATCGTTGGATAAAATCCAATTTACTCCCGATTTGACTTATGGTGTTGTGGACAATCCAAAAACATTCAAGTGTAAACACTTCTAATGCTTGAATACATACAACTTTAATTAGGGGCACTCACATGAGTGTCCCTTTTTATATATTGTCAAACTCGTAAAATGCAGTTGGTTTGTTTTGTCAAATGATTTTGGCTCACATCATTCCGTCTTCTTTTGAAAGAATCTTCCTGTAAGGCTTTCAGTATCTATTGTATTAATAAAAGCGTTTGGTTCCTCTCTCTTTATGGCTCTGACAATGGAAATATATTGATCTTTACCGACGACAGAGTATACAATGGAAGTCTCTTTATGTTCATGTGATCCTTCCGCTTTGATAATCGTGGCTCCGTGATGGCACATAGAATCGATAATTCCACAAACTAACTCAGGCTGTTTGGTGACAATAAGCAATGTCTCTTTCTGATAATGCTGAAAAAGTATGTGTATCATCTGAGTAGACGCATATTGGAAAATGATGGAATAGAGAGCCTTATCCCATCCGAAGAGAAGTCCGGCGACAGATAGGATGACAGCGTTGATGCCAAGCACAAAATTCCATGAATCCACATGTTTCTTTTCAGACATGTAGATGGCAATGAAATCTGTACCACCCGACGTCGACTCGACCGACAGACAAATACTGATGGCGGCTCCGTTGATGATACCACCGAAGACAGAGACAAGCAAAACATCATCCGTTATGGTATAAGCAGGTATCATATCTGCAAATAGACCGACAAGCAAGATCATCAGACATGAGTATATTGTGAACTTTTTTCCAATAAACTTGAATCCGATAAATGCAGGGACGGCATTCAGCAGGATGTTGATTGGAGAATAAGGTATGTCCAGATCAAAAAAAAGTTTGAATATACGTTGTATAAGGAGAGTCAGACCAGTAGCACCACCAGGCAGAAGATTGCCTGCCTGCACAAATGTCTTGATGTTGACCGCCATTAGAAGGGCAGCTATAATGATGAAAAGAATCCTTTTTGAATCCTTCTTCAAATCGAATATTTTTGTTTCCATGCTTATTAGATAAAGGACCACAAAGTTACGATAAAAATATTTGCAACCAAATCTTACCCTGAAAGATTGATATTTGATATGTTTCGACGTGAAAAGACATTGAATTTATTGCAAAATAGTGTCTGTTTGATGGACAATTTGAATTGTTCCCAACAAAAAAGGCTGAATCCAACCACTGGATACAGCCTTCTCAACCTTAAATACCAATTGTTTTGATGGCGAATAACATCGTGGGAAAACCACGCGTCTTCGTCGATCATTAATTTTCAAATACCAAGCCTTCGTCGTTTGCGTCCTATATAGACGCATAACCGAGCTCCTTTATGTTTTCATTGTCTATTCAGTTGAATAATTAGCGGATGAAGATTTTTTTGTCGTCTAAGATATAGAATCCGGGTTCAATGCCGGTAACCTCATTCATGCCTTCTTGAAGAGTGATATATCTTACAAGTGTTCCATTGAAACAGAAAAGAGATACACACATCTCTGATGGTGACATTATGTAGACTATTCCATTATTTGAATAATATTTTAGTTCATTTTCAGAATCCACATTGTTCTCTATCTCAATGTAATCACAGATAGGACCTTTTTCATAATCTTTTAATTCAATCAGCATAGGGAATCCTCCATCTACAGTGCACCATATACTGTTAAAGTCAAGGACGGTCATATTATCTTTGGCTTTTTCCCCAAGCATCTCTGATGTTGGCAAATAGACGGTAACTTCTTCAATACTTATGTCATGTCCATTTGATGTGTTGCAAGAATCTTCATTGGCATAGCAGGTCGTAATATAGTCTTTTTTAGCGTATGTACTTTCATTTTTTCCGAAAATACATCCTATATTTTCCCCAGCTCCTGTCACACTTCCTACAGAATAACATGAGTCAATATAAAAGCCACCTCCAATTATACCACCAACATTATCAGCTCCACTTACACGTCCCCAATTGGCACAATTTGACACTTTACTAGTAGATGAACTTCCAACTATTCCTCCAATGTATGTTTCGGTTCCTGAAATTTCACCGAAATTCATACATTTTCTGGTTATTGCATCAAAGCCCATACTGGCAGTTATTCCACCGACATATTGGATGCCCTTAATGTTGCCTAAGTTATAGCAATATTCTATTGTCCCATTGTTTGTCCCGGAAATTCCACCTATGCCTGATGCATTTGTGATATTTCCTTCGTTCCAACACTTGACAATATGTCCCCGATTATAATGGCATACTCCGGTGAATGATATTGAGTCTGCCGAGGCAGTGTTGTGACAGTTGATGATTAGTCCGTATTTGTCAAAATAAGATGAGTTGTATGTACAGATGCCTCCTGCCTGAATGGCTGTGTGTGGGTCATTCACGTAATGAAAATTGGCGTTTGTGTTTACACAATTTTCAATTATTGCACTGTCACCATTATAGTAACATACCCCTCCTACAGAATAGCCTGAGACTGCACCATGGTTAGCACAACCAGAAATTGATCCATAATTAACACATACTACACCTGCAGCATCGTTGTCTTTACTGATGACGGTTCCAGAAAATGAACTGTTGGAAACAGTGCCGAAGTTTTCTGATACTATACCTCCATTATCAGATAGTCCGAATACTACAGAACTTATCACTTCTACAGAGTCGACCAAACCATGGTTTTTACAACAAATACCAGCTGTGAGTCTGCTCGTTCCGGTATGCCCACCAAGAGACCCCTTTAGGAGAGAATTCTTGAGTATGCAATTTTTCACCTCGCCTCTATTTGTGGCAACTATGCCCGCAGTAAATGAATATAATGTCGAAATATATGAATTTTCAATGGTTAGATTTTTAATGCAGCCTCCTGCGTTAAGGTTGCTAAACAATCCTGCGTTATATTCTGTTGATGTATAATGCCCTTCTGTATAGCTGACAAGTCTACTGATACTATGTCCCCTGCCATCGAAAGTGGCACTGTATCCATTTGTCGTGTATCCGATAGGACGCCATTCATGAAACCCTTCTGATGGAGTATATGCAACATCAGACAACATTTTGATATTAAGGATGTTAGTGTCGCTTTCTATGATAATATCATTCATCAATATCGCATCTACAGACCATTTGTCGTAGTTTACTTTCTCCTGAAACCAAAAAAGCTGTCCTCCATTAGAAATTTGGACAACTCCGTCTACAATTGGAGCAGGCTGATAGATACTTGGATGTTCTTTGCAAAATCCATTTTCATCAAACTCGACATCTTTGTATGAAACCGCTTCTACTATACCTGATAATGCTTCTATGTGAGGATAGTACATTTTCGCATTTTGGTTCACATTCATACACCATCCTGTTCCTCCTAATTTAGAAAGAACAACTTTGATGTCGAGAATCTCTTCAGTACTTAAACCTTCACCTTTGTAATAATAATCGTCTGAATACAAGGGATAGATATCTTTATTGTAAACGCATCTCACTTGGTGTGAACCTGAAGATACGAGTGGCTCGTACAGAGTGTCTGCCTTTACAACACCTGCGTTAAAGCATGACATAGGGTAAGCTCTACTGGCAATTCCGTATGCCTTATATTTTGCAGTGATAGTTCCAGTGTTAAAAGAAGTGCTGACATGGTCGCTGCTGATATCTGGGACAATTCCTGCAGCACATGTATCCGCGGTGATGTTGCCGGTGTTAAAACATTCCGCTATTCCATCTTTTGCTTCTGCTGTAAACCCTGCTACATTTTTTCGTCCTGTCACGTCTCCAGTATTGTAGCTCAACGCACTAAGTGAATAATCATTGTCAATGCCGTAATAGACACATACTCCGGCTACATTTTCTCCTGTTGCAACGATTGTTCCAGAATTGACACAATATCGCATTTGTTTGTAAACTGAGCCACAGATGCCAGCAACATTGTCATGCCCTTTTATTGTTCCTGTGTTGTAGCAACTGATAATGCTATCGCAACTGTATGCGATACCATATGTGCAATAATTGTGTCCGATAATGGATCCTTCGTTTCCACAGTTTTTTACGCTTTTTGCATCATCAGCAGTAATTCCCGCAGACGAGTTTGTTTTGGCCTCGATGTCTCCATAATTAAAGCAATGATCGAAACTGCTATAGCCCCCTAAATTATTGTATGCTAAGATTCCGGCAGCACTGGTGTGGCCACTGACTTTGGCATAGTTGATACAACTGTCAACAAATAGCCCATTGTCATTGGTACTTCCAATGATTCCGGAAGCAATTGCATCGCTATATATATATCCTTTGGATGAACATTTTGAAATTTTTGTTCCATTTGAAGCTACACCTACTATACCTCCTGCAATATTGCTGCAGTCCATGACTCCGTTGAAGCTACAATTCGAAATGCTACCTCCATATGATTGAGCACAAATACCTCCTGCATAAGAAACGTAGTTGACTACACTATCCATGATGCATCCGTCGAAATGACAGTTGTCGATTTGTCCGTACATCTCATAACATATACCTCCGAAATACTTGCTGGAATAGTTTTCCTTGATTTCGCATCCCAAATAAGCATCCTTGACAGTAAGATTTTTTATGATTCCATTTTCTCCGACTTTATTGAAAAGGGAATAATATTTCTTTGTGGATTTTGATTCGAACATATATAAACCAGAGATACTATGCCCGTTTCCATCGAATGTTGCGTTTATGGAAATGTCTTTGTCCCAAAATGTAAATGAGTCTTTGTTCAACTTGTAGTTCTCGTCAAGCACATTTGTATTTAGGGAAATATCTGCTACCAACTTGGCATTAAACGTATCACCTGCTAGCGAACAATATTCGATAAAATCTTCAACTGTGGCAATTTGATAAGGATCTTCTGATGTTCCTGATCCTTCCATTGCTTGAGATTGAATGCTAAACAATGGAAGACACATGAATAGACAATAATAAAATTTACACATATACAAATTAATTTGTTGCAAAGATAAACAATTTGTTGCAAATCGTACGCTGGACATAAATAAAAAAGGCTGAATCCAACCACTGGATCCAGCCTTCTCAACCTCAAATACCATTTAATTTTTAGCTTATGGCTTTTTGTTATTAGCCTTCTGCCATTAGCTATTGTTAATTATCAAATACCAAGCCTTCGTCGTTTGCGTCAACGATGATAGGTTTCTCCTTGTTTACGCTACCTGCCAACAATTTCTTTGACAATTCATTTAGTAGGTAACGCTGCAAAACTCTCTTCACAGGACGTGCTCCGAACTCAGGATCGTAGCCCTCAGTTGTGATGAAGTCCATAGCTTTTTGAGTAAGCTGTATATCAACATCCACGTCGGCAAGCATCTTCTTGATTTTTGCAACATGCAATCCTACGATCTTGCCGATCTCATCCTTGTTAAGTGGAGTGAACATCACAATCTCGTCGATACGGTTCAAGAACTCTGGTCGGATTGTCACCTTCAACATATCCATGACAGCGTTCTTTGCCGACTCTACAGTCTGCTCTTTATTTTCTGGAGTCATCTTCTCAAACTTCTCACGGATCTCGTGTGAACCCATATTAGAAGTCATGATGATGATAGTGTTCTTGAAGTCGACGACACGACCCTTGTTGTCAGTCAATCGTCCGTCATCCAACACCTGAAGCAAGATATTGAATGTGTCCGGATGGGCTTTCTCAATCTCATCAAACAATACTACGCTGTATGGTTTACGACGTACAGCCTCTGTCAACTGACCACCCTCATCGTATCCTACGTATCCCGGAGGCGCTCCGACTAGACGTGAGACAGAATGTTTCTCCTGATACTCACTCATATCGATACGTGTCATCATAGTCTCGTCGTCGAACAAGAACTCAGCCAACGCCTTGCTCAACTCCGTCTTACCGACACCTGTTGTACCAAGGAACAAGAATGAACCGATAGGTCTCTTTGGATCAGACAATCCAGCACGTGAACGACGCACCGCATCTGAAATAGCAGCGATCGCATCATCCTGACCTACAATTCTCTTGTGCAACTCTTCCTCCAAATGAAGAAGTTTCTCACGTTCACTCTGACGCATCTTCGTCACTGGAATTCCCGTCCAACGGCTTACGATGAATGCGATATCATCCTCGTCGACCTCCTCTTTGATCATTCGGCCCATACCGTTGTCCTCAAGTTGCTTCTCCAACGATTTGATAGCCTCCTCTGAGTCTTTTATCTTACCATAACGAAGTTCAGCCACAAGAGCATAATCACCCTCTCGCTCTGCCTTCTCCGCTTTGAATTTATAATCCTCAATCTTAGCCTTCTCCGCCTGTACCTGGTTGACAAGTTCCTTCTCGCTTCCCCATTTAGCCTTCATTGCCGAACATTCGTCTCTCTTCTCTGCAATTTCAGCGTTCAAAGCGGCAAGTTTCTTCTCATCGTTCTCTCTCTTGATCGCCTCACGCTCAATCTCAAGCTGCATGATGTCACGCTGCAAAGTATCAAGAGCCTCAGGCACAGAATCAATCTGTATACGTAGACGTGAAGCAGCCTCATCTATCAGGTCGATCGCCTTGTCTGGCAAGAAACGGTCTGTGATATATCGGCTAGAAAGTTCAACAGCAGCGATGATGGCATCATCCTTGATACGCACCTTGTGGTGAGTCTCATATTTCTCTTTCAATCCACGAAGGATAGAGATTGTGCTCTCCTTGTCTGGCTCCTCAACCATAACCTTCTGGAAACGACGTTCAAGAGCCTTATCCTGCTCGAAATATTTTTGATATTCATCAAGTGTAGTCGCACCGATAGATCTCAACTCACCACGGGCAAGAGCTGGTTTCAAAATATTTGCGGCATCCATAGCACCGTCTCCCTTACCTGCGCCTACCAGAGTATGGATCTCATCAATGAACAGGATGATCTCACCGTCGGATTTCGACACCTCATTGACCACCGATTTCAAACGTTCCTCAAATTCTCCTTTATATTTAGCACCTGCGACAAGAGCACCCATATCCAATGAATACAATTGCTTTGTCTTTAGGTTTTCAGGCACATCACCACGCACTATTCTGTGAGCAAGACCCTCAGCTATCGCTGTCTTACCTGTACCTGGCTCACCGATAAGAATAGGATTGTTTTTAGTACGACGTGAAAGAATCTGAAGCACACGTCGGATCTCTTCATCACGGCCAATCACCGGATCAAGTTTTCCTGAACGTGCACGCTCATTCAAATTTATTGCGAATCTTTCAAGAGCCTGGTATGATTCCTCCGCACTATCTGATTTTACACTATTTCCTTTTCTCAATTCCTTAATTGCCTTAGCTGTGTCTTCAGCAGTCATGCCGAATTTCTTCAACACAATCGCCGCAGCACAATCAGTGTTTAGCAAACCAAGGATCATATATTCCACAGTGACGAAATCATCGCCGGCCTCACGGCTCAAAGTTTCCGCCTTCAACAGCATTTCATTAGTCATGTGGCTGAAATATGGTTCACCGCCTCTGACTTTTGGTCCCTGATCCACCATTCTATCTATAGCCAACGCAATATTTTTAGCATTAGCTCCGGTTTTACTCATCAGGAAGTTTACAATATTATCGCTCACTTTGAGAGCCGCCTTGAATATATGTTCCGGTTCGATAACCTGTTGACCGGAGATTTGCACTATTTTAATAGATTCCTTAACGACTTCTTGTGCTTTTAATGTGAAATTCTTAAAATCCATAATCGTCAGTTTTTAGAGTTATACATTAATATCGTTACACCAGAGAATGTTCAAAATGCGTGCCAGCATAAAAAATAAGAAGAAAATAATTGCAAGCGTGACAAAAAGTCCAATTTATATGTTCTTTTTGGCTTATTATGCGACATTTTGGCAGAACAGCCATGGTTTTATACATGTACGATTATACGTCATGCAAAAGAAAAATCATAATATTTTCACAAAAACCGTCAAAACATTTGCAAATATCAAAAAAAGCCGTACCTTTGCATCGTTTTTGAAAAACGACCAAAAAAATAATGGATCGGTAGCTCAGTTGGTAGAGCAACAGACTCTTAATCTGTGGGTCGTGGGTTCGACCCCCACCCGGTTCACTAAAGGGACGAAAGTCTTGGAGAGATGTCAGAGTGGTCGAATGAGCCGGTCTTGAAAACCGGTGTACTCGTAAGGGTACCGGGGGTTCGAATCCCTCTCTCTCCGCTGAAGCTTGTTTAACACAAGCTTTTTTTTGTTTTAAACCATTTTATAATCTGAACCGACAATATAAGAACTATTGTCAATGACCCCAACAACAAAGGCTCAAAATCAAATACCCAAATTTGGGTATCATATAATTTTCCGAAAACCGCTATCTTTGCATAAAAATAAAGTGGATTATGAAGGCGTTGAAAATGTACGAAGCAGGAGACAAGATGATCAGTCTCATACGCGACAACTACAATATCCTACAGTCGCTAAACTCGTTTGGCATATCTCTTGGATTTGGAGACAAAACCGTTGATGAGACATGTCGAGCCAATAAGGTCGACACTTCTACTTTCCTTGCTGTGGTAAACTTCACCATAAACGGAACTAACGAATATGACCTTAGCAAGTTATCCGCCTCCACGCTGCTCCACTATCTTGCTGCAGGTCACCGCTACTACCTGGATTATCAATTACCATTCGTGCGACGTGAGCTTGCCGATGCGATAAACGACAACTTTGACTTTAATGACTCCGGCCGCAACAACGACAACGTAGGAGAACTAATCCTACAACTCTACGATCAGTATTCCCGTGAAATTCATAAGCACATGAATTATGAGGAAAAGACATTATTCCCATACATTGAGAAACTGTTGCAGGGAGAAGCCTCTACTACATATAATATAGACACGTTCGCCAAGCATCACACAGAGGCAGACAAGAGTCTTAAAGAGCTAAAAAGTCTTATCATCAAATACCTTCCGACAGATGCGGCAAACAGCAACCGTCTGACTTCTGCTCTATATTTCATCTACAACAACGAGGATTGGCTTGCAAACCACCAAGAGGTAGAAGACAAGATTTTCGTTCCGTTGATCCGTAAGATAGAAAACGATCTGAAATCTGCCCGCATAAGCAATGCGATTTCAGTTTTTGCCAACGCTGACCCAGAAACATCCAATGAAACAATTTCAGAACGAGAGAAAGAGGTCATCGTGGCTGTTGTCCAGGGCATGAGCAACAAGGAGATCGCCGACCATCTTTGCATATCAGTAAACACGGCTATCACCCATAGAAAGAATATCGCAAGAAAACTGCAGATCCATAGTCCAGCCGGATTGACTATCTATGCCATCGTAAATGGTTTGGTTGATATAGATGCGTTGAAGAAATAATGAATGCTAAATTTGCATTTTGGATTTCGCTGTAACCTCGTCTCTTTTCAATTGCGTCTTCAATTCCTCAACGGAATCAAACTTTACGCTATCCCTGATTCTGTCGACAAAACTCACATTCAAATCTTTTCCGTAAATATCGCCAGAAAAGTCAAAAAGATAAGCCTCAACACTTATTTTTCCCGTGTTGACGGTGGGGCGTGAGCCTATGTAGAGCATCGCCGGATATGTACGTGAATCAACATTCACACGTACGGCATACACCCCATCCTTTGGAAGCATACGACAATCATCATAAGCGATATTTGCAGTCGGGAAACCTATTGTTCTGCCAAGGTGAAAACCCTCCACCACATTTCCTGTCAATGAATATTCTCTGCCTAACAATTTCGCCGCTTTCGCAACGTCTCCTTCCGAGATCGTTTTTCTCACCGCCGATGAACTGACATTCAATCGGTCGATCTCCAAAGGAGACGATTGTACCACTTCAATACCAATCTCTTTTCCAAACTCAACATAATCCTCAAATTTCTCACTGCGATTATGTCCGAAACGGTGATCGTAGCCAATCATAAGGCAACGAACATTCAGTTTGTCGTGTAGCAGACGCATAAACTCCTGTGCAGAAAGCAGAGAAAGTTCCTGTGTAAATTCCGTCAACACCACATAATCGACTCCAGTCTCCTTCAACAGAGCTATTTTTTCATCTGTGGTCGTAAGCAGAGATGGAATATAATCCGAATGCAGCACCTGACGAGGATGAGTTCGGAAAGTCAGCACAGCGGTTGCAAGGCCTCTTTTTTTCGCACAATCCGACAATTCAGACACCAAATAACGATGGCCAAGATGCACACCGTCGAAAAAACCGATTGTGAGAGCCAATGGTTGTTCGATTTTGGAATTGAATATGTCGATTACGTTTGTCATATTATATTAAATGGGCAGGTATGTATTATATTAAAAGTGGGCAGGTTAGAAACCTGCCCCTACACTAAAAATTCGGAAGGAGATATCCTTTTTGGTTAGCAAAGATATTATCAATGCTGTTGATTTCAAGGAATGTATTTCCACCGCCCTCTTGACTTCCGCTGATATAAACGACACGGTCGTCAAATCTCAAGAATCCGTCTTCTATCAGCAATTTAAGAGCCGCAAAGAAATAATGGCGATTATCCTCTCTTGGAGCAAGATAGATCGGAATAACTCCGTACGACAACGCCAACTGACGTATTAGTCGTTCCTTATAACATATCGCCAACACTGTGATGTCACCACGGTAGGCTGCGATGAAACGTGCGGTACGTCCTGTTATACTGTCTGTCACAATCGCTTTAGTGTGAAGCAATTCGGCTGAACGGGCAGCCTGCTCTGTAAGATATGAAGTGATATCATCAGGACCTGTTGCCAACGGCACTTTGATATCATTGTCTTTCAACTTTGTCTTCTCAGACTCCTCTGCAATCTTGCTCATTGTAGAGACCGCCTCAACCGGATATTTGCCGTATGCAGTCTCACCGCTTAGCATCAATGCGTCTGTGCGGTAGAAGATCGCATTTGCGATATCAGTCACCTCTGCACGAGTCGGACGAGGATTCTTGATCATTGAGTGAAGCATCTGAGTAGCCACAATCACCGGTTTACGCGCCACTACACACTTACGTATAAGCACACGCTGGATTCCTGGTATTTTCTCCTGTGGCACCTCAATACCCAAGTCTCCACGGGCAATCATCACACCGTAGGCAGCTTCAAGTATTTCATCTATATTGTCAACACCCTCCTGATTCTCAATCTTTGCGATTATTTTGATAGGGCTGTTATGTTCATCAAGAATCTGCTGGATATCAAGGACATCCTGTTTTGAGCGGACGAAAGAATGAGCGATGAAATCGACATCATTCTCAATTGCGAAAAGAATATTATGTTTGTCTCTCTCAGTGAGCGACGGAAGATTAATTCTCACTCCAGGCACATTCACACTCTTACGTGATCCAAGTTCACCCTCATTCTGAGCCTCGCAAGTAAGACAAGTGTCATTCTTGCTCAACACCATGACATCTATCTCTCCGTCATCAAAAAGGATATGGTCGCCGACCTTCACATCCTTAACAAAGTCGGGATATGTCACGTAAACCTCTCCTGGTCTGCTCTTTTTTGCAGCGTCTCCAGCAATCTTTATTATATCGCCACTCTTGATCTGGATCTTTTCATTACCAGCCTCGCCTTCAATAATAGTAGTACGTACCTCTGGACCCTTTGTGTCCATAAGGATACCTATTTCAGGCGAAACAGCTCGCACATTATTGATGATGCTGAGGAATCCCTCGTCACTAAGGTGGGCTGAGTTCATTCTCACCACATTCATTCCGTTCTCCCACAACTGACGGATAAAATCAACGTCGCAACGCTTGTCGGAAACAGTGGCTATGATTTTCGTTTTTTTTGCCATTTTCTGATGTTGGGGTTATTCTTTGTCTTCTTCCTTCGATTTGTTATACTCTATCAGAGCCTCAATAGCAAGTCTGTATGAATCCATACCGAATCCAAGGATCGTACCCCAGCATGCAGCAGTAAGGAATGACTTATGACGAAACTCCTCTCTCTTGTGTGTATTGGAGATATGCACCTCAATCACGGGACATTTGATGGCACGGATCGCGTCTGGAATAGCCACTGAAGTGTGAGTATAAGCACCCGCATTCAGCACAATTCCGTCTGAAATAAATCCTGTCTCTTGAATAGTGTCGATAAGTTCTCCCTCAACATTCGACTGATAATATTCGATGTTTACATCAGGATAACGTGATTTCAACACATCCAAATAGTCTTCAAACGACTGACTTCCGTAAATTGTTGGTTCTCTCTTGCCCAAAAGATTAAGATTGGGTCCATTGATAATAATGATATTCATTCCTTGTTTATGATGTGTTACAAAACGTCGCAAAATTACGCTTTTTTATCCAAGTGACAAAAAATCATCTTATATTTGTGAAAAATATTGTTTATGAATATAGATAAATTTCGTCATCTTCCTATGGTGCGCGACTATGAGCAATACCTTATCGTCGAGCGGTCTCTGAGTGGCAACACAAAAGATGCGTACCTTGAGGATCTGGCGAAGTTGCTTTCATATTTCACAACGGAGAACATAGAGGCAGAAACCGCGACACTCACTGACCTGGAATGTTTCGTGACATCGTTGGTAGAATTGGGTATTTCCGCCCGTTCACAAGCAAGAATAATATCCGGAATCAAATCATTCTATAAATTTCTCATTCTTGAAGACGCGATATCTGACGACCCTACTGAACTGCTTGAATGTCCATCGCTCGGCCGTCATCTTCCGGAAGTGCTTTCCATTGAGGAGATCGACGCGATTGAAGCCCAGATAGACACCTCCACTCCGACAGGCAGACGCAATCTTGCGATCATAGAGATGCTCTACAGCTGCGGATTACGTGTGAGTGAGCTTTCCAACCTGAAAATCTCCAACCTCGCTCTTGAACAAGAGTTTATATGTGTCTTCGGAAAGGGAGACAAACAACGTCTGGTGCCAATCGGAGAAAGCAGTATAGACATTGTGAAAGATTGGATAAACGACCGTATGGAGATGGATAATGTGAAAGACAGTGAACGAGACTACCTGTTTCTTTCCAACCGAGGCAAACACATCTCACGCATAACTATTTTTGTATTAATCAAAGATTTGGCAGAAAAAGCCGGCATAACAAAAAACATCAGTCCACACACTTTCCGCCACTCATTCGCCACTCACCTGCTAGAAGGAGGAGCTGATCTGCGCAGCATCCAGGAAATGCTTGGCCATGAGTCGATTCTGACTACAGAAATATACACGCATATCAATGTTGACCATCTGCGCGACCAGATTATGCAGTATCATCCGCACTGCAAATAATGCGATAACGAAAAAAACGAGACAGAACAAAAAAATCATTAACTATCTGTAAAAAGTCAAAGCGTATGAACACAATGAGTTATAAAGGATTTTTAGGCAGCGTCGCTTTTAGTGAAAAAGACAGGTGTTTCCATAAATGCATTCATCAAAAAAGCAGTGGAGAATCAAATAGCAATGATGATGTCATGATCAAATAAATTCTGTTTCATAAGCATCAAATCATATAAAATAAATTATCTTTGCTAAACCATCTTACAACAAAGACTAAATGGCTATGAAACAAACATTTTTATATATATTTCTACTGATATTTGTATCAGCGACGTCGGCACAAACGATATTCCGCATACAGGACGAGACTCAGCTTCTACATCTGCCAGAGTTGAACGATGACTATTTCAAATCGGCAGACGCATCGATAGAAGAACTTATGGACATCACCGACCGTATGCCTGGCAATTCGTCTGCCTACATGCAGCTGTGCTATAAGTTGAAACGCGAAGAACGACACGATGAGGCTGTAGACGCAATCAAACAGGCAATGCGAGCCAACCCTACCAATAAAGATCTCATCAACATGGCCGGAGCGATCCTTTTGCACAACCATCAGTATGATGATCTCGAAAAAATATGTCAGATTGCGTTGAGCCGAGATCCGAAACTTGCGGATGCCTACAATATTCTTGGCATTATAGCTCAAGAGAAAGGAGAGAACGCCAAGGCGATCTACCATTTCAATCATGCTTTGAAGATCAAGAAGAAAAAATACAATGCCATAAAATTCAACCTTGCCAACGCAGAACGTTCATCGAAAAACTATGAAGAGGCTATCAAACTTTATCAGAAAAGTTTGAAGAAATTCATGGCAGACAAGAATTTCGTCTCCGCTAAAAACTTCCGTTTCTACCAACCGTCAAAAGCTTGGGTCTACAACAATATCGGACTGACTCTTACAATGGCCGGCGAACACAGCAACGCATTGGTGGAATACAGGAAATCGCTGAAATACAGCAAGAATCCAGCACGCACATATAACGGCATGGCTTGCACCCATTACGAACTCGGACAAGTGGACTCTTGCATAAAATATCTCGATATGGCAATTGAGGCAGCCCCCAAATATGCGTCGCCATACAAAAACCTCGGCAACGTCTACTACGAGCAAGGCAAATTCAACAAAGCCCTTCCATTGTATGAGAAAGCGTACGAACTCGACAAAGACGACGAATGGTTGCTGTGCAAAATCGCATCTACTCATAAAAACCTGAAACAATATGAAAATGCCATCGACTTTTTCTCAAAAGCGATTCTGATCGACAAAACAGACCACGAAGCCTACTACCAGATAGGCCTGTGCTATCATCGTCTGGAAGACAATTCCAAAGCCCAAGAATTTTTCAGGAAAGCAGAAAAGTTGGGCAGCAAGACAGCGAAAGGTTGGGTTAGGAAATAACAATAAAAGCTGAATGTAAGACAAGAAATGATGTCATAAATGTGACAAAATGAGATTTTGATTGTGGAAAGACTTAAGATGTAGCAAAAATATCGTATCTTTGCGGCTGAAATGATTTTAATATGCAGATTAAAAAGATAAATGTCGGGCTGGATGCAGGTAGCACAACACTGAAAATTGTGGCGACCAATGATGAGAATGAAGTATTGTTCACTGACTATAACCGACATAACGCAGACATACCCAAAGCGCTTGCTGACTCGCTGGAACGATTAAAAGCGAAAATTGGTGCAGACGCTACGGTCCGATTCCAAGCGACAGGTAGTGCAGGAATGGGATTGTGCGAGCGTCTTGGTTTACCTTTTATTCAAGAAGTTGTAGCAGCGACAGAAGTAGTACTGAAAAAATATCCTGAGACAAAGACACTTGTGGATATCGGAGGAGAAGACACTAAGATGATCTTCTTCAACCACAATATGCAGGCAGATATCCGTATGAACGGCAACTGTGCCGGTGGCACTGGAGCGTTCATCGACCAAATGGCTATGATCCTTGGCGTATCTGTTGCGGAATTGAGCGACATGGCTCTCCGCGCCAAAGCGATACATCCTATCGCAAGCCGTTGCGGTGTATTCTCGAAGACTGACATTCAAAACTTGATAGCACTCAATGTCTGCCGCGAAGAGATCGCAGCAAGCATATTCAATGCCGTTGCGACGCAGGTGCTCTCCACTCTGTCTCGTGGCATGGACATTCTCCCTAAAGTATTCTTGTGTGGAGGTCCGTTCGCCTATATACCAGCATTGAGAAACATCTTCCAAAAGAAGATGGGCATGACTGATGATGATGTCATCTACTCAGAATACTCTAATGTGATTCCTGCTCTCGGAGCAAGTCTTTCTATCAAAGACGACGTTCCATTCAAGAGTCTAAACGATTATATAACTCTTCTAAATAATTCCGACAAGACTGCGATCAAGATAAAACAATCTGGTCTGCAGCCTCTATTCGCGTCGCAAAAAGAACGAGACGAATGGGAAAAAGAGAAGAGCCAAAACAAAATCGAAAACGCAGCAATCGCCGACATCAAGGACGATGTATGCTATATAGGAATCGACTCAGGAAGTACCACGACAAAGGTTGTGGCAATGGATGAGGACGAGAAAATTTTCTTCACATTCTATAAGAAAAGTTCAGGTCGTCCGTTGGAGACGGTGTGCGAAGGACTGCAAAAGTTGGAGGCTGAGGCTAAATCCGCAGGCAAAAACCTTGTTGTCAAGGCAGCCTGTTCTACAGGATATGGAGAAGACCTGGTAAAGACCGCCTATGGTCTCGACTACGGTATGGTGGAGACTATTGCTCATTACACAGCCGCACACAAACTGAATCCAAACGTTTCGTTTATTCTCGACATCGGCGGCCAGGACATGAAGGCCATCTTCGTGGAGAACGGAACAATCAACAGACTTGAGATCAACGAAGCCTGTTCGAGCGGATGCGGATCATTCATCGACAGTTTCGCCGCATCACTCGGATATCCTATCGAACAATTCGTGGAAAAAGCACTGCAGAGCACAAATCCGCAAGATTTAGGCACACGATGCACCGTCTTCATGAACTCCAAAGTGCGTCAGTGCGTACGTGAAGGAGCCACAATCGAAGACATTTCCGCAGGTTTGGCATATTCTGTGGTAGGCAACTGTCTGTATAAAGTGCTGAAACTCAAAGATGCAAGTGAATTAGGCGACCATATTGTGCTTCAAGGAGGAACGATGCGCAACAAAGCTGTTGTGAGAGCGTTCGAGAATAGCATAAAGAAGACGGTGGCTGTATCCAACTACCCTGAACTGATGGGTGCGTATGGTGCGGCGCTGTATGCCAAACACATGGGAGCGGACAACCGTCGTGAATTATCGAAAATGGCAGAAGCTTGTGAATACACAGTAGAGCCATTCAGATGTGTGGGCTGCGAAAACAACTGTCACGTATTGAAAAACATATTCGCCAACGGCAAAGTGTTCTACTCCGGCAACAAATGTGAAAAAGTCTACACCAACAAAGGTGAGGACGAAAGAGTCACCGGATTCAACATGAGCCTATACAAGAGCGAGTTGGCATTCAAGAAGAACATACGTCTTGCAGAGTCACACGGACATGCGTCTGAGAAGCCTTTGACAATCGGTATTCCTCGAGTACTTGGCATGTTTGAAGACTACCAGTTTTGGTACACTCTCTTTACATTGTGTGGAATCAAAGTAGTGACAAGCCCACGATCATCATTCAAGATGTATGAGAAGGGACTTAACACAATCATGGCAGACAACATCTGTTTCCCTGCCAAACTTGTGCACGGCCACATCTTCGACCTGATGGAGAAGAAGGTCGACAGAATATTCTATCCATACGTGGTATATGAAAAGAGAGATGGCAAAAACGAGAACAACACATACAACTGCCCTATTGTGGCTGGATATAGTGATGTGATCAAATCAGCCATCGACCCAGCAGAGAAAAGCAATATTCCGGTGGATAGTCCCGTCGTCTCCTTTAAGGATGAAAAGCTTTTGAAAAAGGCTTTGAAATCATATTTGAAGGAGATTTTAGGAAAAGATTTTTCAGAAAAGACATTCAAAGAGGCATTCACCGCGGCTATCAACGCAGAGAATGCATTTGAAAACACATTAGCAGAAAAGGCACAGCAAACGCTTCAGAAAGCAAAGCAAAACGACCGTATGGTGATTCTGCTTGCCGGCCGACCATATCACAACGACCCTCTCATCCAGCACAAGGTGTCGGAGATCATGACATCATTCGGAATAGATGTGGTGACGGAGGATGTGGCAAGAGGTGTGGATGAATCCACAAAAGATTCACATATCATCCCTCAGTGGAGTTACGTGAACCGCATCATCCGCGCCGCAAAGATGGTGGCAGAGAGCAAAGACAACATACATTTTGTGCAGCTCACAAACTTTGGCTGCGGTCCGGATGCGTTCATACTTGACGAAGTTGGAGACGTATTGCGTCGCTACGGAAAGAACCACACAATCCTTAAAGTAGACGACGTGAACAATGCAGGATCTCTACGCTTGAGAATCCGCAGTTTGGTGGAAAGCATCAAATTCAAACGTCACACAGATGCCATAAAGAAAGAGTTCAAGACAACTCCTGAGTTCACCGTCCTCGACAAGAAGAAAAAGGTGTTGTTGCCATATTTCTCAGAATTTCACACCCCTATCATGCCACCAATGTTTGAGCTGATGGGATACGAGATAGAATGTCTGCCACCTGGCACTCCAGAGAGTGTGAAAGCCGGTTTACAATATGCCAACAATGAGGTTTGCTATCCAGCAACACTTGTCGTGGGAGATATGATAACAGCATTGCGAAGTGGCAAATACGACCCCAACAACATCGCATTCGCAATCACACAGACAGGAGGACAGTGTCGTGCCACAAACTATATAGCACTAATTAAGAAAGCTTTGTTGGCTGCTGGATACGACAACATTCCAGTGGTGTCTATTTCGGTGATGAACACAATCAACGAGCAGAGTGGATTCACACCAAACATCAAGAAAGCCATCTATCCGATCCTCTATTCTGTCCTATTTGTCGAGGCAATTGCAAAGATGTATTATGCCACAGCGGTAAGAGAAAAAGAGGAAGGCAAAGCAAAAGAATTGAAAAACAAATATATGGACTTGTATGTCGCCATTTCAAAAGAAGGAGACAAAAGAGCCACATTAAAACTTTTGCGTGAGGCCGCCAATGAATTCAACGCTGCCGCATCAGACAAAAAAGTGCCACGCATCGGAGTCGTCGGAGAGATCTTCATCAAATACAACAGTTTTGGAAACCAGCACGTGGTGGATTGGTTGGTGAGCGAAGGCATCGAGCCGGTTATCCCAAGCATAATCGAGTTTTTCAGCCAATACTTCCCTAACGCGAAGTTCAACAGGAAAAACAACCTAGAGAAAGTGTCGATCTGGCGACGCATGCTCAACAACGTATTTGAGAAGAAACTTGTCAGCATGCTAAACGAATTCGACAAAGCCGCGTCAGCATTCAGATACTACGAGAAGAGTGCGGATATCAACCACGAGATGGAGAATGCGGCCAAGATTGTTTGTCCAGCGGCTCAGTTTGGAGAAGGATGGTTGATTCCAGCCGAGTTTATTTCGTTTGCCCAACGAGGCATCAACGCAGCCGTCAGCCTACAGCCATTCGGATGCATCGCCAACCATGTGATAAGCAAGGGAGTGGAGAGAAAAGTGAAGAAGCTCTACCCGGATATGAATCTGTTGTTCCTTGATTTCGACGGTGGTGTAAGTGAAGTGAATGTGCTCAACCGTCTGCACTTCCTGGCAAGACAGGTAAAAATGATGAATTAAAAATGCAGAATGCTAAATACAAACAAATAAAGACGGAATAATCCGTCTTTATTTGTTTTATTCAAATCCCTAGAGACACACGTCCGTGCGTCTCTAGAATCAATTACTTCTTTGTTATTTTAGTCTCTGTGGTGACATCTATATTTTTATCCTCTGCCTTTCCTTTGACAACACTTGATCCACTAACAGAAGTCATCCAGTGAGTTGATTTGTCATACGAATAAGTGAAGTTATCCGTGATTTTCATATCAAAAGTCTCCTTGAATTTCTTTTCGATCTCAGTGCGTTGTTTCATAATCTCATTCATGTCCACTTTCTGCTCTCCTTCTTTTGCGAACATAGCGGACATATTATTCATTACACCCGACATCATCTGAATTGAGAAATCCACGAATGCAGGCATGATGACATCATTGTTGACTACAGCAGAACTCTTCACATTTACCACATTACCATTTACTGATTGTAGTGTGTATTGATATGGAGCAAGGACGCTGAATCCAAAAATTGTAGTCTTATTGTTTTTTTTCTCCACCGTCTTCTTTGGCTCTAATGTCAAGTTATTCAGAGAATGGATATAACAAACTTCATCCAATAAGCCAGCCAAATACATGTCATCAGACAAGGATGCTCCAGCAAACAGAAGGGCAAGAGCAAGCGATTGATCCACCTTTGCTGCTTTTTCCATCAACTCCTTCATATCAGAAACCACCTTTGCGCTATCCACAAGGCCTATCAACTTTCCCGATGCATCCAGTTTATAGTCAAATGAAAGTCCATCGTTAAGCTTAAACAAAGCCGCAGACATCTCATCCGATCCCTTCTCTACAGGATTCTCGTAAGTTGCATTCATTATGTAGCCATCAGCAGACTTACTCACAACTTTAAGATTAAGCACAACAGCCTTTTCTACCGTCGACGACTCTGCTCCAGACTTTCTTACTTCTTTCTGAGCAAAACTGTACGTGACCTTATCGCCTGATTTCCAATTAGGCGAAAAAGAAACCGATTGTGCAGAGATTGTCATTGCAGACAAGATTGATACACAAGCGACTAATAAAGATCTCATTTTTTTCATTTCATTCAAATTTAACGTTTTTACTTACTTATCTCACATGACAAATATAACACAAAACATCATTCGTCCTCATAAATTAACCAAACTTAACATATCTATAATGTTTTATATTTCGGCAAGAGACAAAAGCAAGCCATATAAGCAGAAAACTGAAAAACACGTACTTGCATTATTATCTGACAATTTTTGGGCATCTAAAGAGGAAAAATCAATTCAGCCCCAATAGTATGCAAATCCAATATTTTATCCAAACAAAATAAAAATAAAAGATAATTAAACTCGATATATCCCATAAATATTTAATTTTCATATACATTATAATTTTATTACAAATAAATCTGATTTTTCTTTTGTTTTGCCAAATATTGCTTTTAACTTTGTATATGCAAATCAAGATGGATATTAGATAATAAATGCGAGATTAATGACGAATGCGAGTCTATAGACGTAGATGTTATTTAATTAGTATGATGTTATTTAATTAAAAAAACATTCATTTAGAACAGAGAGTATTTAGAGTAGTCCAAATGAATGAATGTTTTCTCTAATAAACACCAAGTGTTTGCGAACATATGAGGAAGAACCGGGGAGAGTTCTTTCTTCCTGCGTGTGTTTTTATGTTATTTTTGAACTCTCCATGAAAAATTTTTATCTATGTTATTTTCAAAATTATTGAAGGCGGGTGCAGCAGCATCCCTAGTGTTGACATGTGCAGGTGTGAACGCACAGTCATGGACATCTAACTCAACTTATGGTTTGTATGCAAATCCTTTGACAGGAAACAAAGGCAATGTTGCCATCGGTGTGGCTGCATCATCAAGCTATCAAGGCAACAAACTTACAATCAAGGCTGACTCTGCGAAGAACGGTCTAAGAATCTACGATTACAAAGGCAACACAAGATTGCTACAGGGATCAAACGGTGGTTTGACAGTAGGTGCTGCTTCAACAGCTCCTGCTAATGGACTTTACGTTGCTGGAGCAAGTAATCTAAGAAGCACATTGTATGTTGCTGGAACTTCAACACTTAATGGTGCAGCTACATTAAACAGCTCATTGAAAGTTACAGGAGCCACAACATTGGCAGGAACAACAGCAAGTTCACTAACAGCTGGCACATTGACATCAACTGGTGCTGCTGTAATGCAAGGTTCATTGACTGTTAGTGGAAGAACTAACATGCCTGGAGGTTTGAGTGTTACTGGAACTACATCTCTAGCAACAACTACAATTTCTGCACTAACAGTTAATTCATTCAAAGCTCAGAATGCTTCTACATTCAACAGTTCTGCAACATTCAACGGAGCAGCTACATTCAACAGCAGCTTTGTCGGAAAAGGTTCATCAAACACATTCTATAACGGCTTGCAGGTTAACACAACAAGTACAATCTACAATTCAATTCGATTCACAAGAGAGAACAATTGGGAATTGATTTCAGCTTATGGTTCTAAGAACTACGATCCATTGGCATTCCTTGCTTCTAAGTACAACTTTACATACGGAAACGTTGGTATCGGTGTTGAGGATCCACAGGCTAAGCTTCACGTTGCAGGTAAGATCCTTTGTACAGGAGAGATCGAGGTTGCTGATATCAACGTAGACAAATTGAACGCAAAGGACATCCAGATGGATATGCACGGAGCTGCCGACTACGTATTTGATGAGAACTACAATTTGAAGTCTCTTTCAGAGGTTGAGAGCTACGTCAACGAGCACAAGCACCTTCCTGGTATGCCATCAGCAGCAGAGATGGACGCTAACGGTGTAAGCGTATCAAAGATGAGCAACCTACTATTGGAGAAGGTTGAGGAGTTGACTCTTCACATGATCAATCTTGAGAAGGAGAACGCCGCATTGAAGGCAAGAGTTCAGGAATTGGAGAAATAATTAAAGAGATATGAAAAGATTATTATTAGGTGTTTTCATATTTCTCGTTGGAACGACGTTTGCGCAAGACAAACGACTATCGTTTTCCAACGGATATGTGAATTCCGGAAAATTCAAGGTGACTAAATCAGTCACTGAAGGAGATTCGTACATCGACGTCACCTACAATTTCACAGGTGCATACATGTACAATCAGGTTGAGAATGGTAAGACTTACACAAGAATTGATATGCCAGACGCACAAGTTCTTGACATCAAGGGAGAGCCTGCATTGCCTTACTACAATGATTTGTTGGCAATCTCTTCTGAGAAGAATGTGTCTGTTAAAGTTGTAAGTTCAAGTTACAAAGAGTATTCTGCATCTGCTGTTTTGCCTGCAGTTGGTCCATACCTTGCGAATAGCAAAAAGCCAGCTGTTTCAGAATCTAAGGTTTATACAACAAACAGCTTCTATCCTGCATTTACAACACAAGTGGAAGGTGTGAACACATACAGAAGCTTGCCATATGCTAGTGTAGCTGTGTATCCTATTCAGATAAACCCAGTCACAAAGAAAGCAAGATGTTACTCAAAAATAACATATCGTTTGACTTATGATTCTAAAGATGGGCTAAAGAGTCTTAAATCAAAAAAAGAATCTCTAGAATCATTCAAAGAAATTTTGAGTAACCCTAAGTCTATTGACAATCTTAAGGATGAGAGTTCTGATCTGCGTGCCTCGTATTCATCATACGACTACGTGATAGTCACTACAAATACATACACAGCAGCAGCGAAGAAGTTGGCAGATTGGAAGACAATGCTAGGATACAGATGTACAACTGTAGTAAAAAGTTCATGGACAGAAACTGAAGTCTTGAATTCTGTACGAAACATCTATAAATCCCAGTCTATTTTGCCTGATTATCTTTTAATATTAGGAGACCATCAGGATGTTCCAGGTGTCAAGACAACACTTAGTTCAACTACTTTTTATTCAGACAATCCGTATTCAAGAGTTAAAGACACTGAAAGCAATGGAAGTGGGCACTATGCATCAGACGTTGCCACAGGTAGAATTTCTCCTGAAAATGCCACACAAGCCAACTTGATTGTTGACAAGATTATAAACTACGAGAAGAATCCTCCAACAAGCAGTGCCTTCTACAACAAGGTGTTAGATTTTGCTTATTTCCAAGATAATGGAGATGGTAAAGAGGACATGAACTTCACCCAGAGTGCTGAAGACATAAGAAATAATCTGATTTCAAAAGGATATACTGTCGACCGTTATTATGTAAACAGTAAAATTTCAACATGTCCAGAAAAAGGATACACTGGTATCACATTACCTAGTGAGTTGTTAAGATGTTCGTCTGTCTGGAACCGCAACATTTCTGAGGCAGTAAGTGCAATTAACAATGGACGTGTGTTTGCATATTATAGAGGACATGGCGAAAAATATGGATTACATAGTGTTGGATTCTTTAATACACAAGTTCAAAGTCTAAGCAACGGTAACAAGTTGCCAATCTTCTTTAACTTCACATGTTCAACAGGAATGTTCTGGTCTGGAGCCCAAAATGACCCTTGTTTTACCGAATGTTTGCTAAGGAAATCAGGTGGTGGTGCTGTAGGATCATACGGCAATGCTGAATCTGTGTACACAACTCCATCTACAAATTTATCAAAGACTTTAATGTCTAGATTGTTTACTGAATCCAATCGTGCAATAGGCAAAATGTTATGTTCAAGTTTGATCGCCATTTCGGCTGATGAATACATGCACAAAATCGCACATTATTTCGGAGATCCAAGCATGCATCCATGGACAGACTTTCCTACTTGCTTCTCTCCTACAATCACAAAAGAAGGTTCAAACATCAGAGTAAAGACTGGTGGTGTGAGCGGATGTAAGGTTTCTATTTGCAGAATCAGCGACATGGCGATTTTGGCCACAAGAACAATGTCTGGATCAGAAGATCTTTTCAATGTAGGAAGTGCTCCTTGCTATGTGACTATCACAAAGCACAACTACATCCCTTATGTTGGAGTAGCAAGAGACTTGTACCTACAGAACATGAGCTTCACTGAAGACAGAACTATCCACGGTGTCAACGTAACTGCTGGTAAGAATGTGACTTCAGACTTGTCTCAGGGCAATGTTTACGTGAGAAGTGGAAAGACAACTTTGCTTGCTACTTCTTCATTGAAACTAAAAACTGGATTCATCGTAAGAAGCGGTGCCAAGTTCGTTGGAAAGAAGCAGTCTCGTTCATGTAATTATTCTACATCTGCACCTCGCTCATTGCGTTCAGCTGATGTTGATCTTGAATATGACGATGAGGAATACGAAATCGATCCTGAAATCACAGATCTTGACGATGCTGTTTCTGATGCTAACGGCATTGAGATCTATCCTAACCCTACTGACGGATTGCTTTACATCCGTTCAAACAACACAATCAACAAGGTGATTGTGACTGATTTGACAGGAAAGGTTATCTTGGATGTGATCGGAGGTTCGGATGAAGTCGAGATTGATTTGTCGTCAAACGCACAAGGCATGTACTTGCTGAATGTTGTAACGGAGAATGATTTCTATGTTGAGAAGATTGTTTTGAAGTAAACAATTCTTTTTGACATCAACTTAAAAGGTCGCTTGTGGCATAATGCCGCAAGCGATTTTTTTAACGTCAATTCGAAATTAAAAATATTATAGTAAGAGGGAAAGCGATAGTTGGAGTGTCAAAAATGAGGATTGTTAAGGGCGGAACGCCCTAACCCCGCCCCAAGTGCGAGCCGTAGGCGAGTACAATTTAATAAAAACCACAGAGACATAAAGTTTACAGAGAAAGGCTACGTCTTTTTTATGAGAAAAAGAGGTGAAAATTCAATCAGAAAGTGAAAATCGTCATTTCGAATTCACAGATTGCAATTCGTCAAACTCACGTTATATTAATACAACTTTTTCGTAAATATTTAACATTCATGCATATTATAATTTTCTCACAAAGAAAAACTAAAAACCTTTTGATTTACTAAATATTGCATTTAATTTTGTATATGCAAATCAAGATGGATATTAGATAATAAATGCGAGATTAATGACGAATGCGAGTCTATAGACGTAGATGTTATTTAATTAGTATGATGTTATTTAATTAAAAAACATTCATTTAGAGTAGAGAGTATTTAGAGTAGTCCAAATGAATGAATGTTTTCTCTAATAATTACCATGTGTTTGCGAGCATATCAGGAAGAACTAGGGAGAGTTCTTTCTTCCTGCGTGTGTTTTTATGTTATTTTTGAACTCTCCATGAAAACTTATTATCTATGTTATTTTCAAAGTTATTGAAAGCGGGTGCAGCAGCATCCCTAGTGTTGACATGTGCAGGTGTGAACGCACAGTCATGGGTTTCTAATTCTACTTACGGTTTGTATGTCAATCCACAGACAGGTATCAAAGGCAACGTTGCAATCGGAGTAGCAGCATCAAATAGCTACCAAGGCAACAGACTAACAATCAAGGCAGACTCTGCGAAGAACGGTCTAAGAATCTACGATTACAAAGGCAACACAAGATTGCTACAAGGATCAAACGGTGGTTTGACTGTAGGTGGAGCATCTACAGCTCCTGCTAATGGTCTTTACGTTGCAGGAGCTAGTAATCTAAGAGGTAATGTAACAATTGCTGGCAACCTTGCAGTTACAGGAACTTCTACATTTTCAAATTCAGCAACATTCAACAGCGGTGTGACAACAAAGAGTGGATTGATCGTATCTTCTGGTTTGGCTAAGTTTGATGGTCCTGTTTCTATGAACAGTACAATGGTAACAAGCGGAACTGCGACATTCAACAGTGGAATTACAGTAGTTGGTGCATCTACTTTGGCTGGTGCATTGAAGGTAACTGGTGCAACAACTCTTGCATCTCTAACAGCTAGTTCATTGACATCGACAGGTGCTGCAACATTGAAGAGTTCATTGAATGTTACTGGTGCTACAACATTAACTGGTGCAGCAACATTGAAAAACACTTTGAATGTTACAGGCAATACAACACTTAATGGCATAACATATGCGAAAGGTGACATTGAAGCTACTGGACGTGCAATATTGAATGGAGGAGCAATTGTAAAAGGTGGTATTGTAGCTTCTTTGACTGACCACCCAGGTTATCCAGGATCAATCTCTATTGGAGGAACAGAAAAGGCTACTATCAAAGCAAGTGAATTCTGTGGTTACAAGCCAGCATGTCCAAAGGATTTGTATTTCGATGCAAAAAATTACATTTTCCAAAACGGAAACGTTGGTATCGGAGTAGAGGATCCAGCTGCTAAGCTACACGTTGATGGCAAGATCTTATGTTCTGGTGAGATCGAGGTTGCTGATTTGAACTCAAATTCAATCAATGTTAACTCATTGAACGCAAAGGACATCCAGATGGATATGCACGGAGCTGCCGACTACGTATTTGATGAGAACTACAATTTGAAGTCTCTTTCTGAGATTGAGAGCTACGTCAACGAGCACAAGCACCTTCCAGGCATGCCATCAGCTGCAGAGATGGACGCTAACGGTGTAAGCGTATCAAAGATAAGCAACCTACTTTTGGAGAAGGTTGAGGAGTTGACTCTTCACATGATTGAGTTGAAAAAAGAGAATGAGGCTTTGAAGGCTAAATTTCAGGAATTGGAGAAATAACTAAAGAAATATGAAAAGATTATTATTAGGTGTTTTCATATTTCTCGTTGGAACGACGTTTGCACAGGACAAACTTCTATCGTTTTCCAACGGTTATGTGAATTCCGGAAAATTCAAGGTGACTAAATCAGTCACTGAAGGAGATTCGTACATCGACGTCACCTACAACTTCACTGGTGCATACATGTACAATCAGGTTGAGAATGGAAAGACTTACGCAAGGATTGATATGCCAGACGCACGAGTTCTTGATATCAAGGGAGAGCCTGCATTGCCTTACTACAAGGATTTGTTGGCAATTTCTTCAGATAAGAATGTGTCTGTTTCTATTGTAAAGTCGAACTACAAGGAATATAGTGTTTCTAACACAGTGTTGCCATCTTTGGGTAATTTCACAGGAGCCAGTGAAATGCCCAAACTTAGCGAGTCAAAACAATATTCTGTGAACAGTCTATACCCATCAGCGATCGCAAAAATTGAAAATATAAATTCGTTTAAGAATGTTCCTTTTGCATCAGTTGCGGTATATCCTGTAAGAGTAAATCCTGTGACAAACAAAGTCAGATGCTATTCATCCATCACATACCGTTTGTCTTATAAATCTGCAGATGTCAGCAAATCATTAAAATCATCCTTAAATTCTTTAGCTCCATTACGTGAAGTCGTATCTAACCCTAAAACTTTGGATGTGTTTGGAGAATCAGATTCTAATTTAAGAGCGACAACATCTGCTTATGATTATGTCATAGTCACGACACCAACTTACACAGAAGCTGCAAAGAAGATGAGTGATTGGAAAACCATGTGTGGATATCGTTGTACAACAATAGTCGACACATGGGAGGAAAGTGATACGACAAGAATCAAATCGATATTACGCAATATTTACGCATCTCATATCCCTGATTACTTGCTTATCATTGGAGATCATCAGGATGTACCTGCCACATATATGACAGTAAGACACGACAGAACCGATTCTTATAAAGTTGTAAGATTCTATTCTGACAATGTATACGCTTGTGCGGATGATAGAGATTACATCGAGGATGTAGCCAAGGGAAGAATTTCTGTAAGTTCACTCTCTGAAGCTAATTCAGTTGTCAACAAAATCATCAACTACGAAAAGAATCCGACAACAGACGCTTCTTTTTATAACAAGATATTGTCTCTTGCATATTTTCAAGACGAGAAGGACAAAAGCACCAACACTTATGATGGCAAGGAGGACAGATGGTTTGTTGAGACAGCGGAATACATAAAGAAAGATTTGGAATCTAGAAGTTATACTGTCGACAGATTCTATACAAAGGATTATGCGGATGGAGTTTGTCCTGCAGAAATGAACAATGGAACATCTCTTCCATCGGAGTTGTTGAATTGTTCTTCTAATTGGAACAGGGATATTTCGAATTTGATTAACTCTGTTAACAATGGACGTTCTATTGTCTATTATCGCGGACATGGTAGCTTCTATGGATTGGGTAGCGTTGGTTTCGAAAAAGATCAAGCTCAAAACCTAAGGAACGCCAATAAATATCCTGTTTTCTTCAACTTCACATGTCTAACAGGAACATTTGCTGAACATGCAAATACAAACCCTTGTTTTTCTGAATATCTACTTCGCATGAGCAATGCGGGTGCAGTTGGTGTATCAGGTAATTCGGCTGTAGGTTGGAGTCCTACTACTGAGTCTCTTGCAAAAGGAGTTTTCTCTTCGATTTACAACGATAAAATCAGTTCTGTAGGAGATGCTTTAACGCGTGGTTTGTTAACAATGGGATCTAGCTCTACATACGACGAACATATGCACAAAGTGACTCACTATTTTGGCGACCCAAGCATGGAGATCTGGACAGACGTTCCTACTTGCTTCAATCCAACAATCACAAAAGAAGGTTCGAACATCAGAGTAAAGACCGGTGGTGTGAGCGGATGTAAGGTCACTATCTGCAGAATCAGTGACATGACTATATTGACTACACGCACAGTATCTGGCTCTGAAGATATTTTCAATGTAGGAAACGCTCCTTGCTATGTAACTATCACAAAGCGCAACTATATCCCTTACGTTGGAGTTGTAAGAGATTTGTACCTACAGAACATGAGCTTCACAGAAGACAGATCTATCCACGGTGTAAACATTACTGCTGGTAAGAACGTGACTTCTGATTTGACTCAAGGCAATGTTTACGTGAGAAGTGGAAAGACCACTTTGCTTGCTACTTCTTCTTTGAAACTAAAGACTGGTTTCATCGTAAAAAGCGGTGCTAAGTTCTTGGGCAAGAAGCAGGCTAGATCATGTAGCTATTCAGGTAATGGTCCGCGTTCATTGCGTTCTGCTGACATTGATCTTGAATATGACGACGAGGAATTCGAAATCGATCCAGAAATCACAGATCTTGACGACGCAGTTTCTGATGCCAACGGCATTGAGATCTATCCTAACCCAACTGACGGATTGCTTTATATCCGTTCTAACAACACAATCAACAAGGTGATTGTGACTGATTTGACAGGAAAGGTTATCATGGATGAGATTGGTGGATCGAATGATGTTGAGATTGATCTATCGTCGAATGCACAAGGCATGTACTTGCTAAATGTTGTAACGGAGAATGATTTCTATGTTAAGAAAGTTGTGTTGAAATAACAAACAGCTTTGATATAAACTCTCTAAAAGAAGTCGCTTGCAGCATAATACTGCAAGCGATTTTTTTTCTATCACAAAAAAGAGACGCACATCCGTACGTCTCTACATTTTCGTTTTATCTTCAATTTATACATTATCCTGCCTTGGCAAATGGATCTCCAATCAGTTTGAAATCAAGTCCTGAATGGATTGGGGCATCATTTTCCTCTTCTTCCACAATCTCACCGTCGCCATCAACAATCACTTCCGGAGCCGGAGCGTCATCATCCGCTGCCTCACTTATCTCTACAGAAGTAGAGACTGACGTAGCCGCTTTCTTCCTGTATTCCTCCAAGAAATCCATCAACTGTCGTGAGATGAGAATCCTATGCATTGTCTTGAAATCAAGACGTGTATGTATGCCTTCATTGGTTTGTATCAAATCGATATTGAACGTTGATCCATTATCATCTGGCAACAAGAATTGACTTACTCCCTTGATAAAATCCTCAGTCAACGCTTTTTCCTCCAACACAAGACTCAAATGCATCTTCAACACCTCTTTCGCCTCACTCATCAGTTTGAAATCATTGTATGTGATACGTACCTGATCTGGACGGAAACGGTCTTGTCCGATAGTTGCAGAGAAGACAACACAGTTGTTGACCTGCAGATAGTTGACCATACCCACGTCTCTACCCCACAACGCTATCTCCTTCGCTCCTGAGTAATCCTCTATCTTAAGGATGACGCCTGGAGTTCCTTTCTGCGACGTCTTATGCGTGATGGCGGTGATGATTCCTCCAGCCACAATCTTATTGCGTCCCTGTATCTTCTCAATATCTTCAAGCTCGGTGACGCGGGTGTTGCAGATATACTTCAACAGGATATAATAGTCGTCGAGAGGATGGGCCGACAAATAGATTCCCACCAAGTCTTTCTCTTTCTGCAGACGTTCCAACGCTGTCCACTTCTCAAATTTTGGCAATGGTGGCAATGCGATAGACTGCGACACTTCCATGTCATCAAACAGTGAGTTGCGAGACGAATTGTTGGCGAGTTTCACCTTCTTTCCAAAGTCTGCAAGCACCACACTGAACTGTATCTCCTTGTTGTTGAAAGAGAAGAAATGTTCACGCTCGATTCCTTTCAATGAGTCGAACGCTCCCGACATAGCAAGGCACTCCAAATCTTTAGCACCACAGTTGACACGGCTCACAAAATCATATATATCTGTGTATTTGCCATTTTTCTCTCGTTCTGCAATCAACTCTTCCACCACTGCACGAGACATTCCTTTTATTCCCTGCAGACCGAATCGGATATTGCCGTTGGCGTTGGTGCTGAAGAAACTGTCGGATTCATTCACGTCGGGGCTCAACACTTCGATTCCCATACGCTTGCACTCGTCCATAAACTTACGCACATCCTCAATCTTATCCATTGAACGGGTAAGGTTGGCAGCCATATAGTCGGCTGGATAATGAGCTTTAAGATATGCAGTCTGGTATGCCACCCAAGAATAGCAAGTGGCGTGGGATTTGTTGAAGGCATATTTTGCGAACTCCTCCCAGTCACCCCAGATTTTATCCAACGTTTTTGCATCGTGTCCGTTCTCCACTCCCTGCTTCATGAACTTTGCCTTTAGCTCGTTCATCTTCTCAATCAGTTTCTTACCCATAGCCTTACGCAAGGCATCACTCTCTCCACGAGTGAAGTTGGCAAGCTGACGGGAAAGAAGCATCACCTGCTCCTGGTACACCGTGACTCCGTAAGTATCCTTCAAGTACTTTTCCATACAAGGGATATCATATTCGATCTTCTCTTTTCCTAACTTACGGTTGATAAACTTAGGAATATACTGAAGCGGACCTGGACGATACAATGCGTTCATGGCGATCAAGTCTTCAAACACAGTAGGCTGAAGTTCACGCAAATACTTTTGCATACCTGCCGACTCAAACTGGAATGTTCCGATTGTGTCGCCACGCGAATAGAGTTCGTAAGTCTCTTTATCATCGATTGGAATCTTGTCTATATCAAGATCTATTCCATGTGATTTCTTTATATTCTTCAAAGCCTCCTTGATGATCGAAAGAGTTTTCAAACCCAAGAAGTCCATCTTGATCAGTCCGACCGACTCAATCACATGTCCGTCGTACTGAGTAACCATCACCTTGGTTTTGGTTTCCTTATCCTCCACAGTTGAGATCGGAGCCCAGTTGGTAAGGTCGCCGGCACCGATGATCACACCACACGCATGGATACCTGTCTGGCGGATAGTGTTTTCAAGCTGCGACGCATAGATAAGAGTCGACTTAATCTGCTCATCATTTCCTTCCACCGCATCACGCATTTCAGGCACATACTTGAAACAGTTTTTCAAGTTCACCTTCGGCACTTTTCCCGTTTTAGGATCGGCAAGACTATCGTCGAATGCGTCGGGCACCCATTTCTTCATCTGGTTGGACAGACTCAACGGCACATCCTGCACACGAGCAACGTCGGCAATGGAACTCTTCGTCGCCATTGTTCCGTATGTGATGATATGCGCCACCTTCTCTTTTCCATATTTCTCTGTAACCCAGTCGAGCACCTTGCCTCGTCCATCATCATCGAAGTCGACGTCGATATCGGGCAATGAGATACGGTCCGGATTCAAGAAACGCTCAAATAGAAGGTCATATTTCAGAGGATCGACGTCGGTGATCTTCAAGCAGTATGCCACCACCGAACCAGCGGCGGATCCACGTCCCGGTCCCACACTGACACCCAACTCTTCACGTGCGGCGCGAATATAGTCCATCACAATCAAGAAGTAGCCTGGGAATCCCATCGTCTTCATGATATGAAGTTCAAACACGATACGTTCGGTCTGCTCTTCAGTCAGATTTTCTCCGTAACGCATGTGAGCACCCTCCCACGCAAGTTTGTTAAGATAGTCGGCTTCGAGTTTGATACGGTAAAGTTTGTCGTATCCACCGAGTTTTTTGATTTTCTTCTCCGCGTCTTCCTGACTCAACACAACATTATGGTTCTCATCCTGAGTGAATTCATCAAACAGTTCTTTCTCAGTGATGCGTTGACGGTACTCCTCCTCCGTTCCGAAATCCTCTGGAATTGGGAACTTAGGCATGATAGGGTCAGACTCGATACTGTAGACTTCAACTTTGTCTGCGACTTCAAGAGTGTTTTCAAGAGCTTCAGGAATATCACTGAATATTTCAGCCATTTCATCGGGAGTTTTCAGCCACTCCTGCTTAGTATATGTCATACGCTGCGGATCGCTCAACAGTTTTCCCGTCGACAAGCATACCAATCTTTCATGGGCCTCAGAGTGTTCCTCCTCCACGAAATGCACGTCGTTGGTGCAGACCACCTTAATGCCAAGTTTCTGTGCGATAGCCACCAGTTGCGGATTCACTCTCTGCTCAGCCTCATACACACTTGTGTTGCCATTAGGTTTATCCGTCTTATGACGTTGGATTTCTATGTAGTAGTCGTCGCCAAACAGATCCTTGAACCATTTAGCAGTAGCCTCAGCTGCTTCCAGATCATCAGACATGATCTTCTTTGGAAGTTCACCTCCCAGACATGCGGAGCAGACAATCAGATCCTCATGATACTGCACAAGCAGATCCTTGTCGATACGAGGACGGTTGTAATAACCGTCGACCCAAGCCTTGGATACAATTTTACAAAGATTCTGATAACCATGCTTATTTTTGGCAATCAAGATCAAGTGCCAACCGCTGGAGTCAGCAATAATACTTTTGCCAGCCTCATCAATACGGAATGTATTGTCGTGATCAGTGTGTTTTCTACGCGCGCAATAACACTCGCAACCGATAATCGGTTTGAAAATCTTATTCTTCAGTTTGGCGATCTCCTCCGTAGCGGCGGCTTTAGCCTCATCTGTAGATTCCGGATTATCCAAGATAGCCTGTTGTTCACCAATAGCACCTTTAGTTTTCTTGTTTACCTTGATCGCATAGTCTGTCAACTCCTTGATACCAAACATGTTGCCATGGTCTGTCAAAGCCATAGCATTCATACCTGTTCTCAGACATTTGTCAATCAAGTCAGGCACCTTGCTCATTCCATCCAAAATAGAATAATGAGAATGGACATGAAGGTGAACGAATTTATTCTCCATCTATTATTATTTACGAAAACGTATATATTTTTCTATAAACTTCATGAGACGTACGGCATCACTTCATGAGACGCACGGCATCACGGGGATCGATTAGACGCACGACCGTGCGTCTCTACGTGCGATTAATCCTCTATACGGATTGTGCGGACGGCTCTGACACGGTCGGCACTGCTTTTTGAACTGCGTCCGACGGTGTTGTTCTTAAAATTGATTGCCCATGCGAACACATAATCATACTCCGTGCTGCTCCAATACCACGCGTTGGCCATGCTCACACCACCCTCCGCCTTCAGTCTGCGGTTGATTCGCTGGATATCATCCTTAATAGTACGCAACTGGCCTTCACTAGGCAGATACCAATCTGTTTTGCCAGCCGCAGTATATGATTTGGCAGCCTGAGCCGCATACTCTGCATTATCCATCGTCTCCTCTATATAATTGCAGATAGCCGCAGTGTTTTCTGCTCCTTGCATATCAAAATTAGCCTCATGCCACTCACGCGTAGTGTATGGGAATTTGCCATTGATATCCACTCTGTCAGCTCCCCACGAATAGTTTTTTCCAAAGCCGACATCAGTCATGGCAAGTATATAGCCATATTCATAGTCTTCCGACACATAGAAAAGGATTCCTCCCTCACTCTCAATATAGTCACCAATCTGATATGTGTCAAGACGACGCACATCTGGATCAGACTTTGTAGCCACCATCATACGCCAATAGTCATCATCTTTGGTCGCAAATGTAAGCGTCACAAAATGAGAGTTGTCCATCGTCTTCAGCATCACCATCTCATTACCGTTGCGATAGAAAGTTTTGGTGCGAGTCTGTAATACCAAACGATATTTCGACAGATTTTTATTGATGAATCTGTCCGCATTAAACTTTGTAGTGGTCATGACAACATTGCAAAGACGCTTCCAAGAACGTTCAAAAGAGATCTTATAATCAATGCCATAAGTCCACTCCAACTCAGACACATTATTGTCACCAAGTTTCTCTGGAGACACAGCAAGCCATCCCTTACGGTTGAGCATATGATCCACATCAACAAAACTCTTTTTCTTACGAGCCTTGTTGAGTTCAGAAACTGTGATAAAATCCACTGTTTCCGCTAATGCCACAGATACCTCTGTGAACATCAAAATACACAATAATACCCTAATTATATACATACACATTTCTCCTATCCTACAAAGATAAAACTAATTTTGAAAAGATACGAGATTTGGATTTTAATGTTGGGGAATATGGGAAATATCATGTTTTAACATCATCAAAAACGATTGTCGTCAAAAACGGTTACACGCACGTCCGTGCGTGTAACAACAATCGTGCGGCATTTCAATCGTGTATATAATCAATCGTGCAAATTAAACGAATACAGATTCACAAAATACATCATTAATCATAATCACATGTCCAGATGGCGACACGCACGTCCGTGCGTCTCTACGGGTTTTGGGTTCATGGGATAACGATTCTGATTAATGTTTGGAAAACATGTCATTCTCCCAGTTTTGTGGATTGTTAATAATATAATCGGCAATTTTATTGTATTCGTCACTGTCACGAATTATATGGTCGTAATAATTTGGCTGCCACAATGGATTCAACTTATTGAATTTTGGTATTGCCAAGTTATTTTTGTCAATGAAATTGTCAATTTGAGTGATTGCAGAAGATTTGAATCCGCTCACAAATGTAGATATTGATTTTGGTTTCCTTATTAATGGGAAATATTCATTCTGTTTTTGAGATGAATGAATTTTCTGATATAAATCGGTGCATATTGATTTATCCAATATGATTATTGCATGCCAATGGTTGGGCATAAGGATAAATTCACCCAAATACAATTCTTTTCGGATTTCAAAAGATTTGAAAAATTCATTGTAAACAATCTTGCCAAAATCATTCAATACCATTCTGTTGTTTACGATTTCTCCGAATAATTCTTGTCGGGATGCCGTCACTGATGTAATGAAATAATGGCCATTGCCTGCATAATCCCATTTTCGCATTCTATTTGAAGAAATACGATATTTGTTTTTGAATAAATCTTCCATTTTTCCTGTTACTAATTTTTGAACAAAATTATAAACCTTTCCCGAAATTCACAAAATATGATGCAAATATTAAATTGATTTAGATTGGACAGATAATGGGTTGGCAATGTTCACACAAAAAATGAATGTCTATGTTACACGCACGTCCAGATGGTTACAAGCACGTCCGTGCGTCTCTACATGTTTTGGTTCATGGAATAAAGATTCTGATTAATATTTGCAAAACATGCATGCAATCCTGCCCAATGACATTCGTCTCCATCCGTGTCAAATGTACCAAACAGCATGCACATAAATATTTATCAAGCATTTATCTTCATCTGAAAATATCTTGAATTATGATTTTTTTATTTTAGTGTTCGAAAAAATTGGAGACACATGATGATTTGTTTGATGATGCATTGTCAGACGTACGTCCGAGAAGAGACGCACGTCCGTGCGTCTCTACAAGATGGGTTTCCAAAACTGTAGAATTATATTACCATACATAACAGACCATGAAGAAAACACTACTATCTATCGTTGCTTCAGTTGCAACTTTTTTCGGTGCCACTCTCCAATCCTTGGGTGTCTCCGTATCTAATCCGCTCATCTACTCAGATGTGCCAGACCCTTCCGTCATCCGTGATGGAAACAAATATTATATGGTGAGCACAACTATGCACTGTGCGCCTGGTGTCCCTATCATGATGTCGGAAGATTTATCGAATTGGCGTACCGTCAACTATGCCTACCAGACGCTCGACAACGGAGACAACCAGAGTCTTAATGGCGGCAAACATGCCTATGGAAAGGGTTCGTGGGCATCTTCTCTTCGCAAGCATAAAAACAAATATTATATTCTCACTCCGTCGTACACAACAGGAAAGACCCATCTTTTCTCTACTGACGATATCGAAAATGGCACTTGGGATGAGGTTCGTCTGCCATTCTATCACGACCCTTCTCTTTTCTTCGACGACGATGACCGTGCCTACATCATTTTCGGCAGCGGTGAGTTTAACATCATAGAACTCAACAGTGACCTTAAAAGTGTGAAGGGTGGAGCTTCAAAACTTAACATTCCTATCGACCAGACTACCGGCACTAACGGCTATATCGTGAAGTGTGAGGGTGCGCACATGGAGAAAGTCGACGGCAGATACTATCTTTTCGCTATCTCTTGGCCAAACGGCAAATGCCGTACTGAACTGGTGTTCCGCTCAAGCAGTTTGAAGGGCAACTATGAAGGCAAGATCGCATTGCAGGAAAACGGTGTGGCTCAGGGTGGAATCTTCGACACTCCCGACGGCAAATGGTATGCTATGCTTTTCCGCGACTCAGGTGGTGTGGGACGTATTCCTTGGCTTATCCCTGTCACTTGGCAGAACGGGTGGCCAACAATGGGTAATCAGGCGGTTCGTAGCGTCGACTTGCCAAACCCAGTGGAGCCAGCATACAGTATGGCGACATCGGATGATTTCGAGTCGACTACCCTGCCTCTCGAATGGCAGTGGAACCATAATCCTGACGATGCCCATTGGTCATTGTCAGCACGCCCAGGATATTTGCGTATCACAACCGGACGTACAGACAAAAGTCTTTACTGGGCTAAAAACACATTGACACAAAAGACTTTCGGACCTAAATGTTCAGGTCGTGTGGCTCTTGATGTAAGAGGTATGAAAGACGGTGATGTAGCCGGACTTGTTGCACTACAGGATTCATTCGGTTTTGTCGGTGTGGAGAAGCAGTGGGGCAAACTAAACATCGTCCAGAACAAGACTGTGGTCAGAAATGCATCAGTACCGTTTGACGGAGAGACAGTATATCTACGAATCGATTTTGACTTCACTAAAGACAGAGCTTATTTCTATTATAGCACAGACAATCAGAAATGGAATGCCATCGGAAAAGACATTCCTCTTCCATACACTCTTGGTATGTTTGCAGGATATAAATTCGGATTGTTCAATTACGCAACGTCGCAAGCAGGAGGATATGCAGATTTTGATTGGTTCAAAGTTGGAGAAGATGTATACGACGAGATTTATCTTGGACTGATCAAAGAGCCTGAGGTAGTAGGTCCATACAATGAAATGGCAGCCAATATTCCTGGCGTATTGGAGGCAGAAAACTATAACACTGGTGGAAACAACGTCTCATACTACGATAAAGACAGAAGCAATCGTGGTGGTGAGTATAGAAAAGACGGTGTAGACGTTTACGCGTCAGATGAGGCTAACGGTTTTGCGATAGGATATTGCGAGGCAGACGAGTGGATGAACTACACAGTGAATGTGGCAGAGGAAGGTGAATACACAGTGTCGGTGAGAGCAAGTGAGGAGGGAGAAGTTGAGGCCGGCACCGTCCACGCATCTCTTTCAAATGAGGCTGGCGACGCGATTGACATAGAGGTTGGCAGCACAGGAGCATGGGATGTGTATGACGAATACGTCCAGAAAAACAGGATTTCCCTTCCTGCTGGTGAATCAACAATCAAATTGACAATCAAGAAATCTTGGGTCAACATCGATCGCTTGACATTCACGAAATGGGATCCGTCTGATGTCGAGGAGACAGAAGCAGACAAGATCACCGTCGTCGCAACACCGTCTGCAATCAAGATTTTAGGAATTGAGGGCATAGTGCCACACGATTGCCAAACCGTAGGGGCAGGTTTCAAACCTGCCCGTGGATACAAGGCAGAAATAATCAACGCAGAAGGAAAAACAGTGTGTGTGTCAGACAAAACAGAGATTTCCACATCAGGAATCGCATCCGGTGTCTACACAATCAGAATCGTTACTGACAGCAACGTGGTCTGCAAAAAATTGACTTTGAAATAACATTAACCCAGGCACGGACGTCCGTGCAATTCAGAATATGCGTGTAAAAATGCCGTGGTGAAAATCTTCGCCACGGCATTTTTACATTTACAATTCCGATTTTTTATCATTCCACAGTGATATTCGATCTCTTCGATTTCACTGAATAAGAGAATTTCAACTCTTTCTTTTCTCCAGGTTTCAGATTAAGTTTCCAAGTAAGCTTACCCTCCTTCTCGTCTACCTCAGCTCCACCATTGTCAACCAAAACGACCTTGATATCATCCATTGTAGAGACAGGGAACTGATCCTCCACCGTCACCTTAACAGACTCCGTCTTATTGTTTTTCACTGTGATCATCCATTCACGCTCCACCTTGTCGGATGTCTTGATCAGATTCTTCGACGAGTATGTACGCATATCCTTTCTGTCGACAGCAAGATCCTTATCTTTTCCGATTGACAGATTCAACGTGTCTTCTGTCTGACGGGCATTGATGAAGCTCTCGCCCATATACATATTGTTCAAGAATAGTTTAACAGTACCGTCGAGCAGATCCAAGCGTTTCCAATTAGGAATAGATGCCACCAAATAGACATCCTTCGACAATTTAGGCACCGCATAATAGTTATACTCCGCGTCGACAGACATATCCTTCACCACAACCTCATGATCAGCACCGTCGTCAGGGATAGTATTCTTTCCTCCGATTGTTGCGACGGAATTGCGGATGACCATCTGCGGTATATTAGATTCCATATCACTGCTCATGGCTGACTTTGCAAGGCTCACTCTGTGCTGTCCGATATAATTTACAAAATGCTTATCGATATTAGAATCGCTGATCTTTGATGATCCGCTCTCCATACGCACGTTTCTGATCATCACGTTCTGTCCTTTTGCCTTGCAGGATGTAGAACGGTATCCTGAGTAACTGAATTTGACATCATTGTTGACTGGGACCAGCAACTCATAGTAACCATTCTCATCCGACTGTGTCTTGCGATCATCGTCGTCACAAGTGATCAAAGCCCCCTTCAACGGACCTCTCCAATCACGCACCACACCCATCACCTTCACATATGGATTACCATTGTCATTAGTATGGGTTGGTCTTTCATAATATCTGCCGTCAGGGACGACGTATCTGCCCAATTCCGGTTTCTCATTGCTCACACTCGGATCATTCTGGGAAAGTTTCACCTGTACATTATTCCACTTCTCTTTTGTGGCCTGGCTTACGTATGCCTTCTGCACCAAATGAAGTTTGGTGTCATTCCTTGCGATACGAGCCTCGTAGAATGGCATCCACGCCGCATTCTTCACAAAATAGTTGATCTCCAAATCACAATTTGAGGCAGTCGGCGACTCCAGTTTGACCAGAAGAAAACTCATTGGCTCCATCTGTTTGTCATACAGCAAATTCACCTTCTGCTCATTCAACGTGAGTTCATCCTGATATTTTTTCATCTGCTTCTGGTAGCCATACTGCAGTTTGATGATCTCATTCAAGTCGTTACGCACGTATGATGCCACGCCCTGCAATGTAGGAGCGGTAAAGCCATTGTCACCACCAATATTATTGCTTTTCAACACCAAGTCACGCTCCCTGTCAAGCACCTCGCTCTTACCCTGCAACATATCAATTGAATCACGCAATACATTTGCTCTTTTCGTCAATGTTGCCACCTCATTGCCTATCTGTTTCTGTCCGGGCACCTCCACGTCATAACTAATTGAGGAAAGTACCACATTTCCTCCCTTCACACCGACCTGCACGGAATTCTGTTCCAACAAAGGAGTCAGCAACGGGATTTTCACCTCCGTCACCCCACTCTTGACATTCACTTTAGCAGTGCGCGTCACCATGGCACCCGTGGCATACACCATCACCTCATTGATTTTCGACTGCGTCTCCACAGGGGCAGCAGATGCTGTCATTATGCCTAAAGAGAGGCAACCTGTCAATATAGTTTGAAGTTTCATATATATCGTATTCACAGTTTATAAATTATCGTCTTTCATCAGTTTCTCAAAAAGATACTCATCTTTTACAGTCACCTCATAGTTTACATTCAGTTCACGTTTTTCTCCAGGAGCTAGATGAAGATTCCACTTTAGTCTGCCCTCATTTCCAATCACAACCGCACCACTCGACTCCAACAGATTAACCTTCACATCCGATTTTGTAGAAACAGGAATCTGATCCTCAACAACTACGTCCACAGCTGTCTCCTTGTTGTTCTTCACAACGATCAACCAGTTTCGTGTCACTTTCTTTGATGTTCTCAAAAGATTATTACGTTCTTTAGTAACCTTCAAAATACGCTCCACACCTATGTTCTTTTCAATGCCAACTGAAAAATGCAGAGTGTCTTGAATCTCTATCGGAGTCCAATAAGAGTCTCCGACGTAGGTATTATTCAAGAAAACACGTAGTTTACCCTTCTGCAACTCATAGTCGCGCCAATTAGGCACCTCAGCAAGCATGTAGACGTTTGGAGTGATCTTAGGAGCAGCATAATAGCTGAACTTTACAGGAATGCTCAGTTTGCTCAACGTCGCCTCATGTTCTGATCCGTCCGACGGAATTGAGTTAAGCGTAGTGGATTCTGCCGTGTAATCCTGCAGTTTGGAGAATTTAGACAAATATAAATCTGAACCTACAGCTCCTTTTTTTGTAGTGACCAATATCACTACTCCACTGCTTGCTCGTGATCCATAAATAGATGTTGCTGAAGCATCTTTCAAGACCTCCATATCTAAGATATCCTCTGGATTGATTGAAGCCAACGGATTTGAAGTGCCATCACCCATTGGCACTCCGTCGACAATATACAATGGTTCGGCACCAGACAACGAAGATACTCCACGCACACGTATAGGCTTCAACGAAGATACTCCACGCACACGTATAGGCTTATCAGAAGAGCTACTGACAGCGACTCCTGAAACCCGACCTGCCATAGCCTCGTCAATTGAAGCAAACGTCGCTTTCTTAAGTTTTTCCTCGCTTAGAGAGCATACCGCACCTGTAACATCACTCTTCTTTTGAACTCCATATCCAGCCACAACAGTTTCGTTCAACATCTCTCCACTCAAAGTCACATTCAAAATAGAAGATGTCTTATTCGTGATTTTTCTAGTTTGAGTCTCATATCCAGCATACGAGAATTCCAACACAGCACCCAACGGCACAACAATCTCATAGTTTCCATCCATATCAGTGTTTGTGCCTGTTGATGTGCCTTTTACAACAACATTCGCAAAAGGAAGAGGTTCCATCGCATCTCTCACCACACCTTTTATTCTCACATTATTTCCATAGATGGCGGAAGCATCCTCGTCCATAACGACATTCATCATCACGACATTGTCGCCACGTACACTCTTGTCCACTGTCTTATGGCTGGAATGAGTGAATTTCAAACTGCTGTTTTCAGGAACCAATATTTCGTAGAAACCAGAAGCGTCAGTTTGTGCTGAGACATTCGCGCTTAAGCAATTCACCAAAACACCGTCAATACTGCCTCGATTATCACGCACCGTACCCATCACCTTCACCATCTTCCTTTCCGTCGACGCAGAAGAAGATCCGCTGTAGCTCTTAGGAAGAGTGTAGCGTTTCAATTCAGGACGTGCATTGTTGTTGGAAGGATTAGTTGTGGTGACGGTCATCTTCACGTCGTTCCAATCCTCCTTTGACTTTTGGTTAACCATCACCTTCTTTGTGACATTGATTGATGGAGAATTCTCCGATATACGCAACTCATAGAAAGGAGTCCACTTCGCCTGATCCACGACATAAGAGAAATCAAGGATTGTCTCAGCCGACGACTTTGCGACCAAAGTGACGTAGAGTGCAGCCTTAGGGATCATTGACCTCTCATCCAAAAGTTTGATCTGCTGACTAAGGTTCCGCTTCTCCAGATCCAAACGTTTCTGGCATTGGTCATAGCCAAGTTGGAGGTCGACAATCTCAGATAGATCCTTACGTAGGAAAGCAGCGACGTCGCTCAACCTATCCGCGTCGAACCCTTTATCGCCACCGATATTGTTATTTTCCAACAGAATAACACGTTCATGATCCAGCACATTTTTGTAGGAATGTATCAAATCGATAGAATCGGTGAGAATCTTTGTCCGCTTCACGAGCGAATCATTAATCTTTGCGACGGAATCACGGTTAGGCATCTCCATCTCCAAATCTACCTTACCCAAAGAGATATCGGCATTGGTCACCCCGACCTGAATCGATTTCTGATTGAACATAGGGCTGAGCATAGGCACCTTCACCACCGTCACACCGGCAGGTATTTTCACATGTGCTTTACGGCTCACCAAAGCCCCCTGTTTATATACAGTCACCTTCTCGATCGTCGAATTGACGGTCAGTGTGTCCGCAAAAAGGTTCTGCGTCACAAAACAGGTAACAATTAAAAGCAAAAGGGAAAATATTTGTTTTTTCAGCATATATTTTAAATTAGTTCGACACGCAAATATAACAAAATAAAGAGTGGGACTATGTAAAAACGTATTAATTTTTCATGAAACAGACAGATAGAGATTCTTCTCGAATGAAAATCAATGACATCATGTATACCCTATTGATATATGCACATAAAAAAAGGACGTGCATATCAGTGAGATGCACATCCGTTTATTCAAAAGGGACACATGTCCGTTCCTGAGACGCACATCCGTGCGTCTCTACAAGTTATTCCTTCAACCAGCTTCTGTATTTGATCCACACATGTAGCCAGATACGGGCGATGGAATCAATTGCGTCGGCGAATATCATTTTGTTGTAGAAGTCGAAATTTCCGCCCCATTCTGTGAACTTCGTGAAATCATTGAAATTCTGGTCAGTGGTAAAAGATTCTGGCACCAAGAAACGAGAGAACAAATATGAATGTTGCGACACCCCGCTCATATAATCCCATGTGCTGGAGTTCCCGTTTCCCCATCCATGGACATACTGACGTTTTGTAATCTCATTCTTCACGTCTTCCAAAAAAGGAGACTCCTTCAATGGCAACGGATAGCCATCAGGGTCGTAAAAGAAACGGTTGTTATCAGTGTCGATTTTATAAGACTTTTTTATTTGATCTTCCCACTTCTTCTCTATTATGCCATGCATACCCTTCTCATCGCTAAACGGGCGGTTGTCGCAATGGAACGGCATGTGACAGTCGGCGACATAATGGCTGAGGATGAAAAAACGCATCGCAATATGGTTGTTGGTGGTAGTTATCGGACATCCACGGTCTTCCTTCTGCAGCATCTTAAAATTGTCGACGATGCTGTGGGCGATAGACTCGCAACGGTCGGCACAGTTACCCTTCACTATAGAATATGATTTTCCGTAAAGAGGTGAAGATTTCTTCATCATAGAGCTGATGGTGTGAGTGCTCGGCATATTGCGAAACTCCGTATAATTGCCACCAGGCTCGAATTTCACAATATGGCTGGTGCTCATATCTTTGAATACATCGTCAGGATACCACGCACCCTCGATCACAAAATCACGGTAGTTTTTAAACCATTTCCACAAAGTTTTAGCATGTTGACGCACATCATCCGACACACCTTTCACAACTGCATCATCAGTAGTAGTAGCGATCACTTCAAGTCTCTTTATAGCCATAAAAGCTAGCCAAGCGTGCGAGTATTTTTTCATATCCCAGTTTTCCTAAATTAAATATACACAAAGATAATAATAAATATTTTACTTAATTTTGCATCAAGTCAAAATTATTAGAAACAGATGGTAACCGAAGAATAAGAAATCTATGAGCATAAAAAAAGACATCAGGGAATTAGTGGATAATAAAATTATCGACCAACAGACCGCAGACAGGATTTCCAACTATTATCAGACAAGGGAAAGGAGAATAAACTTATCCAACATCAACGTCACAACCACAATAAGTGTTGTGGCAGCTATTCTTGTCGGATTCGGAATGATTTCCATGATTGCCTACAATTGGGATTACTTGCCTTTTTTCCTTCGTCTGATCATCGGATTAATTCCATGGTTGGCAACATCATTCGGATGTTACTATACATTGAAGAACAAAGCAGACAGCAAGAGTTGGACTGAATCCATGGCCGTTTTACATGCCGCAGGATTCACCTCAAGTGTCTCCCTCATCAACCAAATTTATCAAGTACAATTGGATGGATCAGAGTTCATACTAGTGCTGATTTTAGCGAACCTACCATTCATTTTCATATTTCAGTCTGCTGTATTATCTTCAATTTCAATATCTTTTAGTTGTTTAGCGTGTTTAGAATCTGATATGTTTATATCCATATCCGCAATCTTACTCGCAGATATCGCATTTCTTTACCATTACTACTATCGTAAATCGCAATCTTTTTTGTGCAGTTTACGAATTGGGTTGTTACCAATTTTCTTGATATTTATCATTCATTACATCTTTGTGGTCATATTAAAACTTGAGATAATGCACCCTGAAACATTCGGATGTGCCATTCCAATCTTCGCATCATACTTATATATACTCCAACAATGGATAAACGGGAACGACAAGATACAAAGTAATGGCAAAATATTGAAAACATATTTCTACCTACTTTTCTTCATATCTCTTCTAGTTTTCTCCAGAACAGGAATAGAATATAAATTTGAGAATTCCGACTATATGAAACTTGTCATCGTAACGATTCCTATCTTAGTGTATGTCGGATTGAAAACGATGAAGAAAGAGAAACTTCAATGGCAAACATACGCTGGAGTATTAGCAACCATCATTATTCTGATAAGCGGAAAAGATCCGTTGATCACAAGCCTATTCTTCTTAGCAATCATTGCTGGAAGTCTATTCTTAAGTTATAAAAACGACAACATAAGACAGTTAAAATACAGCATATTGTTGTTATCCGCCTGGACAATCATCATATTGAGCAACTACATACATTTTAGCAGAAATTTATTAGATCTTATAAATGAAATCTTTGGATGTCTATTGCTTATCATGTCATCCATATTCTATGCTATTTATGACCTTAACAACAAGAATGAAAAAAGCACAAGAAAAAGAAAATTATCCAGAATTGCATTCTATCTTGTGTTTTTTCCAACAATTCTCTACTACTCTAATGAAGGGATCAAATATGATGCAGAGTCCATGGAATATTTGATTCCAATCATCGTTGGCATTGCGATGACTGGATTAGCTTCATTTATTTTCACTAAAAAGAAGTTTACAGACATGCAGACTTGGATGGGAATTTTGTCCGCATTCATTATTGTTTTGTTTGGAAAATACTGTTTCATCATCAGCTTTGCATCATTGTCAATCATCGTGTATTGTCTCTACTCAAGTGCTAGAGACTACGACCAGCTGAAAATGAACTTCAGCATAATAGCACTGTTAGCATGGGCATTTATCGTACTGAGCCACTTTGAATTACCGTTCTTCATCTATGGACTCATTTTAATTCTTTTAGGCGTGGCATTGATAATAATGAACAAATACATCATCAAAAAGAAAAAAGGCGATGAAATCACAGAAAATAAATAAAAAATGGTGGTTCTTTGCAGCCACTATATTAGCACAATTCATAGTCATGTTTTTATGGGTGTTGAGATCCAACGACACTCTAGAGAATGGGACTATTTATAAATTCAGGTTACAGGGCTATGATCCATACGACCCATTTCGTGGCAAATACCTACGTTTTCAGTTCAAGGACAACATCATGGAGATGCAGAACGAGGACGAAGCAATGACCATTATTAATGCCTTAGAAGTATATGCAAAGTTTTCAGTCGACGACGAAGGATTTGCTATGCCAATGTCATTATCACAGAGCATATCAGATAATGCCTTGAAAGTTGAAGTGACGAGAGACTACTTTTCATCAGAAATGACTCACGTCAGAATCAAATACCCATTCGACAGGCTTTGGATGAATCAAAAAGAATGTCCAATCGCGGAAAAAATCGTCAACGACGCCTTATTTAGAAACAAGCATGTATATGCATTGGTTTCGATTAAGAATGGCGACGGTGCACTTAAAGATGTAGAGGTGGATGGAGTCAGCATCAAGGATTTAGTCAAAAATGGAGAATTCCACATCGACAACGAAGTAGGATACATAGAAGAAGTTGAAGTAATAGCTGTTGACACGATAGAAATGGCGAAATTTGACTCAACTATTGGAGCGGAAATAAAAGACTAAATCTATAACAAGCAGAGACGCGAAAGATTCGCGTCTCTATCGAATCATTAGCATATAGTATAAACACAGAGACTCGGAGTTCTTAAGATAATTTTATGAGAAAAAGAGATTGAAATCAGTCATCATATGGAATAATATCATTTTTTTGATTGAATAATCATTCTTACGAAGTCGCAGAGAGATTGGAAAGTTAGGATGTTCCGACCTTAACATTCCTCAAAAATAAACATAAACAGTTTCTGATTATTTCACAAACAAACAATCTGATGTCACTTCTGATTGTGCCATACTACTGTTCTCAGAATTTTTTTTCAAGCCGTAAGTTGTTATCATCGTAAGGTGGAGAGCAGATTTAGTTTTTGTTTCTTCTTTAAAAGAGGCAAGTTTGTTGCGTAGTTTATTTGCATAATCTGAAGTGATTGTGTATTGTGATCCAGCATATTTTATCTCACAAATATTAATCACCTTATCCGAACGTTCAATCACCATATCTATCTGTGCTCCATTCTCTTTATCGGAACTTTTCCAACTTGAGACCTTAGTGGATATGCCAACTATACCCAAAGCTTTTTTTATTTGAGGCAGATGGGAGAAACAAACTTGCTCAAATGCGTATCCTTCCCAAGTGTTGACTGTCGGTGTATTTAGATTCTTAGTCCAAAAATTCTCTTCCCCTTGATTCTTCTTCACAAAACGAAGGTAGAACAACGTGAAGAAATCCACCAGTTGGTACATCTTGCCTTTTGCTTTCTTACCAACCTGATTGTATTCATTCAGGATTCCACAATCCACCAACTCCTGCAATACAGTTGTAGTGCTTCCAGACTCAGGCAATCCCGTCTTCACACAGAGATCTTTCTTTGTCATCCCCATACTTTTGGTTGCCAACGCCTCCACTACCTTTATATGGGAAGAGTAATTCTTAAACATGGAACGATAAAGATTATCATACTCTTTCGAAAGGATTCCTTTTTTAGCAAAACACATCAAATCTACATTCTGAGCCACACTTAGATCCTTACGAAGATATTGCAGATAGTATGGGACCCCACCAAAAATCATGTATGCCTGAAGTTGTTCTTCCCTGCTCATGGAGATCTGTTTCAAGTCATAGAATTCCGCACACTCACTCAATGTAAATGGCTCCAAATAGATTTGGTTTGTAAGTCTGCCATACAAGCCTCCCCGGTTTCTGAGAATGTTGCTTGTAATCCATGTAGTGGCGGAACCACACACGATCAAGAAGATGTCTGTTCTGGCCGACGCATATGCATTCCAAAACCATTCTATAGACATCAGGAAATCGGATTTAGGAGTGTCCATCCACGGCATTTCGTCAATAAAAAGGACTTTCTTTCTATTTTTATAGTTGACATCGTTGGTAATGGTGTCTGCCAAATAACGCATCACCTCCATCCAATTTTCGCACTCCCTATAATCGACATTGAATCCTTGCACTATAGCCATACAGAAATTGTTGATTTGCTCACGATACGAGCCTCCTGGCAGTCCCGTCGCATAAAAGGAAAAATGTCGTTCCAAAACATAGCGAATCAAAAACGTCTTGCCAACTCTTCGTCTACCATAGACTGCAACAAACTCAGATTGCTCCGAATACATACATTCATTCAGAAGATTCTGTTCAAAGTTTCTTCCGACAAAACGTTTTTTTCCATAAGGGAATGTATCTTCATGCAACATCAACATATTCTTCGATTTTTTCACAAAGCTAACACATTTTCGCCGATTTAGACAAATCAAAGCCTAAATTTTACGCTAAATCTCAAATATTTTCACACTTTTAGCCTTGTGTAATTATCATTTCTTTGCTAAATCTTATTTTTTAGATAAGATTTAGCAAATTCAAGACATAATAAATCCACTAAATCCACAAACATCCATATCTATATGTCTAAATACAGATGTACATTATGTCTTTCTATTATGTACATGCGTACAATTTGATATAAACATAAAAAGACGAGAATAAATCTCGTCTTTTTATGTTGAATTTCGCATTACAAATTTTGCATTTCCACTATGCCTCTCCAGTACCGTTGAAGCCCATAAATGAAGGAGGAATAGAACCATTGTCATTGCCATTTCCACGAGGAGCTATAGGTTGGATATTGATTTCGCCAAAATCCTGCTCATATTTTGCGATGTTGTCCTGCAAAGCACGAAGAAGACGTTTAGCCTGAATCGGAGACATTATCACACGGCTCTTTATTTTAGCCTTCTGCTGTCCAGGTATAGTCTTGGCAAAGTCCAAAAGGAATTCTGTCTGAGAGTGTCCTACAAGGGCAAAATTGGCATATACACCCTCTGCTATATCTTCTGTGATTTCAACAGGGAAACCACGACGCTGTTCTTTATCGTTGTTTTCGTTATCCATATTCTTAGTTTTTTGATTTTAGGCAAAATTACAATTTAAAAATTATTCTTACAAATTTGTTTGTTGAACACACATTTCGCAATCTGCATTATATACATGAAATAATCCATTACAATGTAAAAACAAAACAGACCGCAAGAAATTGCGGTCTGTCTTATTCGTATTTAGATTCACACATTAACGTGTGTTTCCATTTGCATTATTCGTTCTCAGAAGGGAACTCTACTGCGAAATCACCATCCTCATAGTCGTAAGATGACTTTGCGTATGCCTTCTCCATCTCATCCTTTGGTCCGACAACAAGCTGCTGCCACTTAGAAAGACCTGTACCTGCTGGGATCAAGTGACCGCAGATAACGTTCTCCTTCATACCCTCAAGATTATCTGTCTTACCGCGAAGAGCAGCATCGTTAAGCACCTTAGTTGTCTGCTGGAATGATGCAGATGACATGAAGCTACGAGTCTGAAGTGCAGCACCTGTGATACCCTGAAGAATCTGAGTTGCAGTTGCAGGGATAGCATCACGAACTGTGACTGTCTTCAAGTCACGACGCTTAAGCATACTGTTCTCTGCACGAAGGTTACGAGCTGTAACAACCTGTCCTGGCTTGAAGTTTGTAGAACCACCTGCGTCTACAACGATCTTCTTATCGAACAATTTGTCGTTCTCCTCCATAAACTCGATCTTGTCAACCAAGTCGTTCTCCAAGAACAATGTATCACCTGGATCAGAAATCTGAACCTTACGCATCATCTGACGTACGATAACCTCGAAGTGCTTGTCGTTGATACCTACACCCTGTAGACGGTACACATCCTGAACCTCGTTCACAATATATTCCTGAACAGCTGTAGGACCTAGGATTGCAAGGATATCTGATGGACAGATTGCACCGTCAGAGATTGCATTTCCTGCACGTACATAATCACCCTCCTGTACCAAGATCTGCTTAGACAAAGAAACTAGATATTTCTTAACCTCGCCAAACTTAGATGTAACGGAGATTTCACGGTTACCTCTCTTGATCTTACCGAACGATACCTCACCATCGATTTCAGCAACGATAGCTGGATTAGATGGGTTACGAGCCTCGAACAACTCCTGTACTCGTGGAAGACCTCCTGTGATATCGCCTGCCTTGCTTGAAGATCTTGGGATCTTAACCAAAAGCTGACCTTTCTTCAAACGGTCGCCCTCAGAAACAACAACTGTAGCGCCCACAGGCAAGTTGTATGACTTCTCGATGCTACCGTCTTCATTTACGATATTACATACTGGAGATTTTGTCTTATCCTTAGATTCGATGATGACCTTCTCCTCGTGTCCTGTAGTCTCGTCGTGATCCGAACGGCAAGTAACACCCTCGATCAAGCTCTCAAACTCTACCTTACCAGCAACCTCAGTCACGATAACGGCATTGTATGGGTCCCACTCACAGATCAAGTCATCTACGTGAACTTCCTGACCATTCTTGAAGAATAGTTTAGATCCATAAGGGATTTCTGCACGAGTAAGCTCAATCTTTGTTGTTGGGTTGATGATTCTTGCCTCACCAAGACGTCCGACAACAACCTGAACTGGCTGGTCGTTCTCATCTGTAGTGTCGACTGTCTTCAACTCCTCAAACTCGATGATACCATCATATTTAGATCTGAATCCATTGTTTGTAGCGACGTTACCGGCAACACCACCGACGTGGAATGTACGAAGTGTCAACTGAGTTCCTGGCTCACCGATTGACTGAGCTGCGATAACTCCGACTGCCTCACCTTCCTGAACCATACGGCCAGTAGCCAAGTTACGTCCATAACATTTAGCACAAACACCTCTCTTAGACTCACAAGTAAGCACTGAACGGATCTCAACTTTCTCGATCTTAGCAGCGTTGATTGCAGCCACCTGATCCTCTCTGATCTCCTGTCCTGCCATCACGATAACCTCACCAGTAGCTGGGTTGACAACATCGTGAACAGACACACGTCCTAGGATTCTCTCGCCCAATGAAGCAACGACCTCATCGTTCTTCTTGATATCTGTGCAGACAAGTCCACGCAATGTTCCACAATCCTCTTCATTGATGATCACATCGTGAGATACGTCAACAAGACGACGAGTCAAGTAACCTGCGTCGGCAGTCTTCAATGCTGTATCGGCAAGACCCTTACGAGCACCGTGAGTAGAGATAAAGTACTCAAGGACTGACAAACCTTCCTTAAAGTTAGAAAGGATAGGGTTCTCAATGATCTGGCCACCAACGGCTCCAGATTTCTGAGGCTTGGCCATCAAACCACGCATACCAGAAAGCTGACGAATCTGCTCCTTAGATCCACGGGCTCCAGAGTCAAGCATCATGTATACTGAGTTGAATCCCTGATCGTCCTTCTTAATTGTATCCATCAAGACATCAGCCAACTTCTTGTTAACCTCTGTCCAAATATTAATGATATTATTGTATCGCTCATTTGGAGTGATAAGACCCATGTTATAGTTAGCCATGATCTCCTCTACCTGAGCGTAACCCTCATTGATAAACTGCTCTTTCTCCTTTGGAATGATAACATTCTCAAGGTTAAATGACAAACAACCCTTGAAGGCCATGTAGTAACCTAGATTCTTGATATCATCCAAGAACTGAGCTGTACGAGCAACACCACAAGTCTTGATTACCTTGCTGATAATGCTCTTCAAAGACTTCTTAGTGATAAGGTCGTTGATGAAACCTACAGCCTTTGGAACATTCTGGTTGAAGATGAGCTTACCTACAGTAGTCTGAATCATGTGACGGATTGGAGCACCATTCTCGTCTACATCATCCACGATAACCTGAATTGGAGCGTGAAGGTCAACCTTCTGCTCGTTGTAAGCCACCTGAGCCTCTTCCATACCGTAGAACTTCAATCCCTCACCCTTAGTACCTGGACGTTCCTTAGTGATGTAGTAAAGTCCAAGAACCATGTCCTGTGCTGGCACTGTGATAGGTGCACCGTTAGCAGGATTAAGGATATTGTGAGATCCAAGCATCAACATCTGTGCCTCAAGAATAGCCTCATTACCTAGTGGCAAGTGAACGGCCATCTGGTCACCATCGAAGTCGGCGTTGAACGCTGTACATGCAAGTGGGTGCAACTGGATTGCCTTACCCTCGATCATCTTAGGCTGGAATGCCTGGATACCAAGACGGTGCAAAGTAGGGGCACGGTTCAATAGCACTGGGTGACCCTTCATCACGTACTCAAGGATATCCCAAACGATTGGATCCTTGCGGTCGACAATCTTCTTTGCTGACTTAACTGTCTTTACAATACCACGCTCAATAAGTTTACGGATGATAAATGGTTTATAAAGCTCAGCTGCCATATATTTAGGAAGACCACACTCGTGCATCTTCAATTCTGGTCCAACGACGATTACGGAACGAGCTGAGTAGTCAACACGCTTACCCAACAAGTTCTGACGGAAACGACCCTGCTTACCCTTCAAGCTGTCTGACAAAGACTTCAATGCTCTGTTAGCCTCAGACTTAACGGCTGTTGCCTTCTTTGAGTTGTCGAACAATGAATCGACAGCCTCCTGCAACATACGCTTCTCATTACGAAGGATAACCTCTGGTGCGTGGATCTCGATTAATCTCTTAAGACGGTTGTTACGGATGATAACACGTCTGTAAAGATCATTCAAATCCGAAGTCGCGAAACGTCCACCATCCAATGGAACCAAAGGACGCAATTCAGGCGGAATAACAGGGACAACCTTAACGATCATCCACTCAGGGCGGCTCTTTCCGTGAGATGCACGGAATGCCTCTACCACCTGAAGACGCTTCAAAGCCTCGTTCTTTCTCTGCTGAGATGTCTCCTGGCTTGCCTTGTTTCTCAATTCGTATGATAGAGAATCCAAGTCAACCTCCTTTAGCATGTCGTAAACAGCCTCGGCACCCATCTTAGCGATAAACTTGTTAGGATCTGAATCTTCTAGATGAAGGTTCTCTACAGGAAGTTTATCCATCAAATCAAGGTATTCCTCCTCTGTCAAAAGCTGACGAGTTGTGACACCCTCGCTTGCCAAAATACCTGGCTGCAACACAACATACTTCTCATAGTAGATGATTGCATCAAGAGTCTTTGAAGGAAGACCAAGAAGATAACCGATTTTATTAGGAGTAGATCTGAAATACCAGTTGTGAGCAACAGGCACAACTAAATGGATGTGACCCATTCTTTCACGGCGGACTTTCTTCTCAGTCACCTCAACACCACAACGGTCGCAGACAATACCTTTATATCTGATTCTCTTATACTTTCCACAGTGGCACTCAAAATCCTTTACTGGACCAAAGATCTTCTCGCAGAACAAACCGTCTCTTTCTGGCTTGTAAGTACGATAGTTGATAGTCTCAGGCTTTAGTACCTCACCGCTAGACTGCTCCAAGATTTCCTCTGGAGAAGCAAGAGCGATAGAAATTCTTGAGAATGTATTTTTTACTTTATTATCTTTTCTGAAAGCCATATCTTCTACAATTTAATCCAAAGTAATACTCAAGCCCAAACCTCTCAACTCGTGTAGCAACACGTTTAGAGACTCTGGAATACCTGGTGTTGGCATTGGCTCACCCTTAACGATAGCCTCGTAAGCACGAGCACGGCCCTTAACGTCATCAGACTTAATAGTTAGGATTTCCTGCAATACGTGAGAAGCACCGAATGCCTCGATTGCCCAGACCTCCATCTCTCCGAAACGCTGACCACCGAACTGAGCCTTACCTCCAAGAGGCTGCTGAGTAATCAATGAGTAAGGTCCGATTGAACGAGCGTGCATCTTATCGTCGACCATGTGACCAAGCTTAAGCATATAGATCACACCTACTGTTGCAGGCTGGTCGAAACGCTCTCCTGTTCCACCGTCGTACAAATATGTCTTACCATATCTTGGAAGACCTGCTTTGTCTGTCCACTCATTCAAATCATCTAGAGAAGCACCGTCGAAGATAGGAGTAGCGAACTTAACACCAAGTTTCAAACCTGCCCAACCAAGCACAGTCTCGAAGATCTGTCCAAGGTTCATACGAGAAGGCACACCTAGTGGGTTTAGACAGATGTCGACTGGAGTACCGTCGGCCAAGAAAGGCATATCCTCCTGACGGACGATTCTTGATACGATACCCTTGTTACCGTGACGTCCGGCCATCTTGTCACCTACACGAATCTTACGCTTCTTAGCGATGTAAACCTTAACCAACTGCATGATGCCGTTTGGAAGTTCATCACCGATATTGATTGCAAACTTGTCTCTCTTAACGCCAGCCTCAAGTTCCTTGTGCTGAGCCAAGTAGTTAGAGATAAGCTCGCTGATCATTCTGTTTGTCTTCTCATCCTCTGTCCAATCATTCCAGTGGATAGAATTGTAGTCGATGCTGTTGAATAGTTTGTTTGTGAAGACGTCGCCCTTACCGATTACCTCGATATCCATACAATCCTTAACACCCTTAGATGTCTTACCCTTTGTAAGGACAAGAAGCTTGTCTACCAAAATCTTCTTCAACTCTGCAGCTGCCTGCTCGAATTTAGCATCTACTGCCTCCAAAAGTTCCTTATCAGACTGTCTTGACTTACGGTTCTTGATAGCGCGAGCGAATGTTCTCTTGCCGATAACAACACCGTGAAGTGATGGAGTAGCCTTCAAAGAAGCATCCTTAACGTCACCAGCCTTGTCACCAAAGATAGCGCGAAGCAACTTCTCTTCTGGAGAAGGATCCGACTCACCCTTAGGAGTGATCTTACCGATGATGATATCACCTGGCTCTACTGGAGCACCGATACGGATAACACCATTCTCGTCAAGATTACGAGTAGCCTCCTCACTGACATTTGGAATATCAGCAGTCAACTCCTCCATACCACGCTTAGTCTCACGAACCTCTAGAGTATCCTCCTCAACGTGAACTGATGTAAACATATCCCATTTTACAACCTTCTCGTTGATAACGATAGCATCCTCATAGTTGTAACCCTTCCAAGGCATGAATGCAACTAGCAAGTTCTTTCCGATAGCAAGTTCTCCATTATCTGTAGAGTATCCCTGTGTAAGGATCTGGCCCTTAGTCACACGGTCGCCACGACGAACAAGCGGACGCAAGTCAATTGTTGTATTCTGGTTAGTTCTTCTGAACTTAGGCAGTTTATATTCTTTAACCGCAGAGACGAAGCTTGTGAACTCCTCCTCTTCTGAACGGTCATACTTAATCTTAATAACAGATGCGTCTACATATTCAACGACACCGTCACCCTCAGCAGAAATCTGAGTACGAGAATCTCTTGCAAGCTGTGCCTCGATACCAGTTCCTACGATAGGAGACTCAGTAGTCAACAATGGAACAGCCTGGCGCATCATGTTAGATCCCATCAACGCACGGTTGGCGTCATCATGCTCAATAAATGGAATCAAAGATGCAGCGATAGACGCGATCTGGTTTGGAGCGATATCCATCAACTCAAGCTCAGTAGGATCCACAACTGGGAAGTCACCCTGACGACGAGCCTTAACCTTGTCTGTCAAGAAATTACCGTTCTCATCGATTTGAGCGTTACCCTGACCGATGATCTTTCCTTCCTCTTCCTCAGCAGTCATGTACTCGATACCAGTCTCAGACATATCTGCGATACCGTTATTGATCTTACGGTAAGGAGTTGCGATAAATCCAAGATCATTGATCTTAGCGTGTACACATAATGAAGAAATCAAACCGATGTTTGGACCTTCTGGAGTCTCGATAGGACATAGACGACCATAGTGAGTATAGTGAACGTCACGCACCTCAAATCCGGCTCTATCACGAGACAAACCACCAGGACCAAGGGCAGATAGACGACGTTTGTGAGTGATCTCAGCCAATGGGTTAGTCTGGTCCATAAACTGAGAAAGGGCGTTAGTTCCAAAGAAGCTATTGATTACCGAAGTGATAGTCTTAGCGTTGATCAAATCAATTGGAGTGAACACCTCATTGTCGCGAACGTTCATTCTCTCACGGATTGTACGAGCCATACGTGCAAGACCTACACCGAACTGGTTGTAAAGCTGCTCACCTACAGTACGTACACGTCTGTTGCTCAAGTGGTCGATATCATCAACCTCAGCCTTAGAGTTGATAAGCTCGATTAGATACTTGATGATCTCAATGATATCCTCCTTAGTCAACACCTTAATAGTAGGGTCGATAGAAAGGTCAAGCTTCTTGTTGATTCTGTAACGACCTACATCACCCAAATCATATCTCTTTTCAGAGAAGAACAAGTTCTGGATGATTTCGCGAGCTGCAGCGTCATCAGCAGGCTCAGCATTACGCAACTGACGATATATATAATTGACAGCTTCCTTCTCCGAGTTAGTATCATCCTTCTGCAAAGTGTTGAAGATAATGCTGTAGTCAGAAGAAGAAACGTCTTCCTTATGCAATAGGATAGTAGAAGCTCCAGACTCAAGGATAGCGTCGATGTTCTCCTCCTCAAGAATAGTTTCACGCTCGATAAGGACCTTGTTTCTCTCGACAGAGATAACCTCACCAGTATCCTCATCAACGAAATCCTCTGTCCATGCCTTCAAGACACGAGCAGCAAGCTTTCTACCGATATATTTGTTAATAGTCTTAGCCTTTACCTCAACCTCTTCAGCAAGCCCGAAAATTTCAAGAATATCCTTATCGCTTTCGAAACCGATTGCACGCAACAAAGTAGTCACAGGCAACTTTTTCTTACGGTCGATGTAAGCATACATTACATTATTGATATCTGTAGCAAACTCAATCCAAGAACCCTTGAATGGAATGATACGAGCAGAATACAACTTTGTTCCATTAGCATGCATGCTCTGACCGAAGAATACACCTGGAGATCTGTGCAACTGAGACACAACAACGCGCTCAGCACCATTGATAACGAAAGTGCCTTTCTCCGTCATGTACGGAATATTTCCAAGATAAACATCTTGAATAATAGTCTCAAAATCTTCGTGCTCAGGGTCTGTACAATACAATTTCAACTTAGCCTTCAAAGGCACATTGTATGTTAGACCACGCTCAATACATTCGTCAATACTATATTTGCATGGATCGATGTAGTAATCCAAAAACTCTAATACGAAGTTATTTCGAGTGTCTGCAATAGGGAAATTCTCTGAGAAAACCTTATACATTCCCTCATTCTTTCTCTGCTCAGGTGGAGTATCAATCTGGAAAAACTCCCTGAAGGATTTCAACTGAACCTCAAGGAAATCAGGATATTCCATCTGGTTTTTAACAGATGCGAAACTTACCCTCTTATTATTTAACTGTTGAGACATTTTGCTGATGTTTTAATGAAGTAAAATTGTTAAGACACAAAAAAGTTTAGAACCACACCTTCGTGGTTCTAAACTATAAACCTGAAATCAGGCGATATTACTTAAGCTCAACTTCAGCACCAGCCTCTTCTAGAGTCTTCTTCAATGACTCAGCCTCGTCCTTAGCAACACCTTCCTTAACTGTAGCTGGAGCACCGTCTACGATCTCCTTAGCCTCCTTAAGACCAAGACCGCAAGACTCCTTAACAGCCTTTACAACCTGAAGCTTGTTAGCGCCTGCTGACTTCAAAACTACGTCGAAAGAAGTTTTCTCCTCAGCTGCTGCACCTGCTGCTGCAGGACCTGCTGCTACTGCTACTGCAGCTGCAGCTGGCTCGATACCGTACTCGTTCTTCAAGATCTCAGCCAACTCGTTTACTTCCTTAACTGACAAGTTAACCAACTGTTCTGCAAATGCTTTCAAATCTGCCATTTTATTTCTTTTTTTAAGATTGTTTGAATTAAAAAATTATTTCTCTGCAAGAGTCTTAAGAAGACCATGCAATGTGTTTGCACCTGACTGCAAAGAAGAAATAACATTCTTCGCAGGAGATTGCAACAAAGCGATAACGTCGCCAATAAGTTCGTTCTTGCTCTTGATGCTTACCAATGCCTCAAGCTGATCTGCTCCATAGAAGCTCTCCTCTACATAAGCTGCCTTCAATACAGGCTTCTTCAAAGGATTGTTTGCTGAGAAGCTCTTAATCAACTTTGCTGGTGCATTACCAGTGTTAGTAAACATAATAGCAGATGATCCCTTTAGAGATGGATACAACTGAGAGAAATCAGCGTCCTTCTGATCAAGAGCCTTCTTCATCAATGTGTTCTTAACAACAATCATCTTGATCTGCTGCTCAAAACATGCACGACGAAGTGCGCTTGTCTGCTCCGCATTAAGATCTGACGCATCGGCAACATAAAAGTGACTATACTCAGATAGAGTATTAGACAACTGCTCAATTACAGCTACTTTATCTTCCTTTTTCATGTCTGATCTTAATATTAAATTTCGTCAATTGATTTAGGATCAATCTTGATACCCTGACTCATTGTGCTTGAAAGATAGATGCTCTTCACGTAAGTTCCCTTAGCTGAAGATGGCTTCAACTTCATGATTGTTGCCATGAACTCCTTCGCATTTCCATAGATCTGGTCTGGAGTGAAAGAAACCTTACCGATTGAAGTGTGGACGATACCAAACTTATCAACCTTGAAATCAATCTTTCCCTGCTTTACTTCCTTAACTGCTTTTGCTACATCATTAGTAACTGTACCACTCTTTGGATTTGGCATCAAACCACGAGGTCCTAGCACACGTCCTAGAGCACCAATTTTACCCATGATTGAAGGCATAGTAATCATCACATCAAAGTCTGTCCAACCACCCTTGATCTTCTCGATGAACTCGTCAAGACCAACGTAATCAGCACCAGCCTCTTTTGCAGCAGCTTCTACATCTGATGTACACAATACAAGCACTCTTACCTGCTTACCTGTACCGTTTGGCAATGACACAACGCCTCTAACCATCTGGTTAGCCTTACGAGGATCAACACCTAGACGAACATCAATATCAACTGAAGCGTCAAACTTTGTTGTTGTGATTTCCTTTACTAAAGCAGAAGCCTCCTTTAGAGAGTAAGATTTTCCTTCTTCAATCTTCTCTGCAGCTAACTTTTGATTCTTTGTAAGTTTACTCATTTGATAGAAGATTAATTATTACCGGGAAAATCTCCCTTTACTGAAATACCCATACTTCTAGCTGTACCAGCAACCATAGACATAGCTGACTCCACAGTAAAACAATTCAAATCTTTCATCTTGTCTTCTGCGATAACTTTCACTTGATCCCAAGTGATCTCAGCTATCTTCTTTCTGTTTGGCTCAGCAGATCCACTCTTTTGCTTAGTCAACTCCTTCAACTGTATTGCTACTGGAGGAGTCTTGATTACAAAATCAAAAGACTTATCAGCATAGTAAGTGATGACAACAGGCAAAACCTTTCCAGCTTTATCCTGAGTTCTAGCATTAAACTGCTTACAGAAATCCATAATGTTAATACCCTTAGAACCTAGAGCAGGTCCTACTGGTGGTGATGGATTAGCCGCGCCACCCTTAATCTGCAATTTGATAAGTCCAGCAACTTCTTTAGCCATTGTTTTTTAATTATAATTAGTTAAGAACAATCACAAGATTATTCTTTTTCAACTTGTGAAAAGTCAAGTTCCAACGGAGTCTTACGTCCGAAGATCTTAACCATTACTTTAAGTTTCTGCCTTTCTGCATTCACCTCTTCGATGGTACCGCTAAAACCAGTAAAAGGACCATCATTCACCTTAACACTCTCTCCAATGATAAAGTCATAAGATGCCTCATTGCAAAAATCAGGAACTTCTTCCATCTTAGATAGAATTCTGTTCACCTCATTCTGACGTAGAGAAACATACTCATCTCTTTTCTTTGGATTATCAGTCAAGAAACCGATAACATTAGGAGTGTTGCTAAGTGTATGAGGCACCTCACCAACCAAAGCAGCTTCTACAAGAACATATCCAGGAAGATACATTCTCTCTATTATCTTCTTCTTCGCTCCCATTACCTTCTCAGTTGGAACCACAACCTGTGAAACATATTTTCCAAGATTAGTGTTCTTGATCTCTTTTTCAAGATAATCGCGTACAGACTTTTCTTTTCCACTAATGGCACGCAAAACGTACCACTTCTTTTCAATTTCAGCCATGGTATAACTTATAAAGATAACGATTACAGAAGATTATAGATAAAATTCATCGCTTTGTCGAAGCAAAAATCCATTACCCAAACAACCCCTGCTATCAATAGGGAAGCAACTAAAACAACTACTGCGCTAGAGGTCACTTCGGACAAAGTTGGCCACGAAACTTTTTTAACAAGCTCGTCTTTAGATTCTTCAAGATAATTTACTAATTTCATCTTAATCTCTTTTAGCACGGAATGAGAGGCTCGAACTCCCGACACCTGGTTTTGGAGACCAGTGCTCTACCAACTGAGCTAATTCCGTATATATAGTTCCCTTGCCGAAGCAAGAGAACTAATTTTATTAGTCAAGAATTGCAGTGATCTGACCAGAACCTACTGTTCTACCACCCTCACGGATAGCGAAACGAAGTCCCTCTGAACATGCAACTGGGTTGATCAACTTAACCTTGATCTCCAAGTTATCACCTGGCATAACCATTTCAGTTCCTTCTGGTAGAGTGATCTCACCAGTTACGTCCAATGTACGGATGTAGAACTGAGGACGGTACTTGTTGTGGAATGGAGTGTGACGACCACCTTCCTCTTTCTTCAAGATATAAACTGAAGCCTTGAACTCAGAGTGAGGAGTTACAGAACCTGGCTTACAGATTACCATACCTCTCTTGATCTGATCCTTATCGATACCACGAAGCAACAAACCTACGTTGTCACCAGCCTCTCCCTGATCAAGAAGTTTACGGAACATCTCAACACCTGTAATTGTAGAAGTCAACTTCTCAGCACCAAGACCGATGATCTCAACTGGGTCACCTACGTGAACAATACCAGTCTCAACACGACCTGTAGCAACTGTACCACGACCTGTGATTGAGAATACGTCCTCGATTGGCATCAAGAATGGCTTATCGATATCACGCTTTGGAAGCTCGATCCAAGTATCAACAGCATCCATAAGCTCCATAATCTTATCCTCCCACTCAGGAACTCCGTTAAGAGCACCTAGTGCAGATCCCTTGATGAATGGAGTGTTGTCTCCGTCGAACTCGTAGAATGAAAGAAGCTCACGCATCTCCATCTCAACTAGCTCTAGCATCTCTGGGTCGTCAACCATATCACACTTGTTCATGAATACAACAAGTCTTGGTACGTTTACCTGACGAGCCAAAAGAATGTGCTCACGAGTCTGAGGCATAGGACCATCAGTTGCAGCAACTACGATGATAGCACCGTCCATCTGAGCAGCACCAGTAACCATGTTCTTTACGTAGTCAGCGTGACCTGGACAGTCAACGTGTGCGTAGTGACGGTTAGCAGTCTGGTACTCAACGTGTGAAGTGTTGATAGTGATACCACGCTCTTTCTCCTCAGGAGCATTATCAATTGAATCAAAAGATCTCAACTCTGAAAGACCCTTCTTAGCCAATACAGTAGTGATTGCAGCTGTAAGAGTTGTCTTACCATGGTCTACGTG
>JAEEGL013732322.1_pt1 | contig 164804 bp, 136 predicted proteins | sample 9134231 | NCBI WGS metagenome assembly JAEEGL01 (sample SAMN16246548, study PRJNA631951) | gut metagenome | biome: gut microbiome; feature: rumen; material: fiber-attached | host: Bos | place: Iran: Karaj | collected 2018-10 | reverse complement strand
TGTCGATGATCCATGAGCGGAGCTGACTGACGAATGCCTTGGCGTATTTTTCATCGCCGGTCGCCCAATAGGCCCTGCCAAGCTCCGTCCAGAATGGATGGCGTGAGAGCTGCCATGTCCATTCGTTGTATTTAAGCTCCGTCGGATTGATATCCCATTCGACCTTGTCGCCGAATTGATGCCAGATGCCGCAGGAGACGAGCAGATTGGACGCATATTTGTCTGCGTTGGTCAGATTATAGTTTGGGTCGCGGGAGGACGGATCGTTGAATTTCCGCCAATCGAAATACCAAAGCGGCTTTTCACGTGTCTTCAAGTGCTTGATAAAAGCGGCTTTAGCCGCTTTGAGGTCATTGTTCGCGACGGCGGCTTTGATGTCTTTCATGCCTGGATAGTCAAGATTCAGGCAATTGAAAAACTCTTGGTCTTTAATGCGCGGACCATGCGCCGGTGATATGTATACAAGACTGAACGGGCCGACATTGACGACGGATTTGGGATCAGGCGTGTTTCCCCAGCCTTCGGCGGTGAAATAAACGGCGGTGATTTGATTCCAGCCGAGCGGTTCACGCGCAATGCCCATGTTTTTCATCGGAATCGTGAATTTTCGCCAGCCGGAGAAATTCAAAGTAAGTTTCTGCTGATAGTAGTCCATGCCGTCCGTGTTGGGATTTTCGGAGGCGACGATGAACATGAAGGATGAGCGGGTTTCGCTTTGGGAATGGAGCCAGAATTCGATGGCGTTATGTGGTCCGGTCCAGTCCGTTGGAAATTCGGTGATGCGGAGGGCTGGAGCTTTGGCGTGCTCCCAGCGAATTGAGGCGGGAACGCCTTCGCGGACAACGGTCGTGTCCAGCGAGCCGCCGTTCCAGATGGTGGTGTCTTGTGTGTCAATTATCAGACGTGGAGGCACTTGCGGTTCTGTCGCCTCTTCTTGTGCGGAGGCGATGTTCAAAGCCAGCATACCGATGCAGGCTAGTGGAAAACAGTGTTTGAGAATCATAGTTACTCCTTGGGAGGTGGCGCGGTGCGTCCCGCCTGCGCCTAATAAGAAAATACATTAACGTAAATATAGCATGTCAAACGACAACAAAGCACTTTTATTAAAAAACGATGGTAACTATTCAAAACCCCCATCGTCCTGCAGTAATCCCAACCATGGCTTTGTGACTGAATACGCCTTGCAAAATCATATTGCGTCATTATTTTAACCTGAATCCGTGTTCACACGGATTCAGGAAATAGTTACCAAACAGCTTAAACTGAACCATTCATTTTAGGGTTCCATATCCATCATTTTGAACTCAAATAAGCGGAGATTAGGTCACCCTAATTAGGTTGTCCCATCAGTTGTGCGTAAACAAGCATGGAATAGGTCACCCTAAAATGAATGGTTCAGCTTAAAAAGGAACATTATGAACATCGTTCTTCCCGCAAAACAACATTTACAATGGGCAGATTGTGAAATTGGAGTCCTCATCCATTATGACATTCAGGTTTTTGCACCGAACTGGAAGTACGGCGATATGGATCATATGCCGTCTCCTGCGTGTTTCAACCCAGTCCAACTGAATACCGATCAGTGGGTGGAAACGGCGAAAAAACTTGGAGCGAAATATGCAATCCTTGTGGCAAAACACAGTACCGGATTTTCCCTGTGGCCGACCAAGGCACATGATTACAGCGTTGCAAGTTCCCCATGGAAAAACGGGAAAGGTGATATCGTGGCGGATTTTATCACGTCCTGCAAAAAATACGGATTGCTACCCGGCTTGTACTATTCCTGCCCTGCAAATTACAAATGGAAAGTCAATAACGGAGCCCCTGTGGAAGATAAATCTCCGGAATATCTGGAGAAATATATTGAGATGATGCTGACACAGATGAGAGAGCTCTGGAGCAACTACGGACCACTGTTCGAGATCTGGTTTGACGGAGGACTGCTTGCGGCGGCGGGGGACAGAATTGCGAAACTTGCTCTGGAACTTCAGCCGAATGCGGTTGCATTCCAGGGAGATCCAGACCGGATGATCTGTGTCCGCTGGATCGGCAATGAACGTGCCGTGGCACCGGTTCCCTGCTTTACACGCACCAACGGAAAATCCTCCTCGGACGGCATGAAGGAACGGGCGCATTCTCCGGAATTCTTCGGAGATTTCAACGGACGCTATTGGTGTCCGGGAGAGGCGGATATGCCGTGCCGCGATCAGATCCATGCCTATTTGAACGGCTGGTTCTGGCAGAAAGGCGAAGATGGTTTGGTCTATCCGCCGGAAGAACTGCTGGACCGTTATTACGTCAGCGTGGGCCGCGGCTGCAACCTTCTGCTCGGAATGGTCGTTGACAACAGGGGACTCATCCCCGATGCCGATGTCGCTCAATTGGAAGAAACCGGAAAATTGATCAAAGCACAGTTCCGCAACCTCATCGGAAAGACATCTGGAAAGAATCAGTTCGTCTTCAATATTGATGTTCCTGACAAGAGACCGGTCGATTTGATTTGTGTCAAGGAGGATATTTCCCTCGGAGAGAATGTCAAATTCTACGTGATCAGCGGATTCGACGGAAAAGATTATCATACTCTTGTCACTGGAACAAGTCTGGGACATAAGGCACTTCATCGGATTCGTCCGTTCCGGTATCAATCCTATCAGTTGAAAATCTATTCCCATGAGATTAGACCGAATACCGATTTTGCGATCTCAGAATTCAGCCTTTGGAAACGGTAAGGAGATTGATAAAAATGAATGATCTGTTGAAATCGCGCTTTTCCCCATAAGGGTAGGTTTTGAGACCACAGAATACACAGAATACACAGATGCGAACTGCCGTCAAAAACGGCAGTTCGCAAGGCTTTTATCTCACAAAAAAAGAATCCTACGTTCAGCCGCTCATGCGGCTGAACGTTTCTGTAATTTCTGTGTGGTTCAAGTGGACTCTAAATGAAAAGTATTGTTGCCTACCCTCTTGGGGAATATAGCGTTTGAAATAAACAGGCTCTGTTCCAGCAAAGTGTTGCTATTGACAGTTCGGCCTTGCTGGGGCCTTGCACGGAAGCGCGGAACTGCTTCGTCCGCAACACCGGCCAATGCAGACAGTGACACGGATTATGCAACCCTATACAGGCGCAGCCAGAAGACCGTCCGCGAGAAAGACGCCCTGATACTTCGCCTTCGCGGGCAACGCAACCATCGTCCTGCAGTAATCCCAACCATGGCTTTTTGACTGAATGCGACTAGCAAAATCATATTGCGCCATTATTTTAAGCCACAGTCAAGAGTCCACATGGAGTGGGGTTCTGAATAATTACCCCGAAAGTACATTTTCCCTCATCATTGCATCGGCAACGCCGCCCATGAACCGTCATGAGGCGAAGCCGGCGGCATCTTGGACAACAGGAGACACATGACGCACAAGACAAGACCTGTCATTTTGGAGACGGATTGGTACACGGACTGCGACGACGTGGTGGCCGCCCGACTCCTGGCCAATCTCCATCGGCTTGGGGTGTTCCGCCTGCTGGGCGTCTCCATCAACGCCAGCTTTCCGGACAGCGTCCGCTCTCTGGACGCCTTTCTCATGGCCTCCGGCCTTGACGTGCCCGTGGCCATCGTCCGCGACTGGCCCACGGAGCCCCGCGCCAAGGCGACCTATCAGCCCCTTTTGGCCAAATTGTCCTCAAAATACGGTAACAACGCGGATGCGGAGGAGCCTGTGGCGCTGTATCGGCGGCTGCTGGCGGCCGCCACGGAGGAGGTGGACATCATCTCCATTGGCTTTGCGGAAAATCTGGCACGGCTGCTTCAAAGCCCACCAGACGGGATTTCGCCCCTTGACGGGCTGGAGCTGGTCCGCCGCCACGTGGGCGAGCTGTGGATGATGGCCGGCCGTTGGGACAAAGAGGAAGGTTATGAATACAACCTGCGCGGCGACGACGGCACTAACCGCTTGGTGGTGGAGGCGGGCTCCCATGTGCTCGCTTCGTGGCCGACGCCCATCACCCTGCTGGGCTGGGAGGTCGGCGACCCCGTCATCAGCGGCGCCCTGCTGCCCGAAGAGGACATTCTGAAGCAGGCCATGGTCGCCCACGGCTCCGGCCAAGGGCGCTCCTCATGGGATCCCATGACCGTTCTGCTGGCCGCCGCCGGCTCTCCGAAACGGGCCGGATACGATGAAGTCCGCGGGGTCGCCTCCAGCGACAAACTCACGGGCGTCAACCGGTTTCGGAGGGACGAGAACGGCCCCCATCGGTTTGTGGTCAAAGCCTATCCCGACGCCTACTATCAGGGTGCCATCGACAATTTGGCTTTCCCGCGCTAATTCACTCTGCCTCAACATAGAAAGGAATAAAGATGCAAATACGCAATGTCTGCATGGGCTGTGCTCTGATGCTTTTGGCAGCTGGCGCGGCGAACGCCGACGAGCAAGGCGGCTACCTTTTCGCCCACATGATTCCAAGCAACTACGGCCATCTCTACTACTCCATCTCCAGAGATGGTTTGGCCTGGACCCCCTTGAACAATGGCAAGTCCGTTCTACCCAACTATTTAGGCCATCCGGACATTGCGAAGGGCGGCGATGGCCAGTGGCATTCCATCGGCGTGAAATTCGGTCAGGGCGTTCCCGTGCCATATCCCATCCACTGGCATTCCAAAGACCTGGTCACGTGGGAGATGGAGCCGCTTCCCGCCGACATCATGGAAGTCTCCCATCTAGGGCAGCGGAACGACGGCGGCTATTTCGGCGCACCGAAAATCTGCTATGACCCAGACACACAACAATATGTCATCACGTGGCATGCGTCGAAGAAGGGCCTTGTGGAAAACACGGCCCTGTGGGAGTCCATGCGCACAGTCTACATTCTCACAAAGGACTTCAAGAGCTTCTCCAAAGCCAAATTCCTTTTCGACTTCTCCGGCGACGCCAGCCAAACGGCCACCATCGACACCATTCTCCGAAAGCTCGATGGAACCTACTATGCAATCCTCAAAGATGAACGCTGGCCGGAACACGCGACCACGGGAAAGAGCATCCGCCTGGCCAAATCCAAAGGGGGCGTCTTGGGGCCTTACGAGAACCCGGGGCCCAGCGTCACCCCCACCTGGCGGGAGGCGCCGTCCATCGTGAAAGCTCCCAACGGCCATTGGCGGGTCTATGCAGAGGACTACGGCGCACGCCATTACGAAACCTTTGAGGCGGAAAGCCCTCAAGGACCATGGAAGAAAGTGGACACGCCTCCGCCCGCGTTCCGCCATGGCTGCGTCATTCAGATCGACGAGGCCACCTGGCAAGGGCTGGTCAATGCCTTCGGCAAAACGGCCCCTAATCCATGACTCATTATGCAAGGCGCCGCCCCATGGGAAGGCGGTTTACCGTCACCACAAGCCCTATAAAATTCACAAGTCATTGCATAAGAACATGTTATAAAGAGACAAACCATGTCGTCACATTACAAGCGTGAGACGCTGGGATCCCGTCTGGGCTTCCTGCTATTGTCAGCCGGCTGCGCTATCGGCCTGGGGAACATTTGGCGATTCCCCTATTTGTGCGGCGCTGGCGGAGGCGCCTATTTCATTCTTATGTATCTGCTTTTCCTTGTGATACTTGGCTATCCCGTCATGGTCTTTGAACTGGCCGTGGGGCGAGCTGGCCGCCAGTCATTGGGGGCCTCCATGAAGCGGCTTGAGCTTCCAGGGCACAAATGGCACATCCCCGGCTACATCGCCACGGTCGGCAACCTCATTCTGCTGATGTTCTACACCGTGGTGACGGGATGGCTGCTCTTCTATTCATGGAACTTTCTGCAGGCGCTCTGCCCAAGCCGGATCCTGACCGCATCGCAGCCCATCTCCCTCGACGGCGTGGCGCCTGTCTTCGGCGAACTTCTCAGCAACTGGCACGTCCAAACCTGCTTCATGCTCATCGCCGTGGTCGTGGCGATGGGCGTCTGCGCCACCGGACTGCAAAAAGGGGTCGAAAAAGTCACCAAGTCGTTGATGGGCGGGCTGTTCCTGCTAATGATCTGGCTCGTGGTCAAAGCCTGCATGCTGCCCAACGCGAAGGAAGGCCTCCTATTCATGTTCCAGCCAGACACGAACCGCCTCATGGAAATCGGCTTCTGGAAGACCATGCACCTCGCCATGACGCAGGCTTTCTTCACATTGAGCCTCGGCGTCGGCTCCCTCGCCATCTTCGGCAGCTACTGCGACCGCCAAAAGTCCCTGGCGGGGGAATCCGCCATCATCGTCGCCCTAGACACCTTCGTGGCCATCTGCGCCGGACTCATCATCTTCCCAAGCTGCTTCGCCTTTGGTGTGCAGCCCGATGCAGGCCCCTCCCTCATCTTCATCACCCTGCCCCGCGTCTTCCTCACCATGGGCAACGGCATGTTCTTCGGAACCGTCTTCTTCCTCTTCATCAGCATCGCCGCCATGACCACCCTCATCGCCGTCATGGAGAACATCATGGCCATCTGCATGGAGACATGGAACTGGAGCCGCCGCCACACCGCCTGGCTGGTGGGAGCCGCTTTGGCCGTCCTTTCCCTGCCCTGCGTCCTCGGCTTCAATCTGTGGCAACGGTTCCAGCCTTTTGACGAGGGTTCCAATGTCCTTGATTTGGAGGACTTTATCGTCAGCGACAATATTCTGCCTCTGGGCAGCGCCCTCATTGTGATCTTCTGCACATGGCGCAAGGGATGGGGACCGGAGAAGAGCTATCGGGAAGTCAACGCCGGCGGCGGCCTGCGCTTCCCCAAATGGAGTCAATGGTACTGCAAATGGATTCTGCCCCTAATCATCTTCGGCATCTGGCTCATTGGCATCCTCCGCAAATTCCATTGGCTGGAGTTTTGAAAACATGCCATCGTGCCCATGACTCCACAGCCCCCAAAGGGGCAGAATACTTAACTCGTGTCTATATACCTCTTTCAATAGCACAGATGGCGATTCTTCAGCAAAAAGCGGCAAAGGCATTATAGTATATGGGATGACATTCATAAGTCAATAAAGGGAGAGAAACGCCATGCCGGAAACGGTCAAGACCAATCCATACGGAATCAGCGATTTTGCGAATTTGCGCAACAGCAACGCCTATTTCGTGGACCGCACATTCCTCTTTCCCGCCCTCGAGCAACTGCACTATCAGCTCTTCCTGCGTCCTCGAAGATTTGGCAAGTCATTGCTAATCAGTATGATGCATTACTACTATGACATCAACTCGGCGGATCGCTTCGATGAGCTGTTCGGCGGCACCTGGCTCCATGAACACCCCACGGACAACAAGAACAAGTTCCTCATCATGCACTTCGACTTTTCGGAGGTGCGGGGAGAGAACCTTGCCGAGATCCAGCAGAAATTCGAGACGAATTGCCGACTGACTCTGGACGGCTTCGTCAACCGCTACCGGAAACACATCACGAATCAAGTGGCGGACCTCATCCAGAAGCAACCCACTTTCGATGAAGGATTTAAGATTCTAAAGGAGAATCTTCCGGTCAAGGCGCCACGCATCTTCATTCTTATTGACGAATACGACAACTTCTCCAACCGGCTGCTGGCCCAGGCCGGCGAGCAGGTCTACCGCGAGCTCTGCCACGGCACGGGCTCCTTCAAGGGGTTCTTCGCCATGCTGAAGGCGGCGAACGCGGCAATCACCAACATCTTCCTGACCGGCGTCTCGCCCATGACGTTGGACGACGTGACCAGCGGATTCAACATCGCCGAAAACATCTCGCAGGACTCCCGACTGTCCACCCTCTGCGGCTTCACCCACGACGACATTCGGACCTGCCTGGACTACTATGCCGCCGCCGGCCAGTTCCCCCTCGACCGCGAGACAGCCTTCTCTTTGGTCACGGACTGGTACGATCACTACCGCTTCTCAGAGGACAACGAGTTACAGGTCATCAATCCCGCGCTTTTCTTTGGCTTCCTGCGGCGAAGCAGCGTCGAAAGCCACTTCCCCCGCGAGATGGTGGACGAGAACCTCCGCACGGACTACTACAAGCTGCGCCATCTGGTCATCACCAACGGCAGGCTCAACGGCAAGTTCAACGCCCTGGAGACCGTGGTGGCCGAGGGCCGCGTCACCACGAAGCTCATCCGCTCCTTCCGCGAGGAGACCCTCACCAAGCCCGAGAGCTTCCTTTCGCTGCTCTACTACTATGGCATGGTCACCATCGGCGACACGAGCCTGTCGAACGTGGAGCTGGTCATCCCGAACCTGACCATGCGGCAGTTCATCTCGGACTTCCTGCGCCACGGCTATGCGGACGCCTGCCAGGTGAACCCCCGCGCCACCGAGCTGGCCAACGCGTTGGAAACCATGGCGATCCGCGGCACGTGGCGTCCCGCCGTCGAGCTGGCCGCCATGTCGCTTCGGGAGACCATCAGCGCACGGGACCTTCTCGACGGCGAGAAGACCGTGCAGGCCGCGCTGGCCGCCCTGCTCGCTGTTAGCAATGTCCTGATCCCCCACACGGAGCACAACGCCAACTGCGGCTTCGCGGACCTGGCCCTCGCCCCCATGCTGACTCTCTTCCCCGAAATCCGATACGGCGCCCTCATCGAGGTCAAGTACCTGAGCTCCAAAGAGAAGCTGAGCGCCGTCGCCAAAAGGAAACTGCTGGCGGAGGCGACCGCGCAGCTGGAGCAGTACGCCGCCGACCGCCATCTGGCGCGGGAATGGCGCCTCCGGCCCGACGGCCCCGTGACCCTCATCCGCCTCTGCCTCGTCTTCCGCGGCGGCGAACTTCTTCTCGCGCAGGAGATTTGACCGCCATAGAGTCGTTACAAAGACTGCTCTGGCCATGCGCAGCGACCGTCTATGCGCAGGTCGTGAAAGCCCAAAAGGCTGTTTTCGAACATAAATCCCGCCGCGCCGCACATGAGCTGGCCACAAGTGGCCTGAAGCAGCCGCTTCCCGTCCAACCAACCGCTGATGGCATCTCCAACGCATTCCAGCTTAAGGAGATGGGGCTCTCCCAGCGGCCAATTGCACGGAGCTTCCGCAAGGATGGTTTCGCCATAGTTCTCAAGAGCGAGAACGAGACGGTCACCGCGCCGTGTCAGGGAGACATAACGTTGAAGCCCCTGGAAGCGGGCAATGAGCCCGGCCAGGTCAGCCATATGGAAGCACAGCCTCGCCTCAATGGATTGATCCCCCCACAGCCGATTTCCCGTGTAGGCATAGCCCTTGCCTTGGTTCTTGCCCAAATAGACCATCACTTCCGTGTCTTCGCTGAAGGCGGTGCGCACAAATTCGTGGCTGGTGATCCAGCCGGCAAAGTCCAGCTCCTTTAGCCGTTCGGCGGTCACTCCATAATGGAACGCGGACGCCGCAAGGTCGACGTGGGCGATGGTCCCCGTCCCGTAGGCAGGCTCCTCGCTGCGAAGCTCCAAGCCCAAGTCCATGGGCGGAAGCCCGTCCATGTCCGGCACGGTCAGCTCAAGGACGGCGCCGGCCTTCAGCGGCGTGACAGCGGAGTAGAACCGGCTTCCCTCCTCCTTGGGGAGGTCGTATTTCAGGAACATGGCAGCAGACACGACGCCGGCGCCCGCTGTGCATTTTCCCAACGTCATCACCACTTTCATGCCTGGATAAAGCTTCCCAGTGCCCACAATGGCATAGCCGAAAGTCTGTCTACGAGGCAACAGGGGCGTGGAGATTCGTCCGCGACCGCCAATGGGAAGACTGTAGTGGAAGGGAAGTCCGCCGCCGGCTGACTCGTCCGAAGGGAGTTGGACGAGCTGGACGCCCCGCCCTGTCCACTCCGGCAGGAAGCCCTGACTGGCGCCTGGCGCGGCGAAATCAAACCAGTGGGGATAGGAACGCGGCTCCCATCCCATGATTTTCCGTCCCATGCGAGCCACATGGCGGGCTTCGGTCAGGCAGTCCGTGGCCGCCAACGTTCCGTCCGCCGTAGGCAAAATGATCCGGTCGCCAAAGGGCGTGCGGAAATCCATGGAACGGCAAATGCCCTCTAGCCCCACCACCAACGCCATCAGACAGCCCACATTGGCGGAATTGCAGTCCGTGTCCCAGCCACAGGTGTTGACAATGGCCAGTGCCTGGCGGAAATCCGCAGGGGCATAGGACCATGCCATCACCATAAGTGCATGATTTGGAATGACATGGCATCCGCCTCCATAACGGGCGTAGCTGTAGGTCGTGCAAATTCGCTCATAGGTTTTGCGCCAGTCACCATCCTCCCGACACCACTGGCGGACATCGCGGTGCACCTGAGCCAGCAAACAGTCTTTGGGGACAACGGAGACGCCGATGTCCAGCAGCGTCTCCATGTTTTTCTCCTCGAAGGCGGCGGCTTCCATGGCGGCCACGACCATGGCGGCATGCACCGCCTCGCCATCGTGGGAAACCCGCGCCGCGTTCTTCGCCAAAGCGGCGGCCAAAGCAGGCTGGCCAGGGCAGACCAATCCAAATCCGTCAATGAAGATTTGGGCGCCAATCTGCTCGGCGACGGTTTTGCCGTTGAGCTCCATGGAACCGGAGCGGGGCGAGGGGATTCCCGCCTTCAGGCGGAGGAAGGCGGTGTTCTCCGTGGAGCTTCCCATGCCGCCCCACCAGAGGATGGTCTTATTCTCCAAAAGGTAGTTCAGCCACGTCTTGCCATAGAAGTCCTCTGGCGTGTCCGCATATTGGCCGGAGTCCTCCAAAGCCCGCACAAAGGTCAGCGTGCCGGAGATGTCATCATCGGGCACCACAAGCGGAACTCCTTGATCCTCATGGACATAGTGATCCACAAGACCCCATTTCTCCTCTATGTCCTTTTTGTCCCATCCCTCGAAAGGACGGCCCAAATAAACACCAATCACCTTGCCCAAGACACCTGCGTAGACAAGGTTCTCATAGTTTTCACGCAATGATAGCATATAATATATCTTATTGATTATCAGTTAGTTATGAATTAAGTGCGATGTTCTATACCCGAGCCTCGGCGAACTCGATGTCCGTCTGGTCGGTGTTGAGTCCCGCATACCAAATGACATTGACAGTGCCATGGCCGGAAGCGACGGCGGCAGGCAGCCCCAGAGAGAAGGCGGTCATTTCCCGCCAGGCGCCGTTGCGGTCTTCCTGAACAGCGGTCTGCCGATCGACAACCGTGCCGCTCAGCTCAAGGACTTCATCCGTGAAAGAACGCCCCTGGTCCTCCGAAAGGCGAAGGACGATTTTGGGCTGCGCCGTGCGGTCCACCACGGGAACGGCCAGCCGTCCGTCCGAAAGCTCCACCCCTGGCCCCGCCTGGCCTGGAATGCCTGTGTCGTGGACAGGAGACCAACTGCGGCCGCCGTCATCGGATTCACTCATGGTGATGTTGTGATAGCAGCTGCTCACGTTATCCCACGTCCAGAAGAAGTCCACGATTTTGCCGCTTCTCAAGACAATGGGCCGTTGGTCCCAATAGAAGATGCGGTTGTCTTCCGCTTTGGCGGGAATGGCCACATGGTCAAAGGTCCGCCCCAAATCATGGGAGAATTTCAGCACGGGAAGATGCCGCCACACTTCCGTGGACTCATAGGGCAGGTTCAGCTCAAACTGGAGGGCGACCCGTCCGTCAGGCAGCGTCAGCATGGGGCCGGTGGTCGGCGTGGGCTGGTTGTGGTAGGGGGAGGTGTCCAGCAGCCGCGGCTCGCTCCAGGTAGCGCCATCGTCATCGGAGACGGAGAGGAAGATCTTGCAGTCCAGCAGGCCGGAGTTCTCTTCGCGGAAGAAGGGACGCTCCGGACGGCTCGTGTCCACCCAACAATAGGTGAGCAGCAGCCGATTGCCGATGGTGGAGAGGGAGCCCACGCGGAAAATGCCTTTGCGTCCCTCCAATTGAGGCGCAAGGCAGGGACGGAACGGGGTGCCCCAACTGCGGCCGCCGTCATCGGAGATGCTGAACAGCACATGGTTGTCGCAGATGCCCTCTTTGGTGGGGGAGCAACGCCATGAGGCGATGAGCCGCCCCGTCGGCGTGGCCACCAGGGAGGGGAAAGTCTGGCTTGGATGGCTCGAATGGTCCTGCCATCTGGAAATGGTCTGAAGAAAAAGTCGTTCCATGGTCACATGAAAAAAGGATTGATGGGTTGATTAAAACGATTCTCCTATACCATATACTATATATACGATATGATGAAACCGCCACATGCCGTCATGGTTCGAATGGATTTGGGGTGGTGTTGGCTGCGGTCTTCGGCACCTCGATGTCGCGGGTTGAGGCAATCCATTCGCGCAGAAAGTCTTCTGTCGGCAGACCGATGCCCATGACGGAATTGGCCTCGAAAACCAGTCCGTCGACGCGGCCGGCCTTCAGCATCTCCAGTCCGTAGTCGCACTGGAATCTCATCAGCTCCATGTCCACGGCCTCCCGCGTGGTGAAATCGTACATGTAGATGCCCAAGAACTTCCGATGGCGGGGGCAGGCCTTTTCCGCCGTCTCAAAGCGGGACGGCAGCAGCGGCAGCTCCTTCGACTGCCATGTCCAGAAGACCAAAACGTCCAGCAAGTCCAATACGGACGGCGCCACCTTGTCAAGATTATGCATGTAGGCGGTCACATAGATGGGCATGGGGCGGGCGGCCCCCGAAAGCTTCCGCCGTATGTCTTGAATGCACGCAAGTAGTTCATCCGTATGTTCTTCTGGATTCTCTCCGAAGCGCGAGAGGAAATCATCCAGATAGGCGCCGCACACGTTGTTGTACTTGTGCGACAGATCGCAGATGAAGGCCTCTTCATTGCCGTTGCGCCAGCCGCCGCTGCCGCAGGAGCTCCACACCACGCGCTTCAGCGGACGGAAGCTTTCGCAGTACTGATAGGCGTCCAACGTGAAGGGGACTGGCTCCGCATTGTCGCCTGTGACCATGATGAGGTTGGGCACGCCCAACATGAAGGCGCCCTCCGCCGGCGTGATCCGCGAGCCGCAGCGGCGTTTCGGATGGCCGTTGAGCGCATCGAGCAGGGTGTCGTCTTGATGGGGACGAATTCCGAAGAGCCAATACTTGTCAACCGCCTTTGCCATCCTCAGCTCCTGAGATTTTCAGCTTAGATAAATCATAACTATCTTAATACCAATATGTTAACGATTTTTCACATAAAAGATGAACGGTCGGATCTCCAGCCCGACATCAACCAGTTGACGGTCGGTGATCTGGAAGAGCTTGAACCGATCGGAGTTGCACCAAACGGGACTCTTGTCATAACCGTAGAAGGGGCCGAAGACATTGCGACGGCTGGAAAGGAGCACAAACTCGAAATTGTTCTTGCCTGGCCGAACCTCGTCTGTGATGTCCAGCCGATAGGGTGGCCAACCGAGCAGATGCAGCTTGCCGTTGTTCACTTTCACGCCCAAAGCCACCCCCTTCCACTCGAGGAAGGACATGATAATGCGTTCGCCTTTCTTCGGCTTGTTCAGATGGAGGCTGCCGTAATAGGTGATGTTTCCTGAATAGTTCGGCAGTCCCTGATCACACACATTTCCGCATTGCAGCGTGTCCGGAAGCGCCGTCATGGTGCGCGTGCCCTTCACGCCGAATTCTCCGAGAAGATAGATGGCCTCCAGGCCGGGCTGCAGTTCATGGTAGTCGCATTCCAAAACCAGCAGATTCAGTCCCTTGCGAAGATCGGCCACCTCAAGTGGCAGGATGCGAATGGCAGGATCCACCCAATACTCCTTCGCCTTGCCTTCAATCTTCTTGTCGTTTAGCGTGACGGTGTAGAGATCCGGTCGCTCCATGGCAAGGCTAAACGGCGAATCAGATGGCGGAAGTTCTTCCACTTCAAAGGAATACGTGAGCTTCAGAGGCACGGTTCCAGAGGGCTTCGCGTTCGCGGACGTCACCCACGGCTGCACCATGCGGCCGCCACGTGGACGCTGCCCCATCTGCGTGCGCACCGCATCGTCGATCTTGAGGATGTAGTGAACCTGTCCGTCGCCTTTTCCATCCACTTCATAGATGGCCTGGTCAAGGACCATGGCATTGGGTTCGTCCAACATGTATTTATCGAAGGGCGGCAGCAAGGTCGCATTGAAGACCACGCTGTTCTCCATGGGGTCATTTTCTTGAATCGCATCCGCTATCTTCTGATTGGTAATGAGATACAATCTGCTTTCCAAGACTGTGAAAGGCGTGGTGATGCGGACGGTCTTTCCATTTGCATGAACCTTCCCGTTCAGCTGCATCCAGTCCCCCGTCCTTTGGTCGAGCTCATAGACCATCGGGTTGGCAAATTGGCTCTTGAGCGTGACGACGGTTTTGTCGTAGGCGGCAGTGCGGTCGCGCAGCCTCGGACTGTCGTTGACATAGCCGGCTGAAGGCGGCATGGAAGTGTTGCAGACAAAGAGCGTCTCGAAGTCCTCTCCCTGCTTGAGCATGTAGAGAAGCGTTGGCAGCTCGCCTTCGCCTCTGGCGCGGATGGAAACGCGGCGGCCCAGCGGCTCGACCGTTTTCGCCAGCGTCTCCGCGGTGACCATCGTGAAGGCGGCATAGGCTTCAGCCGGCTTTGCGGACTCCACGGCGTCCAGATGCTTCGGCGCCGCCTCCATGTAGACGACTTGGCCGCCGGCTTTCACAAAGGACTCCAGCAGTTTCAGCGTGGTGGAGCGGATGGTGGTCATCTTCGGCAGCACCACCACCTTGTAGGACGCCACACCGACCTGCAGCCGTGCCTGACGTCCTTGCCCGACGACGCTTCCAAAGCGCGCCAGATGGTCCTCGCAGCCGTAGTCAAAATCCAAATGATTCTCCAGCAAGAGATTGCGCACATCGATCATGATGGCGTTCAGCGGCTTCTGGCCAGACTTGTTCATGAAGGCCTTCGCGCCCCATGCGGATTCAATGGGATGCACCACCAAAATGTCACGCACTTCCCTTCCCGGCCGCAACGCCGCCGCCTGATGGGCAAAGTAGTTTTCCACAAGCGGATAATAGGGATACCATGGCGACTGGAAGGAGATGCTGGCGGGATAGTCCCGCTTGGCTTCTCCCTCCATGGAGTACCATGCGAGATGGGGGCAGCGGAAATTGATGCCCAGTACGGCGAGCCAGTCCCCCAATGCCTTGTGCCCCGCGAAGGGGAAGTCCCATCCCGTCACACCGTAGCATTCGCAGAGCCGCACGGGCTTGTCAAGCTGATGGGCCACGCTGGAGCACTGCTTCGCCGTGTCCACGGGGCTCCAGGTCTCGCAGAGCAGATCGATGCCCGGCTGCTGCTGAAACTCGTAGAAGCGCATCGCGTCGCCGACGGAATGGCGCTGCGAATACAGATTGTCCTCCTCCAAAACATGTCCCGTGTATTTGAGGTGATGCTCGCCGCACCAGTCGCCGATGAGTTTGCCAAAGCTTTCCACGAAAAGGGTGGTGACTTCCTCGTAGAAATCATGCCGCGCCCGCGAAAAGTCCATGCCTTCGAAATCATAACCGAGTTCGGGAAGATGGTCGAGGAGGTCATAGCCAAAGCGTTTGCGGAAAAGCTCCGGAAGCCGATCGGTCCATGGCACCGCATGCGGCGTGGAACCGACGGCATGGCTGTAGTTGGGTTCATCAGTGAAGACGCCGGGGATCGCGCCGCCAAAATCCGCACCATTCTTTTTCCAGTACGCCTCATGGGTGACCTTCAGGAACTGCTTCACCGCATCCGGATTCAACGTGTCCACATAGGTTTGGTCATTGAACCAGCTGTTCGGCTCCATCACATGGACATGGAAGACCAGCAGCTCCTTCCCTGCAGGCGCCTTTGCGGGAAGCTCCGCAACTCGTTTTGCGGAAATGATTGTCTCGCCGTCCCTTGCGAATTTTGCCACAAAACATGCAAGTCGTTCTGCCGCAATAGTTTTCAAATCAGCGGCATTGACGGCGCGTTCGCTCCGCAGGCTGCGGCCGCGATAGGCGGGATTGGAGGTGACAAGGCCGCCCGCCGCACCGGAGGGCCAGCGGTCCTCGTCGTAGAGCCATGCCTGCATGCCAAGCTTTTTCGCCTCATCCACGCAGGCGTCGATGCATTTGAACCAATCCTTGCTCAGATAGGGGGTGTTCAATCCCACTCGCGAATGCATGAAGAAGCCGCCCATTCCCATCTCGTGGAAGACACGGATCTGCCGCCGCAGCTCCTCAGGCTCCAGCTTCGCGTTCCATGACCAAAAAGGGGCGGAGCGGAATTCAGATCCCGCCGTCTTCACCAATGTAAGCAAATCGTTGAGCATTGTCATATCCATTTAGAAGATTGAAAGGCAAGCACTTAACAAAAATGGACCAAGAAAGCCGTTGCAGATAAGTTCTGAATCGTATCTTGCGTAATTCGTAATTCCTAATTTCTAATTCCTAATTCCTAATTTCCAACTGCTTACGCCCCTTCCTCCCAACCGTCGATGCGGCCTTTGGTGGAGTCGAAGTTCACGCCAATCATGCGGACGGGGAGGCCGCCGCCCTGAAACTTCTCAACATAGTGGCGGTCAACAATTTGCGCAAGGGCCTCGTCGGCGTTTTTGTCCAATTTGAACTCGAAGACGTAGACGGCCCTCGCCGTGCGGACATAGGCGTCGATGCGGCCCTGGTTCGTGCAGGACTCCGCCTCGATCCAGATGCCAAGCAGCTTGAAGACGATGAAGAAGATGGTCTGATAGTACTTTTCGTCACGGATGTGCAACTTGTAGTCGATGTTCGCCAGCACGGACTGGAACAGGGTGAGAAACCCGTCCACATCGTCGTCGCGGACGGCGATGAAGAGAGACTCAATCAAAGGGGAGGTCCTCCCTTTGGCGATTTCGGCGTAGAACTCCAGCAGCCGGTTCATGAAGGTCCACTTCACCTCCCTGTCGGGGAAGTCCAGGCGGTACCGTGTTTCCATCATCTCCTGGCGGACCTCCCTGATGGTGAGGTAGCCCGTCTGCCAGAGCAGCCCCGTGATGTCCAGCTTGTCCAGCTCATAGGCGGCGAAGACGCCCTCGCCGTACCATCCCCTCAGCGCGGCCTCGTGGTCGTAGGCCCGCCGTCTCATCAGCTCCAGCAGGAAGCTGGGCGTTCCCGTGCTGTCCCAATAGTTGGAGAACTTGAAGTGGTTTTTGAAGAACGTGGTCACCGACACGGGGTTGCAGAGATGGAGATCGGCTTCGGAGAAGCGGTAGCCGTCGTACCAATTCAGGAGCTCCTTCATCAGCGCGTCCTCCGAAACGCCGTGGGCCATGGCCGCCTCGGGAAGCCAGTCCGCGAAATACGACCGCACCTCGTCGGCGGAGAAGCCCAGCATCCCCGCGTAGTCGGCGGAAAGGGTGATGTCCGTCAGGTTGTTCAGCTCCGAGAAGAGGGAGACATGGCTGAACTTGCTCACGCCCGTGATGAACAGCAGCCGCTCCCTGTCGTTGCGGTCCTTCAGCACGCTGTAGAAGCCCTTGAGGCACTGCAGGATTTCCTTCACGTTCGGGTCCGCGATGTTGTTGAGGATCGGCTTGTCGTACTCGTCCACAAGAATAACGACCGGCTTCGTCCGGGCAAGGGTGTCGATCAGCTCCGCGAAGCAAAGGCCGGGGGACGGCATTGTCAGCCTGACACCATGCTCTTCCGCCAGCGTCCGCATCTTGCTCATCAGATAGTCGGGAAGCTCCCTGGCGGGGTCCGAGACGACGCAGTAGTCCCCAAAGCTCAGATGGACAACGGGATACGTCTCCCAGTCGTAGGGCTTGTCATAGAGCGCAAGCCCCTTGAACAGCTCCCTCTTCCCTTGAAAGACCGCCTTCAGGGTCGATATGAGCAGCGACTTTCCGAAACGCCGCGGCCGCGACAGAAAATACCCCTCGTTGCTTACGCAAATCAGCTTCCAGACATACTCCGTCTTGTCCACATAGAGGAAGTCGCCCTTAATCATATTCTCAAAACTGAAAACGAATGTCGTCAGATTCTTCATGGTGTCCACCATATCTTCGTGGTGATGACTAGCGGTTCCGCATCTTGACCCATGGGCAGAGCCTCACAGAAACGCCTTTCTGTGGCGGACGGCTCACCCATGTCCAGCCGGAGACATCATTAATGTAACCTCCCATGGCGGTTTTTCCTCTCCTTCCCCTGAAATTTGATCCGCGTCTCCCATGTCCGCAGACCGCTCAACACAGCCAGTCAGTCCCCTAATCGAGAATCTCCTCCATGTAGGAGCCTGTGAGAGGCGTGGGGGATGCCTTTCCCATCAATTCAAGGTAATCCGCGACGCGGTAGGTGATGACGGCATGGGGGCGGCCATCGTCCAACGTGAGCAAGGCGGTTATCGGATGGTCCACCCACCAGGTGCTGCCCTCCATCGGCGGCGGAAATTCCACGCGGGGGTCTCGGACGACCACGGCGTCCAATGTCCGCGAGCGGTCATCGGAGAGGGGCCACATGACGATGGATTCCCGCATCCAGTCTGAATGGCCATCCTTTCCGATCTCGCGGCCCATGCGGTCTTTGGCGCAATAGGGGCCGCCAGCAACGAAGGGCCTTCCCCCCGCCGTCATCCCCATGCAGACCGTGGTGCAGACCCGTTTGCCTTTCTCGTTGATAATCAGGCTCCAAGAGGCCCCATTGTCCGTGGAGCGCCAAACGCGGATGTGGTTCATGTTGGCGGCCTCCGCCAAAGCCTCGGCGTTTCCAGGGGCGCTGTATTCATGGCAGCCTCGCACGGTCATCAGAAGGGAGCCATCCGTGTCTCTGACCACACTGGGCTCATAGGAGGCCAACGGCCCCACAGGCACGAACTCCACCGCGCGCCATGCTCCCTCCACGCGCTTCCAGCGGACCAGTCCCGCGCGGCCAAGGGCGTTGGGGTCATCAGCGGGGGCGGCGCAAATGCCTCCCAAGAGACCGTCGGCGCCTTCGGAGACAAATCCGCCCAACGGCATGCCCACAAAACGCCAGCCAGGAATCAAGTCATTGAAATCCAACAGGTTCCGTGAGTCAATGCGGAATTCGCAACCGTTATAGGACAGTTGAAGGAGCTCCACCATGCCCACGCCTTTCCCCTCAATGCGTGCCGTCAACCCCTGACCGATAAGTGAACCATCTGACGTGCAGGGGACCGCATTGACATGGGAGATGCCGAATCCCGTGCCCCCATGGGGATGGGGCGAACCGTCCGAAAGAGTCGCCCCAAAAGGAACAAAACCGACGGCCACCGGATATGACAATGCCATAAGCGTCTGTCCCGTAGCGGGATGCGTGATTATTCGCGAACGGGCAAGAGGAAGGAACTGTTTGGGATGGGCGGTGTCCAGTCCGTTGAGAATGGCCAAATCGGAGCCGATTTCAATGTCCAGCTGGTCTGCCATGACCCGCCGGATGTTCAGGGAGACGCCGACAATGCCCCTCACGTCCAGCTGAAAGGGATGGGCCAGCTGGTAGACACCCTTGTCGGTGTGGTTCGTCTGAAGCGATGAAAAAGCCTGAGCATGCGCGGTCGTCTTCATGGTGTCCTTTCAGATTCTGCCAACCTCGACGGATGACGGCCACCCCAAAACCGCGGCCTTCTCCCAAAATGACAGAATTCGCATTGATGATTTCATTTTATTGCCATAATTGCAATTCTTTTGAACTTGCCCCCAACGTCCTATACCATATATATATTATAGGAATGGAAAGGGAGGGAACTCTGGGCTCCCAACTTTGCAGAAGCCATGGACATGGTTTTACTGTATGGCATCTTTTTCCATAATCCAACATCGTCATGGGTTTTTCCGCCTTTTCGGCTCCGCGGCCTGACTCCAAAACGGAGAACCATGCGGCTTTTTCGGAATAATGGAACCCCTTTGGTTGAAAAGAAGATTTCGGGCTATATAATAATGTTCGTCTATTATCTTTTGCGCCTAGTTTCCATGAGGAGGTTTCCAAGCCGTTTTTCCTGTGGGTCATCCGACCATGCATTGTCCAATGCATCGCCGAAGGCATCCCATGGGCCCTTTCGGCGGTGGGGCTTCCCGTGGTTGCGTGGCCTTTGGAGATGGTATACGCGGACGGCGGCTGATTGCCGCTCCTTCCCCTTGATGATTCGGGACTTCCGAAACGTCATGGCGGCCGATGGAATAGCCGGTTTCGGCACCCTGCAGCCTTCAGATTCATATAGTGGTTTTGGTTTGGCGAAGGCGGCAGGCGGGTTTTATGGTCAAGGCGGCCTGACAGCATAAGGGGGATGTGGAGGGACGATTCGGCGGCCATGAGTTGACGTGATGACGTAATGACATCACATCTGGAAAATCGGAGGTGGTGGTGTCCACCATGGTTTCGAGGGCATGAGAAACGTCGATGCAAGGGGCTAGTCCAGACAAAATGGAATGGCGACGGCGGCTACGAAACACATTGCGCGAGCCGGCGGTTCAGGCCAATTGGGACAGCGTGTGCATTGTCGGCAGGCTTCGGGGGCTGCTGCAGGCCGCCGGAGTCATGGCGTTGGCCGCCTTCATGCCCTTTGGACATGAGCCGGACATCCGGCCCTTGCTTGAGGAATGGCTCTCTTCGGGAGCCCATCAGCTTCTTCTTCCTGTATATGATTCGAGCAGAGGAAGTTATGGACTTTCCAGCGTGACCGACCTTTCTCACGAGCTGGTTCCTGGCCGCCATGGCATTCCGGAACCGCTCCCTTCCCTTCCCAGATCTTTTCCTCCTTTCACGTTTGACGTCCCGCTGATTTGGCTGGTACCGGCGTTGGCCTTTGACCGCTGCGGCAACCGCCTTGGGCGGGGCGCAGGGTTTTACGACCGGCTTCTAGAAGGCGGGACAGGGCTGAAGATAGGCGTCGCCCACGATGTCCAGCTGGTGGAGGCCTTGCCCGTCTCATCCCACGACGTGAGAATGGATTATGTCATTACCGAGTCACAGTGCGTCTGTTGTGGATGACATGATGCCCATGATGGGGCGGGAAAGGAAGTTTGGTCATGAATGGTGGATTGTTCCAAGGGGCGATTCCCCTTGCGTTTGCGTCTCAGACGATTGTCATTGGGGTTTCCGTGCTGGTCAACGTGCTGCTGTTGGTGTGGCTGCTGGTTCGGCGGAAAGAGGAGGTGGAGAATCGCGAGACGGGCGAAGAGCTCATGAAGAAAACCCGCGACGAGGCGGAGCTGATCAAGCAGAAGGCGGATCTTGAGGCGGAGAACATCATCAAGGAGGCCCGCATCAAGGCGAAGGAGGAGGTCATCAGCTCCCGCGACGAATTTGAGGCGTCCACTCGTCAGCGCCGCAAGGAGCTCCAGAAACTGGAGGAGCGGCTGACGGCGAAAGAGGACAATGTGGACAAGAAGCAGGCTCAGCTGGACTCCCGCCTGGAGGCGTTGGAGGCGCGGGACCGGAAGCTGCATCAGGAGCAGGAGAACCTGAAGGAGAAGATGGAACAGCTGCAGGCCCGCTCCGAACAGCAGATCGCGGAGCTGGAGCGGGTGGCCTCCATGTCGCAGGACGAGGCGCGGGAGCTGCTTCTCTCTCGGCTGGAGGAATCCCTTGAGGCGGAGCGCGGCGCGCTGATTCACCGTTTTCAGGAGGAGAACAAGCAGCATCTAATGGAGGAGTCCCAGACCATCATGGTCAATGCCATGCAGCGCTACTCCGGCGACTGCGCCTACGAGCGGACCACCTCCACAATACCCCTGCCCAACGAGGACATGAAGGGACGCATCATTGGCCGCGAAGGCCGCAACATCCGCACCATCGAAAGCGCCACGGGAGTCAATGTGCTCATCGACGACACGCCGGAGGCGGTGGTGATCTCCTGCTTCGATCCTGTCCGTCGCGAGATTGCCCGCATCACCATGGAACGGCTGCTGGCGGATGGTCGCATCCATCCGGCCCGCGTGGAGGAGATTGTGGCCAAGGTCCGCAAGGAAGTGGAGGCGGAGATCCAGAAGGCGGGGCAGGAAGCGGCCTCCAAGCTGGGCATCACGCGACTTCGCCCCAACATCATCAGCCTCCTGGGCCGGCTGAAATTCCGTTACAGCTTCTCCCAGAACGTGTTAATGCATTCCATTGAGGTTGCCTCCATGATGGGGGCCATTGCGGCCTCCGTGGGACTGGATGAGCGGAAGGCGAAGCGGGCTGGCCTCCTCCATGACATCGGCAAGGCGGTGGACCACGAGGTGGAGGGCACTCATGCGGCCATCGGCGCGGATCTGCTGAAGCGGGCCGGAGAGGATGAAGACGTCATCAATGCGGTGGCCGCCCACCACGAAGAGGTGGAGAAGACCAGCCTCATGGCCATTCTTGTGCAGATTTGCGACACGCTGAGCGCCAGCCGCCCCGGAGCCCGCTCCGAAACCACGGAACTGTATTTGAAGCGCCTCGAACAGCTGGAGACCATCGGCAAGTCCTTCGATGGCGTGGACAACTGCTACGCCATCCAGGCCGGCCGTGAACTGCGGGTCATCGTGAAGCCCGAAGTCATCACGGAGGAACGGGCCCAGATCATGGCGCGGGAAATGGCGGAGCGCATCGAAAAGGAAATGCGCTATCCTGGCCAGATTCGCGTCTCCGTCATTCGGGAGACCCGCTCCATTGATTATGCTAAGTGATTGATAATCAATGAGATACAAAAATTAAACACAAGCGCGGGCCACTTCTTGACGGCAAAAGGCCCGAATGGCGAAAGGCATGGCGTCATGTTGAGGAGGGAACAATGAGACGAGTCTTCGTGACGATGGCCTGGCTCCTGATGTGGACGGCTCTGCTTGGGCAGCCCGCCGAGACGGAGGAGGAGACGGTGGCCCGCTGTCTGCGGGACTTGCGCAGCCCCGATGTGGAGCAACGTCGACGGGCTGTCCTGCTCATTGAGAAGTACAGAACGCCGGAAGTGGCGGAGGCATTGGCGGACTGTCTGACGGACACCGACGCAAGAGTCCGTCACAGTGCCTTGGTCTCCCTGCGGAACGACGAGTCACTTTTCCCTTCAGGAAAGCATATCCTGCTGTTTCGGTTGCTGAAGGATGACGACGTGCATATCCGACGGCAGGCCTCCGCCATGTTGGGACTGACCTTCGGAATCCTGAGGGACAGCCAGATCATGGTCTCCGGTCGCGTGCGCATTCAGGGCAGAAGCCGCCTTTCCGACTCGGAAATGATTGAAGCGCAAGCTCTTATGAATCATGCTCTGGGAGACGAAGACGCCGCCGTCCGCCGCAATGTGCTCTCCGCCGCCCGCTTCTTTCCCATGGCCCTGGACGGCAAACGGCTGGAGGCGTTCTTCACGGACGAATCGCCGGAAGTGCGGCTCATGGCGTTGGTCTCCTATGAGCGGTGGGATGGAAACGCACACGAAAAAGTCGCCGCCCTGAAGGCCCTTGTCACGGACCCCAGCCCGGAAGTCCGCAACGAGTTGGTCCTGGCCTGCCGCCAATTGGACATGGAGGGGCTTCCCATCGTGACTCAATTGATGAAGGATCCCGTGGACATGGTGCGGATCCATGCATTGGTCCAGCTCTTCAACTGGAAGCCGGACGACACCTGGCCCCTGCTGGAGAAGGAGCTTCTGGACAGCACCCGCCCTCCGGAGGTCCGTCAGCTCGCCATGACGGCCATGCAGTCAAAGCCTGACCGCCTGCTTCCCGTTTTGGAGCGGCTGCTGTCAGACCCCGACAAAACGCTGCGGAGCCATGCGCTGCGGACATTCTCTCGGCTGACCAACCGCCCAGCCAGCTTCTATCTGAAGCTGCTTGAAGACCACGAGGATATGGCTGAGGAGGTCTGCACTGTACTTCGTCAGCATGTCCGCGAACTTTCCCCTGAAAATTTCCAGTTTCTGATGCGGCAGCCGTCCATTCCCTGCAAGTTGTTCGCCATTCAATACATCCATATGGCGGGGCCGGAAGCGAACACATTGCTGATGGACGCCTGCATGGAGGATTCCACCGTCGTTCGCGTGGCCGCCCTGCGCACCTTGAGACGGCTGCAGGTGGAGGGATGGGAGGAGATTCTTGTGGCTAGTCTGGAGGATGCGGATGTGGAAATCCAGATGGCCGCGGCGGAAAGCCTCTGCGTCGGCGCTCTCTCCAAAGAGGCGAAACAGGCTCTGGAGGCCTATTTGCCCACATGCGCCAACGAAGAGCTGGCCGCCCGCATCTCCCGACGGCTGGAAACCGCCAAGTCCTTGCCCCAACGTCCTGCACGGCCCGCACCGCAAAAAAATCCGCAACCCATTCAACCGCAACGTCTTCCACAACGGAAGACGCAAATGCAGCGCCTTCAGCCACGGATGGTAGAACCCCAGATGGCTGAACCACCGCCAAAAGAACCATGATGCCCTCCCATGGGATAAAGGCCATCGTCATATCCGCAAACAGCTTGTTTGCATGGCCATTCGCGGTTCTTCTATGTCATTTTGGGGGTTTTGTGGATAACCACTTATGGGGAACGGAGCTTAGCGCAAAAGTTCTTTGACCTGCTCCGAGACCATCTTCTCAACTGTCGCCAACCGCCCTTCACTCCAATTGTGACGCGGATGTCGTCTGAATTTAAAATCCAACAGCTTCCGCAAAGCATTCCGCTGCTCAAGGGTGATGACGGCTCTCGCTTCCTCAATGAAATCATCATAAACACAGGGCAAGAGCGACTTACGATATTTTCGCATGGCGGAAACATTTTCAGCGGCATCCCTTGGTGCAAGATTGAACAGGGAATTTCCGTGGTCGAACAGAGGGGCGGGGGCAACGATCCGGTTGGAAAGGCTGTCTACCAGAAAACCGAAATTGTCGAAATGACGGTCGGTGTTGCAAATGACGGCGTCGAAGACAATCATCTCATTCAAGGCCGCCGCATATGTCTCTCCCAACGTCTCCATGGCTGTTCGGACCGCAGGGAAGCCTCCCTTTTCCACCAGTCTTCCAACCGAAATGAAAGAAAAGCTCTTGGACGTGAACAGCTCGCAGCAGGAGCACAGCCGCCCTTTCCATTGGGCCAGAGAATAAGCTATCGCATTGACGCCGAGGATGTTCGCAATTTGGGTGGCATAATATTCTGCAAAGGGCTCATTGCCCGTGTTGGACGCCCCTTCCGTGCCTCCCTTGTAGAGCCGAATGACCCCGTTCTGCCTGCGCCAACATTTTGGTAGCATGCCATTGGTGGTAAATTCCGGACTGGAGGAGACGCGGGATGCGCTGCCGCTGCCGTAACCCGTGAACGCAATCTCTCCAAGAACACGGCTGAACGGGTTGTCGTAGAGGTTGAATTGGTCAAACGTCCCCTCGAATCCGTCCTCCGTCACCCAATAGCAGTCATTTAGCGAAAGCCCTTTGGAAAGGCGGATGACATCCATGGGGCGGTTTGGACTCAGCCCTTGGGAGGCAAGGATGGTGCCCACATATGCACGGTTTTTGGGAATGGTTCTATGGCGCAGCCAGCTTTCCAGTCGCTCCGCATCCATCTGTTGATGGAAGTCCAACGGCAGCAATGCTTTATGATTTTCATCACACCAAAGGATCCGAATGGACGCCTGCGCACCATGCTCCGCTGAAAAGCGCACCAATGGCGCATCCCTATGCCTAAGTGTGTAAATCATTCCACCGCAAGCCTTTATAAAAACGGATGTTGCCCGCTCCTATTCGTCAAAGAACTTGCCCAGACGGAGAACGGCGGTGCCCTGACCGTCCTGATTTCGCAGGGCCTCCTCCAGAACGAAGCCCCGATGCAGGAGGAAGGGGAGGCAGTCCACCTGTTTCATGGAGAGGGTGCAGTCAATCTTCCGAACGGGGAAGCATTCCTTAAGACGTTGGGCCAGAGCATGTTCCAATGCCGTTCCAACCCCCTTGCCCCGACAGGCGGTGCCCACATGAATCATGGACAGCGACGCCAGATTGTAGCGGGCGATGCAGGAGCAAAACACCGCGCCCGCCACCGCGCCGTCCGCCTTGCATCGGGCCACGAGGGCATGGCGGGAGAGTAAATCATCCGGTGGCGTCAGCCAGGAGCGGACCCGTTCCGGCCCGCCGTCCATCCCTTCGGCGGCCAAGAAGGCGGCGACGGCGTCCACATCAGCCTCCTCCAACGGCCGCACATCCACCAACGGAGCGTCTAACTCCTTGCGTTTCGGATAGATGACCAAGCTGATCTCATCCACGTCGCTGAAGAAATGCCGTCTGCGGCGCCCCTCCTCCACAAAGCCCATTTTGGCGTAATAGCGTTGGGCGCGGGTGTTGATGGAGGAGGTGCAGGTGTAGATTTTCTCCATGCCCCGCTCCATCCAAAACCCGTAGGCGGCCTTGAAGAGAGCCGTTCCCGCCCCATGGGCCATGGAGTTGGGATCCACCCCGATGACGCCCAAGGTCCCCAGTTTCGTCTCCAGATCGGCGCTGACGTTGATGTAGCCGATGACCTTGCCATCCTCCAGAGCCGTGAACGCCTGGCCATGGTACCGTGGAGAGCGCACATGGCCGCCGTTGGCGTAATACTCCGGCGGCAGCGGCTTCTCGCCGTCCATCCGATGGCCGAGGAAGGTTCTGAAGCTATCCGCCATGATGCGGGAGACATCCACCGCGTCCTCTGGACGGAACTCTCTGATTTCCAACATGTTGCATCCTCCCGTCTAGAACAGTCCGTGGACTTTTCCCGTGGCCGTGTCCACATCGATGCGGCGGAAACCCGGGTCGGAGCCGGTTCCGGGCATCAGCTTGATGTCGCCCGCCACAGGCACCACGAAGCCGGCGCCACGATAGAGCAGGATGTCCCGCACAGGCAGAATCCAGCCTTTGGGGCGGCCTTTGCGATTGGGGTCGTGGGACAGGCTCAGATGGGTCTTCACCATGCAGGTGCCCATGTCCTTCACCTCCGGATCCGCCTCCAGCTGCTTCAGCTTCGCCGCCGCCTCCGGCAGATACTCCACGCCATCGGCCCCATAGACCTCCTTGGCGATCCGCTCCACGCGCTGCGCAAGAGGCGTCTCCTTCTCATAGAGGAAGCGGAAATGGCCCGGCTCTTTGGCGGCGGCTTCCACGGCCTCCGCCAGCTCGAGGGCGCCGTCACCGCCCTTCAGCCAATGCTCCGAACAGGCGGCATAGGCCCCTGCCTGTTCCGCAATCTTCTTGACCAGAGCGATTTCCGCCGGCGTGTCCGTGTAGAAACTGTTGATGCAGACCACGGGCTTCACGCCGCTCTTGTGGACGGTCTCGATGTGGGCCAGCAGGTTTTCGCAGCCCTTCTCCAACAGCCCCAGGTTCTCATGGGTGTAGGCGTCGTCCAGTTTCAGCCCCGGCTTGACCTCCGGTCCGCCGCCGTGCATCTTCAGGGCGCGGATGGTGGCCACGATGACCACCGCATCGGGCTTCAGGCCGGAGTAGCGGCATTTCAGGTTCCAGAACTTCTCATAGCCGATGTCGGCGCCGAAGCCGCTCTCCGTCACATGGTAATCGCAGAGGCGGGTGCCGATTTTGTCGGCGATGACGGAGCTTTGGCCGATGGCAATGTTGGCGAAGGGGCCGGCGTGAACCAGAACTGGCTGTCCCTCAATGGTTTGCATCAGCGTGGGATTCAAGGTGTCCACCATCCATGCGCACATGGCGCCGGCCACCTCCAAATCCGTGGTGGTCACGGGGCTGCCATTGCGGCTGTAGGCCATGACCATGCGGCCGATGCGCTCCCGCATGTCCGCCAGACTGTCCGCCACGGCCAAAATGGCCATCAACTCGCTGGAGACGGCGATGGCGAAGCCCGAATTCATGGGATAACCATCCATCTTGCCGCCGTTGCCGATGGTGATGTTGCGGAGGGCCTGGGCGCAGAAGTCCATGATCCACTTGCTCTGGACCCGCTCCGGATCGATGTCCAGCCGACGAAGCCCCCGCTTGGCCAGCGCCGCGTCATCGTAGTTGCGTTCATGCTGCATGCGGGCGGTGAGGGCCACCATGGAAAGGTTGTGGGCGTTGACGATTTTGTCGATGTCGCCCGTCAATCCCATGGAGAAGGGGGTCAGGGGGATGCATTGGGCCAGCCCGCCGCCGGCCGCCGAGCCCTTGATGTTGAAGGTGGGGCCGCCGCTGGGCTGCCGAATGGCGCCCGTGACCCGCTGTCCACGACGGCCAAGAGCCTGGATGAGCCCGATGGTCGTCGTCGTCTTCCCCTCTCCAAGAGGCGTGGGCGTGATGGCGGTGACGTCGATGTATTTCCCTTGGGGACGGCCCTCCAGACGGGAGCGAATCCGCGCCTGATCCACCTTGGCCAGCTGGCGGCCATAGGGGATGAGCTCGTCGGGCAGGATGCCCAGCTCCTCCGCCAGTTGGGACACGGGTTTCATGGTGGCTTCGGCCGCTTCGGCAACCTGCCAGTCAGCCAGTTTTGTCGGATCCAGTTTCATGGTCGTACCTTTCAAATATTCCTGTTATTTCTTCATAATCCAGATGTTACGGTAGCTGACGGCATCGCCGTGATCCTGCAGCAGGATCGGTCCGGCGGCGGCATGCTCCCGGCCGACGCCGCCATCGGTGACCTTCAGCTCGATGTTGTCGTGGATGACCACGCCGTTGTGCCGCAGGGTGAGGCGGGGGGCCGCCACCACCTTGCCTTCGTCGTCAAAGCGGGCGGCGGTGAATACGGCGTCGTAGGTCTGCCATTGCTCTGGCGGAAGACACATGTTCGCAAGGGGTTCGGCCACATGGTAGATGCCGCCGCATTCGTTGTCGAGGCCAGCCAGGCCATAGCTGTCCAGAACCTGAAGCTCATAGCGGCCCTGCAGATAGACACCGCTGTTTCCGCGCCCCTGCCCTCGGCTGTCCGGCATCAGCGGCGAGCGAAATTCCACATGGATGATGGCGTCTCCATGCTCCGCTTGGCTGATGAGCGTGCCGGAGCCGTTGCGGCGTTGAATGGTGCCTGGCTCTGGCATGTCCCATGACTCCACGCTGTTTTCGTCCAACACCACATCCTTCCAGGTCACTTCGCCATTTTCCTTTTCGGGGGCAAACGGCATGGCCGCAAGCTCCGCCAATCCCGCGCCTTCGTGCTTGAAAGGCCCGCAAATGCGCCAATTGCGGATGTGGCCCCGCTGGCCGCCCTTCTCGGTGGCGGACTTGCCATTCACGGCGGCGCAGGTGACGCCTTCAACCGGATTGCCCTTCTGGTCGCAGACTCTGGCGGAGAGCTGCCATTCGCCGCCACCCTGTACTACCTTGAACAGCAACACGTTATCCCCTTTCTTCAAATTCAGGGGAATGATGTCCTGATCGGCGGCCCACCCCCTCGGGACGGGCAAATCAAAGATGCGGTCGCCGTTGCAGAAGACCGTCAGCCCATCGTCCGACCCCGTGCGCAGGTAGACCAGCCGGTCCTTGTCCGCCACCAACACGCAGGCCGCGTAGCCAACGCAGTCCGTGGTCTTGCCCAACAGCCCGTTGAAGTCCACAAGGGTCTTGTTTTGGATGCCGTTTCGCCATGCATCAAGACGCATGTCTTTGCCCAGCAAGATGATAGCACCTTTCGGCGCCTTCCGGCCCAACGTGGGGGACTGGAGGCGATAGGGGACCAATTCCACCATGCCCTCCGCCGTCTTGCCCGTGAATTTGTCGTTCTCGATGACGGCGCCGTCGGCGAAGACCACGCGTCCGTCCGCCTCCGCCTTTCCGCGCAGCACCATGAAGGGCTCCTGTTTGGGCACGGCATAGACGGATTTGAGGAAATGGGCCTCAAAGCCATCCTTCCCCAAATCCAACACCTGCGCGAACACCTTCTCCGCCGCCTGGCCATCCCGTTTCAGGACGCCACGCCAGTCCCCCATGGCCCCGCCATGAACCGTCGCCGCCATGATGATTCCGGCCAGCAGAAGCAGACCGCTTTTCGACTTCATTCCAATCATCTTTTTTAACTCCTTGTATTGCAATTATTTAACGTAAAACACAAGCGGCCTTTCCACAACCGCAGTGCCCCCTCCATCCAATCGGAAGCCTGCGGCGCGGCAGAACGAGGGGTGCGTCTCCCCTGCCCTATACCATATATATTATATAGTGTACTGCCTACACCACATTTTTCAATGCCGCACCCTCCACAAAAATGGAAACAACGCGCTTTCGGGAAAAAGGCCGTTCGCTTGGCCGAGAAGCAGGATGATATTCGTGGCTCCAATTCAGTCATGGCAATGGCTTTATTGGACCATCAAGATTCAGAATCGTAGCAAAACACGAAAAATCACATAAAAAACGCGCTATCCTATTGTTTTTTCTCGAAAGTTTCGTATAATTATAGATGTGCGGTGAAGAATGAATGTCCCCTGTTTCGCCGAAAAATCGGGAGGGGTATTTTTGAAGCCGTATCATACTAATAGAAAGGAAGTTACAACAATGAAAAGGACATTTACCCTCATCGAATTGCTCGTCGTGATTGCAATCATTGCAATTCTTGCAGGCATGCTGCTGCCGGCGCTGGCGAAGGCGAAGCAGAAGGCTCTCGCCGTCAACTGCACATCCAACCTGAAGGGCAGCTGCGAGACCAGCCTGCTCTACATGGACGACTTCGGCGGACGCTTCCCCATCTATGACGAAATCACCTCCACCATCTACAACAACGAGCCCAAATTGGCCGTTTCGTGGGCCGACCACATGATGCGTCTGGGCTACATGGAATTCGGCTCCTCCATCATCCTGTGCCCCACCGTGGGAAACAAGCCGGATCAGGGCAGCTGGACTGGCCATAACCCCTCGGACGGCCTCCTGTTCGTCAACTGCTATGCCGCCGTCAACTATTCTCATTTCGTCAACCGTGTAATAGATGATAACCGGCCTCACTATTATGTCATGAGCAATATGCTCAAGAACCCCTCCGTCACCTTCATGATCGGCGACTCATGGGGCGATTATCCCAACGAGAAGGAGTGCCCCCGCTATTCCGCCTATGTCTGCACAAATCATTACTACCTCTTCAAGACCCAACACAACGAACGCTGCAACATGGCCTTCTTCGATGGCCACGTCGGTTCCAACAGCGGCGGCGACCTGAAGAAGTGCGTCTTGTCCATGCCCCTCATCAACACCAACTTGAATTTCTTCACGGAAGACAACGTCCGCGTTCAATACTAATCGCCTTCCATCATAGGGCATAGCAGACGGGCGGCTTCATGCATCGCGTGAGGCCGTCCGTTTTGCATTTGGCCCATACGCGGGACATGGGACGGGAGACATTTTGACCATTATGTGATTTTGCAAACCTGCTGTTTGCAATTGGTTCAGTGCACATTACATTAAAAGTAAGAAATTCTTACTTATTCGGCCCATGAATGCAAAAAGAGAACACCAATGACCTTGTTCACCACCATGTCATCTCGCGGACAAATCGTCCTGCCAAAGAAAATTCGGACTGAGCTCAAGCTGGACGAGGGAACACCGTTCATTGTATTCTCCGATGCGGACAACATCCTGCTCAAGCCAGTCAAAATGCCATGCCGCTCCGAGTTCTCGGGGCTGCTCCACAAAGCCCGCGAATGGGCTCGCGCCGCTGGAATGACCGAAGAGGATGTGGCAGACGCCATCAAGGCTGTCCGTAAGGCCAAGAAGTAAGATGCGCATCGTTATCGATACCAACATCATCGCTTCCGCCGTGTTCTTTGGAGGGAAACCCGGCGAGCTCCTCGAACGGGTTCTCCGTCACGATGTTGAGGCCGTGGCCACAGACAGAATTCTCACCGAATATCAGGCCACCATTGACTACCTTCTGCAACAATATAACGGAGAACATTTGCATCTTTCGATCATGCCGATATTTGCAGCAATCGAGGTCATCCCCCAGACAGACAACATCAAGGTCTGCCGCGACCCCGATGATGACAAGTTCATTTCCTGTGCGGTAGATGGCAAATGCGACATCATTGTCAGTGGTGACAAAGATTTGCTCTCCTTGAAGCAGTATGATCATGTAGAGATCATTACCGTTGGCCAGTTTCTGAAAGATTTTCCCCCATCAAGTCCATAACCGCTTATTCGCTTCTCCACGATGATTCTCACAAACTTGGCGACGGGGCTGTCAAATGCATGCAATTTCATGCGAAAAACGATTAAAATTATAACTCGTGGCTCTAAGCCATAATCCCGCGAGACGCGGGACATGGGACGCAGGACAAAAGACGCGGGATGAAAAAAATGCATGCAAGATATGCGATAAATGCATATTTCTGCATGCATTATTTGACTAACGGGACGCCTATTGTGAGGCGTGTTCTTTGCCCATGGCCATCCGATGATACTCCTGCAGGGAGCAGATGTCCATTCTTCCGCCGTCGATGGAGGAGTTCTCCAGTCCTTCGGCGGCCATCTGGAGGGCGGCGCAGGTGGTGGTCACCGGCAGGCCGAATTCAATGGCCAGAGAGCGCATTTTGGCGCCGTCGTCCCCTGGGTCGGGAATGTTGACGATCCAGCCGATTTTCCTTTCCACAATCAGATCCTTCAGGTTGGGCCGCCCTTCCGCCAGCCGGAAGACGGCGTTGCAGAGGATGCCGTGGGCATAGAGCATCCTGCCGGTTCCCGCCGTGGCGTAGAAGGTGAATCCCATGGTGGCCAGCTTCTTGAGATACGGCAGCGCGGGGTCCTTCGCCGAATCGCGAATGGACAGGAAGACGCCGCCGGAACGCGGAATCCGGTTTCCCGCCGCATCCTGTGACTTCAGATAGGCGGCCGCCGCGCTCACGTCTATTCCCATGACCTCGCCAGTGGATTTCATCTCGGGGGACAGGGTGATGTCCACGCCGGGGAACTTGACGAAGGGGAAGACCGCCTCCTTGAAGGCGGAATAGGGGATGTGGGGCATGTGGTCGAAGCCGATGTCCTTCAGGCGGGCCCCCGTCATGCAGAGGGCGGCGTATTTGGCCAGTGGCCGTCCCGTGGCCTTGCTGGCGAAAGGCACTGTGCGGGAAGCTCTTGGGTTGACCTCAATGACATACAGGACCCCATGGCGGACGGCAAACTGGATGTTCATCAGCCCGACGACGTGGAGCGCCTCCGCGAGACGTACGGCGGAGGCGCGGATCTCCGAAAGCACCTCCTCCGGAAGGTCTCTTGGCGGGATGGAACAGGCGGAGTCCCCCGAATGAATGCCCGCCTGCTCCACATGCTCCATGATGGCCCCCACGACGGTGTCCTTCCCATCCGAGACGCAGTCCACGTCCAGTTCCTGTGCATCCTCCAGAAACTTGTCCACGAGAACGGGATGGCCAGGGGAGACCTTGGCGGCCTCGGACATGTAGGAGCGCATGGCGCCCTCCTGGCTGACGATGGCCATGGCCCGTCCCCCAAGCACGAAGGAGGGTCGCACAAGCACGGGATAGCCAATGCGCTCCGCGATGGCGCAGGCGTCCTCCACGGTCTCCGCCATGCCGCTTAGGGGCTGACGGATTCCGGTCTTGGCGGCGATGCCCTTGAAGATGCCACGGTCGTCCGCCGCGTCGATGTCCGCCGGCGGGGTGCCCAAAATGACGGCTCCGGCCTGTTCCAGTTCGGTGGCCAAATTCAGGGGCGTCTGGCCGCCCAGCTGGACGATGATGCCGTCGCACTGCTCCCGCTCGTAGACGCCAAGCACGTCCTCCAAAGTCAGCGGCTCGAAATAGAGACGGTCGGCGGTGTCATAGTCCGTGGAGACGGTCTCCGGATTGGAGTTGACCATGATGGTCTCGAAGCCGGCGGCCTTCAGCGCGAACACGGCATGGACGCAGCAGCAGTCGAATTCGATGCCCTGGCCAATGCGGTTGGGGCCGCCGCCAAGAATCATGATCTTCCGCTTGCCGTCGGCGGGGCGGACCGGCTCGTCATAGTCCATATATGTAGAATAGTAGTAAGGGGTGATGGCCGCGAACTCGCCCGCGCAGGTGTCCACCGTTCCATAGGCGGGAACGACGCCCTCCTTCTTGCGCAGGGCGCGAAGAGCCCCTTCCTCCATCTTGAGCGCATAGGCCAGCTGGCGGTCCGAATAGCCCAGCTCCTTGGCCCGCCGAAGCCCCTTGGCCGTGCCGTCAATTTGTCCCTCGAAATCCACAAGTTCCTTGAGCTTACGGAGATAGAAAAGGTCAATGCCCGTCAGCGCATGGATTTTCTCCAAGGACCAGCCATGGGCCAAAGCGCCGTGAATCATGAAGACGCGGTCCGCGTTGGGGCGTTCCAGCTCCGCCTCCAGCTTCGCGTCGTCCAGCTGGTCGAAGGCCAGCTGTTTGGGCTCCAGTCCGAAGCCCCAATGGCCCGTCTCCAAAGAGCGGATGGCCTTCTGGAAGGCCTGGTTGAAGCTTCTGCCGATGGCCATCACCTCGCCCACCGCCTTCATCTGGGTGCCCAAGGTGGAGTTGGCGGCGGGGAACTTCTCAAAGGTGAAACGCGGCATTTTGACGACGGTGTAGTCCAGAACCGGCTCGAAACAGGCGGGAGTCGTCTCCGTGATGTCGTTGCGCAGTTCGTCCAACGTGTATCCCACGGCCAGCAGGGCGGCGATTTTGGCGATGGGGAAGCCCGTGGCCTTCGAGGCAAGGGCGGAGGAGCGGGAGACACGGGGGTTCATCTCAATGATGAGCCGCCGACCGTCCGCGGGATTGACAGCCCATTGGACGTTGGAGCCGCCGGTCTGGATGCCGATGGCCCGCATGACCCGCAGGGTGTCCTCCCGCATGGCCTGATACTCCTTGTCGGTCAAGGTCATGGTGGGGGCGACGGTGATGGAGTCCCCCGTATGCACGCCCATGGGGTCCACATTTTCGATGGAGCAGACGATGACGGCGGAGCCCTTCTTGTCGCACATGACCTCCATCTCATATTCCTTCCAGCCCAGAAGTGACTCTTCCACAAGGACTTCGTGGTTCAGACTGGCCTCCAGCCCCCTTCTGACGATTTGGGCGAACTCCTCCTCCGAGTGGGCGATGCCGCCTCCGGAGCCGCCCAATGTGAATCCTGGCCGAATGATCAGCGGCCATGTGCCGATGCCGCGGGCCACGACCCACGCCTCCTCCAGGCTGTGGGCGGAGTCGGAGCGGGCGCTGCCGATGCCGATGCCGTCCATGGTCGCCTTGAAGAGACGGCGGTCCTCCGCGCGGCTGATGGCGTCCGCGTCCGCGCCGATGAGCTCCACTTGATAGCGTTTGAGGACACCGCTGCGCCATGCCTCCATGGCCAGATTCAGGGCCGTCTGGCCGCCGAGAGTGGGCAGCAGCGCGTCCGGCCGCTCCCGCCGGATGATTTCATGGACGTATTCGGGCGTCATGGGCTCCAGATAGGTGCGGTCCGCGAATTCGGGGTCCGTCATGATGGTGGCCGGGTTGCTGTTGAGCAGGACGATTTCGTAGCCCTCCCGCTTCAGCGCTTTGCAGGCCTGGACGCCGGAGTAGTCGAATTCGCAGCCCTGTCCGATGACCACGGGGCCGGCTCCCAAAAGCATGATTTTATGCAAGTCAGTACGCTTTGGCATGTCACTTCTCCTGATGCCGCAATGCCGCCTCCACCAGTCCCATGAACAGCGGATGGGGCGAGAACGGACGGGACTTGAATTCGGGATGGAACTGGCAGCCCACGTAGAAGGGGGCGTCCGAAATCTCCACGATTTCCACAAGGGAGCGGTCGGGGCTCATGCCCGCGATTTTCATGCCGCCCTCCTCCAGCGCCTGTCGGTAGGCGTTGTTGAGCTCAAAGCGGTGGCGATGGCGCTCCGAGACCTCCGTCTTGCCGTAGAGGGCGGCGCTTCGGGTTCCCGCGACCAAAGCGCAGGGATAGGCGCCCAGCCGCATGGTGCCGCCCTTTTGGGAAACACCTAACTGACTGTCCATCAAATGGATAACGGGATATGGTGTCGTCTCGTCGAATTCGGTGGAATTGGCGTTCTTCAGATTCAGCACGTTCCGCGCGAACTCAATGACCATGCACTGCATGCCCAAACAGATGCCCAGACACGGAATGCCGCGGACGCGGGCCTCATGCAGCGCGGCGATCTTGCCCTCCACGCCGCGGGCGCCGAAACCGCCGGTGACCAGCACGCCGTCATATTCATCCAGACGGGAGCTGTCCCCCTCCAGCTCCTCCGCCTCCACCATGTCGCAGTCCACATTGGCGCTCAACGCCATGCCCACGTGAGTGAAGGACTCGAAGATGCTCTTGTAGGCGTCCCGCAGGCCCGTGTATTTGCCCACCAGCGCGATGCGGCAGCGCCGTGTGGCGGTCAATTGCCGCTTCACCAATGCGCACCAGTTCTCCAGATGGCTGACGCCAACGGGCAGCCCCAACAGCTGAAGCACCTTCTCGTCCAGCTTCCGGTCCGCCAGCTCCTGCGGCACCTCGTAGATGGAGTGCTTCACGTCCTGCTCCTCAATGACCAGTTCCCGCGGCACGTTGCAGAACAGCGACAATTTCCGCCGGTGCTCCTCCCCCATGTCCCGTTCTGTTCGGCAGATAAGCACGTCGGGAAACAGGCCGATGTTGTGCAGCAGGCTGACGGACTGCTGGCTGGGCTTCGTCTTCAGCTCCCCCGCCGACTTGATGTACGGCACAAGAGTCAGATGGATGACGATGGCGTTCCCCTCCCCCGCCTCGTTCTTGAACTGGCGCACCGCCTCCAAGAAGGGCAACGACTCGATGTCCCCCGCCGTGCCGCCGATTTCCGTCATGACGATGTCCACATCGTCTTTGGCGGCCTTCTGGATCGCGTGCTTGATTTCGTCGGTGATGTGGGGGATCATCTGGACGGTGGCGCCCAAATAGCCGCCTTCCCGCTCGCGGCTGATGACGGCGCTGTAGATTCGGCCGCTGGTGTAGTTGCTGTCGTGGTTGCAGGTGACGCCGGCGAAGCGCTCATAGTGGCCCAAGTCCAGGTCGGTTTCCGTTCCGTCGTCGGTCACGTACACTTCGCCGTGCTGATAGGGGGACATGGTCCCCGGGTCCACGTTCAGATAGGGGTCGAACTTCTGCATGGCGACGCGGTAGCCCCTGGCTTTCAGCAGGCAGGCAAGACTGGCGGAGGTGATGCCCTTGCCTAAACCGGAGATGACGCCGCCCGTGATGAAAATGTGTTTGGTCATGGAGTGGCTCCTAAGTGTCACTTGCCGCGGACAAGGCGGAGGAACTGCCCGAAAAGATGGTGCGCGTCCGTGGGGCCGGGGGCGGCCTCCGGATGGTATTGGACGGAAAAGGCGGGCAGGCTCCGATGACGGACGCCCTCGATGGTATTATCGTTCAGATTCAGATGGGTGACTTCCAGACAATCCGGCAGGCTGTCCTGCTGGATGGCGAAATTGTGGTTTTGGGACGTGATGTCCACCGTGCCGTCCAAGAGGTTCTTGACCGGATGATTGCAACCATGGTGGCCGAAGGGGAGTCGGCCGGTGGCGGCGCCGCAGGCAAGTCCTAAAATCTGGTGGCCCAGGCAGATGCCCATGAGGGGCACGCGGCCCAGAAGCCCTTTGACGCAGGCGATGACCGCCGGAACCCCCTCGGGGTCTCCAGGGCCGTTGGAAATCAAGACGCCGTCCGGCTTCATGGCCAGCACGTCCGCCGCCGTGGTGCCGGCGGGAACCACCATGACCTGGCAGCCCTCGGCGGCCAGCTGGCGGAGAATGTTCCATTTGACGCCGCAGTCCACCACCACAATCCGACAGTCTCCCTCCTGGCTCCAGCTGTAGGGGGCGGCCGCCGTGACGTGGGAAACGCAGTCCACGCCATCCAGCCCCGCCCATGCCTTCGCTTTCGCAACTGCCTGCGCCACAGGTAGTTCCGTTCCGTCAGCGTGAAGCCAGGCCCGTTGGGTTCCCGTCTCCCGAATGTGGAGGACGAGGCGGCGGGTGTCCACATCGCTAAGCAGGGGCTTTCCCGCCTGACGGAAGAGCTCGTCCAGACTTTGGCGGCTGCGCCATGAAGAAGGCGGATTCAGCTGCTGGACGACCATTCCGCTCAAATGGACGCCTAGGGACTCCATGTCCTCCGGATTGCAGCCATAACTTCCTATTTCCGAAGCAGTTAGGGTCACAATCTGCCCAAAGTAGGAAGGGTCGGAGGCGATTTCCTGATAGCCGGTCATGCCGGTGTTGAAGACCGCCTCTCCAGGCAGGTCGCAGGGGGCCCCCCGCGAAATGCCCTCGAAGACCGTTCCGTCCGCCAATGCGAGATATGCGTTTGCCATGGTGTGGAATTCCTAATAAGCGCGCTTGGATAGGTGGTTCGCGTAATCGGACAGGGCCTGGTTGACCACGCGGAAACCGCCCGGCGTGGGGTAGTCTCCCGTGAAGTACCAGTCCCCCGTGTGGTTGGGAATGCAGAGCCGCAGCTGGTCAAGGGGAAGGAAGACCAGTTTCAGCTCCGCGGGAAACGCCTCCGGAAGGAGACGCTGGCGGATGGCTTCTGTCAGCTCGTCCTCCCCAAACAGCCCGTAGAGGGCCGCCGCCTGATTGTGCATGGCCTCCACAGGGCCGGCCAGCTCCTGCCGCGCCGTCTGGACGGCATGGTCGAAGCACTCCGTCATGCCACGGGCGGCCAGCAGATCCATGCAGGCCTGAAAGGCCACCAGCTCTCCAAAGGAAGCCATGTCGATGCCATAGCAGTCCGGATAGCGAATCTGCGGCGCGGCGGACACAATGACGATCCGTTTGGGGCCCAGCCGGGCCAAAATGGGAAGGATGGCGCGGCGCATGGTGTTGCCGCGGACGATGGAGTCGTCGATGACCACCAGATTGTCCTCATGGGGCCGGACCAGTCCGTAGGTCACGTCGTAGACATGGGGGAACAGCTCCTCCCGATGGTTGCCGTCGGTGATGAAGGTGCGGAATTTGGCGTCCTTGACGGCCACCATGCCGAAGCGGAGGCGTCGGCCGTCGCGGTGTTCATCCAAGGCATCCAACATGCCATGGAAGCTGCATTGGGCAGTATTGGGGATGTAGGAGAAGACGGTGTGTTCGATGTCGTCGTCAATGGCCTTGAGCACCTGCGGCACCACCGCCCGTCCAAGGGCGCGGCGCTCCTGCTGAATGTCCGCGTCGTTGCCTCTGGAGAAATAGATGCGCTCGAAGACGCAATGGCGGGGCGGCGCAGGAGGAAGGCAGGGCCGCACGGTCACCTCCCCATGGGCGGGAATCTGCAGCAGATGGCCGCCAGGAAGCTCCGTAACCTCTTGGCTGGAAAGGTCGAAGGCGGTCTGCAGCGCCACCCGCTCGGAGGCCAGCGCGACCACCTCGTCATCCATGTAATAGAAGGCGGGACGGATGCCGTGGGCGTCTCGGAAGGCAAAGGCGTCGCCGTTGCCGACAACTCCTCCGATGACAAAGCCGCCGTCCCATTGACTGGCGGACTGACGGACCGCCTCTAGAAGGTCGCCGTGGCATTCGCCGAGGTAATGAGCCAGGCAGATGAGCAGGATGCGGCAGTCCTGCAGGCCCCGCGGATGATAGCCAAGCTTCACCAACGTGTTGAAGACGTCCGCCGTGTTGGTCAGATTGAAGTTGCCGGCGGCCAGCAATGTGTGGTCCCGCCGTGGGCTGTCGCAGACCATGGGATGGCAGGCGTCCAGGCTGCGGGTGCCAAAGGTGCCGTAGCGCACATGGCCCAGATAGACCTCTCCACAGAAGGGGCGTTCCAAATCGCATGTGCAAGTTGTTCTAGCAGAATGATTTACAGAATATGCATTGAGTTGGTTCGAGATGCGCTCCAGCAGATCCGCCAGCGGCATGGCGGAGCAGCTCTTCTCCATGCTGTAGAAGGGCCGCCCCGGCGGCACGTCAAGTCCCACGCAGGCCATGCCGGCGCCGTCCTGCCCCCGGTTGTGCTGCTTCTCCATGAGAAGGCTGGTTCGGGCGAAGCCATAGGCCGGCGTACCGTATTTGTCCTCATAATAGGCAAGGGGCTTGCGCAGCCGGAGCAGCGCGAGCCCACATTCATGCTTGATGCTGTCGGACATGAACGCCCTCCTGCGGAATCAGCAGATGAACAGCATCTCGCGGTATTTCGGCAGCGGCCAGCAGCCATCGTCCACCAGCAGCTCCAACGCGTCCACCGTGCGGCGAAGCTCCGCCATGGCGGGCTTGATGCCGCTTCCGCATCCGATGGCCGTCTCCAAGACGGCGATGGCGGCATTCATGGCCTCCAGCAGGGCCCCGATCTCCTCCGCGACGGCCATGATGGCCTTGCATCCGCTGCCGCCGCCAATGGCCAGATATTCCTTCATGACCACAGGACGGATCACGTTCTTCGCCAACTCCAGCGCGATCTTCCCTTCGATGTCCAGCCGGCGGTCATAGTCCTCGCGGAAGACCTCATAGCGGGATTTCAGCTCGGTCTGGGTCAGAACGCCATAGCGTTGGAAGAGCTCCTGATTGGCTTCCACGAGCAGGGGCATGATGGCCTCGGGGGTGGTGGCCAGGTTGGGAAGCCCCCGCTTCGCGGCCTCGGCGAGCCATTCGCTGGTATAGCCGTCGCCGTTGAAGATGACCCGACGATGGGCCGTGATCTCCTCCTTCAGCAACGCCTGCAGCTTTTCATGGAAATTCGCCGCCGTGAAGGTCTGGATTTGGTCGCTAAGCAGGTCCAACGCCTCCGCCACGATGGTATTGAGGACGATGTTGGCCTCGGCGCAGGATTGGGAGGAACCTGGCGCACGGAACTCGAACTTGTTGCCTGTGAACGCGAAAGGCGAGGTGCGGTTGCGGTCCGTGGCGTCCCGTTTCAGGGGCGGCAGCGCGTCAATGCCAATGCGCAGGGGGCTGCCACCCACGTGGGCGGAGACCGTGCCGCTGATCAGCTGGCTGATTACGTCCTCCAGCTGGGCCCCAAGGAAGATGGAGATGACGGCGGGCGGCGCCTCGTTGGCTCCCAGACGATGGTCGTTGCCCAGGCCGGAGACGGCGGAGCGCAGCATGTCGCTGTGGCAGTCCAACGCATGGATGACGGCGGTGAGCACCGTCAAAAAGACCGCGTTCTCCGCAGGGTCGCTGCCGGGGTCGAGCAGGTTGCGCTTGCCATAGGCGATGCCCCAGTTGTTGTGCTTGCCGGAGCCGTTGACGCCCGCGAAGGGCTTCTCGTGGAGCAGGCAGACCAGACCGTAGCGGTCCGCCGTCTGGCGGAGGACTTCCATGACCAGCATGTTGTGGTCCACGGCCAGATTGAGGTCCTCATAGATGGGAGCCAGCTCGAATTGGGCAGGAGCCACCTCGTTATGCCGTGTCTTCGCAGGAATGCCCAAATGCCACAGCTCCGTCTCCACGTCCGACATGAACGCCAGAATCCGCGGCGGAATGCTGCCGAAATAGTGGTCCTCCAGCTGCTGATGGCGGGCGGGCGGCGCGCCGTACAGGGTGCGGCCAGTCTGCAGCAGGTCCGGCCGCTGCAGATAGAACTTCTTGTCAATCAGAAAGTACTCCTGCTCCGGCCCCAACGTGACGGTCACGTCCTCCTCCGGCTGCCCAAAGGCCTTCATCAGGCGGACAATCGCCTTCTTCAGCACTTGGGTCGACCGCAGCAGCGGGGTCTTCTTGTCCAAAACCTCCCCCGTGTAGGAGCAGAAGACAGTGGGAATGCACAGGGTGGCGCCATTGGCGTGGCGTTTGATGAAGGCGGGGCTGGTGGGATCCCACGCCGTGTAGCCGCGGGCCTCGAAAGTGCTGCGCAGGCCGCCAGAGGGGAAGCTGGAGGCGTCCGGCTCCCCGATGCTCAGGTTCTTGCCACGGAACTCAAAGATGGCACGACCGCCGGAGAGGTTCAGAAAGGCGTCGTGCTTCTCCGCCGTGCCTCCGGTCAGGGGCTGGAACCAGTGGGTGTAGTGGGTGGCGCCGCGGGACACCGCCCACTCCTTCATGGCGGCGGCCACCTCGTCCGCGATGTCCGGATCCAACGGCTTCATGCCGCGAACCGTCGCCGCCAATTTCGTGTATGTGGTCTGAGACAGGTACTCGGCCATCTTCGCATTGTCGAAAACGTCATCCGCAAAATACTCCAGGACCTTGTTGCCCTGCGGCTCCGCTGTCGCGGTGCGGCGGTCAGACACTTTGCATACGGCGTCATATCTCTTTTGCATGGGTCATATCTCCTGAAAATTCATGGCTTGTTCCGGCTCCCTGGCCAGTATGCCACTATATTAGCAATTACTATGCCAAGTTGGAATTTGCATGGATGACATGGATGATTCCACAGCAAGGCCAACAGCCCATCACGGGCATAAGCTGTTATAATATACTGATGTTAAGTTTGTTATAATAATATAGCACAGGGACAGCAAAGAACAATCCAGAACGGGTCTTCTCATGCCCCGCCTGAAATATCGACACATGGCAACCGAATTCCGAATCGTCACAAGAGGACAAAAGGTGACAGCGATGGCAGGATATCGTCTCATGGCCCATTTTTCTTACATATAATGTAAAAAATGCCCAAAGGCGTTACATTCCATGTAATGGCCTTACAGGTTTTGTATTTGGAGTCATGGCCGGAAGGCCTGTCAAAATCATGGCCCAAAAGGCTTGCATTTAACGCACCTTTATGAATACATTTAATGAATGCCGTCTGCTTGATGCGACAAGCGGAAAAGTTGGCGAAAATCGGGTCCGGAGGAGTGAAAAATGGCCTTTCTTTTTGGGGAGGAAGCCCGCCAATGCCCCTAGAGGGCCCTCTATGGCATTCTATGCCCGACCCTGTATATTAATACCTCCCCTGCCCTATATGCCCTAAAATGGCCACTTTTTGAGCTTTGGCCTTTATTGCATTTTATTGCATTATATTGCAAATGAGCGACAGACAAGGAACTGCTTTTTATCCACAGAATACACAGAATAAACAGATGCGAACTTCTGCTCGGGCGGCTGAATGATTCTGTCTATTCTGGGTGTTCTGTGGCTAATAAAACCCCTTATGGAAAACAAAGCAAACGCGTTGTCTCATTCATCCCATGGGAAAGGCCGGTTTCATGCACATGGCTTCAATTTGGATTGGCTCGTCTGTCATTTCTCCTCTGCGATGTGCCTGAAAAACCGTTCTGGCTTTTCATTCATTGCGTTTGCCAGCTTGATTGCGGCACGCTGAGAGAGCGGCCGCTTTCCCGTCTCATACGCGCTGATGGTGGCATAGCTCATGCCCGTCATCTCCGCCAGCTGTTTTTGCGTCAGTTGGTGCTTCAGCCGGCAACCGGCCAATAAGTCGCCTGGTCTCAACGACTTCCACCAATCGGTCTCAAAGACGTTGACCCGTTCCTCGTCATTGTCCAGTGCTTCCTCCTGACAAGAATTGATGACGGTGATGATGACTCTCTTGAACTTTGAATGGAGAATATCGACCAGTTCGCCGATGACAGCAGAATCGCAATGTTCATAGGAAAGATTAATATGGGGCGTCTTCACGACTTCCGGCATAATACACCTCGACTTCAATGGATTCCTCTTCACACCGCCAGCATGCAACATGGCGGTAGCCCAAATGACAATGATGTGTGTTTTTGGACAGCTTGGAATAATGCGGCCATGTCGTCTGCACGGGGCCACTTTCCTCCAGGTCCTCAAGCAAATTGGCGAAGAGATGCTGCACGGTCAATGGCAGTTTCCCCACTGCTTTGGCGACTCTCTTCTTCACAATGACATTGTACACAATCGAACCTCTTGCATTTTGTATTAGACATTATTATAATTTAGTAGAATTTAGCAGAATATCAAGCGGACTTCCTGAGTTTTTGACTTGCCCATGAAAAACGAAAAACCGTGAAGACGTGGGAGTCCTCACGGTTTTTGCTTCAAACGGTTGTGATTTGCAACTACTTGTTAATCAAGCGGATGCCAATCTCAATCAGCTTCGGGGCCAGATTGTGGTCGGGAGCGGTCGGTGACGGCCGCGTCTCGTAGCCGCCGCCGCGCTCATAGTGCTCCGGCAGGCCAATGTAGCCGAAGGCGCCTTGGCCGAGGGCGGCAACCATGGTGAACGGGAAGGGAGACGCCTTCTTGACGGCGAGGCCAAGCTCGATGAAGGGCTCCGCCGGCATGGAGACGATTCCAAGCGCCTTGCCGAAGTGGATGGAGGTCATCCGCTCGATGCGCTTCTCGGTCATGGGTTTGTCGCGGTTGTCCACCACACGCTGCGCAAAGAACTTCTTCACGAAGAGATTGCCGGCGGCAATGCCCTCGCTGGTGTTGTCCTTCGCATCCTGCATGCTGACTTCGCCGATCTCATCCAAAATCTTCTTGGATTCGGCGTATTCGGCGTCGGTCACCTTGTAGGCTGGGGCCTCGAACTCTTCGCTGAAGATCTTGATTTCGTCCACGTCCACGGGTTTGGCCGTATAGAGCATGGAAAGCAGCGCCTCCGCATAGCCCTTGCCGATGCGGCAGGCTTCCGCGTAGTTGGTCTGGTCGAAATCGGTCTCCACATTGAAGTGGTTGATGTTGCCCTGCGGGGCGATGAGCGTCATGACCTGCACGTCGTAGCCCAAGCGGTTCTGCACCTCGCGCTCCATGCGGCCCGGCCAGTCGGCCGACACCATCTCGTCGCCAATGGTATCCGTGTGGTTGGAGATGTTGGCGATGATAAGGCGGACCAGTCCGTCCTGCTTGACTGCGGCAAAGGGAATCTCCGCATCGATGCCGCCTTCCGGCTTCACGATGTTGGGGTTCAGTTTGCCAGGGTTGGTCAGGACGCCGCCGTCCTTCATCCAGAAGCGGCGGTTGAAGGCCAAGGTCGTGCATTCGGAGCGGCCGACGAACAGTTCCGCATCGGCCAGGCTCATGTCCGCCTTTCCGACGGCCGAAACCACCTTCGCGGTCAACTCCGTCATGTAATTGTCGTCGACTGGATCGTCGCCGAACAGATTGCAGACGTAGGGGCCGGTGTGGGTGTGGGTGGCCGTGAACAGAATGTCGTCCGCATACGAGATGCCGACGGCCTTCAGGGCGGTGATGAAGCGGGTGAAGACGGTGCGGTCGACTTCGCAGAGGTCGAAGGAGACGATGCCGGTCTTGACGCCGTTGCATTCGAAGACGGCGGCCTTGACCTGAAGCGGGTCATGCATGCCGACGTTCGGGCGGGGCGTGAAATAGCCGCACAGCGGAATGCCGCGGCGCGGGGTGATGTCTTCCTTTGCGTATCCGAAGCGAATCATTCCGCCACCTCAATCAGGATGCCGCCGTTCTGAGCGGACTTGTGGGCCGCTTCGCAGAGCAGCAGGTTGTGGCAGCCATCGGCTCCCGCAATCGGCTTGCCTTCCAGAACGGACAGCGCATGGTTTTCAATCAGGCTCTGATAGATGTTGGGGAATGCGGCGGGAACGATGCTGACGGGCTTGCCGTCGAAGCGGTCCAATTCCAACCGCTGAACGATGGGTTCGCCCTTGTGGCCGGAGAGCTGGAACATCGTTCCGTAGGAGCGCAGGGCCGCCTTGTCGCCATAGACCTCAAAGCCCAGGTTGGACAGGGTGCCGCCCAGACCGCCGCGGTAGTCGCAGAAGGAGACCTTCGCGCTTCCCATGACGCCGTCCTCGAAGAAGAAGCGGATGAACGCGCCGTCTTCCGCCTTGATGCCCATCAGTTTGGGATAGTACACGGCGGCGATTTTCGTGATCTTCTTGCCGAAGACATATTCGGCCACATAGAAGCAGTGGCTGGCCACATCGCCGATGGGGCCGCCCACCTCTTCAATCTTGGAGCAGCGCCAGCTGGCGGCTTCCTCCGGAGCGTAGCCGTAGGCGAACTCCATGTGGAAGCAGCTGTCGTTCACCGCGCCAAGCTCGCCCTTCTGCACCAGCGCCGCCGCTTCCTTGTTCCATGCGTTGTAGACCATCATGTGGTCCACCGCATAGGAGAGCTTCAGCTCGCGGGCCATCTCAATGGCCTTCTTCGCGTCGGCCGAGCTGGTCGCCATGGGCTTTTCGGAGATGACGTGCTTGCCGGCTTTCATGGCCTGAATGGCCAGCGGGACATGGGTGGAGTTCGGCGTCGCGATGTAGACGGCGTCGATGCTTGCATCCGCCAGCATGTCCTCCAGTTTGCCGTACCACTTCAGGCCCAGCGCTTCCGCCGCGGCCTGACGGGCGGGGTTCACATCCGTCGCAGCCACGAGTTTCGCATGCTGCAACGGCGTGAAACGGGATGTGTCACATGCATAGCCTTCTTTGGCGACACGGTTTTCCGCAATGCCGCCAAAGCCGACCAGACCGTATTTGACGATGGTCATGGGTTCCGTCCCCTTATTTCATATAGGCATCGGCAACCTTGTTGAACGCATCGATGTCAGCCTGGATGTGCTTCTCCTCGTAGGTCGGATGCGTCCAGAAGCTGATGGTGCGGTCGGTGAGCCAATGGGCCATTTCGCAGTTGCACTTGGTGTAGTCGATGTTGCGGGAGCGCGGGTCGTTGAAGGGATAGCCGACCACGCCGAAGCCCTTGCGGGCCGTGAAGGCCTCTTCCTTGTACATTTCAGGCCACAGCACGCTGTAGGCGGCGGCGCCTTCCGCCTGGACGGCGGCGATGAACTGCTGGCAGGAGACCTTCAGCTTGTCGGTGTCCAGCACGAAGGGAACCAGCCAGAAGCAATTCTGACGATCCTTGGTGTCAACCGGAGCATACTTCACAAGCGGATGCTTGGCAAGACCCTTGATGAGCATCTTGCCCAGTTTCTTGCGCTGCGGCAGGTTCCAGCTGTCGAAGCGCTCCAGCTCGCCCAGACCGATGGCGCTCTGGATTTCCGTCATGCGGAAGTTGAAGCCGACGCGGCGATGGATGTAGAGCTGCTTGCCTTCCATGGTGAGCAGGTTGAGTTTGGCGCGCACATCATAGCCGTGGTCGCGGAAGGAGCGGCACTCCCAGGCGAGATCATCGTCGTTCGTGCAGACCATGCCGCCTTCGCCGCCGGTGGTGAAGTGCTTGCTCTGGCAGAAGCTGAAGCAGCCGACGTTGCCGATGGTGCCGGCCTTCTTGCCTTTGTAGACGCCGCCGAAGCACTGCGCGCAGTCTTCGACCACGTACAGGTTGTACTTCTTCGCAATGGCCATGATGGGATCCATGTCCGCAACCATGCCGTACAGGTGGACGACGACGATGGCCTTGGTCCGCTCGGTGATGGCCGCCTCAATCTTGGCGGGGTCGAGCAGATGGTCGGTGCTGACATCCACAAAGACGGGCAGCGCACCAGCCTGCAGGGCGCAGAAGCTGGAGGCAATGAAGCTGTAGGAGGTGCAGATGACCTCGTCGCCAGGGCCGACGCCCAAAGAGGAAAGGGCGACATGCAGGGCGGCCGTGCCGTTGGAGACGCTGATGGCGTTCTTGACGCCCAGCCACTTCGCCCACTCTCTCTCAAACTTCATGCCGATTGAAAAGTGGGGATCCTCGCCTGCCGCCTGGCCGGTCCAGTAGTTCACCTTGCCGGAGTGCAGGATGTCGAGCACGGCTTTGTCGGTTTTGGGGTTGAACTGCGGCCATGCCGGAAATGCTTCGTTGATGACCTTCTTGCCGCCGTCAATTGCAAGTTTCTGTTTCTTTGCTGCTGTTGCCATACCATGACTCCTTGCTTGTGATGCTTGGCGCAGGGCGCCGTTTGGGTGATGGGGACCGCGTCTGCCATGGAAAACAGACCAATCCCGTTTGAAAAAAAGAAAATTTATAATTAGAAAGAACTTAATACATAAATGCGGTTTTGCCAATCACAATGTCGGCTTTTTTTCGCATTCTCATGGAATGAGTGGAAACCGGCCGCCAATGGCAGAGCAAATCGCCTTGCGTCCCATGTCCCGCGTCCGGTCAGCCAGAAATTTCGTAACATATTGGCAATCAATATGTTATGAAATTTTCCTCATTCCGTCGCCAGTTGGGGGATGAGAAAATCGTCGGAAATGGACAGCACGCCGTCCGAAGAAAGGAAAGCCTCGCTGATGACCATGAATCGTGGGTGAACGGCCTGTTCGCTGGCGTGGGCATGGAAGACAATGCGAAGCCGTCCGTCGCGGTCTCGGAAGAAGGAGTGATGCCCCAATCCCACCAGCCCGTTGCGCCTCTGCAGCACCGGGTTCTTGTCATGTTTTTTCCAAAGCCCTCCAAGAGAATTACTTGTGGCGAATCCGACGCCGTACATCGGGGACTGGTAGTCATTGGCCGAATAGGTCAGAAGGTATTTGTCATTGCACCGCAACACAAAGGGCCCCTCCACCACCTTGGCCCTGACCCGTTCCCACGGCTTGTCCGCCCGCAGACAGTATCGCATGGTCTCCTCCTTGGCGGCAAGCAGGTCATCCGTCAGCTGGACGCTCCAGATGTTGTTGCCGTCGTTGGTGCGCACGTAGAACATATAGGGCGTGCCCTCCGCATCAAAGCAGAGTGTGTTGTCTAACGTGGTCTCGTCCAGGAAGTAAGGACGTTTCTCCTGTTGGACGAAGGGCCCCAGCGGGCTGTCCGACACCGCGATGCAGGCATGGACGTCTCCCGTGTAGAGCATATAGAATTTCCCTTTGTGACGATAGACTTCGGGGGCCCAGAACCATTTTTCACCATAGGCGTCGTTCATGTGAAGGGCCAGCCCCTCCGATGCGTTTCCCGCCATGCGCCACTGCATCAGGTCTGTGGAGACGGCGCAGGCGATTCCATGGTCCGCATGGGTTCCATAAGCATAATAGGTGCCTTCATGAAGCAAGATGAAGGGATCCGCGAAAGTGACCACCGGCCCCGCCGCCGCAGACAGCAGCAGGCAGGACAGCAGGGACAAAGGGGTGAAACAATTCATCAGGCGTCTCCTTTTGGGGTTCATGGTGTGACGGCGTCATTCCGCCGGATGTCATGAAGATTACTATAGAGCCATATGCCACGGAATCAAGCGAAAGGATTGACTGCTCAAACGCGGAACACGGTGGCGAAAGAACGGAAGGCACCGCGGGACCGGGTCGCCGCGGGACATGAAGAGTCTCCACCACACGAAAAAGGGCCGCCGTCACGATTGGTCTTCGCAACGACGGCCCTTTGAATGGATAACGCTATGAGGCGGAATGGATTACATCATGCCGCCCATGCCGCCGTCCATGCCGGCGCCGGGAGCGGGAGCATCCTTCTTCTCCTCAGGCAGATCGGTGATCATGCATTCGGTGGTCAGCAGCATGCCGGCCACGGAGGAGGCGTTCTGCAGAGCGCAGCGGACAACCTTGCTCGGGTCGATGATGCCGGACTTCAGCATGTCAACGTATTCGTTCTTGGCAGCATCGAATCCCATGCCGCCCTTCATCTCCTTGACCTTCATCACGACGATGGAGCCTTCCACGCCGGCGTTGGTCGCGATCTGACGCATGGGCTCTTCGATGGCGCGCATGATGATGGCGGCGCCCGTGGCCTCGTCGCCCGTGCAGTTCAGCTTCGCGGCGGCCTTTTCAGCGGCACGAACCAGAGCGACACCACCGCCAGGGACAATGCCCTCTTCCACAGCGGCGCGGGTGGCGTGCAGCGCATCGTCAACGCGGTCCTTCTTCTCCTTCATTTCCGTCTCGGTGGCGGCACCGACTTTGATGACGGCAACACCGCCGGCCAGCTTGGCCAGACGTTCCTGCAGCTTCTCGCGGTCGTAGTCGGAGGTGGTCTCCTCAATCTGATGGCGAATCAGGTTGACGCGGCCGGCGATCTTGCTGCTTTCGCCAGCGCCTTCCACGATTGTGGTCTTTTCCTTGTCAACGGTGATGCGCTTGGCGCGGCCCAGCTGATCGGCCTTCACGTTCTCCAGCTTGATGCCCAGGTCTTCCGTGATGCAGACGCCGCCAGTCAGGATGGCGATGTCTTCCAGCATGGCCTTGCGGCGGTCGCCGAAGCCAGGGGCCTTCACGGCGCAAACATTCAGCGTGCCCCGCAGCTTGTTGACAACCAACGTCGCAAGTGCTTCACCATCAACATCTTCTGCAATGATGAGCAAGGGCTTGCCCTGTTTGGCAACCAACTGCAGCACGGGCAGCAGATCCTGCATGCTGCTGATCTTCTTCTCGTGGATCAGCACATAGGCGTCCTCAAGAACGCATTCCATGTTCTCCGCGTTGGTGGAGAAGTAGGGGGACAGATAGCCCTTGTCGAACTGCATGCCTTCCACAACGTCCAACGTGGTCTCGATGGTCTTGGCCTCTTCGACGGTGATGGTGCCGTCTTTGCCCACCTTGTCCATGGCGTCGGCGATGATGCCGCCGATGGTGGCGTCCGCGTTGGCGGAGATGGTGGCGACCTGCTTGATCTGGGCGGTGCTGTCCACCTTGACGGACTGGGCGGCCAGCTCGTCGACGATGGCGTTGACGGCCAGGTCAATGCCGCGCTTCAGGCCCATGGGGTTGGCGCCGGCGGTCACATTGCGCAGACCTTCACGGAAAATCGCCTCGGCCAGAACGGTGGCGGTGGTGGTGCCGTCGCCGGCCTTGTCGTTGGTCTTGCTGGCGACTTCACGGACCATCTGGGCGCCCATGTTCTCAAAGGGGTTGGGCAGCTCGATTTCCTTCGCGACGGTCACGCCGTCCTTGGTGACCTGCGGGGAGCCGAACTTCTTGTCGATGATCACATTGCGGCCTTTGGGGCCCAGCGTGGTCTTCACGGCCTTGCTCAAAGCGGCAACGCCATTCAGCAGGGCCTGACGCCCCTTCGTATCGTATTGAATCTGTTTTGCAGCCATGGTAATCTCTCCTATCTTTCCTATTTTTCCTTTGGATTATTTCTCCACAATGGCCAGGATGTCGCTGGCATTCAGGATCTTGTATTCCTTGTCGTCGACTTTGATTTCCGTGCCGCCGTATTTGGAGGTCAGCACCACATCGCCCACCTTCACGTCCATGGCGATGCGCTTGCCGTCGTCGTCAAGCTTTCCAGGGCCAACGGCGATGACCACGGCTTCCTGGGGCTTCTCTTTGGCGCTGTCCGGAATATAGATACCGCCCTTGATCTGCTCCTCCTGCTCTCTGGCCTGAACCAACACACGGTCACCCAACGGTTTGATGTTCATTCTCAATCTCCTTGATGTTATGTTATTTACCTAAAACGGGACAGTTCCCGATACCTTCTTGTTCTCCAGACCACCCCTCAACAGGATGGCCTGGCGCCTTCATGGCTTATTTTTCAGTGAAATCGGCGTCGATCACATCATCGTCGCCGCCCTTCTTGCGACCGCCCTGCTGGCCCGCGTTGCCGGCGGCGTCCTGCGGATTGAAGCCGCCCGCGCCCGGGTTGCCAGCGGCGCCCTGCTGCTGGGCGTTGCGGTAGAGGTCTTCGGCGAAGGCGTGGAGCTTGCTCTCCAAGTCCTTCATCGCGTCGTTCATGCGGTCCGTGTTGTCGGAGGAAATCGCATCCTTCAGAGCGGAAACCTTGTCCTCAATCTCCTTCTTGATGTTCTCCGGCATCTTGTCCCCCATGTCCTTCAGCTGCTTTTCGGTCTGATAGACCATGGAGTCCGCGCGGTTCTTGGTGTCGACGGCCTCACGGCGCTTCTTGTCCTCCTCCGCATGGGCCTTCGCGTCGTTGACCATCTCCTTGATCTGGTCTTCGCTGAGGCCGGAATTGGCGGTGATGGTGATCTTCTGCTCCTTGCCGGTGCCCAGGTTCTTGGCGGAGACCTTGAGGATGCCGTTGGCATCAATGTCGAAGGTCACCTCAATCTGCGGCACGCCGCGGGGAGCCGGCGGAATCTCATCCAAGTTGAAGCGGCCGATGGTCTTGTTCTGGTTGGCGAACTCACGCTCACCCTGGAGGACGTGCAGGTCCACGGAGGGCTGGTTGTCGCTGGCCGTGCTGAAGATTTCGCTCTTCTTGGTCGGAATCGTCGTGTTGCGCTCGATCAGGCGGGTGAACACGCCGCCCATGGTCTCGATGCCCAAGGACAACGGCGTCACATCCAGCAGAAGGACGTCCTTCACTTCGCCGCCGAGCACGCCACCCTGGATGGCCGCGCCGATGGCGACCACTTCGTCGGGGTTCACGCCCTTGTTCGGGGTCTTGCCGAAGATCTCTTTGGCCAGTTCGGGAATGCGGGGCATCCGGGTCATGCCGCCGACCAAAATGACCTCATCGATGTCGGAGGCGCGCATGTCCGCGTCCCGCAGGCAGTTACGGCATGGTTCAGCGGAGCGGGCCGCCAAGTCGGCGGTCATGGCCTCCAGCTGCGCACGGCTCAAGGTCTTGGTCAGGTGCTTCGGGCCGGTCTGATCCGCCGTGATGAACGGCAGATTGATTTCCGTGGTCGTGCTGCTGGAAAGCTCGCATTTCGCCTTTTCGGCGGCTTCCTTCAGCCGCTGCAGGGCCACCTGGTCCTTGCGCAGGTCAATGCCGTTCTCCTTCTTGAAGTCCTCCACAAGCCAGTTGATGACGGCTTCGTCGAAGTCATCGCCGCCCAGGTGGGTGTCGCCGTTGGTGGCTTTCACTTCGAAGACGCCTTCGCCCAACTCCAGAATGGAGATGTCGAAGGTGCCGCCACCCAAGTCGTAGACGGCGATCTTCTCGTCCTTCTTCTTGTCCAGGCCATAGGCCAGAGAGGCGGCCGTCGGCTCATTGATGATACGCTTCACGTCCAAGCCGGCGATACGGCCCGCGTCTTTCGTGGCCTGCCGCTGGCTGTCGTTGAAATAGGCCGGAACCGTGATGACGGCTTCCGTCACGCTCTCGCCCAAATAGGCCTCCGCGTCCGTCTTCAGTTTCTGCAGAATAATGGCGGAGATTTCCGGCGGCGTGTAAATCTTGTCACCGATCTTGATGCAGGCGTCGCCATTCTTGCCTTCCACCACTTCATAAGGAACCAGGCTGATGTCCCGCTGGACTTCGCTGAACCGGCGTCCCATGAACCGCTTAATGGAGAAAATGGTCTGCTTCGGGTTGGTGACGGCCTGACGCTTGGCCACCGCGCCCACCAGACGCTCTCCGGATTTCGTGAATGCCACCACAGACGGCGTGGTACGGCTGCCTTCCGCATTCGGAATGACAGTGGGCTCCCCGCCTTCCAAAACTGCCATGCAGGAATTGGTCGTGCCCAAATCAATGCCTAGAATCTTTCCCATAATTCATTCTCCTTTTCTATTCCAATTTACTTTATTTGCTTTCGTGCTTCATCAACAGACGAAGACATCATTAGCAGAAAGCATGCCATCTTTTCAAGGCATCGAAGAAAAAGGAGATAAAATTTTATAACTTATTGAATATCAATATATTATAAATTTTGTCTCGAAGGGGGCCCTTGGCGCATTTTTGGCCCATGTGTGACACAAAACGGGAGCTTACCCGAAAGTCCTGTCACACATGGGACATTTTGTCACACCTGTCCAAGGCCCATGTCGCCGCTGTCGAGGCTCCCCATGTCGCCCCCTGCGGCGTTCAGAAGTCGTAGGAGCGCAACGTCCAGTCCTGCAGCCGCAGGCGGGAGGTGATGTAGGTGTCCTGAAAGTCCGGAGAGAAGATCCACGTTCCTTTCATGGCGAGGGTGCAGAGCTCCTGCAGGTGGCGGATGTCCACCCGCTGGGGCCGTGGCGTGACAGAAACGGCCGGCTGGTCGGAAAGCAGGGTCTGGAGCATGGCGTGGAGGAAGTCCGCAGGGCCCACGGCGGTGCCGCCGACCCAAAGAGTTTCGGGGATGTACTCCCCTGTGGTGATGGATTGGGCGGCCTGCACGATGTCCGCCCGAGTCAGCGTGACCTCCTCTCGGATACCATGAGGTTCGGCGAGGAACCCCTTGACCAGACCTGGTTTATAGACTTCGCCGCCGCGCAGGAATTCCGTCAGCGCGTAGAAGATGTCCGCGATGCAATAGGGACCGCGGCGGGTGGGGGCCAGGGCGGCGTTCAGCTCGTTGGCCAAAGGGGGAAGGTCCGCTTGGGTGATGGGCGGCGGCAGATGGTGGTTCCTCGCCTTCAGGATGGCATGGGCGTCCGTGAGAGTGAAGCGGCTGTCGGCCTTCAGGCGGCGGATGAAGCGGCGGAACTGCCCCCAGAAGGTGATCGTCTCCCCCAAGGTCCGGTCCTCCGTCTCGATCCAGTCGCCGAATTCGCGGATATTCCGCCCGTTGTAGTTCGCCATGTCCCAGAAGACCTTCTTGACGGACATGTTGGGGTGATGGTAGATGATGACGCGGCGGCAGCGGCTGAGCTTGTCCAAGACCTTGTCCAAGTCCTTGCGGGGTTCCCAAAGGAAGAGCTCCTCCATGCTGATGGTGTAGGGGATTTGGGTGAGGCCGCAGTAGTCCAGCAGGGTGTTGGTCTCATCGTGGATATAGCCGCCGAAATAGAAGGGGATGCCCTGCTCCGCATAGTAGTAGAGGGCGGGATAGGAAACGTCGTTGCCCGGCGGCACCGCAAACAGGATCTTCTTGTCGGGGAAGGCTTTATGAATGAGTTCCAGACCCAGCTCCTCTTGGCGGGTCGCCCGCTCCTCCGCGATTTTCACGTCCTCCACGTCGCACATTTCCGCCAGCACGGGATGGACGGAGTGGCTGTAGGTGTGGTAGCCGATGACATGGGGGGCCAGCGCCGCGATGACATCCTGCCGTTTCCACGCGAGCAGCTGTTGCGCCACCAGCCCCACGACGGCAAAATGCCCCGTGACCCCCTCCTCCATCAGCATATTGGCCAGACCGAGAATCGCATCGGCGTTACGTTGAGTCGTAAAATCTTCAGTGTCAAAGGCAAAGAGAACTTCTGTTGTCATGGTCGTCGGGGCTTTCCAATAGGGGGTTCGTTATTCGGTCACGGGAGGCAGCTCATCGAAGAGGGTGTGCTGTCCGGACAGCGGGGCGCGATAGGAGCCGAAGCCCTCCGCATAGGGGGCGCCGGCCTTCCAGCCGAAAAAGCGGGCTTCGCAGAGCTTGCGCTCCGCCATCTCTTCTCCGCTCTGGCACACATACTTGCGGCAGAGCTCGCATTTCAGGTCCATGATGCGCTTGCCGAAGCCCGCATAGTGCATGAACGGCATGGCGACCGTCTGATGGGTCTCATGATGGAAATAGACCTCCGGAGCCATGGCGGCGAAACGAAGGGCGTTCAGGGTCGTCGCGCCGCACATCACATGGTCGATGTGACGGTCCACCGGCCAGTGGGTGATCACCACGGACGGCGGATTCCGGCGGAACAGCTCCGCCAGCTCCTCGCAGGTTTCCCGTGGGGCACAGGCTTCGCCGTCTATTTCATTGAGGAAGATAGGTTCGACCCCAAGCATGCCGCAGGCGTTGTGTTCCTCCACCATCCGCATGGCGGCGCAGTCCTTCATGGAGACGCCCTGGCTGGCTAGCCCCCGTTCTCCACGCGTAAAGTCCACCACATGAAGGGCAAACTCAGGCCGCTTCATCAAAATGAAGGCCAGTCCCGCCGCGGCGATCAGATCGTCGGGGTGCGCATTGACGATGTACACATGCTTTTTCATGGTTGCTCCTCTCTCCAAAGGGAATCGACTCTCGGCAGCATTCCAAATTTCCTTTTTATAGTCATATCATATTAATAATCAACTTGTTACAAATATCATTGGCAATGATCGCAACGAAAGGCCATCACGCGGCCGAAATAGTCGTCCAGCCGCTCGATCTCGAATTGGCGGACCATTTCCGCCGCCGTTGTCTCCGCCGTTTCGGACGTGATGAGCACGCTGCCCAAATAGCCGGGGTCCGTGACGGTGACGGCCCTTCCATAGGCCTTCCGAAGGGTCTGCAGCTTATCGAAATTGCCGTCCAGATGGACGACCTCAAAATCGGTGTTGACATTGCAAGTCAGCCAGGGATAGTAGTTTGTGGATTCCGCAATGGTCGTTCCCACGGGATTGACCACGGCGCATTTCTTTCCGCCCCCCGACACGGCGGCGATGAAATAGCAGCGATTGCTGTATGCCCAATAGGCCTGCATCAGGCCGCCGTGGTACATGGAGCTGAACAGCATCAGGTCCACGTTCCGCTTGACATAGCGGAGGCGCAGCGCGTCAAAATTCAGGTCGAAGCAGATGGCGAAGCCCACCCGCCCGAATTCGGTCTCCACCACGGTCTCCTCCCGGCCAGGCAGGATGCCTTGCTCCAAAGTCTCCTCAATCATGGGGAAGTTCTTGTCGTAGAAGGAGATGACGTTTCCGTTCCGGTCGAAGAGCCGCGTGCTGTTGCGGAGCGTGCCGTCCGGCAGGGCACGGACGGCGGAGTAGGCGATGGCGCAATGGTTGTCCACCGCCTTTTGGCGAAAGATGTCCGCCATCTGTTCGCCGTGCTCGCGATAGCAGGCCAGCCGGTCGGCCAGCGGCATGGCGGGAAAGCGGTCGCAGCATTCATGGAGCACGATTAGGTCGGGAGCCGCGGGAAGAACTTGGTCAAGCCAGCGGTTCCAATGCCGTTTCATGGCGGCGGTCTCCTCGCCGACAGGCGGCCGTTCCGTCGGGGGCTCCGGCCCCAATGCCGCAACTGTGAATCTGCGCATGTGAAAACTCCTTTCGTCTAGCCCCTATACCATATATATAATATATGGAGATGCCGCCCTGTCAGATTTCCGTCATGGAGACGATGCGCTTTTCTTTTCGGCTGAGGACGGCGGCCCGTGTGATGCGCGCGGCCTCGTAGGCGTCCATTGCGGTGGCCGCCTCCACATCGACACCGTTCAGAATCACGTCGGCAAAATGCTCCACGGCGGCCAGCCAGCCTTTGTCCACGCTGTAGTTGATCATGGGAAGCTGCTCGTCGAGCTGATGGCAACGGCGACGATAGGCGTCGCTGCCATGGTCCATCCTCTCTGTCTCGCGGCGGAAATCCGCCAGCATCCGCCTCAGCCCAATGTCCCCCGCAAGACCCGCGGAGCCTATCCACGCCACATGGCTCTGTTCCCGCTCCACATGGCTATGGCCTGGATAAAGTCTTTCAGGGACTTCGCCCTCCATGCCGAAACAGTGCAGCTCGCAAAACTCATCTACCGTTATAACTCCCGTATCTGCAACAACTTCCATATGCTCTTTCGGGGTCTCCCATGGCGCATAGCCCGTGCTCAAAATCATGGCGGTCGCGCCGGAGGCGAAGTTGAGGACGATGTTGTCTTCGTCGTTGCGGCGGCTGAGACAATAGACCTCCGCCACTTCGTCTCCCGTCAGAAAGCGGCAAATGTCAAAGATGTGGCAGACTTCGACAACGAGTCGATAGCCGGGCTCGAAGCCTTTGCCCCAGTCGATGGAATAGGCGTCGGCGATGCGGTAGTAGAGCGCCTTTGCACCGCCGTGGCGAAGGAGGATCTGCTTCGCATCGCGGTAGGAGGGAGCCATGCGGCGGTTCATGCCCACGATGAGCTTTTTGCCGGCAGCCTTCTCCGCCGCAATGACCTTCTCGCAGGCGTCAGGCGTCTCCGCCAACGGCTTCTCCACGTAGACATGCTTTCCAGCTTGCAGAAACTCCAGAGCAAGAGGAACATGCAAATCCGTCTTTGTGGCGATCACGACGCCGTCCACCTCCGGATCCGCCATGACTAGCCGTATGTCCGTGCATGTCTTTGCAGCGGGGAAACGGCCATTGAGGTCGCGCAGGATGGATTCGTCAATGTCACAAAGCGTGTGCAGATTGGCGTTCCGGCTCTTCAGGATGTTGGAGATGTGCTGCCGCTGGGCCAAATGGCCGCAGCCGACCACCGCAAGATTGGCTTTCTTCGTCATGACAGGGCTCCGAAGTCAAAATCCAAATTACTCTTTGATGACATCATAGATTTTCGGATAGTGGCTCAGAATCATGGTCTCGTACAGTTCGACTTCATCTAAATCATTGCGCTTCTTAAGGTTACGAATGTCCTCAATGACCATTTCCGAATGTTGGGGATAGTAGCCCATCTCGCGGAAGACCCCGAATTTGACGGGCTTGCCGCCTGTGATCTCGTCCGTGAAATAGTCCAAAAAGTCCTCTTTGGAGCGGACAATCATGATGACGCCGTCGATGGAGCCGTCGGCGAAATAGCGTTTGTAGAGCCACGGAAGGGGGCCGAACATGTCGCCGTAGTCATGCGTGTTGCTTCCGACTGGCGTCGGGCCGGACATGTAGATGGGACGGCCACCGGAAATGGCCTTGCAGTTCTTGAAGAAGTCCGCGATGCCTTCCGCACGAATTTCGAAGAGCTTGTCCACATCCACGTCATCCTTCCATATGTCCTTGCCGTATCGGGCTTTGTAGATTTCACGCACTTCGGGGTTGTAGCCGTACTGTTCCGGACTATCCGTGGTGCTGTGGCAGCGGATGTTGAACATGAACCCGTCGAAGGGGTATTCCGCCAGCTCGCGGAAGCGGTCCACCTTGTGTTTCATGGCCTTGGGCACGTTGAACTCCGCCACGCCATAGTACCAGCGCTGCGGTTGCGGCTCGCCCACGATGAAGCCCATTTGGCGGTTGCCCCAGTCCCATGCCGCGTTGCCCTGAAAACGGTCGAACTGAAGGGAGCCCTTGTCGCCGTCCGCCTCCAGCCAGCTCCACACGGAACTCACTTTCCGCCCTGTGTTGTCGAATATCTCGCCCTGACCACGCTGATTCAGCAATACCACGGAGAATGGCCGCGAGCCGAAGGGCTTGCTGCCCACCAGCTTGACGTAGGGATCCGTAATCTCCAACCCCGTGATTTCAAAGCGGTTAAAGCCATCGGCGGTGACCGACGGCGTGAACACGAAGGGGGTCTCCACGGGCTTCCACTCCCTGTTGTCAGCACTGGTCAAAATCCGTATGTCCTTGGCTTCCAATGTGATAGGATTTTTATACCGGGAGTGGTTCGTGAACGTGATCTTCGCAATGGGATTCTTCCGTGCCTCCCGATTGCTCTTCTCCAGATCCTCTTCGGAAGGAACATGGCGCGGGTCCCGCTGCGCGAGGGCGTCCATGTTGTTGCGGTAGAAGGGGTCCAGCAGGGCCCAGCCTTCATGGCGGCGATAGAATTCCACGTAAGCCGGCTCGCATTTCATCTCGTCGTAAATCACGCCTGCATCGTCGAAAAGACTCTCCCACGCCCACACTTCCATGCCGTATTTCTTACCCAGACGGATGGTCTCCGTGCAGGGGTTGTAGTGTTTGTAGGTCTCGATGAGCCGCAGGGCCCCCGCCACCAGATTGCTCTCCCAATGGAAGGCGCCGTTTTCGCCATAGAGCGCGGACACCTTGCTTGGGTAATGGGTCAGTCCGCAGATGTTGACCCGCAGATAGATCTTTTTAATGCCGCCTTCGGCCATCTCCCGAATGCGCTTCTCGTAGACCTCCAGCGGATAGTAGGGCATGTCCTTCGTCTCCTTCTCGAAGAACACATAGTCCAAATAGTCAATGGTGGTTGAAAACGCGGGCTTCTTCTCCGCCGCGGAGACGCCCGCCGCAAACGCCGCCCCTAAAAGCAGCATGGCCTTGATTGTCGCTCTCATGATGTCCAATGCCTCCTATGTTATCGCTGAAATCCATGTTGTCAACAGAAGCCGCCTTGCGTCGCGGCCACTCTGCCCTTTGTCCCAATAGTATATCTCCCAGGAGCCTGAACTGCAAATCACTTCGGGGCTTCCAACTCCAATTCGGCCATGGAATAAACAGACACGAACAGCAGTTCACAGCGGAACGCTTCTGTTTATTTTGTGTCTTCTGTGGACTTATATGTCTTCTGTGGACTATACAATATATTATATAGGAAAAGGAGACGACTAATGAATTGCCAGCTCAGCTTTCTTCCCGTCCGAATGCGGCTGCCCCTCAAATTCGGAAGCCAAACCGTGGACTCCATCGTCTTTGCGAGAGTCCGTCGACAGGCCTATGGCCGCACGGGCTGGGGGGAGACGCCCCTTTCGGTGGGCTGGGGCTGGCCTGGCCCCTTGCCCTTCGCGCTCCGCGAAGACGCGATGAAGCGCTTCTGCGTCTTTCTCTCCCAACGGCTGGACGACCCCGCCGAACATCCGCTGGAATATGGCAAAGTCTTTCTGGATGAACGACTTCCGCTTCTCCGTGCGGAATTCAACCGCAATGAGCCCTATCCGCTGCCCCTTCTGGCCGCCCTAATCTGCGCCTCCCCTTTTGACATCGCGCTGCACGACGCCTTCGGCAAGTCATTGGGGCTTCCCGTCAACCAGACCTGCAACGCCGCCTTCATGAAACATGATTTGGCATGGTTCTACAGCGACAGCCGCTTCGCCGACCGCTTTCCGGAGGACTATTTCGCCAAAGCCCCTCTTCCCACCACCCTTCCCGTGTGGCATTTAGTGGGCGGCAAAGACCGTCTTGACGGTGAAAACCAGCTCAACGATGGCTATCCGGAGACCTTGCGGGAATGGATTCAGCGGGATGGACTGAAATGTCTGAAGGTCAAATTGACAGGCACGGACTCCGCATGGGACCTGGAGCGGCTTCTGGCCGTCGGCCGAATGGCGGTGGAGATGGACGTCGAGGCCCTCTCCGCCGATTTCAACTGCCAAGTGAGGGACCCTGAATATGTGACGGCCATTTTGGACACGCTGCGGGCACGGACTCCGCAAGTCTTTGCGCGGCTGATATATGTGGAACAGCCGTTTCCCATGGAGCTGGAGGAGGGCCCGCAAGATGTCCGCGACGTTTCCGCCCGCTGTCCTCTTTTCATGGATGAAAGCGCCCACGACTGGCGCCAAGTGCGGCGGGGTTGGGAGCGGGGCTGGAACGGCGTGGCTCTGAAAGTCTGCAAAACCTGGACGGGAGCCGTTCTCTCCGGCTGTTGGGCACGGGAACACCACATGCAGCTAATGGTGCAGGATTTGACCAACGCCATGTTGGCTACAATTCCTCATATTCTTCTGGCGCAATGGTTTGGAACAATAAAAGGCGTGGAGTGCAACGCGCCCCAATTCTATCCCACCGCTTCCCAAAAGGAGGCCGCCACCCATCCATGGCTCTACGAACGCCGCCATGGGGTCGTCGATCTCTCCACCCTCCATGGCCCCGGCTTCCAATGGGCCATGAAGGACATCCAATAGCCATGCCGCCCATCCCAAATTTCCAACAAGTTGCATAACAAATACATACAAGACACATTCACAAGACACATCCACAACGCAGGGCACAACCATGAACACACAGCACATTGAACGTTACGCGAAGATTCCGCAGCCGCCACGGGAGGAGGCCAAATTCATGACCGAGCTCCGCCAAAAGGCAGAATGCCGTTTTCAGGAAGGGCGAGGCTGCGATCCAGGGGAAATGCGCCATGCCCTTGACCGTGGCATCCGGCTGGACATCTCCTTCCCCCAAGGGGAGGATTTTCCGTCCACCGCCTTCGACTCTTTACGCAACATACTCAGCGCCAAAGGGATAGCAGAAACGGCAGAGGGCTTCCCCGCCCGCTTCGTGCGCGACGACAGTCTCGTTCAGGAGGAGTATCAGGTTGATATCACCCCCACGGAAATCACCGTGGCGGCGGCGGACAGCGACGGCCTTCGCCGCGGCGTCTATTTTCTGGAGGACCGGCTGCGGGAGGCGGAGGGGGCAGCCGCCATGCCCGGCCACTGGCGCCGTCGGCCCTTTGTGAAACACCGCATCTCCCGCTGCTTCTTCGGCCCCACCACTCGCCCGCCCTTCTTCATCGACGAGCTGACCAACGACATCGACTACTATCCGGAGGAGTATCTGAACCGACTGGCCCATGAGGGCGTCAACGGCCTCTGGCTGACCATGTATTTTCAGGATCTGCCCTCCTCCCTCTTCCCCGAGCATGGCGCACAGGCCGAAATCCGCTTCGCCAAACTGCGGAAGACCGTGGAGCGCTGCGGCCGCTACGGCATCCGCATCTACGTCTTCCTCAGCGAACCCAAACCCATCCGCTCCTACCGCTACAGCATCCATCCAGAGGAGGCGGCCGCCTATCCGGACCTGAATCAGACGGGCCACGCCTGCACCTCCTCCGAAGCAGGAAAGCAATACATTCGAGAGTGCGTCCGCCGAATCTTCCAGGCGGTTCCCCAATTGGGCGGCATCATCAACATCATGTTGGGGGAGGACAATGGCTCATGCGCTGCATATCATTGTAGCACAGGAGGTTGGAACACGTGGAAATGCCCGCTCTGCTCCCAGAGGGACGATGTGGACATCTTCTTGGAGACCACGGAAATCTTCGCCTCCGAAATCCATCGCGTCAATCCTGACGCCGTCTACATCGGCTGGTTCTACACCCCCATGCAGCGGGACGGCGGTGAATTCAACAAACGGCTGCGCCGCATCGCGGAACGTTGGCCGGACAACGCCACTCTCATGTTCAACTTCGAGTCCGGAGCCCAGGCCCTCCAGCTGGGCAAGACACGGGTCGTCTTCGATTATTCATTGGCCTTTGTGGGTCCCTCTCAACTCTTTGCGGACGCCTGCCGCCATGCCAAACACATGGCCGCCAAGCTCCAGGTGGGCTGCTCCCATGAAAACGCCTCCGTCCCCTTCATGCCCGTGCCGGAGAACCTCTACGACAAATACCGCTTCATGGAAGCCAACCATGTGGACGCCGCCATGCAGTGCTGGTACTTCGGCAACTACCCCGGCCTCATGAACAAAGCCGCCGGCGAGCTTTCCTTCCTCCCCTTCCCCCCAAACCCCATGGCCTTTTTGGAGGAGCTGGCCCGCCCCGACTGGCGCCGCGACGCGCCGCAGGTGGCCAAGGCGTGGCACCTGTTCTCCATGGCCTACCGCCAGTTCCCCATGAACATCCAATTCGAGTGGTACGGCCCCCTGCACAACGCCATCGCCTGGCCCCTCCATCTGTTCCCTGTGGACGAGCCCATCTCCCCCACTTGGCTCCTCAAGAACTTCCCCGAAGTCAGCGGCGACCGCGTGGGCGAGTGCCTCGGCTTCCACCATACCCTGCAGGAGGCCTTGGAGCTGTGCGGCGACATGAATCGCCTCTGGCAGGAAGGCCTGCAGGAGCTGCTTCCTCTGCGAAAGTCATATCTAACTGATAGAGAACGTCTTATGGATATAGGACTGGCGGAGGCCGTCGGACTCCAGATTCAAAGCGCCGTGAACATGCTGGAATTCTACCGCCTGCGGGAGGAACTGCTCTATTGCCACAGGGACAATCTGGCCCCCATGGCGGAACTGGTTCGGAAGGAGATTGTCAACTCCCGTCGCATGAAGGAGTTATGTCTTGAGGACAGCCGGCTGGGCTATCATTCGGAGGCCGAAGGCTACCTCTTCTTCCCCGAAAAGCTGGACGCCCGCATCGCCCTCTTGGAGGAGCTGCTCCACGATGACTTCCCCGCCTTCGACATTCATGCCCCATGGATCGACGAGTTCACGGGCAAGACACCCAAAGGCCTGGCCGCCGTCTGCGCATGGAAGGGCCAGCCCGTGGAGCGGCAGGCCATCGAAGGCGGCATCACCTGGTCCGCAACCCACGACGACGCAAATATTTATCTTCTTTTCGAAAACACGGCGGGAAAGCACTTCATCGCGGAGCTGGAGCCGTGCCGCGGCTGGATGCCCCTGCGGCTGGAAGTCTGCAAAACCCAGACGGGCACCTATGACCACCAATACCCCACTGTTCCGAACATCGCCTTCGACATGAGAGAAAACGCCGTGCAGGCCACCATCCCCAAAGCCCTTCTCAAGGGCTTCCACCGCGATGGCTTCCCCCTGCGCTTCAACGTGCATGAGATGTCCAACGCCACCGCCTCCTGGGCCCCGGGTCCCCTGTTCCCCCATCGGCTGACCCACATGGACTTCAATCCCGCCAAGGCCGGATGGCTCCTGCTGCAAGAGAATCAGCAATAATTCAAAAGGAGTCCACAGAAGACACGGAAGGACACAGAAGACACCAATGATTTTCATGGCCTGCGGCAGGAATATTGCGGCGGGTTCATGTGACAAAACAGCTTCCTGCATTACGTTATTGTTGTGGTCGTTTTCGCCCCATGTCGGGGCAGGCCTTCACAACGCAACCTGAAAGAGGACAATATGGCAAAACACAGATTCACCGGCACCATGTCCGCGCTCCCCACCCCCTTTGACGCCAGCGGCAAGCTTCTCAAGAAGACCGTCCGCGAACTGGTCGAATGGGAAATCCAGCAGGGGACCTATGGTTTCTACGTCTGCGGCTCCACGGGAGAGGGCCCCGTCCTTCCCGCCTCCGTCCGCAAGGAGATGTTGGAGGAGGTTCTGGACACGGTGAAGGGCCGGGTTCCGGTCATCGCCCACACCGGCTCCATCGACTGCGCGGCGGGCGTCGACCTGACCAAACACGCGACGGCGGCAGGCGCCAACGGCATCTCCTCCGTCCCCCCGAACTTCTATTTCACCTACAATGAAACAGAAATCGTCGAGTACTACAAGCGCATGGCCGGCAGCACGAACCTGCCCTTCATCCTTTATGCCGTGCCCTACATGGCCAACCTGGACATCAACGGCATGATGGCCAAGCTCCTCAGCGTGGAGAACATCTGCGGACTGAAGGACACCCGGGCCAACTACTATGCCATGTGGCAGCTCCGCCAGCTGAACAACGGGGACATCAACATCATCAACGGCCCCGATGAAATGCTCATCTGCGGTCTGACCATGGGGGCGGACGGCGGCATCGGCTCCACCTACAATGTCATGACGGACTGGTACGCGAACCTCTTCAAGAAGTTCACCGCAGGGGACTTCGAGGGGGCGCGGCAGCAGCAGTACCGCATCAACAAGGTCATTCAGGTTCTGCTGAAATACGGCTGCCTGCCCGCCATCAAGGCCTATTTGACCGCCAAGGGCTTCGACATGGGCGTCCCCGCCTTCCCGAAGCCGGCCATTGACGCGGACACCGCCGCCAAGCTGGTCAAGGAGATTGACGCGCTGAGGGGCTGATTTCGGCAGCATGGCGAAACCGCATGCAACCCATTCGTTGCAAGGCGTTTAGTCATGATCAATCCCATTGGAGGACCACGAGTCCATGCCGCCCGCGGCCGTGCGCCGACTAAAAGGGCGACGACGGGCTCGTGGCCTTGTCGTTGATGTGGAATTCGAATCATGGCATGGAAGCGAAAAGGCCGCGACGGCGGCCGCAATGTGGGATGAGGCAGAGGAAAATCTCCCATCAGGGAGCAAAAGGAGAAGAAAATGATTTACGATGTGGCCATTGTGGGCGCCGGCGTCTCCGGGGCGGCCACGGCTTGGCAGTTGTCCCACTATGACGTGAAGACCATTCTTCTGGAGAAGAACGCGGACGTGGGCATGGGAATCTCCAAGGCGAATTCAGGCATTGTCCATGGGGGCTTCCATCATCCGGCAAGCACCCTGAAGGCGAAGCTGGAGATTCGCGGCAATCTGATGTTCGAGCGGCTTCAGCACGAGCTGGACTTTCCGTTCAAACGCACGGGCATTCTCGTGGCGGCCTTCAGCGAAGACGAGATGCCCACCATCCGCAAGCTGTACGAGCAGGGGCTTGCCAACGGCGTCCACACATTGGAGATGTGCGGACGGGAGCGGATGCTGCGGCTGGAGCCCAAGCTGAATCCGGACGTGGTGGGCGGCTTCTACGCCCCCGGCGGCGGCACGGTGGAGCCCTACCGCTATGTGTTCTCGTTGGTGGAATCCGCCACGCTCAACGGCGTCAATCTGCTTTGCAACTGGCGTCTAATCAAGGGTTTCCATGACGGGGACCATTGGCACCTCTGTTCGGAGGACGGTGGTGAAATCGAGGCCCGCTATGTGGTCAACGCCGCCGGCCTCTATGCCGACGACGTCTCCCGCGTCTGCGGCGGCGAGATTTTCCACATCCATCCCCGCAAAGGGGAGGAGTACCTGCTGGACCGCAGCAGCGCCGCCCGGCCGGAGCATGTCATCTTCCCTGTCCCTTCCGCCCACTCCAAAGGCGTTCTGGTCATTCCGACGGCGGAGGGCACGACCATGATCGGCCCCACGGCGGATCCCGTGGAGGACAAGACGGACACGGAGACCACGGCCAACCACCTGCAGCGCATCATGGTACTGGTCCGCAATATGATCACGGGCATCAGCCAGCGGGACCTCATCACCTCCTTCGCGGGGCTGCGGCCCGTTCTGGACACGGAGGACTTCTACATCGCGCCGTCGGAGAAGGCACCCTGCTTCATCCAGGTGGCCGGCATCCAGTCCCCCGGCCTGACCGCCTCTCCGGCCATCGGCGAATATGTCAAGGACCTGCTGAAGGAGCAGGGGCTGTGCCTGATGGAAAAGTCCCGCTTCACCTATGAGCTGCGCCCCCACCGCCACGCCCGCTCGGAGACCCCCGAATCCCTTCAGCGGCTCCATGCGGAGAATCCCGCCTGGACCCACATCGTATGCCGCTGCGAGAAGATCTCCGAAGCGGAGATCGTGGAGGCGGTCCGCAAGGGGCACACCACATTGGATGGCGTGAAATTCTACACACGGGCGGGCATGGGCCGATGCCAAGGCGGCTTCTGCTCCGCGAAAATCATGAAGATCATTTCCAGAGAGAGCGGAATACCGCTGGAGGAACTGACCAAACGGGGCGGCAAGAGCCGTCTGCTGGCGGGCAAACTGGGCGAGCTGGAGGTGAAGGCATGATGGAAACCATTCAGACAACGACAATTGACGTGGCCGTCATCGGAGCGGGAGCCGCCGGACTTTCCGCCGCCGCCGTCACCGCGGCCGCCGGCCGTTCCACCGTGGTCATCGACCGCGAGGGCATGACGGGCGGCATTCTGCGCCAATGCATCCACAACGGCTTCGGCCTGCGCTATTTTAAAGAGGAGCTCACGGGCCCCGAATTCGCCCAACGCATGTTCGTCAAGGCACGGGACGCGGGGGCCCGCTTCCAGCTGGACGCCACCGTGACCGAACTTAAGAAACTGGAGGACGGCAAGTTACAGCTTCAGGTCCTCTCCGCCAAAGACGGCGTCCAGCTCATTGAAGCCAGAGCCGTGGTTCTGGCCATGGGCTGCCGCGAGCGGAACCGCGGCAACATCGCCACGCCAGGCACCCGCCCCGCCGGCGTCTTCACCGCCGGCTCCGCCCAAAAGCTGCTGAACATCGAGGGACGACTGCCGGGCACCTCCGCCGTCATCGTTGGCTCGGGGGACATCGGCCTCATCATGGCCCGACGCCTCCGCTGGAGCGGCATCGAGGTCAAGGCGGTGGTCGAAATCATGCCCTATCCCTCCGGCCTGACCCGCAACATCGTCCAATGCCTCCATGACTTCAACATCCCCCTGTGGCTGGAGCATTCCGTCGTCCGCATCTACGGAAAGGACCGCGTGGAGGGCGTGGACGTGGCCCCGCTGGTCAATGGCATGCCCGACATGGAGAAAAAATTCCATATCGACTGCGACACGCTGCTGTTCTCCGTGGGGCTGATTCCCGAAAACGAACTGGCGGTCAATGCGGGCGTCCAACTGAATCCCGCCACCGGCGGCGCCATGGTGGACGCCAACTACGAGACCAACGTCCCAGGCATCTTCTCCGCTGGCAATGTGCTCCATGTCCATGATTTGGTTGACTTTGTGGCAGAGGAGGCCGCCCGCGCCGCCGCCATGGTCCTCAAGCGGCTGGACGGAGAGGACGCCGCCGCCACGACTCAGCCGGCCACGGCGGGCGCCAATCTGAAATATGTGGTCCCCAACTCCTTCTTCCCTGGCCGCAGGACCGTCTTCTCCTTCCGCCCCCTCATCGTCACCGACAATGGACTGCTGACGGCCACTTTGGGCGGAAAGGAAATCTGGCGGAAGCGGGTGCCCTTCGTGCGGCCCGCGGAAATGCTGACCGCCGAATTGGACGGAGCGCTGCTCACGGGAGACGGCGAGCTGGTCTTCAAGCTGGAAAAGGAGGCGTCCCATGATTAAGAACCTGATTTGCATCAACTGCCCCAGAGGCTGCCATCTAACGGTGGACTACTCTCCGGAGACCGGAGCCTGCACCGTCACGGGAAATCATTGCCCCAGAGGCGTTTCCTACGCGACGCAGGAGATGACGGACCCCCGCCGCACGGTGACGGCCGTGGTCCGCACCACCAGCGCCGCCCTGCCCCTGCTTCCCGTGCGCACCGCGAAGGAATTTCCTAAACCGTTGATACCCAAGCTGTTAAATTATCTTTATACGCTGACGGTCCAGCCGCCGCTGGCCATGGGGGACGTGGTGCTGCCAAACGCCATGGACACGGGCATTGATGTCATTGCCACAGAACCCCTTGAAGGATAATGTGCAATTGGAAATCAGCAAATCTCCAGAGGGAGGTTGAAGTGAACAAACTCATATGGCGGATGAACCGAATGACGGCGAAGGCGCTTGCAATGGCCTTGACGGCTTTGACGGCAATGGCGGCGACGCCCCCCAAGGCGTTTGACGCCCACGACGGCGGTCTGTGGCTTTTCGAGGCAAATGACATGCCGCCGCTCATGCTGACGCTGCGGCTGTCTGAGAAGCCAGATCCTGAAAATCGGGACGGCTTCTGGAACTCCGTGCGAGAGGCGGCCGAGGCGGGGAAGCCCCGTCGGGAGCTGTTTCTGATGCGCTTCGAGAAGCCGGCCGGCTGGAAGGGCACTCTGCCGGATTTCGATTCCGCCAAACGGCAGATTGACGCATGGTTCGGCGGCAGCGACCAATGCCCCGCCTGTCCGGAACTGCTTTCCGGCGTCATTCCGGAGGAGGAGAACACGGACATCCAGCTGCTGGACCGCATCGGCGACTACATCCGAACCCGCTACCACGCCAAATGCTACCAATGGCTCACGGAGCCTTGGCCTCCCACGTTGGATCTGCGGGCCGACGGATGGGTCTTCGACGCCTATTCGGACACCAACGAGCAGTTCTTCGCCCGCATCGAGAAGTTCCTCCTCTACGGCAAGCCCGTGGTGCCCATCGTGTGGGGCAGCGCCGACTGGGGCGGCAGCTGGGGCTACTACAAGGGCAAGGACATCCATGAGCAGCAGGCGATTCTATGGCGGCGGATGGAGTGGTGCCGCGGCTTCAACCTGCCGGTCATCGTCTTTGCGGTCTACGGCGACGACGGCAGCGTAAATCGCTGGTACTACGGCGGAACCGACACGGGAAAGCCCGCCGAGTTTGTGGCCTACCGCGATGCCATCAAGGCCTATCTCCACGCCATGCCCTCCACGCCCCCACCTCCCGTGAAGCCCATCGACAAGTGGCTGCGGCTGAAGCCCGAAGACGACGGCACGCTCAACGCCGTCGTCAAAGGCAACAATTTCACCATCGCGGACGTCACCAACATCGACGACCCGCGAAACTGGCGGGTGACACGGGAGGGACTGCGGCGGCTGGCTCCCGACGGCACGCTGAACTGGATGCTGATGACGGTGGAGCGGGAGCTGACGAACGTGACCGTCACCATCGCCTATCAATCCAGCCAGGAAGCCTCCCTTGAAATGGCCCGCGGCGAGACCAAAGCCCTTCCCACCGGAGAGCACGAGGTCCAGATGAAGCTGGAAAGCCTCATCTCCCGTCGGCTGACGTTGAAATGCGGCGAAGGCTTCCTCATGAAGTCCCTCCGTCTCCATTAGACGGCGCTCCATCCCCCCGCATGCATCATGCGCTCTATACCATATTATATATATAAGGGAGATACGGTTTATGAGACATAGCCATGACATCTCGTCATAGCGGCCATTTGTTTCAGGGGCAACGGACATTCCGCTCTGAACCTCTCATGGAGATGGAATGCAAGTCCATGAGAGACGGTCTGTTAATGGTTCAAAAATCAAAGCAAAGGAGTCGTGCATGAAATTTTGGTTGGCATGCCTTGTGATTTTTGTGGCCTCCCTATTTGGCGAAGAGACAGCCTATAGGAAGGAACCTGACCGATGGACAGTGAACTACGGCCAGGTTCCCGAAAACGCCCAATTCCCCTATCATCCTGCGCAGGAGGAATATGAGAAGGCCATGGAAGAGGGGGCGGAAGTGTCGCTGGACGTGGTGGTCGTCGACGAGGAAGGGAATCCCCTGGAGGGGGCCACCGTCACCGTGGAATTGCCGGCCGCTTCCCCCGGCAAGAAGGCCTTTGCCAATTTCGACCGGAAGACCGATGAAAAAGGGGAAGTGCATGTGGAGGAAAACTGCGGAGGGCGCGTGGTCCTCAGCGTGGTGAAGGACGGCTACTATGGCTCGCTTGCCCGCTATCTGAATTTCTTCCACAAGCAGAACTATTCTCTGAAGGACGGCAGGTGGCAGCCATGGGGCGTGACACACAAGGTGGTCCTGAGGCCCATACGGAATCCCGTTCCCATGTATCCGGCCAACGGCGTGCTGGGGAAGTGGTTCGAGAAGGTAGGGAAGCCTTTGGGCGTGGATCTGTTCCTGTGCGACTTTGTGAAGCCATACGGTCAGGGGAAGACAGCGGATTTGTTCCTGCAATACGATCTTGCGCAAGACGAAGAGGGAAAGACCGAATCGCTGACCATCACCTTCCCCAACAAGGGGGACGGCGTCTACAGGAGGCGCTGCTTCGAAGGCTCCATGTACAACACGGACTACACGGCATCCACGGACGACAGCGCATACGAAAGCAAAATGGTGCTGCACAGGAAGGTGAAATACGAACATGTCACAACTGATTCAGGGGAAGACATCAAGAAAGAGCAGGTGGTTTCCGAGAATCTGCTTGGAGAACAGGAGTATCTGGTGTTTCGCACACGCACGCGGAGAAATCTCACGGGCCGTGTCGTCTCCTGCCACTACTCGAAGACTCTTCGCCATTTTGATTGCATGAACGCGCGCATCCATATGGAGTGGAACACCAATCCGACTCCAAACGACGCCAATCTGGAGGAGGATCTCCAGCGACGCTATGATCCGAAGGCCGCAAAACGGCAGGCGAAGAAGGCGGCGGAGGCGGCTGCGCCAAATGCGCAGAAAAAGAGGCAGGAGGAAAGACTGGCCCGGCGGAAACTCTTTGAGAAAAATCCGGGCGCACCTGCCATCTGCGCCGTCGACGATTATCTGGACGCCCTTTTACATGGGGAAAAGGAGGCTGCGGCCGCCCTCGTCCTTGCCAATGATCAGAAACAGAAGGATCAGGCGGAAAGGTTTCTGGCAAAGGCCATTCCGTTCTTCTCGTCGGGCAAGGTGGAGTCCGCCGTCGAACCGATTGCCTTTTTGCTGGACGGCTGCGCCATTGTGCCAATCCGCCAGTGGCATGCCGGAGCGCCGGAAGCGTTTGAAATGGAAATCACGTGCCTGGTCAAGTCGTCTCAAGGGGACAAATGGCTGCTGCTGCCGAATTTCGAACGGCCGAACGCACCCGTCAACGGTCTGGACGAAACGGCGCGCGGGAAGTTCGCCACCTTGAATACACTGTATGATGAATACAAGACGAAGAGGATGGCGGAGAGGAAGGCGCCGTGACGGCCTACGCGCAATTGGCTGCAAGCCCTGTCTTCCACATGAATCCAACAGCCATGAATTCGCCGACAATTTCGCAGACCCTTCAGAACGAGTTGCTTGCAAAAGGCATTCCCGCCCTTTCACCACCCTGCGGAGCAGGAACGGTCACGGGTCTGAACAACGAAAATATGGAAGGCTGGAAAAGAAACGGATGGGGACGGCCTCCGGATGCCAATAACCAGACGCCATGGCTCCACAGTGACATCAAGAACATGGCGTTTTTCTACATATATGAATTGTTTAATGAGATGCTTAAGTAGGAGGCCACATGAAGTACTTTATAGCTATATTTGCCTGTTTTGTCTGTTGCATGGCGTTCCTACAGGGGGAGGAAATAACCTATGTAGAGGAAGAAACAGGCCGGTGGGAATTGAATTACGGCCGTATACAAGAAGGGGTTCCATTCCCCTATCATCCCACTCAAGAGGAATTCAGGAAGGCCTTGGACCATGGGGCGAAAGTGGCTTTTGACGTGCTTGTCGTCGACGAGGAGGGAAAGCCTGTTGAGGGAGCCTCCGTTTTTGTATGCCTGTGGGGCAATCCCTTCGGCAATGATCATGTTGCTTTGCGTAAGATTTCCAATAATAATGGAATGGTGCATGTTGAGGGCAAATGCGGGGGAGAGTTGTATTTCAGTGTGGGAAAGGAAGGTTACTATTCTTCGGAAATTCGCCATCTGCATTTCTTCTATATGCAAAACATCTCCTTGAAGGACGGCAAGTGGCAGCCATGGGGCGTGACCCATGAAATCATTCTGCGGCCTATCCGCAACCAAATTCTCATGTGTCCCTTCAAAGATTCGTTTGGCGACAGGCAGGTTCCGGTGTCGGGAATCCCTTTGGGGGTAGACTTGTTTCTCAGCGACTGGGTGGAGCCATACGGAAAGGGGGAAATGACGGATTTGTTCCTACAATACGACATTGAAGACGGGGAGGAGGAAAAGCTCGAGACGCTGACCATCACCTTCCCCAACAAGGGCGACGGCGTCTATCGGAGACATTGCTTCAGAACGTCTTGGTATCAAACGGACTACAATGCCTCCACGGATGACAGCATGTATGAAAGCAAGATGTTGCTGCACAGGAAAGTTAAATACAAGCTCATCACGTCTGGCTGGGCGGAGGGGGAAAAAGAAGAGCATCTTGTTTCGGAGAACCAAATCACAGACAAGGACTATCTGGTGTTCCGCACACGCACACGGCGGGACGCGGAGGATCATGTCATTTCCTGCCATTACTCGAAGACTCTAAGGGCCATTGGCTTTACAGGAGGCCGGATTCGCATGGAATGGCGCACCAACCCCACCCCGAACGACACCAATCTAGAGGATGATCCCAAAAATCGCTACGATCCGGAGGCCATAAGGGCGAAGCAGGAGCTAGAGGAGGAGAATCGCCTTGCAAGGGTACAGCGGCAGAGACTGGACGAACTGATGGCCCGCCACAAGGCCTTGTCAGACTCACCCTTCAGTCTTGTCTTGTACACTGTAGACGTTTTTCTGCTCAATCTTGCATACGGCTATAGGGAGGCGATCGTTCCCAATTTTCTCGCTGACAGCCAGGAGCAGAAAGACCATGTGAAGGAATATCTGGACGAGACCATCCCCCGCTTCCTGTCGGGCAAGACAAGGGGCGCCGTTGCCCCCGTTGCCTTCGCGTTTGGCGATTTCGCCATTGTTCCCATGCGCCTCTGGCCAACGGAGAATCCGGAAAACCTCGAGATGAAAGGAGCATGCGTGGTTAAGCCAGTATGGTCAGACAGCTGGCTTCTCCTGCCGGACTTTGAGCATCCGGAGGCCGCCATCAACGGCCTGGACGAAACGGCGCTCAAGGCATTCTCCACGCTGAAGCCCATGTATGAAAAGTACAGGGACGAGAAGATGGCGGAAAGGAAGAATCCGTGACGGCATTGGGTTGTGGCATAATGCGTACGTTGATGATTGACAGGGTTGTTGAGGCAGAACTGAGATGAAAGGGAAGCAATGAAAAACAGTCTAGCCATCATTTTCATTTTTGTGTTGGCCTGCATGTCCGCCTTCGGACGCATAAACGTGACTGAGAATCACATCTTCTTTGACGAGGATGTCACAGTTGAAAATGCAGAACATGCTCTTGCGGAATATGTTGCAAAAGGATGGGAACGCGGCGGGCTGGAATTGGTGCTCAACGGCTGCACGGACGAGGGGCTGGCTGTCGCCGCAAGGACATTTGGCGGTTTCAGGGCGCTCTGCCTGAAGGGGAGTCCGAAGCTGACGAGCCTGGAGGCACTGCGCGGCGCGGAGAACTGCCGCATGGTGGTGCTGGAGGCGTTGCCGAACGTGAAGGATGTCTCCGTCTTGGGGAGCATGCCGCTTCTGGAGAGCATGAAGCTGACACGAGTCGGCTTCGCCAACGGCGACCTCGGCTTCTGCGCCGCCCTCCATGAGCTGACGGAGCTGAGCCTGTCATGGACGCCGCCGACTTTTGCGTCTGTCCGCGGCATTGAGGGCTGCGGAAAGCTGCGGCAGTTCGCCCTCGCGCACAACGGCGGCAAGGTCGATTTGGGCGGACTGTCGTCATGTCCGTCCCTGCAAAGCGTGGAGCTTCTGAGCACCACGGGGCTGGAACTTGCGCCGCTGGCGGCCGTGCCGAATCTGGAGTCGCTGAATCTGTATGGCTCCCGAAAGCTGTCTCTTGCCCTGCTGGCCGGATGCAAAGGCCTGAAATCCCTTAACATATACGCAGTCAAAGAGATACAGGACTTTGCATGGCTTGGAGAAATCCAGTCGCTGGAGGAATTGGAGACAGGCCTGACGGGCATGGCGGAGCTGGATTGGGCGCCGCGGCTGCCAAAGCTGAAACACCTTTCGATGGTCGGCGAAGCCTGCGACCACTATGCGCCTCTGGCCCAATGCCGCCATTTGGAACGGCTGAAATTGATGGATATGCGTAATCCATTGGACATCAACGAGTTAGCAGAAGGACTCGCTCAGGCGCCCCTGAAGGAACTGTCGATAGAGCGCACATTGATGGCCAACGAAGACGGTTTGGCCGCGTTGGCCAAATGCCCTCTGGAGGTGTTGAATCTGAACCACGCCAACACCAAAGGACGGTTGGTGCTTCCTCTCAATCTGGAGTTTCTGAAATCCCTTGCGTCAAATCTTAAGGAATTGCATATCAACAAGATAAATGCAAAGAACTTTGAAGCGGTCTCTGAATGCCGCCAGCTGAAAGAGCTGTCGGTCGCCTGTCAGAGCGATGTGGATTTGGCGATGATTGCATCGCTGCCGCAGTTGGAGCGCGTGACCGTCCGTCGGGGTCGGAAGGCGGAGCTGGCGGCGCTTCTTGGGGGCAGAAAGTTACAAATCATTGAATATTAGGTAGTTATAAATCATGGAAATAAAAGACTCATATGATGTGGTGGTGGCCGGCGGCGGACTGGCCGGACTGACGGCGGCCAACCGGCTGGCACGGGCGGGGCATTCCGTGCTTCTGGTGGAGCAGCACAGTCAGATCGGCGGCCTGGCCACCTATTTCCGCCGCCGCAGCCACATTTTCGACGTGGCCCTCCACGGCTTTCCCGTGGGCATGAAAAAGAGTTTCCGCAAATATTGGGGGAAGGCATTTGCGGACCAAGTGGTCCAGGTCAAGTCCATCCGCTTTGACAATCCGCAATACCGGCTGGAAAGCACTTTCGACACGGCGGACTTCAGCACCAAGCTCACAGGGCATTTCGGGGTGGACGCCCGCACGGTGGAGGCCTTTTTCGCCGCCATCGCCGCCATGAACTACTACGACAGCCAGACCGAGACCACTCGCGAGTTCTTCAACCGCTTCTTCCCCGGCCGCACCGACGTGTGGCGCTTCCTCATGGAGCCCATCACCTACGCCAACGGCTCCACGCTGGACGAGCCGGCCATCAGTTATGGCATCGTCTTCGGCAACTTCATGAGCGAGGGCGTCTACACCTTCAGCGGCGGCACAGACCTGATGTTGAAGATGATGACGGAGGAGCTGGCCCGCAACGGCGTGGAGTTGGAGACCTGCGCCCGCGCGGAGCGAATTGTCTGCGAAGGCCATCGCGTTCGCGGCATCGTCATCAACGGCAAGGAGATAGGCTGCCGCGCCGTGGTGTTCAACGGAAGCCTGCCCCGGCTGGTCAATGAGCTGGTCGGGCCGGACGAATTCGCCGCCGACTATCTCAACGGCCTGAAGGAGGTGCGGCTGAGCACCAGCAGCTGCCAAGTCTACATCGGCATCAAAGAGGGGGAGAAGCTGCCCTTCATCGGCGATTTGCTCTTCACCTCCACATGGCCGGAATTCGACTCCAATGCGCTGCTGGACCGCCATGTGACCAGCCGCACCTATTCCGTCTACTATCCGGAGATCCGGCCAGGCACGAACAAATACAGCGTGGTCGCCTCCATGAACGCACGCTTCGGCGACTGGGCCGCCATGGACAAGGAAACCTACCGCGCCACCAAAGCGGCCATGATCGAGGACACTCTCGACGCGCTGTCCGTCCACATCCCCAACATCCGCCAAATCGCGGACTACACGGAGGCCGCCACCCCCTGCACCTTCCGCCGCTACACCGGCCACATGGACGGCGCCACCTTCGGGACGAAATTCGAGGGCCTTCCCTACAGCATGGACATCCATAAGCAGGTGGCGGGACTGTTCCACGCCGGCTCCGTGGGCATCATCATGTCCGGCTGGCTTGGCGCCGCCAACTACGGCGTCATCGTGGCCAACGAGGTGGACCGCCATCTTTCAACGAGCAATGAACAATGAGCAACTGAGCTGGAGGAGCTGGAAATGAAGACCTTGCGAGTGCCGCGGCGCCGCTTTTGGAGTTCATTCCATAACTATCTCAACCCCAATATGTTGACAAATTGCTAATGGCCTATTGCCTCAAACTCAGCCTTGAACCGTTCGATTTTGGCGGCGGCGGCGGCCTGTCCATGGAGCGTCTTGAGCATGATGAGCGTCTGCCCGTAGGTCTGGGACTTTCGGGAGCGCCACACCTCCGCGTTCGGCAGACTTGCCTTCACGTTGCGCCGAAAACTGTCATAGACGAAATCGGAGTGCAGCAGGACGCTGCCGCTGGCCAGAACCGGAATGCGCTCCATGCCGTCGATTCCCACGTGGACAGCCCCCCGACGGACATTTTCGGCGGCCTCCCTTCCCGCATCCTCCAAAACATCAATGGCCAGTCGGCTGCCCTTTCTGGCGCAGGCGTCGCAGACTTTGGCCAACGAGGCCACGATGGAGCGATTTTCCCTTTGCAGCAGGATGCCGATGATCTTCCATGTGGCATCGCAGTTGCCCAGCGGATTTGACAGGATGACATCGTAGCCAGTCACCACGCTTTGAAGGAAAGTGAGAATCTCTTGGGTCTCGCTCAACACATCATCCGTGAAATTCTGCTCCCGAAGCGCGTTTCGGACGAAATTGCGGCCGATCTGATAGCCGCCGCCCCAGTCGCCGCAAAGGGGGCCGTAAGCATCGATAAGGAAAGGCTTTCGGCCTTTCATGTAGACAGCCGATGTCGCCCCTGTGCCAAGAATGACGCAGACCCCCTCCTGCAGTTCCTCCGCAGCCATGATGCCATCCTCCTCGATGACCAAGATCTTGTCCCGCAGTTCGATGCCGAGGCTTGAGAGCACGCCGCGGTCGAACTTCAGGCCGTTGTAGACCAAAAAGGCCTCTTTGGGGCGAATGCCGTCAAGCGCCTGGCCGAGGCAATAGCTGCCCATTTCCACGGAGCGACCAAGCCCCGACCACGACGCGACGGCTTTGGCCACGATTTCAGGCGGCATGTCCATGAAGTCGTTTTGGCTGCGCTTCAGCAGCTTGCCGCTGTCGGCGTCCACGATGAGCATGTCGCCTTTTGTGCCGCCAAAGTCGGCGGCGATGATGATTCGCTCAGGTGAAGACATCATGTCATTGCGTTGGCTGTTGTCATCGACAGGTCAGTTCATATAGTGAATCCGCGAGGCGTTCTCTTTGAGCTTCCTCGCGTTGAATTCGTCTCCGCCATCCATGTTGGCGCTCATGAACACAGGCGGCTCGTAGCCGGCGTCCACAAGAAGCTGCACGGTTTCGGCGACGACCGCGTTCATGCATGCGCAGCCGCCGACCGTGGAGACGGGGCCGACGCGCTGCGGGAACCCATCGATTTCCGCCACGGCATCGCCGTAGGGGGCGCCATTTTCGAGGACAATCTCCGCAAGGTCCGCCAGCTTTTTGCCGCTGGAATGGCGGCTGACGACCTTGCCGGAGTACGCCTCCGACGTCAGCGCGATGACATGCATGCGGCGTTCGCGGGCGGTGAGAGCCATGTCGACAACAATGTCGTTTCGGCCCGAAGTGGAGGTCAGCAACAGGACATCCCCTTCTTTGGCGGGAGACTGGTCAAGAAGCTCGCGGCCCAGTCCGGGCAGCCGTTCAAGGCGGCTTGTCAACGTCATGGGCCGCACGGTAAGATTCATTCCGTAAGGCTGAATGGGGTTGATCAGCATGAGGCCGCCGGAGCGGTACACAAGCTCTTCCGTCATGATGAAGGAATGGCTTGCCCCAAAAGAGAAGATGCCATGCCCCTCCATGATGGTGTCGGCGATGAGTCTGGCGGCTGCTTTGATGTTGGCGAGACCGCCACGCACCTTGGCAAGGGCGGCTTCGGCTCCATGCAGATAGGACTCCGCACCGTTCATCAGTAGCCCCTCCTGTCAAGCAGCTCATGGGTAAGCCTGTAGGCGTTTTCGCCGCCGGCGCCGTTGTAGCTGACAAAGACGGCGGGGCGCTCCTCCTTGGGAAGCGTTCCCATGATTTCCATGACACGGCCCCACAGCATCCAGCCTGTGATGTCTTCGGAGAAGCTTGAAAGCGGAATCAGGCTGCTCTCATACCCTTCGATGTCAACTCCCGCGTCGCCATAGGGGGTCATGAGGTCAATGACCCAATCGGCACACTCATGCAGGCTTTTGCCTGACGGATGGGAGGACGGCGTGCGTTTCGCATAGTCCACCGAGGTCATGGCGATGACCTTCATGCCGATGTCCCTGCAGGCCAGGGCTGTTTCAATCGGACGAACGTTTCTTCCTGATACAGAGCATGTTATGATTATATCTCCCGCTCGCATATTGCTGGCGTTCACCGCGGCGCGGGTCAGCTCCAGCTCCGCGTTGCCAGGCCGGCCGCCGGGGCGGTTCTGCGCACAGGCGGGCATGGCATTGTTCAGGTTCAGGCTCCATGTGAACAGCCTCACGTTGGCGAGGCCGCCAGCCCGATTGAAGAAGTCGCCCTGAATGCCATGGCCGATTTCGGAGCAGAACACGAAATGGCCGCTGCGCATGGCGTCCACGATGGCATGAGCGGCGGACTCGATGACGGGCCTGTTGCTTTGCAGTTTGACCAGCTGTTTTGAAAGCGTCGTCTGATAGTTGTCAAAGAACATGTGAAATCTCCTGTGATTGGATATGGATTTTGATTGTCGCGGAACCGTCGCCAAAGGTCAGAGGCACGCCATTAATGGCTGATTTCCAATTCCTTCCAGCTGTCCAGCTGGCTTTTTTTCGCATTGAAGTTGGCGCCGACACAGACGATGGGAAGGCCGCTTCCCATGAACTTCTCAACGTAACGGCGGTCCATGATCTGGCCGACGGTCTTGCGGGCAGCCTTGTTCAGCTTGAACTCGAAAAAGAGGAAATATTCCCCTATCTTGGGTTGCACGAGTTTGGCGATGACGGCCGTCTTGTCCACATAGAGGAAATCATTGATGATGACATTGGGGAAATTGAATGTGCTGGTGTTGATGGCTTTCATGGCATGTCCTTCAAGACCACGACCTCTATATATACCACTTATACTATATCACTGCTTTTTCAGATTTCGCTCTTACCGTTTCCACATGGATGACCCGCCGATTCCATCAATGACAGGAGAAAGGGCACCGTGGCGAATTGACTTTTGAAAAATCCGTGCCATATTATATCTTTCAAATTTGTGAAAATATGTCATTTATGTGTTTTGAATACGATAGAGCATCAAAGGAAGAGTTCCAACTATGCCAAACATCAAATCTGCTGCCAAGAGATTACGGCAGAGCAAGAAACGCAATCTGATCAACCGCATGCGCAAGTCCCGTGTCCGCACCAGCGAGAACCGTCTGGACGAAGGCATCGCCGCCGGCAACAAGGAAGCCGTGCAGGCGCTGCTGTCCAAATGCTATTCTGAGCTGGACAAGGCCGCGAAGAAGGGCGTCATCCATGCCAACAAGGCGGACCGCAAGAAACAGCGTCTGGCCGCCCGTGTGGCGAAGATGGCCTAGACGAGTAGCGTGGGAGTCGTTAGGAACTAGCGACAAGACGAAGGGGCATCAAGTTCTATGCGGGCTTGGTGCCTTTATTGTGTAATGCCCTATACGCAAGGGTCTTGCTGGAGGAAAAGCATGGCGGAAGCATGGGTGATGAAGAAGAATCTGGGGGCCTGTTTTGACGAATGGTGTGCCCGCAGCGGTTCTGCCCACGCCCTGGCCCAGATGGATGGCTCAGAGCTTAAGTTCTTGAGTTACAACCAGTTACGCACACAAGTGCTGGCGTGGCGCCATTTCTATGAAGAGCATGGCGTCACGCAGGGGGACCGGGTGGCGATGATCAGCACAAAGTGCTTGGAGCACTTTCCCTTTTTCCACGCCTGCTGGCACATGGGAGCCATTGCGGTGCCTGTGTGCGAGACATTAGGCACCGTGGAGATGAGCTTCATCCTGAAGGACGCGGATCCGAAGCTGATTATTGCCGACAACCATTTTCTGAAAAAGGTGGAGGAGTGCAGCGGCGGTGTCCCCGTGATCAATTTGGCGGACATGCCCCCTTGTGGCGAGCCCGCGGCGGCGGACGTGCCAGCCAGCGACACGGAATTGGACGCGGTGTCCACTCTGATCTACACCAGTGGCTCCACAGGCATGCCCAAAGGGGTCATGCTGACCCATCGGAACCTGTGGACCAACGCTTATTGGGCATTCAGCGCCTTCAAATTCGAGGAGGGGGAGCGGCTGATTTCCCTTCTGCCGTATTGGCATAGCTTTGCTCTCGTGTGCGAGATGCTCTGTCCGTTGATGGCGGGGGGCGTCTGTGCCGTGCCGAAGGACATGAAGGACTTCCGCCGAAACCTGGCCGCCTATCAGCCTGATTTGATGCTGGCGGTCCCGAGGGTGGTGGAAACCGTCAAGATGGGCATTGACAAGCAAATCGAGAGCCAGCCTCCCCGCAAGAAAGCCCTCATCGAGAAGGCCATCTACAATGCGTCCCGCATCTTCACGGCGGAGTCTCGGCTGGACGGCGGCATCCTGCGCATGGTGACCCATCACTGCTTCTACGACCCTCTGGTCTTCCGCCAGTTCCGCAAGGCCTTCGGCGGCAAACTGCGCTGCATCGTCTGCGGCGGCGCCCCGCTGGACCTGGAGCTGCAGATCTTCTTCAAGTTCATGGGAGTTCTGGTGGTGGTGGGCTACGGCCTTACGGAAACCTCCCCTGTCATCAGCGCCAACCTGCCCGAAATGCACCGTCTGGGCAGCACGGGAAAGGTCTTCCCTTGGCTGCTGCCTGAACACGGCGGCGACTACACGTTCATGGACGAGGACGGAAACTTGGGCAAAGACCTTCATGGTCAGCTACTTGTGAAAGGCGACTGCGTCATGAAGGGCTATTGGCGCCACACGGATGCCAGCGCAAAGACCATGAAGGATGGCTGGCTGAACACAGGGGACGTGGGCCACTGCGACAAGGACGGCTTCATCTACATCCATGGCCGGATGGGCAACATGATTGTCCTCATCGGCGGCGAAAAGCTGCATCCGGAACATGTGGAGGACGCCGTGAAACAATCTCCGCTGATTACGGAGGCCATGGTCATCGGCGAGAAGTGCAAGAATGTCTATGTCCTTGTGAATGTGAATGATGAGGCCGCCCGAAAACTGTCGGAGGAGGAGCTGAAGAAGCGGGTTCGGGAAGATGTGCAGCAGCGAACCTCCCATCTGGCCGCCTATCAGAAGCCAAAGGATGTGCTCATCCTTCCGGATTTCACCATGGACAACGGCATGCTGACCGGCAGCCTTAAGGTCCGTCGATACAAGATCATGGAGGCCTACAAGAAGGAAATTGAGGAGTTCCTGCGGAGCAATGGCGAAGAGGTCGCCACCAAGCATGACATCGGCATCGCCAGCTCCAAAGTGCAGGAAAGCCTGAAGAAAGTCGCTGAGCTCAAAGACGGCCAAGTCGTCAATTAGCGATTTGCAATTGATGATTAGCATTCAAGGATCGGCATGACAATACTTTATAGCCTTTCGTCAACAGATCCGACTTTCAATTTGGCCCTTGAGGAACTGCTCGCGCGGCAGGCGACGGAGCCTGTGTTCATGCTATGGCAGAATGCGCCTTCCGTCATTGTGGGTTGTCATCAGAACACGGCGGCGGAGATTGACGAGGCATTTGTGGCCTCCCGCGGCATTCAGGTTGTCCGCCGCATCACGGGCGGGGGAGCCGTGTACCATGATTTGGGCAACGTGAACTACAGCTGCATCTCGTTGGAGCGGGAATGGGGCCCGGCTTCCGCCGCTACCTTTGTCTCCCCCGTAGTCCTTGCGCTGCAACAACTTGGAATACAGGCGGAGTTTTCTGGCCGCAATGACATTCTGGCCAATGGCCGCAAGGTCTCCGGCTGTGCGCGCAGTGTGCCGAAAGACCACACGCTGTTCCATGGCACCCTGCTCTTCGACACGGATTTGGACATCCTTTCCCTTGCGCTGAAGCCGGATCCGGAGAAGATTCTCTCCAAGGGCATCAAATCCGTTCGGGCCAGAGTGGGTAACCTGAAGGAGATGCTGCCGCCGGAACGGCAGAACATGACCATGGCGGAATTTTTGGAATCCCTAAAGCAGACGGCGGTGGAACATTTTGGTGCTCAGGCCTTTGACGAGGTTCCGGAGGCCCTGCGGCAGGGGGCGGAGGCGCTGGCGGCCAGCAAATACCGCACCTGGGAGTGGAACTTCGGCTCCCATCTGGACTACGAGGTCCACAATCGCATTCATTGCGGCGCGGGAACCGTCCACGCCGAATTCAATGTCCGCCAGAATCGCATCGCCGACCTGCGCTTCACGGGTGATTTCTTCGGAACCCATCCCATTGAGGGGCTGGTGGAACACATTGTGGGGCAATGCCCTCGACGACAGTCCATGGAGACCTTCCTGAACACCCTGCCAATTCATGAATGGATTGGTGGCATCACGGCGGCTGAGCTGGCGGAACTTGTGTCCATTGCAAGTTAATGTAATATATTGAATGCAAATGAATTCAGAAAACGCCGCAGAAAACGCCACAAACCCTATCCAACTTCCTAATTCCTAATTCCAACTTCCAACTTCCAACTTCTAATTCTTAATTCCTAATTTCTAATTTCTAATTCCTAATTCCTAACAGATATTCCCTCTCATGGAGCTTGCCTCATGAAATCAATTCAAATCGGTCTTTTGGCATTTGCCCTCATCGGTTCAGCCATGGCGCAGAACACGGCTTCGACGAAAGCGGCGTTGGAGAAAAAGCTGATTGAATACGGATGGGACTGCCCCTTCGCCACTTATGTGGCGGAGAACATCCGTCAGATGGAGAAGCGCCCCTTCGACGGCATCATCTTCAAGCTGGACAGCGGCATGAAAGTCTTTGACTTCGACAAGCCGGATCCCGCCCAATTTGAAGCGGACTTCAAAGCGTGCCAGAACATCCAATGGGAGAAATTCACCGACAACTTTCTCATTATGCTTTCCGCGTCAGAGCAGGACTGGTTCAACGACGAGCATTGGGAGAACATCCTTGCGCGGGCCAAGCTGATGGCCCATGCCGCCAAACTGGCCCGCTGCGTCGGCATCTGCCTGGACCATGAGCCCTACGGCACCAATCCATGGAGCTATACGACGGCCGCCCACCGCAACGAGAAGAGCTTTGCGGAATACGAGGCCAAAGTGCGGCAGCGCGGAGCGCAGCTCATGCAGGCATTTGAATCAGAACTTCCTGGCTTGACGATACTTACATTCTTCCAGCTCAGTTATTTCGCCAACCTGACCAAACCCATGGATCCCGCCGTGCGGGAACACAATCTCATGAACATGTACTATGCCTTCCTTCCCGCCTTCCTCAACGGCATGCTGGATGTCGCGTCGCCTCAGGCGCAGATTGTCGACGGCAACGAAAACGCCTACTACTACTCGAAGGCGGAGCCCTATTTCACAGAATACCATCAGGTTCGCCAAAGCGGCAAGCTGCTGGTCGCGGCGGAGAACCAGGTCAAGTACCACAACCAGGTCCAGGTCGGCCAGTCCCTCTACGTCGATTATTATTTCGAATACAGCCCCTTTGCCTCCTTCTGCCAGTTCATGACTCCTGACGAACGGCGGATGTGGTTCGTGCACAACATCTTCTGGGCTCTCTCCACCACCGACCGCTACGTCTGGTGCTACAGCGAGAAGATGAACTGGTGGAGCGATTGGAACCTGCCAGCGGGGGCGGAGGACGCCATTGTCGCCGCCAAGGGAAAAGTCTCTGCTGGAGAAGGACTTGGATACACCATGGACGCCATTATCCAGCGGGCGAAGGAGAAGGAGGCGGAGGACTTCCGCAACAAAGCCATCATTCCCACAGCGGAAATCCGCCGACTCCCCGCCGGCACCCCCTTGCCCACCATCGACGGCCAGCTGAATGACGACGCATGGGCTTTGGCCACCGTCCTGAAGCCCCTGACTCTCGTGGGAAAGGAGATGGGCAAGGAGCCCAAAGGGAAAACCACCGTCCGCGTCATGTTCGACCAAGAGAACCTGTATTTCACCGCCGTATGCAATGAACCGAACATGGACAAACTCAAAACCGCCACCCCCAAACACGACACGGATACCATCTGGCATGGAGACGATTTCGAGTTCTTCCTGGCCTGCAGCCCCGAAAGCACCATTCCCTTCATTCATCTGATCGTGGACCCCAACGGCACCACATGGGACGGCATCCACGATTCGCACGTGGACGCCGGTTTCAACCCCAAATGGCAGTGCGCCACCTCCAAGACCGAAGACGCATGGCTCGTGGAGGCATGCGTCCCATGGGCGTCCCTTGGCATGGCGGCGCCGGCGGGAGGCACTAAGCTTCACGGCAATTTCGCGCGCCAGAACGCGCCGCAGAAAGAATTGTCCAGCTGGACTTCCATGAAGCGCGGCTTCTTGAGCCACAACCTGTTCGGCACCTTCCAGTTTGGCGAGTGACCAATCCTTCGGGCACTCCTTAACGCCATGAGCGCCAATTGGAAACGAAACGTCATCATGCTCAGCTGCTCCCAGCTGATGGTGATGGCCGGCTTTGACGCCATGAACCCCTTCATCCCCCTGTTCATGAAAACCGGCCTGGGCTTGACGGAGGAGACGGGACTGCCCTTCTACATCTCCCTATACAGCATCATGGGGTTTCTGGGCTACGGCATCGCCAATCCCCTCTGGGGATGGCTGGGGGACCGCTACGGCATGAAGGTCATGCTGCTTCGGGGCACGTTTCTCTCCGCCTTGTTCTGGCCCATGATGGCCCATGTCTCTTCCCCCGTGACACTTGCGCTCCTTCGATTCACCACCGCCTTTTTGGCGGGCACCACGGCCGCCTCTCAGATGATGATCGCCCGCAACACCCCGCTGGAGCGCCTCGGCTTCGCGCAAGGCCTGCTGCTCTCCGCCTATTTCTCCGGCTCCATGCTCGGCAACCTGGCCGGCGGCCTCATCATCCACTACTACAGCCACCGCGCCGCCTTCTGGCTCTGCGGCGCCATGTATCTTCTGGCCGGATTCTTCATCCTGTTCACCGAAGACAAGGGCAGCAACGACACCATCGACACCATCGACACCATCGACACCGCCGCCGCGCAGACTCCGCAAACGGCGAATGCCCCACGCCCCCAACGCCGCCTCCTGCTTCCCCCCATGGCATGGATGCTCCTTGGCCTCTTTGTCATGAACGCCCTCATCCGCCGGACGGACCTGCCCTTCGTCGCCCTGCGGGTGGAACAGCTGACCTCCCAACAGAGCGCCGACTACTGGACAGGCATCGTCAGCTTCGCCGTCGGCGCTGGTGCCATCCTCTCTGGCGTCATCATCGGCCGTCTGGTGGATCGGATTCCTCCACCCCGCCTCATCCTGCCCATCCTCTTCGGGACTGGCGTGTTCACCCTTCTCCAAGGCGTCTTTGACAACCTATGGCTCTTCATGGGAAGCCGCACCCTCTGCTATTTCATCGCCGGCGCCATTCAGCCCCTGCTTCAGAAGCTGCTGACCATCCAAACGCCACGCGACAAGCGGGGCCTGGCCTTTGGCATCGCCACCACCGCCTTCGCCGTCGGCGGCATTTTGGCCTCCACCATCGGCGGCGCCGTCATGAACATCGGTGGCATCTCCGCCGTCTTTATCGTCGGCGGGGCCTTCGCCTTTCTCTCCACTCCCCTCTTCCTTCCCGTCGTCAAACGCGCAAGTCCAAGAACCATAAGGAATTAGGAATTTTGCGATGCAGCACCCATCCCGCCAGGCAAGAGGTGTGACGGTAATTCAGCCCATTGGAGTCCTGATGAAAAATCGATGAAAAATCGGTCGACAGCGAGATCGTAAGCAAAAAATTGGCATGGAACTTGCTTTTATATACCATATATATATTATGCGCTGGAGTTTTTCATAAACGGCGGTATTGTATATTGGGTTTTGATTCGTTTTTTCATGCCAACCGTTCAGGATCCTTTCCATGCGCACTCCAAATTTCACCTCCGACGACCTGAAAGCCCTCAATGACCTTGCCCATAGGGCCGTTAAAATCCTTTTGACGGAGAATCTGCATTCCTCCACCATCGTCGACGTTCCGGTTCTGCTGGTGGGAGCCACCTATGCGGGCACCTGGCTGGAGCATAATCAAGACGCCATGTTTTTGGCGGAATACGCGCCGGAGAACGCATGGGCGACCACGGAGCTCTTTCTCCGCCGTCAGCGGGAGGACGGTCTTCTGCCCTTCTGTCTGCCGCGGGATCCCGTCGGCGGCTTCTTCAAGGCCCCCGCTGTCTACTGGCAAGTCCAGACGGTCTTCTCCTTTGTGCGAGGCGCTGTCGCCATCGCGGAGAAGGCCCATCGGCCAGAGGAGGATTTCCGCCGCATCTACGACGTCGGCTGCCGCTACGACCAATGGTTCCGTCGGCATCGGGACCGCAGCGGAACTGGACTCGTGGAAATGTACTGCGAATACGACACCGGCCATGACAACAGCCCCCGCGTCATCGACGGCGGCATCCCCCACTCCTGCCCTGAAAACGACGCCAACAACATGCCCAACCTCCCCTGCATGCCCCTCATCGCCGCCGACCTCTCCGCGACCCGCTACGGCGACCGAATCGCATTAGCCGCTCTGGCGGAACGACTTGGGAAACCGGAAGAGGCCGCCCGCTGGCGGCAGGACGCCGCCGCCCTCAAGGCGAAAATGCAGGAGCTCCTCTACGATGAGGAGACGGACTTCTACTATGACCGTAGCCCCCAAGGCCTCCGCAAATACCGCACGGAGCACATCACCCGCATCTTCCTCAACCATGTTCTGGACCAGAAGGATTTCGACCGCATCTACGCCCGCTATTTTGAGAATCCGCAGGAGTTTGACACCCCGTTCCCCTATCCCGCCATCTCCATCTCCGACCCCGCCTTTGTCGCCTCGTGCCCCCAAAACTGCTGGGGAGCCAACGCCCAGGCCAACACCGCCCTCCGAGCCGTCATCTGGCTGAAGGAATACAACCGGCCCGACGAGCTGGAGAAGCTGTTGGGCGAATGGGGCCGCGTGCTCATCGACAGCGACGGCGATTTCGGACAGGAAGTCAACCCCTTGACCCGCAAGATCTTGCCCTCCGCCGGCAAATACTCCCCCTCCCTGCTCCTCTGCATTGAGGCCGCCCGTCACTTCACAGGCTTCGACCCCATTCAGGCCGCTAATTTGTTGAAAAATGCATAACATATTGCATTGCAATAACTTATAATATAGACCACAAGCCCGCCATGATCTGCAAACACGCCACAGTCCGCAACGCCTACGGCATCCACTGCCGTCCGTCCCTGCTCATTGCCCAGGCCGCCAAAGGCTATCCGGGCAAGATTGAGATTGTCGGCCCCTCCGGCAGCACCACGGAGCCCGCCAGCTCGCTGGCCATCATTGCCTTGGCTCTGGTCTGCGGAGCGGAAGTCACCATCACCGTCGACGGCCCAGACGAAGAGGCGATGTGCGACCAGCTTGTGGAGCTTTTTCAACGGAATTTCGACTTCAAACGCTAACCGCCTGCCCTAACCCCAGAGGAGATTTCGACGATGCGCAACCCCACACCGACCTTGGAGACTGTCAGGGGATTCCCCATCTGGCTGCATGACAACCCCCACGCGGGCACGGAACACGTCTTCTTCCGCAACGACCTGACTCTCGACGAAATCCCCTCCAGCGCCGAACTGTGGATCGCCTCCCGCTCCTATTACCAAGTCTTCATCAACGGACGCTTCTGCGCCGCCGGACCAACCCCCTACCCCGGCAACCGCACCGACACCGCCTACGTCTCCCGCGTGGACATCTCCCACCTGCTGGAAGTGGGAGCCAACCCCATCGCCGTCCATGTCTTCGACCCTGCCATCCCCCTGGCCCCTCTCCCCAAAACCACCAAAAGCCTTTGGCTCCAAATCCATGTCAACGACTATCCTGTCTTCTGGACCGATGACCATTGGCTCTGCCTGGACGCCACATGCTTCCGCAAAACCGCCCTCCGTGTCTCCCCAACGGACATCCAGACGGAGTGCTTTGACTTCGACCTCTATCCCGCATTCTGGAAAGTCTGCGCCATGAAGGCGCTACAGGAAGGACGTGACGCCCCTCTGGACTTCCGCATGGCCATCATGCTCGGCGAGCAGGAGGCCCCCGAGCCGAACCCCGCCAGCTTCGAATGGCGACCCGCCGTCCAGGCCACCACCGCTCCGTTGGACAAGCTGCCTGTGAACCCCTTCTCCGGACGGCCGCCGGAGGCCCTGCGGCAACTGCGCATCACCGCCATGGGCAGCGTGGCTCCCAAGACCCCCTCCACCTGGCTCAACTTCGAGCCCATGCGAACCCTGCGGGCCACCCCCGGCCTCTACGCCGCCGAATGCCATGTCTATTCGGAAAACGGCGGCCCCGCCAGCGGCACCTTCCACTGCAAGGACGCCTATCGGCTCTACATCAACAGGACGTTGGTCAAACAGCAGGCCGTGCCGCCGCCCCCCGTCCGCGTGGCGTTGGACACCCCGCCCCGTGACCAGCTGGCGGTCAACGACATCGTCTCCGCCAGTTTTGAGGTCACCCTCAATCCCGGCTGGAACCCCATCACCGTCTATCAGGACATTCCGGACTTCAACAGCGGCTTCCAGCTTAACTGGACGGAGCTCCCCGGAGATGGCCTGTCCTTCCATCAGAAGCCGGACACCGACTCCCCCGCCGGCTGGCTCGCCGCCGGCCCCTTCCACGCCCCCCTCTCCCTCATCTATGCGGGCTTCCCGTTGGATCAGCAGCCCAAAGTCTCCATCCTGTCGGGTCAGCAGCCCGTCTTCGACCCAAGCACCTACTACGAAACGTGTGCCTTCACCCCCTCCGAGACCCCGCCCCGCATGCCCATCGAGCTGAAAGAGGGCAATGTCATCATTTTGGACGCGAAAAAGACCATCTACGCCACCTTGTCCCTTGCCTTGTCCGGCAATGCGGGAGACATCATCGATGTGGTCTTCGGAGACGTCATCGCCAACTCCATGGTCTTGTCATATATGCCTAACATTTTGCGCCGCAATGCATTAACCATAATTCTGCGGCAAGGGAAGGCAGGAACCTGCGACACCTGGTTCAGCAGCGCCCCCAAGGGCTTCCGCTATCTGATGCTCGTGGTGCGCAAAGCCGCCGACACCGTGCGGATCCGCGAAATCACCCCATGGCTGCATCGCTACGCCGCCAAGCCGCTGGGGGAATTCAGCTGCTCCTCCCGCACCTTGAACACGATCTGGAAGATTGGAGAGGACACCTTGGGCTCCACCATGACGAGCCAGTTCATGACTTCCCCCTCCACCGACACCACTCAAGGCGTGGCGGACGCCATGATCCAGTCCGCCGCCGCCTACCATGTCTACGGCGCCTTTGACATGGCGGGGCAGGCGCTTCAGGCCTTCGCCCTCTCCCAGCTGGAGACTGGAGACATCAACGCCCTCAGCCCCTCCGGCCTCTTCCAATGCGTGCCGGACTACTCCCTGCTCTGGCCTGTCTGGCTTAAACGCCACATCCTCTACACCAACGACATGGCTCTGCTGAAGCAGCTCTACCCCGTCATGGAGAATCTGCTGCATTTCTACGACACCATCGGCGGCAAACACGACGCCCTCATCCCGCCGCTGAAGGACTACAACGGTCTCCACTGCTTCCTTGACCACGGTCCCATTGACCGTCAGGGCGTCTCCACCGCCCTCAACGCCATTTACTGCCGCGCCCTGCTCTCCGCCGCCTGGCTCTCCGAACAGCTCAACCTGAAGGAACGCGCCATCCTCTACATGCACCGCGCCTCCCGCATCGCGCGGAAACTCCGCCAGCTGACCTGGAATGACGAAAACCGGCTCTTCGCGGACGGCTATCACGACAAGGCGCAGTCCCCCTTCTCCTCCTGGCAGACCAACGTCCTCGCCATCTGGGGCGGCGTCGCCACTTCCGATCAAATCCCCCTCATCTGGGAGCAGCTCTTCAGCGATGACGCCCCCTTCGAGAAGCTGGTGGACATCGACACCAACAACCCCTACTTCAAATACTTCCTTCTGGAGGCCGCCTTCGCCCTTGGCAAACGGGACTGGGCCCTGGCCCTCATGAAACACTACTGGGGCAGCATGGCGCGGGACGGCGCCGTCACATGGTGGGAGCTCTATGACCCCAACCACGCTCCCGGCCAGCTCAACCTCTGCAGCCCCTGTCATGGCTATGGTGTCTCCCCGAACATCTTCCTGATTTCCGAACTGGTCGGAATCCGCCCTGCCCTGCCAGGCATGAAGACCGTCTATTTCAACCCCCTGCCAGGCAAGACCACCTGGGTCAAAGCCCAGATCCCGACCCCTACCGGCCCCCTGTCCGTCGAATGGAAGTTGCTGGAGGACGGAAGCTTCGAGGCCGCCATCGGCGCTCAAAGCCACATCTCCGTCATTCCCATCATGCCTCCTGAACTGGCAGAAAAGACCACTCTCAACGTCAACGACAAAGTCACCATCCTGCAAGAAGAGGAATAAGGGGAGAATTAACCATTATAAATTTGTAACATATTGATTATGAAATAGTTAGATGCTTAAAGCCAGAAGTGGCGGTGCAAGTTTATCAACGCTCTATGGCCGTGACCGAAGAAGCGCAACATCGACCTGCCGATCATCGAGCCGCTGTAAAGCATCGGCGCTGCCAGAGCCACGCCCTCTCGCAACGGCAGGCTTCCGGAGCCTTCAGATTCTCCACCACTTTCAGAATTTTCAACGATAATGCGACCTGTCAGATTGAACTATTTCCAAGATATGTTACATTATAGAGTTAAAATTTTGTAAAACGTGAATCATGCCGTGGTGACGCGGCATGGGGAATTGCCTTATCAACAGGAAGAAACACATGTACGCGATTATCAAGACCAGCGGCAGGCAGTACAAGATCGAACCCGGCAGCGTGTTCGAAGTCAATCGCCTGGCCGACAAGAATCCCGGAGACACCGTTGTGCTCAATGACAGTGTCCTTTTGCTCAGTGATGACAACGGCACGGTGGTGGGCACCCCCACGGTCCCCGGCGCCACGGTCACATTGGAAGTCAAAGACCATCTCCGCGGCCCCAAGCTCATCGTCTTCAAGATGAAGCGCCGCAAGCGCTATCGGCTGAAGAAGGGCCATCGGCAGGATTTGACCAAAGTGGTCGTCAAAGGCATTGCCAAAGATTGAGTCTTCAACAGGAACCTTCGGTGATGGGGTTCACGTCACGACCTGAATGAAGACAGAGGAAAGCGCGGGGCAGCCAGATGAAAATCCGGCGGTTCCGCGCTGAACTGTTTCCATGGGAACCCTCCTCCCCGCCGCAGGTCCTAATTCCTAAATTGCCATTTACAAATTGCTGATTCACTATGAACGCATTGGACGTCTTAAAGGAACGGGGTTTCCTCTACCAGATCACGGATGAGGAGGCCATGCGCAAGCGCCTTGACGAAGGGCCGGTCACCTTCTATGTGGGCTTCGACCCCACGGGAAACAGCCTGCATGTGGGGCATCTGCTTCCCATCATGGCCATGCGCTGGCTTCAGAAATGCGGCAACCGCCCCATCGCGCTGGTGGGCGGCGGCACCGCCATGGTCGGCGACCCCTCCGGCAAGACGGAGGCCCGCCCCATCATGACCACCGATGTCATCGACGCCAATGTGAAGGCCATCCAGAGCCAGCTGTCCCGCTTCCTTGACTTCAGCGAAGGCGCCGCCCGCATGGTCAACAACGCGGACTGGCTGCGCAACATGAATCTGCTGGACTTCCTCCGCATCGTGGGCAGCCAGTTCAGCGTGCCCCGCATGCTGAGCGCGGAGTCCGTCAAGATGCGGCTGGAGACCACCCTCTCCTTCCTGGAGTTCAGCTATCCGCTGCTGCAAGCCTACGACTTCTGCTCCCTGAGCAAAACCTATGGCTGTGACTTCCAGTTCGGTGGACAGGACCAATGGGGCAACATCGTGGCCGGCGTGGACCTGACCCGCAAACTGGCCGGCCGCGAAGTCTACGGAGCCACCGTCCCTCTGCTCCTCAAAAGCGACGGCACCAAATTCGGCAAGACCGCCGGCGGCGCCGTCTGGCTGGATCCCGCCCGCACCAGTCCTTTCCAATACTATCAATTCTGGCGCAACTGCGACGATGCCGACGTGACCAAGCTCCTGGGCTTCTTCTCACCCCTGCCCATGGACGAAGTGCGCGCCTTGGGCAGCCTTCAGGCTCCCGCCATCAACCGCGCCAAGGAGATTCTCGGCTATGAGGCCACGGCCCTCGCCCATGGCCACGAGACCGCCATCCAGGCCTTCCTGGCCGCCGGCCGCGAATTCGGCTTCGCGGATCCCGAAAACAAGATTCCCACCAGCAGCCGCATCACGGAAGCCGCCGCCTTCTCCGTCACCGAAGACATTCCCACGCTGGAACTTCCGCAAGCGGAGCTGGAAGACGGCATCGGCCTGCTCACCCTTCTGGTCAAGGCAGGGCTCTGCAACACCAACAGCGACGCTCGCCGACTCATCCAGGGCGGCGGCTGCAGCATCGACGACCGACGCATCGGCGACGCCAAATACACCGTCACCTCAGCGGATTTCCAAAACGGCGTCCTGACCCTGAAGGCAGGCAAGAAGTCCCGAAAGCGCATCAAATTGAACTGACCCCTTCCGCGGAGAACCCCCATGGCTTCATCCATCCACCCCAGCGCCATCATCGCCCCCGGCGCCGAAATCGGCAGTGACGTCACCATCGGCCCCTATGCGGTCATCGAAGAGCATGTGCGCCTTGGCGACCGCTGCGTCATCGGTCCCCACGTCTACTTGACGGGACACACCACCATCGGAGGCGGAACCAACATCCATGCGGGCGCCGTCATCGGCGACGAGCCGCAGGATCTCCACTACAACGGCGAGCTCAGCTACGTGGACATCGGCGAAAACTGCGTCATCCGCGAATATGTCACCATCCATCGCGGCACGGAAGAAGGCAGCCATACCGTCGTGGGCAACAACGTGCTGCTGATGGCCTTCGTCCATCTGGGCCACAATTGCCAAATCGGCGATGAGGTGGTCATCGCCAACGCCTCCCTGCTGGCTGGCCGAGTGGAAGTCGCCCCCCACGCCTTCATCAGCGGCGACGTCAAGGTCCACCAGTTCGTCCGCATCGGGCGGCTGGCCATGATCGGCGGCGGCAACGCCGTCAAACAGGACGTGCCCCCCTTCTGTCTCCTTCAGGATAATGCCATCCAAAGCCCGAACATCGTGGGCCTCCGCCGCTCCGGCCTGGACGACGCCACCCGCCATGCCATCCGAAACGCCATCAAAATCTATTTCTTCAACGGCCTCAACCGGATGAACGCCATGGCCGAAATCCGCGAGAAGGTCGCCGACCTGCCCGAAATCCGCGAGTTTTTGGACTTTGTCGGAAGCACCAGCCGTGGCATCACCGCCGGCCATCAGCCGGAGACGGCGGCCTCCAAAGATGCCGCCCCACAGGAACCGTGATTCGCCACATGACCACTTTGTTGCATTTCTTTTCGGAAACTATCAATAAATTGCAAATGTGATTCGTTTATTTCGTGACAATACTTCACGCCATGACATTTCAACCTTGACAATGCCAACACACACGAGGATTCCATGAAAAAAAGCTTTACCCTAATTGAACTGCTTGTCGTTATCGGCATCATCGCCGTTCTTGCGTCCATGCTGATGCCCGCCTTGGGAAAGGCAAAGGAGAAGGCCAACCAGATCGACTGCACAAATCAGCTCAAGCAGATCGGACTGGCCCTCAACATGTTCGCCAATGACCACCGCGGCAACTACCCCAATCCCCTCAAGGACGTGGACGGCTCCGAACGGGACAACGTGGGCCACAACAGCAAGGGCTTCGTCCGACTGCTGGAGGACAAGTACCTGGACAGCACCGCCGTCCTCATCTGCCGCAGCTCCCGCATGACCAAGGCCAACAATTCCGATGATCTGGACAGCGCGTCGGACACCGCCAACGGCACCAAGACCGAAAAGTGCAGCTATCTCTACTACGGCGGCCTTTGGGACGACGTGTCCTACAAGTCCGAACGCGGCATCGTGCGCGACAAGAATAAGAACCACAAAAACGTGGGCAATGTCCTCTTCATGGACACCCATGTGGAGACCTTCACCGGCTCCAAGAAGAACAGCACGGAATGGTTCGCCACCAACGACTGCTTCAAGATGAAGTCCGACATCATCAAGAGCAGCGACAACGAATATTACATTGATTCCGATATTGACGAGAACTCCCTCTGGACGGAAGGCACCACCTCCAGCGGCGATTGATCGTTTTCATTTTCCCTGAGCGTTTCTTTATGTTTTTTCCTTTCTAGCCCCGCCGGCCGTTTCCGGCGGGGCGTCTTTTTTATTTTGGCGGAGGAATTAGCGGTTGAAAACTTGACGCTATGATTCAGAACATACAGCAAAGACAATGTTCACGGTCATAACCCGGCCCCGCCAAAGCCGTGGAATCAGAGGAGACACATTCCCCCCAACTTCTTTCAAATAATGAAAGAAAACGCAATAATGACCTCAATCGAAAAAGTGGCCCTATTTTGGGCCTTTTATAAGGAGAGGTATTAATATACAGGATTGGGCATAAAATGCGACAGAGGGCACTCCAGGGGCCTTTACGGGCTTCCTTCGAAAAAAACAGGGTCATTTTTAGCCCTTTAGGAGACAATTTTGACCATTTTCCCCTCTTTTTGGCAAGATGATGGATTTTCATTATTTGAATTCATTATAATGCGATAATTGCAACAAAATCGAATCTGAAACCCCTTTGCCCTTCATGACTTCTTGCCGAGTTCCATGTCCCGCAAGCCATGTGCCGCGTTTTATTCATCTGGAAGAATGTGCTCCGTCGCCCTATTGTGCGATTTTCGTCATTCTCCAACTTGCGCAGCTGGCAGACAGGATATATTGTACTATGAAGAGCATGACATGTGACATTCCAAGACGGATACCCTTAACCCATCTTTACAAAGGAGAGGACAATGAACGTGGAGAAAATGTATTCTCTGGCCTGCGAACAGTATGCGGAGCACGGTGTTGATGTGGAACTGGCCCTGAAGACTCTGGACAGCACCCCCATCTCCATTCACGCATGGCAGGGCGATGATGTGGTCGGCTTCGAGAATAAGCAGAAGACTCTGACCGGCGGCTGCCAGGTCACGGGCAACTATCCCGGAGTGGCCCGCACGTCGGAGGAGCTGCGCAGCGATCTGGATTTGGGCATGACCCTGATTCCAGGCCCCCACCGCGTCTGCCTGCAGGGCCATGAAGTGGACGTCATGCTGCCTGGCCAGGACCGGGACTCCTTCACCATGGAGAACTTCGCGGGCTGGCTCGCGTGGGCGAAGGAACACAAATACGGCATGGACATCGCCCCCTGCTTCTATTCCCACCCAAAACTGGACTACGGCCTGTCCCTCTCCCATCCCGACCCCGAAATCCGCAAGTTCTGGATCAACCACGGCAAGGCCATCCGCCGCATCGGCGCCCAGTTCGGACGCGAACTGGGCACCCCCTGCGTCTGCAACTTCTGGATGCCAGACGGCTTCAAAGACACGCCTGCTGACCGCATGAGCCCCCGCATTCGCCTGCGCGATTCCCTTGACGAATGCTTCGCCGAAGCGTTCCCCAAAACCGAGCTGCTGGACGCCGTGGAGGCCAAGCTCTTCGGCATCGGCGTCGAAAGCTGCACCATCGGCTCCTATGACTTCTACGCCACCTACGCGGCAAAGCGGAACCTGATGCTCTGTCTGGACATGGGCCATTACCACCCCACCGAATCCATTCCGGACAAGCTTTCCAGCATTGTCTGCAACGGGCTGCAGATTCTGCTTCACGTCAGCCGCGGCGTCCGTTGGGACAGCGATCATGTCATCGTCCTGAACGACGACCTGAGCGCGTTGGGGCAGGAAATCGCCGTCCATAACCTCTTCAAGGACGTTTTCCTCTGTCTGGACTACTTTGACGCGACCATCAACCGCATCGCGGCGTGGGTAATCGGCGCCCGCAATATGCAGAAGTCCTTGCTCTGCGGCCTCTTGCTCCCCAAGACCCGCACCTTCGCCAGCGAAGCCGCCGGCGACTTCACCACCCGCCTGGCCCTCCAGGAAGCCGCCAAGACCCTGCCTTGGAACGCCGTGTGGAACTACTACTGCGAGTCCCGCTCCGTCCTGCCCGACTACGACATCCTCACCCCGATCCGCGCCTACGAGAAGAAGATCCTCGCGGAGCGCGCCTGACCAACCGGTTTCCCCCGCCATGCGGCGTCCCGTTTGGCGACGCCGCAAGCCCGACGGAACCCCAAAACCGCATCCGTCGGCCACATTTCCAACAATAAAATCATAACCATTTGATTACAGGAGATTTATCATGGGTTGCTGCTGCTGCCAACGTCCCGATTTTGAGAAACTCGCCAATCCCGTCCGCTCCTTCCAGGAAGCCGACAAGACCATTCTGGGCCCCGTGCCCACCATCGCGCTGACTCCTGTCTCCGATGGACGCCGCGGCGCCTATGAAGACAATGTGGTCAAGACCTGGGCCATGGTGGAGAAGGTCTACGACCTGATCACCAGCAAGGTCACACAGCCGGACGGACGGCCCGTCCGCGTGGTCGTCGCGCCGGAGATTGTCTACGGCGCCCGCACCGCCGCCCGCGCACAGGCCTACTATGCCACGCAAGGCGTCAGCGCCAACATCTGGATTGGCCGCAGCTGGTCCTATTCCGACGAGCTCATGGGCGCCGCCATGGGCATCGGCTCCACCGAATGGCAGCAGTGCGCCTACGGCCTCAACCAGACTGACCGCCCCGGCGCCGTCTGGCTGAAGGCCTTCACCGCCGCCATGGACGAAAAGAAGCGCCCCATCTTCTGCGTCTACTCCCCTGATCTGGAGGATGAAAGCGGCCCGCTCTCCGACTTCGTCGCCGAGCGCCTGCTGCGCTTCGCCCGCTGCGCCGCCGCTGTCGCTTACATGCGCGGCAAGAACTACCTCTCCGTCGGTGGCGTCGCCATGGGCATCATCGGCTCCGACGTGCGCCGCAACACCTTCATGAACTACCTCGGCATGGGAACGGTCTCCGTGGACATGTCCATCCTCAACGGCCGCATCGACACGAATTTCTTCGACCCTGAAGAATATGAGAAGGCGTTGGCCTTCATGAAGAGCTTCAAGCTGGACAATGACTTCCGCAAGAACACTCCCGAAAAGCGCCGCAATCATTTCTCCGACGAGCAGCTGCTGGAGAAATGCGTCAAGATGACGCTGATCGTCCGCGACCTAATGGTCGGCAACGCCAAGCTGGCCGACGCGGAATACGGGAAGAAGCACGGCTTCGTCGCCGACGTGGAATACGCCCAAGGCACCAACGCCATCGTGGCCGGCACCCAGGGACAGCGTCAGTGGACGGACTACAATCCCAATTTTGACGTGACCGAATCCATCCTGAACAGCTCCTTTGACTGGAACGGATTCACCGGCGCCCATCCCTGCGCAACCGAAAACGACTCCAAAAACGGCATCGGCATGCTGGTCGCCAATCTGCTCACTGGCGGCGTCCCCCAGCTGTTCGCGGACATCCGCACCAACTGGACCCCCAGCTCCATCAAAAAGGCCACCGGCGTGGACGTGGAGTCCATCTGCCCCCGCGGCCTCATTGACAAGCGCAACTCCGGAGCCGGCGCACTGGAATACGCCGTCGACATCTATGAGATCGCCAAGGCCTGCAAGTGCAAGAGCATCCAAGACGTTTGGAAACTGATCGTCGCCAGCCCCGAACTTCAGCAGGAAATGATCGCAAAAATCAAGGCTGCAACAACTTACATGACCGCCGACCTGCTCTACTTCCCCGGCGACGGCTACTCCAGCCACTTCACCACCCCCGGCGGCATCCCCATGACCTCCTACCGCTACAACATGGTGGGCGACCTGCTGACCTGCTCCGTCGTCGAAGGCGAGACCGTCAAGCTGCCGGAGAACGTGGCCGCCCACATCTCCCGCGTCACCGACCCCACCTGGCCGGAGACCTATTGGAGCCCCCGAGACATCACATCCTACGAATACATGTCCAAAATCGGCCCCAATCACGATGCCAACAGCTTCGGTCTCATCGGCGCGGACATGATCACCTTCAATGCCATGCTGCGCATTCCCGTGGACATGCACAACGTCCCTGAAGACCAGATCTTCCGTCCCACCATGTGGACCCGCTTCGGCGGCGACGACTATCGCGCCTGCGCCTTCCTTGGGCCCATCTACGCATAAGCCCATCGCCTGACAACGGCGCCGACAGGGGGCAGGGCAGGACGATTCGTCGTCCGCTGCCCCCTGTTCCGTCCAGGCGGCTTCCCCCCTCGCCCCTATATATACCATATATATATTGTATAGGACACCGCCAAATCCGCCTGCCTCCGCTTCTCTTCCCCTTTTGTCTTTTCACTTCCCCCTCTCACGTCCTCCTTGCCCCCTTCATCCCATCGGCCAGACGAGATAATCATCTTTACATTATATATACATAGTATACAAAATCTCCACACCGCCTCCACTTCACGCGTTCCACAGTATGCTCTCCCTCCCGCCCTACAATCATCGCCTCACCCGGGAAATGGTCAAACTGGCCATTCCCCTCATCCTGTCCTCCGCCGGCCTGACTCTCATGCATTTGGCCGACAGCCTCATGCTTTCGTGGCACAGCTCTGCCGGCATGGCTGCCGCCGGCACCGCCGGCATGTGCTCCTGGCTCATCGTCTGCTTCTTCATCGGCCTGCTCCACTACACCTCCGACATGACCGCAAACTACGTGGGCGCCGGCGCACCGGAGCACATCGGCGACGTCATCTGGCAGGGCAACATCCTCGCCCTCATCTGCGGCCTTGGCCTCATCGCCCTCTATCCGCTCTTTCCTGTCATGTTCTCATGGTTCGGACACGCGCCCGACTTACAGACCATGGAAATCGGCTATTTCCGCATCGTCCTCCTCTTCTATCCCTTCCACTGCCTGCAATGCTCCCTGACCGGTTTCTTCAGCGGAAGGGGAGACAACCACCGCCTCATGGCCTCCCAACTCGCCGGCCAAGTCACCAATATCGTCTTGGACTACGCTCTCATCTTCGGCAAACTCGGACTCCCCCGCACAGGCATCAACGGAGCCGCATGGGCCACCGGAATCTCGCAAATCGTCTCCTTCGCCATTCTGCTCGCCTTCTTCTTCTCAAAACAGAATCGGCAGCTCTACCGCACAGCCTCCCCCAACTGGCGCTCCCCCGTCATCATGCGAAACCTCCTCCGCTTCGGCATCCCCACCGGAATCCGATTTTTCGTGGACAGCTTCGTGTGGACGCTCCTTCTCGTCTTCATCGGCCGCCTCGGCACCGTGGAGCTGACCGCCAGCAACATCGCTTTCCGCATCAACTCCGTCGCCTTCCTGCCGCTGATTGGACTCACCGAAGCCCTTCGCACCATGGCGGGCAAGGCCCATGGCCGCCAAGACCATGAAGAGACCATCCAATGCATGTTCATCGGCACTCTGCTCTGCCAAATCTGGATGGGTCTGGTCGCCCTCAGCTACTTCTTCTTCTCCAACCAATACTACGCCATGTTCAAAAGCCAGGACCCCGCGGAAACCGTCAGCTTTCAGGACATCTGCTCCACCGGCGTCATCATTCTGCGCTTCGTCGCCGTCAACTGCTTCTTCGACGGCATCAACATGGCCCTCATCAGCGGTCTTCAGGCCGTGGGAGACACACAATGGACCACAAAGGCCCTCTCCATCGCCGCCGGACTGCTCACCGTCGCCCTGGTTCTGACGGATTATCTGCATGGCGGAATCATCCTAATCTGGCTATGGGCATCCCTGTACATCATTCTCATCGCTCCCGTCTGGATTCTTCGCATCCGCAGTCGAAAATGGGAGGCCATCAAGGTTGCCGAAGTCTGATTGCAGGACCACGCCTCCATTTGACGGAAGCTCGAAACCTCCTGTCATCCCCTCTTCGGAAAACTGGCTTTGAGCCGCCTTTTCACTTTTATGCATTGATGGAACACTCTTTTCCCCTATGGCTATCATTCTAAATTCCAAGCCCCAAAAATAATGTCCTGGCACAATTTTTTGTCTGAAAATTCATTTTTTTTGATGAATTCGCTTGACTAACCTAAAATATAGAGGATATTAATAATGTTCTATTGGCTGAATTTGCTTTTTAACAAAAAGATTCTCATTAACAACCTAAGAAAGGGAGAACAACCATGAATCGCATCGCCAAAGCATTGAGCATCGCGGCCGTCTTCGCCATGATGGCCATCACCGCACAGGCTGCCAACGTGGAGAACCACGTCGCGGCCCTGTCCAACATGAAGAACATCTCCGAAGTCGCCGCCTATCTGGCCAAGTTGGACGCCAAGTCCTCCGCTGAAGTGGTGAAAGCCATCAGCGCCAGCACGACGGTCAGCAGCCAGGTCAAAGACATGGTCGCCGTGGCCGACAAGAACTCCGAGCTGCTGCGCCTCCGCAGCTACAACGAGATCATGGCCTATCTGTCCAACTTCAACGCCGAGGACCGCGAAATGGTCGTCAACGCCTTCATGGCCAATGAGCAGGTCAGCTCCCGCGTGAAGGCCATGGTGAGCTCTGCCAACGAGACCATCGCCCAGGCTCCCGAAGCCGTCGGTGCCCCGCGCAAGAACTCCAGCTATGCCCAGAACGCCGTCAGCGTGAAGGCCAGCGTCGTCAGCAACAGCGCGAACCGCAAGTAAGTTAAACGCCGTCAGCGGCCGGCAGGATTCCTGGCCGGCCGCTGCACAGCCTAATTCCTACTAATGGGAACATTCAGGAAACTAGCCTCAGCTGCTTTTGTGTTTTCCTCCCTTCTGTGGATGGACGCGAAAGCAGCTGATGTGTATTCAGACTATTTCACGTTCGCCTTTGCCCCTCTTCTGGATTTGGAGACCCGCTTTGAGCTCTCCGAAGAGCTGAGGTACGAAAGCAACATCAATGACAGCGCCAACAAGGAAGAGGGCTGGATTCTGAATTCAGGCCTTTCCATGAACGTCGTCAAAGACCACGACCGCTTCCGCTGCCTCCTCAACGGAAGATTCGGCTATGAAATCTATCTGAACAAGAATTCGGACTATGATGACTACCGCTACTCCGTGGCTCCGCAGTTTCACTACAACCATGGGCATTGGTCCCTGGGCGTCAGCGGAATCGCCAGCCACACCTTTGAGAACGAAGACACCTCTCAGGGCCGTGAGCGCAACGAAGTCACCCGAACCGGAATCAGCCCCGTCTTTGATCTGCATTTCTCCGAAAAGTGGCATCTTGCCCTGAACGGAAACTGGAAGCAGACCTACTACAACACCCGCCGCCGCCGCAATGAGAGCTATGACACCTACGGAGGCTCCATCGCCCCCTATTACGTCATCTCCCCAAAGGTCAAGGTGGGTACGTCCATCGGCTATAAGGAAAAGGAATATCTCTACCGGCTGACGAACAATCGGGACTCCAACACCGTGTCACTCCGTGGCTTTGTCCATTACTCGCCAACCGAACGCCTCTACACCAGCTTGTCCGTGGGCGGAGACCGCAAGGAGTATGACAACTCCAGGGCAAAATACGAAGGCGACGGCGACTGGAAGGTGGCCGGAGATTTCAACGCCCGCTATGTCCTGTCCTCCACCATGGGGCTGGACTACAGTTTCAGCATCGATCCGGACGATTCCTCCAGCTCCCGCGGAACCTACACGCGAATTCGCAACTCCTTGGGTTTCCTGTGGAAGCCAAACCCCAAGCTGAGCATCACCCAGCGTGTCTTCCTTCTGGAACGGGAGGAAAAAGGCACCGCGTCCGACTATGACGAATATGGCTACAGCATCAACGCCCGCTACAAGCTGCGTGGAAACATTGCGCTGACTGGCGGCTATTCCTACACAAAAACTGACTATAAATACAGGAATTCCAGCGATTATGATTGCCATATCGTGAAAATGGGGTTAAATTATCAGTTCTAATCGTCCCCGCTTTCTGCTCTTGCGATCATTTGGCGGACGGTAGCCATCATTTCAGTTCCGGCTTCTGTCCGCCTTTTTACGCATTGGCATCACAAATCATCATGAAGGTACCATCAATCAACGTCATCGTTTCAGGTGAAGTCATGACCAAGGTTTTTTTCCGTCTTTTCGCAATTCTGTTGTCCTTTTCGTTCATCCTGCATGCCCAGGAGGGGGCTTCCGCCACGTCGGATCCCTCTGAATATGTGGAACCTAGCCTGTTGAAGACAGGCGATGAGCTCAGCATCAAGGTGTTCCGCGCCGCAGAATTCAACTCAGTCGTCCGCATTGACAGCGACGGCACCTTCCGCTTTCCGCTCATTGGAGAGATTCCCGCGGCCGGCAAGACCACAAAGGAGGTCGCCTTGATTCTGACGGAGAAAATTGCGAGCAAGGTGGCCAATCCCTTTGTGGAAGTGAACGTGGTCAATTGGGGACCGCGAACCGTCAACATCCTTGGCGAAGTCGCCCGCAGCGGCATTTCTCTGGAACTGCCCACCAACAGCATCATGACCGCCTTGCAGGCCATCAGCACGGCAGGCGGCTTCACCCCCAGCGCGGACTTGACTAAGGTCGTGGTCCAGCGTTTCGACCCGAAGAACAAGATTCACGAACGGCTTCCCATCGATGTGTCCGCTCTGGTGTCCGACAACGGTCAGAGCAAGGAATTCGTCCTGCATCCGGGAGACATGATCATCGTCCCCAAGGCCCCGCCCGTCTACATCACCGGCGAAGTCCAGAAGACAGGGGAATATTTCATCGACACCCAGCGGCCGCCCCGCTGCTCCGAGATTCTGGTCCGGGCCGGCGGTTTGACCAAGGAGGCGGACGCGGAGCACGTGAAACTCATCCGCATGGACAAGAACGGCAAACGCCACGCCAACCTGCTCTCCCTGCGGGAGATCGAAAACGGCGCCTATGAGAAGGATCCCGTCATCCAGCCGGGAGACTACATCGTGGTTGACCTCTTGCAGACGGACAACACCGTGTACGTCTCCGGAGCCGTTGGCCGCCCTGGCGAATTCTCCATCGATCCCAAACGGCCGCCGCGCTGCTCTGAGATGATCATCCGCGCCGGCGGACTGGCCGTCACGGCCGACTCCGCCAACGTCCGCCTCATCCGCGTGGACGCCAACGGCAACCGCACCGCCAAAACCCTCACTCTGCCTGAAGTGGAGGACAGCAACTACGACAATGACATTCTCGTGGCCCCTGGAGACTACATCGTGGTCGGCTATGCGGAGCAGATCTACATCCTTGGCGAAGTCCGTCGGCCGGGACCCCTCACCATCCCGCCCTATTCGACGATCACAGCCCAGAAGGCCATTGCGCTGGCTGGCGGTTTCACGTCCCTGGCCAAGAAGAACGACATTCTTCTCATCCGCAACAATACCATCTCCCCTGTCAACCTCAAGAAGACCTATACGACGGAAAGCAATCTGGGCAACGACATCCCGCTGCAGTACGGGGACATCCTGTTTGTGCAGGAGTCCATCTGGTAATTGCCTTCCTGCAGGGGCGCACCGCCCCGCCTCCCCCATCCGTTTAAATTTGTGACGGAGACACCATAATGGAACAGAACATCGTCAACCGGGATCAGCAGGACGCTGTCATCCAAAGCAACAGCCAGAATGACAACCCCCTGTTTTTGGTTTTGCAGTACTATGGCATGTATGTGCGGCCCCATTTGTGGCTGTACATTGTGGCCCCCATGCTGTTCCTGCTGGCCGCCATCATCTACGTCATGACGGCCACGCCAAGGTACTCCTCCACCTGTCAGCTCCACATCAGCAACAAGTCCGTCAATCTCACGAAGATGGACGGCTTGAGCGACCCCACCTTCGGCGTCCAGAACGCGTTTCTGAACACCCAGATGATGATGCTGCAGAGCGATGGACTGGTCAAGGAGGCGAAGAAGCGCTTCTTCCGCGGCTCCTCTCAGGAGGAGGACGCCGTCCTTCCCGAATACACCAAAGGCCCCATCGTCGCCAACGTGACCAACACCAATCTGGTCAACGTCACCTTCCAGTCTTCGGACAAACGCTGCGCCGCCGAACTGGCCAACACCTTGGCGGAAGTCTACATGGAATCCCTCCGCGACCGCGTCAGCAAGCTGTCGTCCAGCGGTGTGGAACTGTTGCGCGGCCAATTGGAGACCATCCGCAAAGCCCATCAGGACGCCATGGATGAGCTGCTGCGCTACAAAGAGGAACACGGCATCATCAACCTGAAGGAAAACTACTCCGCCCTGCTCGGCCAGATCTCCAACATCAACTCGCAGATTCTCGAGGCCACTCTGCGGGAGACCGAGCTGGAGACCACGCTGGAGCTCATCAACAAGAACCGCGCCAACGCGGTGACCCTGCTCCCTTTCATCTACTCCGGAGAAAACAGCATCTTCTCCTCCCTCAAAATGCTGAAACTGCAGCATGCGACCAAACTGCCCGAACTGCAGGGCACCTACGCCAACGACCACCCCGCCATCAAGACCCACTCCGAAGTGACTCAGATGATCAGCGACGCGGCGGAAGAGGAAGTGGAAATCTGCATCGCGGGCATCCGGCTGCAGTATGACCGCGCCAAGATCCGCTCCGAACTGCTGGACAAGCGGAAGCAGGAGCTGCAGAAGGAAGTCGCCGACCTGGACCGGATCAGCGGCGAATACAAAATCCGCGAGGACGCCTGCGACTCCCTCAACGCCTCCTATGCCCGCCTGAACGAGCGTATCAACGAAGTGGAATTGTCCTCCGCCACCAGCGATGTGGACAATGCCGCCATCTTCGTCGTCACCCCCGCCCAGGAGGCCAAAACCTCCTTCTTCCCGCGCCGTACCCGCAGCTGCGCCATCGCCATCCTTCTGGGTCTCGCCTTCGCAGCCGGCTGCAGCTTCATCCTGACCTCCCTCAACACCTCCCTGCGGCAGGTGGAGGACATCACACGGATCTTCAACGGCATCTCCGTGTTCGGTTCCGTGCCCCATATGGACGATTTGGAATCCGATGCCCTGATGCCGGCCAACGCCAACAAGGACAGCTTCCTCGAGGTGTTCCGCAACATCCGCATCAGCATGAACCTGTCCGTCGCCATCCACGGCTCCCGGATCATCGCCATCTCCAGCGCCCTCGCCCACGAAGGAAAGACCTTCAACTGCTTCCATCTGGCCAGAAGCTTCGCCATGGACAACAAGAAGGTACTCCTTATGGAGTTGGACTTGCGCAAACCCCGTATTCTGAAGAACTTAAAGAACTCCATCAAGCTGGAGGGCAACTACAACTCCGGCGCCAGCGATCTGCTCATCGGCGACAAGGAGCTCAAGGACGTCATCGTCAAGGTGCCCGAGGCGGGCATCGACATCGTCTTCTCCGGCCCTCGGCCCCCAAACCCCGCCGAGCTGCTGGGCACCCACAAGCTGGAGGCTATTCTGGAAGAGGCCCTCAAACTCTACGACATGGTCATTCTGGATACCGCGCCTATGTGCCCTGTCTCCGACACCCTGCTGATTGCGGCCAAGAACATCCCTGTGATTCTGATCACCCGCATGTTCTCCACCACCACACCCGACATGCGGCATCTGTACAACCGCATGAGCATCGCCAATGTCTCGCCGGTCGGCCTCATTGTCAACAACGCGGACATGCCCCAGTCCTCCTACCGCTACGGCTCCTATAACTACGGTTATGGTTACGGTTATGGCTATGGCTACGGATATGGGTATGGCTATGGCTCGAAGTATGGCTATGGCTACGGATACGGCTATGGAGAAAACTCAGAGAATGAGATGGCTGACGAAAAGAAGGGCGTCATGGATCGGCTTCGCTCGCTGACGGACCGCGTCCTGCTGCGGCTTGTCGGCAGAGGTGGTCACCATCACCACCATCACCACCACCACCATTCCTCCAGCTCTTCATCGTCAACATCGTCATCCTCTTCGGGCAAAACAGGAAAATAGCGGGAAACGGCGAATGTCGCCGTCTTTCGCCGCCGGTCAGGCAGTCGGCTCCTTCCAAAAGGGGCTGACTGCTTGCGCATTTTCCGCCAGCGCTCTGCACTTCGTTCATAATTTCTTTATACACAAGGACTTATGGACTTTATTGCGTTTTGCAATCCAACTCTCAGGGAAAACTCGTGAGTTCCACCATCAAGAAATTGCGTGTGTATTGCGGTAACCACCTGGCCCCCATCCCCTTTGTGGGCGCGTTGGTTTTCCTTATCCTGTTTCCCCTGTTCATGGGCGGCGGCGAAGTCTACTGTCTGAACGGGGCCTTATCCTATTGTTTTGTGCTGTATGCACTCTGGGGCCTTGCCGCCTTTCTTCAGGGCAGAGGCTTTGAGACCTTCCGCTGGTCCAACTGGATGCTTCTGCCCCTGCTTCCCATCGTGTGCGGATGCCTGCAGATGCTCCCCTGGTCGCCCGTGACCCGTCTGCTCTCCCCCCATGCGGCAACGGCGTGGAAAACCGTCGCGGACCTCTGCGGCCTGTCAGTCCCCTTCAGCCTGTCCCTGAATCCGGAAAAGACCCTGTTCTTTCTCCAGCTGTACGCCCTGGCCTTTCTTTACCTTGTCCTGCTCATCAACCACTGCAGCACTCGCCAGCGGGTGGTGCTGCTCGCGTTGACCATCATCGGCTCCGCCTTAGTCAATGCGCTCATCGCCTATTATCAGTCCTCTGGTGGCGCCCTGTTCTACTGGCAATCCGAGACAATTCGCATGTGCTTCCACGGCACATACTTAAATCGAAATCACTTTGGCTGTTTCATGGGCATGGCCACCATTTTGTCCATCCCGCTGTGCATCCTCGGCATCTACAGCCGGACCCGGATTCCAAAGGACAGACGCATCGCGCCGCCCTATAACCTTCTTATCTTCTGCCTCTTCCCCCTTCTCTTCGTGTTCCTTCTCATCTTCTGCGCCCTGCTGGCTAGCCTGTCCCGCGGCGCCTCTCTGGCCACCGCCATCATGTTGGTCTGGAGCCTGTTCACCTGGCTCCGCTTCGCCAGAAGGCACATGGCCTATCACCGCTACTGGTCCCACATCGCCATCAGCGTTCTCCTGCTGGTCGGCGCCCTGCTCATCGCCCTTCCGGACATTGCCAACCGCCTGTCCGAACGCTTCAACCAGCTTCTCGTCTACGATTCGGTCAGCATGATCGACCGCGTGCAGCTATGGGGGCTCTCCATGGGCCTGGTCAAGGACCATTGGCTGACAGGAGTCGGTCTGGGCGCCTACGGCGACTGCATTCCCCGCTATCAGAAGGATCTCTTCACCAACGCGTTAGCGGGATTCGCCCACAACGACTGGCTGGAAATCATCACGGAGATTGGCGTCCCCGCCGCCCTGCTTTTCATTGGCCTTTGCCTGACCCTGTATTTCACGGCACACCGCCGTCTGCGCTTTCAAAAGGACACCGTGCTCCGCCTTACGGGTCTGGGCGCCTGGGGCGGCATTGGCGTCGCACTGTTGCATGAACTGACGGACTACAATCTCCGCGCCCCCGGCAACACCATGATTTTCATTGCGTTATGCACCGTGGTGCTGTTGTGCTCCGGCCTCTGCAAGATGGGCACGGCAGGGCAGAAGGCCTCCAGCCACAATTTCAGCCCGTCCTCCAATTCACGGCTGTATCTTCTCATCTCCATATTCTGCATCCTGATCATGCTGCCCGTCACCGCCCGCCAATTCAAAGGCGGCCTGTCTTACAAGCGGCTCTGCGATGCGGAGGATCATCTTTCTCTGGACCTGCTTCGCGCGGCGGACTGCAAGCAGATGGTCGCGTTGGCCAACGCCTCCCTCGCCCGTCTGCCCCATACCACCTCCATCTTCCAACAGCGGGCCAGCGCCCGCACCCTCTTGGCCATGCTGGCCTTCCAGGAGGGCAATGCGGAGGAGGAGCAGCGTCAACTGGAGCTTGGCGACAAGGACATCCGCCGAGCCGCCGCCACCAATCCCTTCAACGGTGACATCCAGCTCCAATACGCCAAATTCCGCCAGCTATACCCCGCGCAGTATTCCACGGAGGAGACCTTGCGGCAGTTCGATCACGCCGCCGCCTGTCATCCAGTCATTATCAACACCTTGCACGCCACAGGAAACGCCTATTATCAGGCCTATTCCGCCGCCAAATTCTCCCGTGAGACCCAAGAGGAGGCGGAGAAGTACCGCGACAAGGCGCTGGAATACTACGCCACCATCGTCAGACTCTCCCCCAGCGCCGCCGCTCCCCTCTACGAAACCGTCTGGCGCATGAAGCCGGACATCGCGTTCCTCAAAAACTTTGCGCCACAGGAGTTCTCCTCTCAAGTCGCCCTCTTCGATTTCCTCATGGGACGGCAATGCTATCCCGATGCGCTGGAGACACTTGAGCAAGTCCAGACGATGAACGAGGCACGCAAGGACCAGCCCCAAATGCCCGGCTCCTCCACCATGAGCTATGAAGAGGCGCAAATCTTCATCATGAACAACCGCATCGCCTTGGCCAGCGCCACAGGGGATTGGGAAACTCGAAACGCCCTTGTCGCCGACTACACCGCCGCCCTGAAGAAACGGAAAGGCCGCGCGGAATTCGTCCACGATGCCGCCGCCTGCGTCCAGCGGGCGGACGACGCCGCGTTGGGCGGCAAGCATGAGGACATGCTGGCCGCGCTGCTTCCCATCACCTACATTGAGGAAGCCGTGGACGCGGACACCCTTCAGAAAGCCATGGCACTGGTCCGAAAATACAGACGGGCGGACTTCCGTGAGCTCATCTTCCCCAAGCACTACTTCATCGAGGCCGCGCTGGCCATCCAAATCGCGGAGCAAAAGGGCAATGGAACACCCCAGCTGACTCAATGGATCACCAATCTCATGGATTTGGAGACATGGTGCGACGACCACAAGAACTACTCCTGGCTCCAGCGACATTTGATCCCCTACTACATCGGCCGGGCACTGCTGCTGAACGGAAACCGCGATGACGCCCTGAAGGCATTCCGCCGGGGACTTGAATTAAGTCCCTCCAACTTATATATTTGGAGACGAATCAAGGCCTTGAGTCCCGATGAGCCGCTCTCCAATCCCACCCTCAAGCTGGCCGAAAGCCTGAATTGCCTGCAGACCTCCTTCACCCCCGCCCTTATGCTTTACGGCGTCACCTGCAAGCCGACAACCGTCACGGCCCTCCACGACCCCATCGCCATGACCCATGTCTGGCTCTGCCGAGGGGACATCACGCGGGATCTGGTCGCCACAGCCAGTTTCTTCAACAACGGCTACTGCCTCTTCTCCCTCTCCAACAATTTCGTCCAGGCCGCCCAGTCCATGGTCACATGGAAGGTCGGCGAGCTGCATTCCATGACCCGCAGCTTCCAGCCGGCCCTCGAATCCCTCAAGAAGATGAACAATTTCAGCAACGACACGGTATTCGTGGAATTCGCCATCTCGCCGGCGTACCGCCAACGCCATGGAACAAAGCTGCCGGACGCCGTTCCCCGCACCATCATCCCCCTGTTCTCCTTCAACGTCCCCTAACCATGATAGACATCCACTGCCATATCCTGCCGGCCATTGACGACGGTTCCCAATCCATGGAGGACTCTCTGACCATGGCACGCATCGCGGCGAACGACGGCACGCGAATCCTCTTCACCACACCCCACGGACTGGGCTCCGCCTACAACGTGAGCCCCGCCAAGCGGGATGAGGCGCGGGAAGAACTGCAACGTGCCATTGACCAAGAGGGCATTCCCCTCAAACTGGCCCCCGGCATGGAGTGTTGGGCAACCAACCTGACTTTTGAGCAGGCCCTCGAACAGCCCGCCTGCTTCATGAACACCCCCTTGGGAGCACCGCGGAATCCGGAACTGCCGCTGCTGGTCGAAATGCCGCCCACCATGAACCTGGCCATCCTTCCTGACCTGCTCTTTCAGGCTCAGCTCAAGGGCATCACCCTGCTTCTCGCTCATGTGGAACGCTATACGGCCGTGGAAAAGCACGGCGACATGCTCATGGAGCTGATGGAAAAGGGCATGCTGGCCCAGTTCAACGCCTCCTCCGTCCGCCACTCCATCTTCCCCGGTGCCAGAGAAAAGCTCATCCGCAAGCTGATGCAGACCTTCCCCGAGCAGGTCCTTCTGGGCAGTGACGCCCATTCCATCGACAACCGCCCCCCCATCCTGTCCTGCGCCCGAAAAGCCATCGAAAAATGGCTGGGAAAGGACGGCTGGACGCTGCTGGTCGAAGAGAACCCCCGACGGCTTCTGCTCCTGTAGAACGGCAACGGGAGTCCCCATGGCCATCGTGTCATGAACATCGGCGGCGGGGCGCTCCCTTCGCCAGTCCGCAACGCAACCCATACGCCACTCCATGCCATTTCTGCTCATCCTGAAAAAAATCATAAGTCGGCTGCTGTTTCCCCTGCCCCTCATCCTCCTCCTGATGATGGCCGCCTGGCTGCTGCTCTGCCCCGCGACGGCGGCATGGCTTCAGCGCCTTGGAGGACGGCTTTTTAGATTGAAAAATTCACAACTTGTTTATAACAAGGAATTTACACAAAAACTTGGCCGCTGGCTTCTGGCCGTGTCCATCATCCTGCTTGCGGCGGGAGGCACCTTGGGAACTCCCTTGCTTTCCCTCTATGAAAAGCAATACCCCGTTCTTTCCATCGACGACCATTTCGAAAAAGGCCAGTCCTACGTGCTCTTTGTCGCCGGCGGAGACTTCATCGACAAATACGACATTCCCGCCGACTACCGCTACGGCGACGTCATGTACCGCCGCATGGGCGAGGCTCTGCGCATCGCACAGCATCTGGAGAGCCGAGGCATCGACTATCGCGTCGCCGTCTCCATCCAGATGGCCCATCTGCCCTCCGACGAACTCCTCTCCTGCGCAAAGGACTTCTTCACTCTCCATCACATTCCGGAATCCAAGGTCTCCCTTCTGGAAGAGGACTGCTTCACCTCCCGAATGGAGCTGCAGGCGCTGAAGCGGATTCCCCGCAAGCCAGTCATCGTCTCCTCCGCCTCCCACATCCCCCGCCTCATGGTCATCGCCCGCATCTACGGCTTGGACGACGCCCTTCCCGCCCCCGCTGGCATCCGCCAGCCGCGGCTGAACGCCCTTTCCTTCATCCCTTCCGCCGAGCAGCTCTTCAATCTGCGAACCCTCATTTACGAATGCATGGGGCTGGCGGAGGCAAAATTGCTCTTCCATCCCAAGGAAGAATCGTCTATGTGACTTGTCATAAACGCCATTAGGATATATAGTTTTGCTATGCATTGTAATTTTGGGTCTGAATTGGTGAAATGCCGACGGCAAATCGACTTCAGAAAAACGGAAGGGGGCAGCGGAAACGCCTCCGAACCTCCGCCATCATGGGCGGAGAAAATCTTGAGTCGATGGCCTCGATGGCAGGACCACCCGTTCGGACCGGAGTCCGAAGCCTCGTATCCGACACCTTGACACAGGAGATGTTTATGCGCAGATTTCAGCATTTTCTAGTCCATTCCCTCCCCTCTCTGATGGCGGGCATCGCCGTCGCGGCGATTTTGGCCCCCCAGTTCGCCTTGGCTCAGGACGGTGGAGCCGGCAATCCCATTGAAACCCAGCGGGCGATTCGTGTCCGCCTTTTGTCCGTCGCCTTTGTGGATCAAGGCACAGTGGACATGGAGACCATCGCCTGGGCGCCAGACGGCAAGTCCCTTCTGGTGGACCGTCGCGGCGGCAACCAGTTCTTCGGCATCAACAAAATGTCCATTTCGGAAGGGAAGCCGGCGGAATACACCGTGCTGACCCGCGGTCGCGGCAACAGGCCCGTTCAAAAGCACGAAGGCAACGCCGCCTGGGCACCGGACGGCAAGTCCTTCATCTTCTGCGCGCAGAACGACAACGACAACTCCTTCAAGCCCGCCGAGCCGGGCTACGGCATCCAAAACAACCTGTGGCTGGCCGATGCGGAGCAGAAAAGCTTCTGGCAGCTGACCAACATCCCCACGTCCTACAGCGCAAACCGCGGCGTCTCCTCCCCCCAGTTCTCCCGCGACGGCAAACGGCTCTTCTGGACAGAATGCCTGGGCAAGGTGGGACTTGAGGCCATCTGGGGCGAACGCGCCCTGATGACCGGAACCTTCTCCATGGCCAACGGCCGCCCCCAAATCAGCGACATCAAAAAATTCCAGCCTGGCGTCAAACAGGACTTCTATGAAAGCTGCGGCTTCTCCCCTGACGGCAAGAAGCTGCTCTTCGCCGCCAACATGAGCGAGGAGCGCCCATGGTACGGCTCCGACATCTGTGTCATGGATGACAATGGCCAAAACCTGCGCAACCTGACTCAGACTGAAGACGTGTGGGACCGCTACGCCTCCTTTTCTCCCGCCGGAAGCAAAATCACGTGGTGCAGCAGCAACGGCATGAACGTCCCCTATTTGGGCACCGGCGGCAAGAGCTGGCAGACCAACATGCAGTCCGAACTCTGGATCATGAACGGCGATGGATCGGACAAGCGGCAGCTGACCCATTTCAATGACCCCGGAGCCCCCGAGTTCCTTGACCGCAAATGCTACGTGGGAAGCCACGCCTGGAACCCGGATGGCCGTCGCATCGCCGCCATCCTGCACCACGTCAATCGTCAACGGGTGGCGGTCTCCACCATCTGCATTCTTGAATTGACCACGGATACGGTGGCTAGAGTCAAAGTCACACCTGTGCCAGTTGTCAAAAAATAGACGATTTTGTCATATGCTGTCAATATTCCAAAGGCTATATTCGTTATAATGCGACGGTGACGGCAGACGGGTCCGTCCCAGTTTAAATTTGTCTGAAAAATGTTATGTCTTCCATAGCGCAACCAACCAGACAACTTGAAGGGACGGTGGCCCGTCATCGCCAAGCCTGGAGAATAGTGAGTGTTTCAAGGAGGTGTTCTTTCCATGTTATCAGATAATGATACCATGAAACTGTACATGCAGAACATCGGCAAATACCCCTTGGTGACTCCCAAGGAGGAGGTCGAACTGGCTGCAAAGATTGCGGAGGGGGACGCTGATGCACGTTCCATGTTGATTCGCAGCAATTTACGACTTGTCGTTAAAATTGCTCACGACTTCAAGGGACTCGGCTTGCCCCTTTTGGACCTGATTTCAGAGGGCAACATCGGGCTGATGCGGGCCGTTGAGAAGTTCGACCCCTCCAAAGGGGCGAAGTTGAGCAGCTATGCGGCGTGGTGGATCAAGCAGTCCATGCGGCGGGCGCTGGCCAACCAGGCCCGCACCATTCGCATTCCCGTGCAGTCCGCCAGTAAGATGACCAAGATTCAGGCTGCCAAAAGCAAGTTGTCCGAATCCCTTGGCCGCGATCCCACGGACAAGGAGATCGCCAATGAAGTCAAATTGACCGAGCGGACCGTCTCCGGCCTCCGCCTTGGCAAGACAACCACCATTTCCCTCCATGACCCCATTCAGCATGGGGAGGACGGCGAATTCCGTGACATCATTCCCGATGACAAGACCACCTCTCCGGACGAACTGGTGCAGGACGAGGAGACCTTGAGCCATATGCTCACGCTCACGGACCGTCTGGAGGAGCGGGAGCGCACCATCCTCAACTTGCGCTTCGGCCTAGACGGCGAGCGCCCCAAGACATTGGAGGAGGTCAGCCAGACCATTGGACGAACCCGCGAACGGGTCCGCCAAATCCAGAATCAGGCCTTGGACAAGCTCCGCTCCATGCTGGAAGAGGATGGGATGATGGACGCCTACGACTCCTCAAAGGACTCCGATGAGGATGAAGAGGACGACATCAGCGACGAAGAGCTGGAGAACAAACAGGACGATTAAGGGAAACCCCTTTCCCCCAGCGGTTTCCACGGGCGGAGCAAAGCTGGCCCCGCTCTCAATATAAGGATCGAACATGCTTCGCGACCATACAGTAGAGAAAATCGGCGGCACCTCCATGAGCCGCTTCAGTGAAGTGCTCCACAATGTCATCATCGGACATCGCACGCCGGAGCAGATGTACAACCGCATCTTCGTGGTCTCCGCCTATGGCGGCATCACCAACATGCTGCTGGAGAACAAGAAGACCGGCGCCCCCGGCGTCTACGGCAAATTCGCCTCCGGAGACGAGACGTGGAGCACCAGTCTGGAGCTGGTCCGCGAACGCATGCTGGAGTACAACCGCTCCTTCGAGAGCATCGGCCTGAACCAGAAGGAGGCCGACGATTTCGTGAACACGCGGCTGGACGACATCAAGGAGTGCCTGCTGGATCTGCTGCATCTGCGGGCCTACGGCCATTTCAACCTAAAGACCTATCTTCCCCCCACACGGGAGCTGCTCAGCGCCGTCGGCGAGGCCCACAGCGCCTTCAACAGCGTTCTGATTCTGAAGCGCTACGGCATCAACGCCCGCCTCGTGGACCTGACCGGCTGGCGGAAGGACGAAATCCAGACCTTTGACGAAGTGGTCCGTGAGGCCTTTGAGGACATTGACCTTGCCACCACCATGCCCATCGTGACCGGATACGTCAAATACGACGAGGGCATCATGACCCGCTTTGACAGGGGCTACAGCGAAATCACCTTCAGCAAGGTCGCCGTCATCACTCAGGCCAAGGAGGGAATCATCCACAAAGAGTACCATCTGTGCACTGGCGACCCCAATCTCATTGGAGCAGACAAGGTTAAGGTTATTGGCCACACCAACTTTGACATCGCTGACCAGCTCTCCGACCTGGACATGGAGGCGATTCATTCCAAGGCCTCCAAGGACATGGAGCTGGTGGGCATTCCCATCCGCGTCAAGAACGCCTTCGATCCGGACCACCCCGGCACCGTCATCAGCTGCGACTATGTCTCTCCCGTGCCGCGCGTGGAGATGATCTGTGGCCGAAGCGACGTGGAGGCCATTGAGGTCATGGATCCCGAAATGGTCGGCAAGGTGGGCTATGACTACAATCTCCTGCGTCATTTCGCGGACGCCAACATCAGCTATCTGGCCAAGACCACCAACGCCAATACCATCACGCACTTCGTCGCCCGCAAGAACCGCCATCTGGAGGAATGCCTGGAGGCCATTCGGCAGGATCTTCCCAACGCCGTCATCAACCGCTTCCCCGTGGCCATCGTGTCCGTCATCGGCAGCAACATGTCCATCCCCGGCTTCCTGTCAAAGGCCGCCATCGCCCTCCACCAAGCCAACATCAACGTCCTTGCGCTGACTCAATCCACCCGCCAGGTCAACATGCAGTTCTTCGTCTCCAGAGCGGATTTCGAGAACGCTCAGCGGGCGCTGCACAAGGCCTTTGTGGAGGAGGCTTGACCCCCCAACGTGCTGGACGTGCTCTATAGCGACAATCATCTCCTTGCCGTCAACAAGCCTGCAGGTCTGCTGACCCAGCCGTCAGGCACGGATCAGGACAGTCTGGAAGCCAGAGCGAAGGCCTGGATCAAGGAAAGCTGCGGAAAGGCAGGCGGCGTCTTCCTTGAGGCGGTTCATCGACTGGACCGCCCCGTCGCCGGCGTGGTGCTCTTCGGAAGGACCAGCAAGGCCGTGAGCCGCCTCAATGCCTCCGCCCGCGCAGGGGAGTTTGTCAAGCTGTATTTGGCGATGGTGTCGCAGGCCCCGCCGGCCCCTCAAGGTCGGCTGGAGCATTGGCTTTGCCATGATGATTTTTGCGCAAAAGTCGTAAATCCTTCTGTACCAGGAGCCAAGCAAGCTATTCTGGATTACGAGACCCTGGAGGAGACCCGTCAGGGCATCGTCCTGCAAATCCGTCTGCACAGCGGCCGCTACCATCAGATCCGCGCCCAGCTGTCTCACATCGGCTGTCCGATTGTGGGGGATGCCCGCTACGGCTCCCGCATCCCATGGAAGCCAGGAACCATCGCCCTGCAACACCATCAGCTCGCCTTCTCCCATCCCGTCACCCATCAGCCCCTCCGCATCGTCGCCCCACGGCTGTTCTGAACCGACAACCCTACGGTGGCCGCCCTGCGAGCCGTCCTGCATGACCACCACGGAATCCCCAACATGGCAGTTCCCCAGCTAATTGGACTCATTCTCTTGCTTCTGCTGCTCTCCGGCTGCTTTTCGGCGTCGGAGACGGCGTTGCTGTCTTTGAAGCTGACGGAAGTCCGCCGGCTGGCCAACGGCACATTCGCCGAGCGGGCCATCAGCCGGCTGCTGCGGGCTCCGGACCTGTTTTTGGGCACGGTGCTGTTGTCCAACACCTTCGTCAATGTGCTGCTGACCAGCCTGTGCGCCTCACTGCTCCATGAGCTGTCCGCCGACCATGGCCTCTTCAACGCGCTGCTGAACATCGCCATGGTGACCCCCCTGCTGATCATCGCCGGCGAACAGACGCCCAAGCGCCTCGCCTTCGCCATGCCCCTGCCCGTGGCCAGGGCCTTTGCCGTCCCGCTGGAGCTTCTCGGCACTGTGCTGCGGCCCCTCAACCGCCTCATGCAGGGTCTCGTCTCCCTCTTCCTGAAACTGGCCGGACTCCCCCGACAGGACAGCTGGTCCGCGCTGACTCAAGACAAATTGGCCGCTTTCCTCTCCGCCAGCACCAAAGGCGGCAGCACCGACACCGTGGAAAGCGAGCTTCTCCAACGCATCCTCCGGCTGGACAAGACCGCCGTCAAGGACATCATGATTCCACGACCCGACGTGCAGGCCATCGACGACTCCCTCCTCCTCCGACAGGCCTATTCCCAACTCCGAAAGGCCAACTGCTCCCGCATGCCCGTCTATCACGACGACCTGGATGAAATCTGGGGCGTCCTCTCCTTCTGCGACTATCCCCTGTGGCGCGACGCCCCCGAAATGGACATGACGCTGGCTCAGCTCAAAACCATGGGCTTCCAGACGAAACAGCATGGCCGCCCCATGGTCTACGCCCCCGTCAACGTCCCCTCCAACATCAAAATCGAGCAGCTTCTCACCTTGATGAAGGAGAAGGGAACCGAATTCGCCATCGTCGTGGGAGAGCATGGCGGCACCACGGGCGTGGTCACCTTCAACGACGTGCTAATGGAAATCATCGGCCAGTTCTCCGAAAACCGGCGGCAGTTCTCCCTCCGCCAAAAGGACGCCACCCATTACACGGCGGACGGACGCATGCGGCTGAGGGACATCGCTCAGGTCCTCGGCAGCGATTTCCAGCTGGAGGACAATCCCGTGGACACCATCGCCGGCCTTATTCTCCAAAAGCTGGAGCACCTTCCCAAAATCGGCGAGACCGTTCGGCTGCCCAACCACCGACTCACCGTCCGCCATCGGCTGGGCAACCGCATCGCCGCCGTGGAGATCGAGGTCCTCCCGCCGCAGAGCCAGGAGGAGGAAAAGACGCCATGATCGCCATCGGCAGCTCTCTTCTTCTGCTGGCCCTGCTCTACGTGCTCATGGGCTTCTTCTGCGCCGCGGAGGCCGCCTTCACCTCCGCCAGCTACTCATGGCTGAAGGAACAGGCGGACTCCGGCAACGCCACCGCCCGCACCGCCTACCATTTTGTGCAGCACATCGGCGCCTTTTTGGGCACCGTCCTCTTCGGCACGAACATCTTGAGCATCAGCATCGCCACCCTTTCGCGGGCGCTGGTCGTCACCTATCTTCTGCACACCCGCGCCGTCTCCGCGCTGGTGGCGACGCTGCATCTCGGCCACAATGCAGGAGACCTGCTCGCCTCCTGTCTCGTCACTCCCACCGTTCTCCTCTTCTCGGAGATGATCCCCAAGGCCATCGCACGCCAGCGGGCCGATCAGGCCACCCTGCTTCTCGCGCCGCCGTTGCGCCTCGCCGCCGCCCTCTTCCACCCCTTCGTCACCCTTCTTGACAAAATCTCCGAACGGCTCACCCACCATCTGGCCGTCTCCGGACAGGATGCCCTCTCCCAAAGCAAGGTCAGCCGCGAGGATTTGCGCATTCTTGCGGAAGTTGCTACAGAACAAGGACTTGTGCCTCGAGAAGCAGGCGAGATGTTCCAAACCGTCCTGGATCTGGACAATCAGACCGTCGGCACCATCATGGTGCCTTTGAGCGAAGTCCGCGCCCTTCCCGTCACCGCGTCCATGGACGATCTGGAGGCTCTCGCCATCGAGACAGGTTTCACCCGCTTCCCCGTCTATGAGAAACGCATGGACGACATCATCGGAATCGTCAGCTACCGCGAATGCCTCCACAACCGCTACACCTTCGAGAACTCCAGCAACCGCCCCAACATCCAGCAGCCCATCGCGGACTTTGTGGACCACAACGTGCTCTTCGTCCCTGAATTCAAGACCGTCAGCACCCTCTTGGCGGAGCTGCGCCGCCGCCACACCCCCATGGCCGTGGTCATCGACGAATACGGCGGCATGGTGGGACTGACCACCATCGAAGACCTGGCCGAAGAGATCGTCGGCGATTTTCACCGCCTCACTGGCGGCCAGAGCCCCGACGCCCTCCAATGGCTGGACACCACCACCTGCGAATGCAGCGGCCAGACCGACATCCGGCAGCTGGAGCCCCTCTTCGGCGTCCCCATGGACAACTTGGGCGTGGAGACCGCCGCCGGCTTCGTCCTCAAACAACTGGACCGCATTCCCGAACCCGGCGACGCCTTCCGCCACCGCAACGTCACCGTCACCGTCATCGCCATGCAGCGGCATCGAATCACCCGCCTCCGTTTCACCAAATGACCGCCGATTCCCCTGCAAATAGTCATATCTAACTTGTTATAAACAACTTATATAACTTCTCCCCATGAAGACATCCAAACGGAAAACGCCCCAGCTTTTGGCTCCCGCAGGCTCCATGACCGCCCTGCGCGCCGCCATCCAAGGGGGCTGCAACGCGGTCTATCTGGGACTGAAGGCATTCAACATGCGGCAGGGCGGCGCGGCGAATTTCACCCCCGCCGACCTGAAACGGGCAGCCGCGCTGTGCCATGACAACGGCGTCAGTCTGCATCTGACTCTCAACACCATCCTCTTCCAGCCAGAGCTCTCCAAAATGGAAGCCCTTCTGGACAAGGTACATGGAGATGTGGACGCCGTCATCTGCTGGGACCCCGCCGTCATTGAGGCCTGCGCCAAACGGCACATTCCCATCCACATCTCCACGCAGGCCTCCGTCGCCAATCTGGCCGCCGCCAGGCTCTATAAGTCCTTGGGCGCCAGTCGCATCGTCCTTGCAAGAGAATGCACGCTTTCCGAAATTCGCCGCCTTGCCGCCGCCTCCGGCCTGGAGATCGAGGTCTTTGTCCACGGCGCCCAATGCGTCAGCGTGTCCGGCCGCTGCTTTCTGTCTCAAGATGCCTTCGGCAAATCCGGCAACCGAGGCGAATGCCTTCAAAATTGCCGCCGCCCCTATCGCATCCAATGTGCAGATGGCGGGCAGGAGTACGAGGTCGAATCCCATACATTGCTTTCCGCGAAGGACTTATGCACCATTCCCTTCCTTGGGGACATTTTGGCCACTGGCATCGCCGCCCTGAAAATCGAGGGAAGGAACCGCCCGCCGGACTATGTCCGCGCGGTCACCAGTGCCTATCGGGAGGCCATTGACGCATGGGCCGCCGGAGCGCTGACGGAAGCGCTGAAGGCCAGTTTGATCGACCGCTGCCGCCAGGTCTTCAACCGCGGCTTCTCCAACGGCTTCTACGGCGGCCGTCCCATTGCGGATTTCACCGCGAAGGAGGGCAACGAGGCGACCATGCGCAAGGAACTCGTCGGCAAAGTTCTCAACGTCTATGGAAAACGCGGCATCGTTCAGGCGTGGCTGCGGAATTCCCCCTTGAGCTTTGGAGACACCATTCTGATCATGGGACCCACCACGGGCGTGGTCCAGGCCACGGTGACGGAGCTGCGGACGGAAGACAACCCGTCCCTTTCCCCCAGCCGGACCGCCACCTTCCCCTTCCCCCACAAGGTCAGACGCAACGATGCCATCTACAAGCTCATTCCACGCTGACCCCTGTCTTTCAATCGTCTTCACGCTTTTCATGTTCCGTCCATGAAAAAACTACCCTAATGCGAAAAAGCGGGCTATAGTATATATGGTATATATAATATGGAATATATAGAGGACAATTCAGCATTTGCCGCCATCTGTGCGCAAGCCTGCCAACAGCCGTTGGTGGCTCTTGACACAGAGTTTGTGTGGACCAACACCTACCGTCCCCTGCTGGGGCTGATTCAGCTGGCATGGGATGCGCAGCATGCTGTGCTCATCGATCCGCTGGCCATCAGCGACCCCCGCCCCTTCGCCGCCCTTCTCGCCTCTCCCACGTCGTTGAAGGTCTTCCATGAGGCCGCCAGCGACCTGCCCATTCTCTGCCGTTGGTGCCACACCCTGCCCGCCCATGTGGCGGACACACGGATTGCCGCCGGCTTCTGCGGCCTCACCGCCAGCCTCTCCCTCAAGAAGCTGATCAAGGAGTTTTTGGGACTGGAGCTGGCCAAGACGGAGACCCGCACCGACTGGCTGAAACGCCCCCTGACCGAGGCGCAGCTGGCTTATGCCACCGACGATGTGGCCTGCCTCCCCGCCGTCTATGGCGAACTGGCCCGCCGCATGGAGGCCGCCCGCACCCTCCTCTGGTTTCAGGAGGAAATGACCGTCTATGAACAGCCGTCCTTCTATCAGGACCCCATTCCGGAAGCCTACTGGAGGCGAGTCGCCGGCCATGGCAGCCTGTCCGGCCGGAACCTGGCCGTGCTGCAGCAGCTCGCCGCTTGGCGGGAACGCACCGCCATCAATCTGGACAAGGCCCGCTCCCGCATCCTGAAAGATAATCAGATGTTATTGGCTTCCAAAGACTTACCACATTCAAAGGAGGAACTGCGCCGCCTGCCGGACTTTTGGCAGAAGAACATTGACCGCTTTGGCGATGACATTCTGCATGTCATCAGCGACGCGCTGAAGCTCCCTCGTGAGGCATGGCCCGTCCAGCCCACATCCTCCATCCCCTTTCCCATCATGAAAAAACGTCTCGCCCGCCTGACGTCCCTTGTGGAGAAGCGCGCCGCCGCCTTCGGCATCGACCCCTCCCTCATCGCCTCTAGACGGGATCTGGAGGGATTGGTCATGGCGGCCAACTCCCGCAAGTGGCCCATCATCCATCCACTGCTTTCCGGCTGGCGAAGAGAACTACTTGGCGATACATTAGAGAACATTGTTTCCAGTAACTTCGAATCATGAAAGGACAACCATGAAAAGAATGACCTCCTGGCTTTGCGTGCTCCTCCTCACCATGGGAGGGCTCATGGCTCAACAAAATGACCGAAAAACCATCTTGGAGGGCGTCTCCGCCATCGACTCCACCGGCCTGCCCGGCTTCATCATCTGCACGGAACCGGCGGCCTTCCCTCTGGTCCTTGGAGAAATCAAGGGCAGTCATCAGGCCGTGGCGGCCGCCACCCGCTTCGGCAAAGGCAAAGTCATCGCCGCCAGCCACCCCTCCTTCTTCTCAAAGGAGTCCATGGACAAATTTGACACACGGCGCTTTGCCCGCAACGCCCTCAACTGGCTGGGCGCCGGCAAGGTCGGCGTCTACGCCTATGAGGCGGGCGAAGACGGCCTCTGCTCTCTGGAAGGCATGGACGTGACCATTCTCAAAGACCTGGACCAGCTCGAAGACTACGCCGTCATCGCCACCTATCCGGACGCCGTGCCGGAGGACCAATTCCCCCGTCTCCGCCAATTCGTGGAGAACGGCGGCGGCATTTTGGCCACAGGCATCGGCTGGGGCTGGCAGCAGCTCAGCCCCACCAAGACCCTGCGGGACGACAATGGCTTCAACAAGCTTCTCGGCCCCATGGGACTTTTCGTGGACAACAACATCTCCAACCGCACGGGAGACGGCTATGTGACCAGTCTGGAGCCATCTCCGCTGGTCAACGCCACCGCCGCCATCGCCTTCGCCAAAGAGCTGGAGAAGTCCCTCCGTCAGGCAAACACCACCCTGTTCGCCGCCAAATCCATCCTTCCTCTGGAGGGAAACGCCCTCAATGACGAGCTGGACGCCTTCCTCAAACGCTATATGAATGCCGGCGCCCCCACCGTCCAGAACCCGTGGCGAGCCGCCGACTTGGGCAAACGGCTGGCGGCCGCCAGCTTCATCGCCGCCTGGCAGAACGCGCCGCTGGAGACCTACAAGGCCCACCCCGGAGCGAAGAACTATCCGGGCATGCCGGCGGAGGGAAGCCCCCGCGTCGCCAGCAAAACCCTGTCCATCGACCTTGCCATCCCCCGCTGGCACAGCACGGGCCTTTTTGCCGTGGCCGGCGAGCCGGTGACCGTCACCATCCCCCAAGACATGAAGGGGCTGCGCCTCCGCATCGGCACCACCACCTGCAACATCACCCCCCACGACTCATGGGCCCGCATGCCCCAAGTGGATTTGGAGATTCCCCTTGAGCAGGCGACCACCACCGTCACCCACCCCTTCGGCGGCCTCATCTACATCGTCGTGCCCTCCGACCAGCCATGGGGGCAGGACCCCGACCCCACTTTGAGCGGCACCATCGAGGTCACTGTCCAGAACGCCTGCGCCGCCGCCTGGTTCAAAATCGACCGAGACAGCGACGACGACTGGCAGGCCATGCTGAAGGACTGCCCCGCCCCCCAAGTCGAGCTGCAGGGCAACAAGGTCATCCTCACCGTCCCCCGCAACGAGGCCATGTCCGTCAAAAAACCCGCTGAGCTCATGGCCTTCTGGGACCATGTGGCCGACCTCTGCGCCATCCTCACGGACCGCCGCGTGGACCGCCGCAGCTGCGAACGCTACTGCTCCGACGACCAGATCTGCGCCGGCTGGCTCCATTCCGGCTACCCCATCATGATCCCCACCGTCACCGTCAAAGACCTTCTGGACATCGACAAACTGGTCAAGAACGGCGAATGGGGCTTCTACCATGAAATCGGCCACAACCACCAGAATCCGGACTGGACATTCGACGGAACCGGCGAGGTCACCGTCAACTTCTTCACCCTGTACGTGATGGAGAAGTTCAACGGCATCAAGCCGCGGGACGGACGCATCAACGAGAAGGACATGGCCCCCGAAGTCGCGGCGTGGGTGAAGAACGGCAAGAGCTTCCAGCAGTGGAAGAGCTCCCCCTTCCTCGCGCTGGAGATGTTCGTCCGTCTGCAGGTCGCCTATGGATGGGATGCTTTTGAGAAGCTGTTCCACATCTACCGCACCCTGCCTCAGGACCAGCGCCCGAAGGACGACGACGAAAAGCGCGACCAGTGGGTGACCCGCCTCTCCGAGCTGACGGGGGAGAACATCGCCACGGTCTTCGACGCATGGAACGTGCCCATCAGCCAAAAGGCGCGGGAAGCCTGCGCCAAATATCCCCGCCCCAAGGACAACAAGCTGTTCGCCGGCCTGGACTGACCACCTTCGGCCAGATTCGGGCTCTCGCCATCGCCCCACACAGGATTCGCCATGCTTTCTGACAGAGACTACTACAGGGGGACCCCGCGGCGGCCCTCCCTCAATGACGGCCCCATCATCAAGCCGCTTATCATCCTGAACATCATCGTCTTCCTCATCTGCATCATGACGGAGAGGTTCATGGACAACGGCGGCCTCCTCCCCTTCATCGCCCTAAGGGGCTATGAGGTGGCGCATGGGCAAATCTGGCGGCTGGCCACCTACATGTTCGCCCATGGGGGCTTCTTCCACATCTTCTTCAACATGTGGGGCCTCTTCATCTTCGGGATTCTGGTGGAGCATGCCATCGGGTCTCGCCACACCCTCTATATCTATCTGACCAGCGGACTTTTGGGAGGACTGGTCTGGATGGCGGCCAACCTCCGCTCCCCCTTCCCCATGGTGGGGGCCAGCGGCGCCCTCTACGGAGTCATGGTGGCCGCCGCCGTCATCTTCCCCAACGTCCCCATGCAGCTGCTGTTCCCGCCGGTGACCCTGAAGCTGCGGACCATGGTCATCGCCTACATCATCATTGACATCATCTGCACCTTTGACCCCCACGGCTACCGCATCGCCTATCTGGCCCACTTGGGCGGCGCCCTCGGCGGCTACGTCTACATGCAGTTCCTGCTCCGCAAACTCGGTCGCCCCACCATCGTGACCACCATCCAAAGCTACTTCCGCCGCCGCGCCTTCAAACGCAAGCTGAACGCCGACGGCTCCTATACCGCCGAGGACCTGAACCGAATCCTGCAGAAGCTCTCACAGGTCGGCTATGACCATCTCACTCCGCAGGAGAAATCCATTCTAAGTGACGCAAGCCAAAAGCTTAAGGATAGAAGACAATAGAAGACAATAGGCGGCGTGCCCCTTCGGCCGCAACCGCCACCGTCCTCGCATCCCCCAAAAAGGAGACACCATGAAACGCTCTGAACTCAACCGCATTCTTGACAATTCTCTGGCCTTCTTCGACGCCATGCATTTCCTTCTTCCCCCCTTCGCCCGATTCTCCGTGGACGACTGGCGGCGGAACAAGGACCATCTTCAGGAGATCATCGACCTCCAGTTGGGATGGGACGTGACCACCTTCGGCATGGGGGACTTCAACAAGGTCGGGCTGCTGCTCTTCACCCTGCGCAACGGCAAGCTCAACTCCTCCGTCTATCCCAAGCCCTACGCGGAGAAGATCATGATTGTGCAGGAGAACCAGGTGACCCCCTGCCATTTCCATTGGAACAAGCGGGAGGACATCATCAACCGCGGCGGCGGCAACCTCATCATTGAGCTTTACCACGCCGATCCCGCCAAAAACGGCCTTTGCGGCGGCTCCTTCCCCATCTCCGTCAATGGCATGACCCGCACCCTCAACACCGGCGACCGCATCGTGCTGACCCCTGGAGACAGCGTGGCTTTGGAACCCATCCATGCCCACCGCTTCTACGGCGAACCCGGAAAGGGCACCATTCTGGTGGGCGAAGTCTCCTCCGTCAATGACGACACCACCGACAACTGCTTCATCGACAAAACCGCCCGCTTCGATGACATTGAAGAGGATGAAAGCCCTAAGTACTTGCTAGCGAATGAGATACAAAAATTCGTCTGCGGGCGCTAATTCAAATCTCCTCCGCGAAGAGCAATTCCTCGCCGTGGAAGACGATGCAGAGGCGGAGGAGGGTCACGGGGCCTAGAGGCTTCAGTCGCCATTCCTCCGCCAGATGGTGGTCCTCCATATAGTGGTTCAGCTGTGTCTTCGCCGCCGCAAGTAACGTCGCCTTCGCGGTTTCCGTCACGGGTTCCGTCTTCTTGATGTACTTGACCTCGATGAGCGCGGCATACCGCAAATCCGGATAGACATTAAAATCCGGCCGCAGGGCAAGATCTGCGAAACCAAAATTCATCGGATGCTCCGTATGGACTATGAAGGCGTCCCCCAGGGAGAGAAACGCCGCCAAAGAGGCCTGCACGGCCTTCTCGCCATCCATGAGGTCGCGGGCAGAGAGAGTCTCCCGCACCGCCCCTGCAGCTAGCTCAATGGCGGGGCGCCATTCGCCGCTCTTGGCAAGGTCGCCAAGACGGTTTGCCAGTTCATGGGAGCGGTCGTTCACCCGACACGCGTCATGATAGCCATGGCGCAGAAACTCCGAGATGAACTGCCGCATAGTCAGATTCGGAATAACAAGACGCAGACGATGGCCCTCAATACCATCAATGGTCACCATGCCGTAGTAGAATAGCAGCGAAAGGAAGCTTTCCGGCTTCGTAAGTGTCTCCGCCTGAAATGATTCAATAAGCTCGACGGTGACGCTTCCGTCCGTCATCAAAGTCTCCAGAGCATGGAATTTGCCGTTGAGCTGGCCGTTGGTGGTGACGATATGGCGCAGCTTGTAGTAGTCCGTCTGCAGATTTGGGTCGACCATGTCACGGGGAAAATTCTCCTCTGCCATGCAGCGGAACAGGAAGCCAAGCAACAGCACAGGGTTGCAGACCTGTTTTTCGTCCAATATCGAGAACCGGTAGTGGTCGTACCAGTCCGTCACCAGTTGGAAGGCCTGCTCACGGTCAAGGGGAAAACGTCCTGCGTCCGCATAGTAGTTCAGTGCCGTGCGGATGTCATCGTGTGTAAAGCCACAAACCGTGGCCAGTTTGGGAAACGGCGAGATGTTCACCGCGATGTTGAAGCCACTGGTCACGTCATCCATCGTCATGGGAGACACACCGGTCAGGAAGATCTTCGTGATCACCTGATTTGCCCCCTTGAGCAGGGAGAAGAAGCTCTTGAAGAAGCCCGTGCCATGGCAAAGGGCACGATAGACGTCCTCGCTGGACTGGGCAAGAAGGCGGTTGGAGAAGTTGTCGTATTCGTCAATCAGAATGAAAATCTTCTTGTCTGAATCGGCCAGATTCTCCATCAACACATCAAGTCCATCGCTAAATCCTTGCGCATCAATAACTTGCTCCATTGTTCCCGCAGGAAGAAACCGTTGGTATCTCCGCACAAATCCATTCAGCACGGTCTTGGTGTTTCTGGCAAAGCGGCTTTGGACTTGCTCAAGGGTCTCGCCTTCGATCTTTGAGAAATCAAAGCACATCACAAGGTATTTGCCGCGACTCGGCGTGGGATGGTCGTGAATCCACGTGCCGCCGAACAGCTCGTCGAAACGCTCTTGGGCATTGATGTCGTAGTAATATCGCAAGATGCTCAGCAGCAGACTTTTACCAAAACGGCGAGGCCGCAGGAACAGCTGATACGGCAGCTCCTCAAGAAGCGGGATGCCCCATGTGTTGTCCACATAGTAGCCGTTGCTCTCCCGCAAGTTTGCAAAGTCGCTGATTCCGTAGGGAATGGTCTTGATGGGTTCGTTCATCTGCTACTCCTGAATGCCATGTGCCTCATGGACAGGCTAATATAGCACATCTTCCGAAAATGAGAAGTTGACAGGAGTCACCCTGTTCATGGTCATCTTTCAACTCTGAACCGTTGTATTCCTATATATTCCTATATACGAAACGCTATGTTCCCCTCGCATCTGTGTATTCTGTGGTCTCAAAACCTACCCTTATGGGGAAAAGCGCGATATGAAAAGGCCTCCGCCATGAACACACGGCGGAGGTCTTTTTCAAAAGTTCAGATTGCATTTGTTGCAACCTGAACTTTCCTTTTCAGCAAGTCAAGAACTTACTGGATGTTGAAATGGGCACCCTTCTCCGGGAAGATGAAGAAGCCTTTGGTCAGGTCGGCAAGTTCCATCTGCTTGTAGGCCTTCTGGATGTCGTTCACGCCGGCGGCGGCCACGTGGCCGTCTAGGAACGCCATGTTGCAGCGGTCGCCATGGTTCAGGCGGAACAGGTTCGTGGTGTCAAGAGTCAGCCAGATCTGCGCCCACTGGGTAGCCTTGGCTTCATAGTAGCTGTCGCCCAGCATGATGGAGGAGGACGGGCTGGTCATGTAGCGGGTATTGAGGTAATAGCTGCTGTTGAATAGCTTGTACGCCGTCTTGCTGAAATCCTGGAAGTAAATCTGGCCGTAGGTGCAGGGAGGATTGCCGTCAATGCCCACGAAGTCATCGGCCTTGGGGCAGGAGACGATGTCGGAGTTCACTTCGATGTAGCCGCTGGCCATCAGCTGGGGAGCCCAGCAGTACACGCCACTTGAGAAGGCGGTGCCGTTAAGGGTGACGGGAGTCGACACATGGCAGGGCACATAGCCGTTGAAGTCATCCATGTACAGGATGGTGGCTTGCCAGCTGCCACGGACATTGGATACGCAGTTGACGGCGATGGCTTTCTGCTTGGCCTTGGCGAGGGCGGGCAGCAGCATGCCGGCCAAAATCGCGATGATGGCGATCACAACCAGCAATTCGATGAGGGTAAACGACTTTTTCATTTTCCTAAATTCCTTTCTATTAGGATGTTACAGCACTAGAAATGCTCTCTCCGAAAAACTGGCTCCGAAGAAGCAAAAAAGCATTTTTCATGCACGTCTATAATTATACTAAACTTTTGGCAAAAATGCAATAGGGTACCGCAAATTTTTTTGAAAAAAAGGAAAACCGCCCATAATCTCCCGTCTCGCATCCCATGAAAAAGAAAGAGTGAACAGCCCCAACACAGCAACAAAAGGGCTGCGGCGTCCTCTTCGTGAGGTATAGCAGCAGCCCCATTGTAACTAGATTGTCATGAACAAATTACGGCATGTGGAGACGAATATTGTCCTGCGTGTAGAAATAGACAGCGACATTCTCCGTGCCGCGCATCTTCTTGTAGGCGTTGAGCAGGTCGCCAGGGCCGTTGGAGGACACATGGCCGTCCGCAAAAGCGATATTGGCGCGGTCATTGTGCATCATTTTGATCTGGCCGGAATGGCCGAAGGTGATGAAGACGCAGTAGGCGGGGGAGTTCAGAGAATTCGCGTCGCCCAGCTCCCATGTATCAGCAAGGATGATGGAAGAGGACGGGTTCTTGAGCACGTTGGTCAGAATGAAGCGGTGATAGCCGTCCCAGGAGACGTCGCTGGTGTTCCACTGGTTGACATTGAGGGTGCCATAGCACTTCCAGTAGGTGACCGCGGCGGGATAGCCGTGGGCGGTGTAGTTCTGCTCATCGCGGGCCTCGACCTTGTTGCCGAAGGTGGGGCAAAGGATGATGGGGGAGTCCTCTTCGATGTAGCCATTGGCCACGAGGCAGCCCGCCCAGGTGAGCAGGTTGACCTGCTTGCCCTTCAGCGTGCCTTCGATTTCGTAGTAGATGGGCATGCGGCCGCTGTAGTCATCGCCATACAGCACCATGCTTTCCGCACAGCCCTTCAAGTTGGATGTGCAGTTGACGGCCAATGCCTTCTGTTTCGCCTTGGCCAGCGCGGGCAGCAGCATGCCGGCAAGGATCGCGATGATCGCGATGACGACGAGCAGTTCGATCAGGGTAAACGCTTTTTTCATTTTCCTAAGTTCCTTTCTATTAGGATGTTATTGCACCTAAAAATACCTCCCCGAATTTTTCCTCCGGAGAAAAGGGAGCACTTCTCATGCAACACCTATAATTATACGAAACTTTTGGCAAAAAACAAGAGGGCTACGCAATTTTATTGCAGTTTTTTTGCATTTTGGCGAAAATTACAGTCCCGTGGGGCTGTGGTGCAAGGGAGTGAATGTCCGCTCCTGAAGATAGGCCTTCAGAAGGAAGGCACAAAAATAGGGGAACGTGGTGATGGCATTCGCCTGCCCCACGTTTCCATGGACAAATTTGATGCCCTCATGAATCTCCGGATAACGGTCGGAGGAGATCAGGGTCCGCATGGATTTTGTGGCGCTGTTGCCGGCCTTGACCTCCACGGGAATCAGCTCCTGGGCCGTGCGGACAAAAAAATCCTCCTCCAATGTGCTGTCTTCACGTTTATAGTAATAAAGGTCATAGCCGGATTTGGTCAACGCCTCGGCCACAACATTTTCATACAGCGCGCCTTTGTAGACTCCCATGTTCTGATTTCTCCGCAAGTCATCGGCGGCCTCCTCATCTAACATGGCGACAAGAAGCCCTGTGTCCGCGAAATACAGCTTGTATTTGCTTTCATCGATGTTGCCCTTCAAGGGCAGTTCAGGGAAATTCAGACCATGGCAGATGGAAACGACACCCGCGTCGCAAAGCCATTCCACACAGCCGAAATATTCCCGCGAACGCGCTCCGGGAGCGACTTTGGAAAGCTGAAACTTCTTGTTTTCCTTTGCCAGCTGAGGCGCGATGTGGCGAAAGACTGAGAGGATTTTGGCCTGGTCAAGACCGAAGGCGTATTTTTGAATGTCCTCCTGATAGTCCAGCAGCAATTGCCGCTGGAGTGTCAACGTCTCTTCAAACGTGCGCGTGGCCGTGAAGGAGCGAATCACCGCCGGCATCCCGCCCAGCAGGACATAGTCCATGAACAAGGAAAAGTAGTTCTGCAGTTCACCAGCGGAGAAAGGACGAAGGTCCCGCAGATGGGAGAGCAGATCCATGGCGATATCATCCCCATAGCCCATGGCCCAGAGGAACTCCTCGAAGTCAAAGGAGCGCAAGGTGTAGTCCATCTTGTAGCCGACGCTATTGGATTCGATGCGCTGACGCTGAAGACCCAGCATGGAACCGCTGCAGATCACATCCATGCGTCCATCCTGCTGGAAGAACTTAAGCGCTGTGGCGATTTCCGGAAAGACCTGAATTTCATCGAAAAACAGCAGAGTCTCGCCAGCGGGGAAACGGAATGCGGGATTCAGCCGCGAAAGCAGCCGGATGATGGTCTCCGGCTTGTAACCTTCGGAGATGATGCTTTTGTAGTGAGGCTCCTCGACAAAATTCACCTCCACGACAGATGAATAGTTCCGCTGGCTAAAATGACGGATCGCCTCGGTCTTGCCCACTTGACGGGCGCCTCGAATGACCAACGGCAACCGCGATGGCCGTCGTTTCCAATCCGTCAAAAACGAGTCTATTTTGCGTTTGAGATACATGGTCTGAACCTCCTAAAATCTCTATTTTCATAATCTACTCCATATCAATGACTTTTCAAACCATTATCACAAAACATGAGCCAAATTTCGCTCAAAAATCACAAAACATGAGCCAAATTTCCGCCAAAAATCACAAAACATGAGCCAAATTTCCACGAAAAACCACAAAACATGAGCCAAATTTCCGCGAAAAATCACAAAACATGAGCTTCTTTTTGCGTATCTATTCAGAACCCCCTTAAAGTCCACGGAATACACGGAATAAACAGAAATGACAAGTCGAATCAATCAGGCCCCTTTTCGCAAAACGCGCTGAGGCAGCGCGGGTCTCCGGGAGGACATCCCCTCTCCGGAAATGGGGATGCCACTTTCTCCTCCTGATGAGAACGGCGGCCCATTTCCGCAGAGGGGATGTCACGGAGACGGCGGTCCTTGAGGACCTTTCGCGAAAAGGGAGGCTGCCTTCAGCGTCTTCTGTGTCCTTCCGTGTGTTCTGTGGACTCCTTCTGAATAGTTACCATTTTGCAAAAAATCACAAAATCGGCACTTCCCCTCTGGCTTCTTTAGAAAGATCCCTGATTCCTTATTGCCAATTCCGCTTTCTTCCTCTCGGCGGTTGGCTACGCAAAGTGCGCAAGGGATGTTATATTTATATAGGAATCAATGCACGTTCACGAGACGATTGATCCGTAATTTTCGGCATATATTTCTATCTCATTCATTATCAATAGGTTATAAATGAATTCTGGTGAAAAGAGAAAGCCCAACTCCGATTCACGGTATTGCGTGGGCATAGATTTGGGCACGACCAACACGGTCTGCGCCTATGTGGATCTGACCGCGGAACATCCTGCACCCCAATGTTTTCCCATTCCGCAGTTCATCGAGCGGGGTGAAGTTCAGGCGCGTCCCGAACTGCCGTCCTTTGTGTATCTTGCGGACGACAAAGAGGCGAGCGACGGCGCCTTCCGGCTGCCATGGGATGAGAGCCCTCGCCGGGAGATCGTAGGCGAATGGGCCCGCGACCAAGCCGCCGTGACCCCAGGGCGCGTCGTATCTTCCGCAAAATCATGGCTTTGCGACGATGATTTGGATCGGCACAGCGCCTGTCTTCCCAACACGACGGAAGATGGACGCAAGCTGTCTCCCGTGGAGGCGTCTGCGTTGATTCTGCGCCATGTCCGCGACGCGTGGAACTTCACCATGGCGGCGGAAGACGAAGGCCTGAAACTGGAGAACCAAGAGGTGGTCATCACCGTGCCGGCTTCCTTTGACGTTGTGGCTAGGGAACTTACGGTGGAGGCGGCCCGCGACGCAGGACTGAATTTCACCCTTCTGGAAGAGCCGCAGGCCTCCTTCTACTCCTGGCTGGCGGAGCATGACGCGGATTGGCGCAAGCTGCTGAAGGCCGGCGACCGCATCTTGGTCTGCGACATCGGCGGCGGCACCACCGACTTCAGCCTCATCGGCGTCGACGACGTGGAGGGCAACCTGACTCTGAACCGCCTGTCCGTCGGCGACCACACCCTGCTCGGCGGTGATAACATGGACTTGACCCTTGCCTACACCGTCGCCGCCGCCTATCAGAAGGACAGTGGCAAGTCCTTGACGCCGTATCAGTTGCTTGCCTTGACCCATGCCTGCAGAAAGGCAAAGGAGCACTTTGGCAACGGCGAACAGGACGACGCGCCACTGACCCTTCTTGGCCGTGGCAGCGGACTGGTGGGCGGCACCATCCGCCTCAAGCTCGCCTATGACGAGTGGCGGCGCGTGCTTCTGGACGGATTCTTTCCCGACTGCGGGCTGGACACGGCCATTCGCCGCAGCTCCCGCTCCGGCCTCCGCCGCATGGGTCTGAAATATGCGGAAGATCCTGCGGTGACCCATCATCTGGCGGCGTTTCTCGCGCGGAACATCGTCAATGCCGACGGTTCCGTCACCCTGCCCAACGCCGTCCTGTTCAATGGCGGCGTGGCAAAGGCGAAGGTCTTCCGGACCCAGCTGTTGAATCAGCTCGCCCGCTGGTCCGGAGACGGCGGCGAGGCGCCCGTGGAACTGGAGCAGGCAGACAGCGAACAGTCCGTCGCCAAAGGCGCCGCCTGGCTGAGTTACGTGCGCCGCGCGGGCGGAGTCCGCATCAAGGCGGGCAGTCCCCGCTCCTACTACATTGGCGTGGAGTCGTCCCTTCCCGCTGTGCCCGGCTTCGAGCTGCCCATGGACGCCCTCTGCGTCGTCCCCTTCGGCATGGAGGAGGGCACGGAATGCGCGATTCCCGAAAAGGGGCTTGCCCTGGCCGTCGGCGAGACGACGGAATTTCGCTTCTTCAGCAGCACCGTCCGCAAAGACGACCGTCCCGGAGACCGCATCTCCGTCCTGGACGACGGCGAGCTGGAGGAGCTGGTCTCCCTCAGCGGCCTGCTCACCAAAGATGACGCCGAAGAGGAGGGCACCCTGTCCCTAGTTCCCATCACGCTGCGTTCCGTGCTTTCGGACATCGGCACCCTGCAGCTGTGGTGCGACGAGGCGAACGGCAACCACAGCTGGCAGCTGGAATTCGAGCTGCGGGACGCCGAAGCCGACAACACTTCCGAATAAATTCCGTATCATATTGATAATCAGCATGTTACAAATATCACACCGAAAATGATCTTCGAAATTCACAAGACGGACAGCGGCAGCCGCGCCCGCCGCGGCACTCTCCACACCGCCCACGGCACGGTGGAGACGCCGGTCTTCATGCCCGTGGGAACGCAGGCCACCGTCAAGGCAATGACGCCGCTGGAGCTGGAAGAGCTTGGAGCGCAGATCATTCTGGGCAACACCTATCATCTTAATCTGCGGCCGGGCATGGACATCATGCGCGAAGCCGGCGGCCTCCACCGCTTCATGGGATGGAACCACGCGATTCTGACGGACAGCGGCGGCTTCCAGGTCTTCAGCCTGGCCAAACTGGGCAAGAAAACCCGCGAAGGCATGCTCTTCCAGTCCCACATCGACGGCTCTCCCATGTTCATGGGCCCTGCAGAGTCCATGGCCATTCAGCGCACCTTGGGGTCGGACATCGCCATGGCCTTCGACGAATGCACCCCCTGGCCCGCCACATGGGACGAAGCGCACCGCTCCCTTGAACTGACCCTTGAATGGGCCAAAGCCTGCCGTGAGCAGGAGCGGGCTCCCGGCCAGCTGGTCTTCGGAATTGTGCAAGGCAGTACCTATCAGGATCTTAGAGAAAAGGCCGTGGACGCGATCGCCGCCCTGGATTTCGACGGCATCGCCGTGGGCGGCGTCAGCGTCGGCGAATCGGAGGCGGACATGGTCCGCGTCCTCCGCTACTGCGCCCCCGTCCTGCCCGTGGAGAAGCCCCACTATCTGATGGGCGTCGGCACACCGCGTCAGATTATAGAGGGAATCCTCAACGGCATCGACATGTTCGACTGCGTCCTGCCCACCCGCATGGGCCGCAACGGCAGCGCCTACACGCCACAGGGAACTCTTCCCATCAAGGCGGCCGTCTACAAGGAGGATTTCACGCCCATACAGGAGGGCTGCCCATGCTACGCGTGCCGCCATTTCACGAAGGCGTACATCCGCCATCTGCTGAACGTCAACGAGATTCTCGGCGCGCGGCTGATGACCATCCACAACTTGCATTTCTTCATCGAGCTGGCGAGAAAGGCACGCAAACATCTGGAGGACGGCACCTTCCAGACTTTCGCGCAGAACGTCATCTCCACCTATCCGGAGGCCGCCAAGGACGGCAACGGCGAGGACAGCCGCAATGAAAGCGGATCGGATTCCCCAAAACGACACTAACTCGATAATTCCAAATTTCCAAAAAGGAGCGACATCATGACCGAAGCAATCGTGACGGCAACCGGCCAGCGGGCTCGTATCGACCTTGGCGGCGAATGGACCATGCGCCACTTCCTGGAGGGAACGCTGTCCATCAACAGCCCGGACTCCCTCGTGGCGGCGGATTTGCCGGGGATTCCTGCACAAGTGCCTGGCAATGTGGAACTTGACTTGATGGCTCATGGCGAGATTGGCGATCCTTTCATCGGCATGAACAGCACTCAGCTGCGCCCCTTTGAATTCCATCAGTTCTGGTATGAACGGCATTTTCCCACGCCCGTCTTCGCCAATCCCGAGCTGGTCTTCAACGGACTGGACTGCATTACGGACATTTGGGTCAACGGCCGAAAATTGGGCTCCACCGCCAATGCCATGATTCCTTACCGCTTTTCCCTCAACGGGTTGCTGCGGCGGAGGGGGGAAGACAACGTCCTCTTCGTCTGCATCAAGTCCCCCATCAACGCCGCCCGCGAACACGCCGGCGAACCGTGGGAGGCGGCACAGGCTCACAACTTGGAAATGCTGCAGCTGCGCAAGCCCGCCCACTGCTTCGGATGGGACATCATGCCCCGCATCGTCTCCGCCGGCATCTGGCGCTCCGTCTATCTGGAGGACCGCCCCCGCAACGAAATAGACGACATCTATGCCGTGACCCACAGCTGCAGCGAAGACAACGCCACATGTTGCGCATGGATCAATTTCCACACCAGCTCCCTGTCTCTGGAGAACCTGGCCATCCGCATCTCCGGCTCCTGCGACGATTCCGCCTTCGAGACCATGCGGCCCGTCAACTTCACCACCGCCATGCTCTGGTTCAACATCCCCAAGCCCAAGCTCTGGTGGCCCCGTGGCTACGGCGACGCCAATCTCTACGCCTGCTGCGTGGAGCTGCTTGAAAAGGGTGAAGTTATTGCGCGGCAACATTTTACAATGGGAATCCGCACAATTCAGCTGGACCGCAGCGAGCTCAACACGGAGGAGCATCGGGGCAAATTCCGCTTCATCGTCAACGGCGTGCCGGTTTTCGTCAAAGGCTCCAACTGGGTTCCCGCCGACGCCCTCCACAGCCGCGACGCGGAACGGATCCCCAATATTCTCGAATTGTTTAAAGATATGGGCTGCAACATGTTGCGTTGTTGGGGCGGCAATGTCTACGAGGACCAGGAGTTCTATGACCTCTGCGACCAATACGGCATCATGGTCTGGCAGGACTTCTCCATGGCCTGCGGCGCCTATCCGCAGAACGGCGAGTTCCTCGAGAACTTCCGCAAAGAGGCGGAATGCGTCGTGAAGGCGCGCCGCCAGCACCCCTGCATCGCCCTGTGGGCCGGCGACAATGAAAACGACTGCGGCTATGTCGGCTGGTGGTTCCCGCGCCGCGATCCCGCCCTCAACCGCCTCACCCGCGAAATTCTGCCGCAGGTGCTGAACCGACTGGACCCCATCCGCCCCTACATCCCCAGCTCCCCATACATAACTCCTTCCATCCAGGCGCTTAATGGAAATGAGCGCATCGGACCTGAACAGCATCTCTGGGGGCCGCGCGACTACTACAAGAGCCGCTTCTACGCAGACAACACCGCCTGCTTCGCCTCCGAAACCGGCTACCACGGCTGCCCCGCCATCGCGTCGCTGAAGCGCTTCATCACCCCCGAAAAGCTCTGGCCGTGGAAGGACAACGAAGAGTGGAACCTCCATTCCACCAACCCCGTCCCCGGCCTATCCGACACGGGAAACCGCATCAACCTGATGTCCGAGCAGATTCGCGAGATGATCGGCTCCATTCCCGAAAAGATGGAGGAATACGTTCTCATGTCGCAGTTTATTCAGGCGGAGGCGAAGAAGTTCTTCGTGGAGAATTTCCGCTTGCACAAGGGCAGCAAGAGCGGTATCCTCTGGTGGAACATGATGGACGGCTGGCCGCAAATCTCCGACGCGATCGTCGATTACTACTTCAACCGCAAGCTGGCCTACTACTACCTGCGGCGCGTCCACAAGGAGCTCTGCCTCATGATGACGGAGCCGGACAGCTGGAACAGCCACATCATCATGGGCAACGACTCCCGCCGCGAGCGCAAAGGCCATTTCATCGTCCGCAAAGGGCTGCAGCGTGAATTGGTTCTGGAGGGAGACTTCTGCTGCCCGCCCAACGAAAACCGTTGCGTGGGAACCGTTCGCGCACCGCGCAGCACCCAGGAGCTCTTCACCATGGAGTGGGACGCGGACGGCGAACACGGCGTCAACCACTATCTCATGGGCACGCCACCCTTCGACTATGCGAAAATCTGCCAGTGGATTGAGCTGGTCCGCTCCCTCGAGCCCTTTGAGTGGAGCTGCCTCTAGTCGATTAGCATATATCATAACATGAACAGTACCAGTAATTTACAACTTATCCCATGTCCGCGCTGCGGTGCGGAGGTCAAGGCGGACATCGTCTCCGTCATCGTTCCGGACGACGCGAAGACCATGGGCGCCCTTTTCGCGGGGCGTCTCAACTGCCCCCTCTGCCCCTCCTGCAAACAGCGCTTCGCCGTCTCCACGCCGCTGGTCTACCGCGACGTGGAGCGCGCCTGCATCATCACCCAAATGGAGGCGCCGGAGGACGGCAACACCTTGGAGATGGAGCAGGAACTGGACTGCCTCGCCACGGACATGGCGGTGGAACAGGGAATCGCGCGGCCGTTCGTGCGGCTGACCACCTCCCGTCCCGACTTCCTTGAGAAGATCAGCCTGTTCCAAGCCGGGCTGGACGATCGGCTCATCGAATACGCCAAGTCCCAGCTGTTCAGGAACATCGACGAGTCTCGGCTGTCCATCCGCCGCCATCGTCTGCTCTATGACTTCACCAATCGAGACGAAAGCAAGCTGATTTTCTTCGTCTATGACAAGGAGGTGGAGCGCAACGTCACCGCCGTCCATGTCCCCATGGAGGATTTCAGGACCCTCGAACGGGAGTTCGCCGCCAGCGACGAACTGCGGATTGAGCTGGATAGCCTGTTTCCCAGCTGCGTGGTCAGTGTGGAGCGTCTGATTTCATAAGGAGAAAAGCCATGTCCAAGAAGAAGCGCGGTCAGCAGGAGGCAAAGAGCCTGGAGGAGACGTTGGGCGACACGTGGGCCAACCCGTTCAAAGACCTGCATCTGGATCTTCCTAAACCGGAAGAAGATACAAAGAAGACACCACCGCCGGCGCCGCCGCAGTCACAGGGCAAAGTCCAAGGCCGTGTGCTGACGGCAACGGAAAAGGAGCTGCTCAAGGCCTTTGGGGTGACGGAGGAGGAGATGGCCGCCCGTCTGGCGGCTCAACAGGCGGGGCAGGAGGCACCGCCCCCCAAGCCAAAGGGACCGAAGCTGTCCTTTGCCGTGGAGCGCAAGGGGCGCGGCGGCAAGACGGTGACATTGGTGCGGGGCCTTGCGGAACTGGAGCTGGCGCGGCAGATGGAGCTTTGCTCCCGACTCCGCGCCGCCTTGGGCGTCGGCGGCCGCTTTGTGGACGGCATTCTCGAACTGCAGGGCGACCAGCGGGAGCGGGCCGCCAAATGGTTTAATGAGAAGTGGACAGGATTATGATATCGTATCATATTGATATAACGATATTTGCAATTATAAATACTCATATTTTCCATGCTTGTCACCCACGCCTTCCAACCCGTTTATGACGCAAATTCGCGGATGCTGATTCTCGGCACCATGCCCTCGCCGCTGTCCATCAAATTCGGTTTCTACTATTCCCATCCCCAAAACCGCTTCTGGCCGCTGATGGCCACCCTCTTCCATGAGCCGCTTCCGCAGTCTCCCGCCGAAAAGGAGTCCCTTGTGCGACGGCATGGCATCGCCCTTTGGGACGTCCTCGCCTCCTGTGAAATCAAGGGGGCGTCGGACTCCTCCATCCGCCATCCCGTCCCCAACGACCTCTCGCCGCTTTTGGAGGCTGCCCCCATCACGCACATCTACACCACGGGCAAAGCCGCCTTCACGCTCTTCAACACGCACATCGCCCCGAAAATCAACCGTCTGGCAATCTATCTGCCCTCCACAAGTCCCGCCAATCAGGCGCGCTTTCCATGGGACACGCTGCTTCGGACGTGGAAGGAAACTCTATGCCTATGACACACTGATTTGCAATAAATGCAATAATGTGAAAGAATGGCAAAACTCACAGGAAGGGCCATTTTAGGGCCTTTTGTCAGAAGAGGTATAATTATACAGGTTTGTACCCCCAATGCGACAGAGGGCCCTTCCAGGGCCTTTACGGGCATTCTTCGAAAAATCAGAGGCCATTTTTCCGTCTTCCACACACGATTTTCACCAATTTTGGCTCATATCCCAGCAGGACGGAGGATTTCATTATTTGCATTCATTTTTATACTGTAATTGCAAGCTCGTCCATGAGGATGACCAGGTGTCCACAGAATGTCAAAAGCGGATAAAAGGGGACCTCCATGAGGTCTTGGAGGGCACAGAGTATTAAGTGGCAACTTGCAAAACAGCCATTGGGAGGCTATATTTCAGTCTGCCTTTTTGGAGAGGCTATGACTTGGTGTATTGGCAAGGGAGACCTTGTCATCAAGCTTCGGTTTGAGTTAGGTGTGAAAAATGTCGATTATTGATTTCATCCGCGGTCTGTTTGGTTCAAAGAATCCCTATGGTCCGGCTCCGACACCGGATCCGGTGAATCAAATGGTCAACAATTCCACGATAGCCAGAAACCGGAACCGCCAGATTTATGTCGGTCGCCAAACGGAGTTGCCGGAATGGGCCAATGGCATTCCCGACTCGGAGATTATCAGCGAGCTCAATAAGCACGTCATCTGCAAGTACTTGCCCAAATTTGAGATCAAGCGTGTCATGTCCACACAGGTAGGACCGGATGGCAATCTGGTGCCGGAATATTCCGGCATTGCAGGGGATTGCGGCGCCATCAAGGGGTTTGGACTGAAGGTGGCGCAGTCCTTTGGCCTGACCATGCCCTATCGGTACGTGGATTTGAACATGGCCTATCGCGCCTGCTGCGGCAATCCCAAGAAATGCCCCTTCTATTTGGCGGCGGAAGGCGAAATGGAGTCCGTGAATTCACGGCGGAAGTAGTTCCTGCCCAACATTTTGGTCTATTTGGCACAACGGCCTGCGGAGGTTTTCCGCAGGCCGTTTGCGTTAGGGGCGAAACACGACATGGCAGACTGCGCATCCTGTCAGTCCGCAGGATGGCAAATGAGGCGTCCATGACCGTCTGTCCGCAGGACGGCAGTTGGTGGCCAATGAGACATCCATGACCGTATGTCCGCAGGACAGCAGTTGGGTAACCCCCGACTTCAGTCGGGGGCCAATGAGATGTCCATAACCATATGTCCGTAGGACAGAAGTCAGGGGTCAATGAGACATCCATGACCGTCTGTCCGCAGGACAGAAGTCGGGGGTCAATGAGACGTCCATGACCGTCTGTCCGTAGGACAGCAGTTGGGTAACCCCCGACTTCAGTCGGGGGCCAATGAGACATCCATGACCGTATGTCCGTCTGAAGGACGGCACAAACACGGAAATCATCTTGATAGAGTACCGTCCTCCAGACGGATGACATGGGAGGCATCCGCATCCCCCGACTTCAGTCGGGGGTCAATGAGACGTCCATGACCGTCTGTCCGCAGGATAGAAGTCGGGGGTCAATGAGACTCTGTCCGTAGGACAGCAGTTGGGTAACCCCCGACTTCAGTCGGGGGCCAATGAGACATCCATGACCGTATGTCCGTCTGAAGGACGGCACAAACACGGAAATCGTCTTGATAGAATGCCGTCCTCCAGACGGATGACATGGGAGGCATCCGCATCCCCCGACTGAAGTCGGGGGTTACCCAACTGCCGTCTTTCAGACGGCTTTTTGGCGACTGAAATAGCCATAATCCACGAAAGTCAATCCATGTTAATCCTTCATGAAATATCGTTCATCTATCGTGCAACCATTACGAATGATAAACTCTCGATATTCATCCACAAAGGACTTCTTGAGATGATGTTCCTTTTGATGTCTGATATACTTGCAGATGGTATCCTTCTCTGCAATGCTATACGTAAAAGCAGCATAGCCTTCACCCCCAGCCTCTGAATTTTGGAAAACAGAGATTGTCAGCTAGCCATTTGGAGGAGCTCCCCTTCAGAGCCTTCATGAAATCCGAAATGGAAATCTTTGGATTTAAATCCAATGCCAGATGCAGATGTTCTGGCATACCCCCAATGGCAAATAAGGTTGATGACAAATTCTGTATGATTCCATTCATATATGAATACAATTGCTGTTCATGGACGATCTCAATGGCCGGTAAATTGTATTTTGTACGAAATATGATGTGATATATCAGTCTTGCAAAACTCATGTTTGTCTCTCCTATCCTGAAAAAGCCGCATTCTTCCCGCAAGTCGTTCAACCGGCGGGAAGAATGCGATATGGGATGTGGTAAGATTTGATGTGGAACAGGTTATGGCTCTTCTTCCGACAGGATGACATCGTTCAGCGGAAGGAGCCCGTCCGTTGTCAGCTGGAAGAGAGAGGTGAAGGCGGCGTGCCGTGGAACATCGTCCCATTGGATGGTGGATGCGGGGGCGAGGGTCAGGCAACGCAGCTGAATGGGGGACGTCGATTCGCCGACGATGGTCATGGGACCATCCAGAAGAATCTGACCGAAACTTGTCCGGTCGGAAGGCAGGCCTTGGAGAGTGATGGAGCGGGAGAGCTCCCACGCGCCATGCCGTGGCACATAGGTTCCGGGCAGGAGATAGAGCGTGGCGCCATCTGGCAGGACAGCCAGCGCATCCTCCAGATTGCCGAAGGCGTTGACGCCAACGACAGCGGAGCAGCCTTCCAGTTCCATGACGTCTCCGGGCAGCCCAATGGCGTCCAGACCTGGCTGGACAAAGCCAAAGGGCAGGTCCTCTTCATCATTTGTATCTTCCTCATCATCAACATCTTTCAATGTCATGGCTTCTTCTTCGCCGCCTCGGGTTCGCGGAAGCACGGTGATTGTTCCGGGGGTGTAAGTTAACATTTGCAATCTCCTATGTTTGCAATAAAAATGGGAGCAGCCGAAACCGCTCCCAAAGAATTCTTAATCCTCCTTGATCTTGTTCACCTTGATCTTTTCGATGTCGATGATGTCCAAGCAAGTGCCGCCTGTGTTCAGATAGTCAGGACAGACGATGATGTTCCGATGATTCCATCTCATCACCATGCAGTCCTTGAACATGAAGAAGTCTTCTTTGTGGATGTCATACACTAAGTCAGTCATCTTGAAGCAGTTCACAAACGGCCAAAGCTCGGTGAGAACTTTTTCCTTGTCTTCATCAGGAATTACATAGAACTCTTCAACTCCATACTCTTCACTCACGTGAAAAGTGACCACATAATCAAGGCGTGGACTTTCTTTGACGAGAATCTCAAGCAATCTCTTCTCTTGCTCTGAACGTTCCATGATTTCCTCCTTTAAGCGTTAAGCAGTTGTCTCAATAAGTTCTTTTCTTCATCAGTCATCTTGCTTACAATGTCTTTCATCTCTTCTTTATCATTAAGAGATTTGACAGAAACGATTGCAGATTCAAAGATTTTCTTTAAGTCCGCTAATTGCGATTCTTTACTCGGTGAATTCTTAATCGTTGTAATAAACTTATAAGCTGTCTTTCTCAGATTCCGCATACACTCATTCAAAAGTTTCTGCTCCATCGGCGTCTCCTTCTTGACTTTGATTTCTTTGACGTTTGCTTTCTTGTTGACGGTCTCAGACATTGTTGTTGCTCCTTTATGTTGTTTTGGTCTATGGCTCCTCTCACCATTGAAAGGAGCCACTTAAAGTCATTAGTTGAACAGCTTGATTAGTTCGTTATAAACCTTAATTTCAGAGTCAAGTTTGTTGATTTGAGTTAACTCGAAAGAGAGCATTTGCTCCATCGATGACAACCAAGAGATCTTTGTGTCATTAGAGCAATCACAAGACTCATAATTCTTAATGAGGTCTTTAAGAGAATCAATTGTCTTTGCCATACGAGCATTGAGCTCTTCTTCTTTGATCTCAGTGGTGTTTATCACGTAATCAACTTTCTTCATCTCACTCATCGTTGTTCTCCTTAGTTGAGGTTTGTTTTTGCCGCTCTGAGGAGCAGCAGCAAAATTAAATTGTACTAATAAAATATAGCTGCTTTTCATTAGTTACAAATCACAAATGTGAAAATTTTTTCATTTTTATGCATTTTTCTTCATTTTATGAATAAATTGACAATTTTATGAATTGTGTCAAAATAAAAACGCTCCCATTTCTGAGAGCGTTTTCGAGACGGACATGGATTTTTCACGGAGTATCATAGTGGATAGTCGCATTTGTCGCTCCGCCAAGGAGCATTTGCGACAGCTCCTTCACTCCAAGGCACGTAGATGTCAGTTAGAGAAGTGCAGCCGTTGAAAGCAGTGGCGTCTATCGAACGAGCCAAAGTGGGGTATCCTCCTGCAAAGTGAACCTCTTTCAATCCGGTGTTTTCGAATGCTTCTGCTTGGATGTATTGACAATGGCTTCCTAAAGTCAGAGTCTTAAGAGATGCATCGCCTTTGAAAGCTGCTTTCTGTATTTTTCTGAAAGGCTCTAAGCCAAGTACACTGCTTAAAGATGTGCATGATTCGAAGCAGCTTGAAGGCATATCAAAAGAAGTACTAGACAATCCGCTGTAGTGGAAAGTGACATCTTTTAAAGAACTACAACTTTTGAAACTTCCCACACCAAGTATCTGTGGCTCTTGCTCAAAGAAGATCTGTAGGCTTGAGAGGCCTGCTCCTTGGAATGAGTAGTTTCCTGCTCTAGCATCAAGATTAAGAGTGACATCTTTTAAAGAAGAACATCTTATGAAAGCATATTGACTTATTTCGCATCCAGATGCAATGCTTCTTATGTCCAAAGAAGTGCAGTCTCTAAAAGCATATGGTCCGATATACTGAATTTCTTCAAGATTCTTGTTGATAAAATCAAGATTTGTGCAATTTTGAAAAGCGCTTTGATAGATCAAGTTAAGGTTTAGAGGAGCGTGCATGCTGCTTAAAGAAGAACAGTTCATGAAAGCATTGAGTCCGATAGACATCAAGCTTGGTGGAAGATCTGTAAGAAGAAGTCCAGAGCAGTTATGGAATGCATCAGTTCCTATGATCAAAGAGTCTGGGAGCAGTTTTTGGTTTATGTCTCTTGCTGAATTTATGAAGTTCATAGGAATGAACTTTGGATGAAATCTCAGAAGTCGCTTTATGATGCAAGTTGTGCTAGCAAGTGTCATCACCATGTTTCCACATGGTATCTTTACTTGGATTGTGTATATACCTGGAACTGCGTATGTATGCGTTCTACTACTGCCGTAGAGAGTAGTCATCGGCAAATTAAGATTCCATCCATCGGTGTCGCTACTTACTAGCGATGTTCCATCTCCCCAGTCGATGCTATATTCTCCAAGAAGATTAGCGAACTTAAGATCGAAGACATTGTATGTTGAAGTTGCTTCTACATCTATCGCAAAGTCTATAGAGAAGCCAGGCTGACATCCAGTGAAATATGTAATTGAATTAGATACAACTTCGTAGTAATTAGTAGAAATAGTATATGAGCAAGCGGGTATGTAGTCTCTTACAAGTACATCATTTTCCCATATCTTCACTTCACCGATGCCGCCTTTGAAGTAGCTGTTCATTGAAGAGCCTCTCCAGCAGCCGTAGAAGACGATCTTCTTTGCGTTGCTTGTAGAGATGGATGTCTGTGGGTTAGTAGCTTTACCGATGTAGTTTCCATCGATCCATGCTTCAGCAGTAGAAAGCTTCATCCTGTAAGTATGTATCTGACTTACATTGTAAGCAGAAGTTGTTACTTTTGCTGTAGCAGCTCCACCATCGCCGAAGATGAACTCAACCACATTGGTGCTTGGATTTAGCCAAAGAGAGAAGTTCGCTGTAGCTTTTGCGGCAGAAGTTCCGATCACTGCAAGATTTCCTGAGCTGTCTCCAAGAGCTCTACATGCAGTGACTTCCCAGACTTGGTTGATGCTTATGTTCATTCCGCAGTCTACGCTGTGATTGCTCGTTACATATAAGATCTTAGCGGGAATGCTTTTACTAAGATATTCTGAAGGTGATTCTGAAGAAGATCTTCTTATCATCATGTCATATGGTTCTGTTCCAATAAGTGTCATGATATTATCCTCCTTCTCATCTTATTGTCCTACAGGGAGATCTTCTTTATGCACGACGAAAAGCGTAGCATCTTCATTATACCACCTTATGATGCATATGTTTCTCTTGCCATCTTCGCAAGTGTCAGCGAAAGTCACACCAGTTCCGGCTTGAACGCTTGCACCAAGAGCGATGTCTAGCACGACTTCAGCATATTCTACTTTTCCAGATGTGCTTCCATTTGCGTTCAAAGCAGTAGGAGAGCTTACAGTGAAATGCAATGCTTCATCAGATGAAGGAGTTATGTTTATTTCTTGCGAGACGATTGTGCCTTCTTCAATGTCAAGCACACCAAAGTCCGGCTTTCCAGTGATGTCATCCCAAGCAACGCTTCCTCCACTTCCACCCTGTGGATCCATCCATGCTTCACCATTCTCTGTTTTCGTCAGTACCTGTCCAGAAATGCCACCACTTGGAGCATCAAGCTTTCCACTTACGGCAGAGTCAACATAAGATGAAGTAGCAAATGAAGAGTCGTTGATAAGATCTGATGTCTTAGTTGGTATCGTTGGAGTTCCGCTAAGCAGAGCGTATGAAAGTTTTTTCTGAGCTGTTATTAGATCTTGCTTTCCACTTACAGCAGAGTCAACATATGAAGTTGTCGTGAAGCCGCTGTCATTAGTTATATCTGATGTCTTAGTCGGTATTGTTGGAGTTCCACTAAGTAGTGCATAAGAAAGCTTCTTCTGAGCTGTTATTAGATCTTGTTTTCCACTTATGGCTGCATCTATGTCAGATTGCGTAGCGAAAGCCGGAACAGAAGAAAGAAGATTGAATGAAAGCTTCTTCTGAGCTGTTATTAGATCTTGTTTTCCACTTACGGCAGAGTCAACATAAGATGAAGTAGCAAATGAAGAGTCGTTGATGAGTTCAGATGTCTTTGTAGGTATAGCAGGAGTTCCACTAAGTAGTGCATAAGAAAGCTTCTTCTGAGCCGTTATTAGATCTTGTTTTCCACTTACAGCTGCATCTACATAAGATGAAGTAGCAAAATCACTGTCATTCTGAAGATCTGAAGTCTTTGTAGGTATTGTAGCAGCTACATCTTCAAGTTCTTCTTCTGTCGCATAGCCTGAAAGCTCAATGCCTGAAAGAGCAGCTGAAATCTGGTCTTCTACATCTCCTGAAGTAACAAAGCCGACATCATTTTCAAGTTCTGAAAGTTTCTTTGGAACGCCTGAGATCGCAAGCATTTCATCGATTTCTTCTTTCGTGTAGTAGTCGTGGCTTTCTATCTCTGCTGGTGATAGTCCTTCCACATATACTCTTGGATTTGCAAGACCGTAGTCTCGAAGTAGAAGTCTCTTCTCATCAACAAGGATCTGCCCAATCTCAAGATTTACTTCCGTGTTTTTCTTCTTTATCTGCTGAAGATAAGGGATCGTATAAGTATCGACTAGAAAACTTATGACGCCTGCTTCATCTACCTCATAGTCTTTGGAGAGAAAAAGCAAGCTTGATGCTGGTTCGCCCATCTTAAGAGATGCCGCAAAATACAAGCCACTAGTGCTTTCAAGTTGCAGAAGCTTGCTTTGAGAGTTGATTAGCTGGAAGTCGACTTTTTCTTCTGTGCTGTAGTCGATGATTAGAGGTGGAATTACTTGATTGGAGCGGCCAACAAGCTTCTTCTTCTCGATGTTGATGTAGTTTATCATATGAATGTGTTTCCTTTTCGTGACTTTGCATAAGTGTGTCACAACCACATGTGTTTCTAAAGTTATTTATTATAAATAGCTTCGATAATATAGGAGCAAAGCCATGACAGAGAATGACATCCAGAGAGTTTGTGATGCTATAAGAAGTCTTCGTCCTGAAGACGGAAGTAAAGAGACGGAAGTGAATGTCACAGCCGTATTAAGTGGCTTTGATGTAAGTGCTTTGGAGAGAAAGCTTGAAAATCTTTATGAAGCTGTAAGAAGCATTAGTGACAAAGAAGATGCTCCAGTAAAGACGGAAGTAAATGTCACAGCCGTATTAAGTGGCTTTGATGTAAGTGGCCTAGAGAGAAAGCTTGAAAGCATCTCTGGAAGACTTAGTCTACTTGTGGACGGCGTAAAAGAAATAGCGGATAAAAGCGGAAGTGCTGGTGGAAAGCAGTCTACTGCAATGCCTGAACTTCCACTTGTGCCAACATGGCTTCCAGTTCAAACTCCGACAATGAAAGAGTACTGCTCTTGCTATAGAAGAGACGGCAATGTGAACATCACAATGCATCCTTTTACATGCCTTCAGCTTGTAATACATTATTAGTCTTTTATTCCATGTCTTAAAAGTTCGTTTCTCACTATCTCGATGACTTTTGGCTCATCGATGATTCGTGCATTGATCTCGACAAGCTGAACCTTTAAAGACACGACTTCAGTCTGAAGCTGCTGAATGCTTGTGTTCACTTTATTGTAAGATGTTGTTATTAGAAAGCTGCAGATTGCTATCACTGCTGAGAAGATGTACTTGAAAATGTCATTCATTTTAGTTCCTCAAACAAAGTTATTTACAAAAAAGCTCCAGCAAACCTCAGGTCCGTGAGAGATGCTGGAGCAGAGCAAGGGAAGGAGCGAGCCCTTACTCGAAGTTGCAGCTGAACTTCTTTAGTCTTTAATGCCGATGCTTCTGTAGCTAATTCTTGACTATCTTAAGGACTTTCTGCTCATTAATGATCTTAGAGTTTATCTCTACAAGCTGCAGCTTCAGCTGCACTACTTCAGCCTGCAGAGTCAAGACGTTCGCGTTCACACGATTGTAAGATGTAGTTATGAGAAAACTGCATAGAGCAATGATGCTCGTGAAGACATATTTGAAAAGAACCTGCATCATCTTAGTCTCTCATATTTTGTCTTATTCTATCTCCGGGTCTATGCTCATCAGGCAGTTAGTCCTAAACTGATAGAAGTAAATCGGCTTTCCGTTTGAGTCTTTTCCGACTACTTCTGTGTATGCCAAAGTTGACTGTCTTCCGTTGACTTTACTTAAGAACTCCTGTGTGGCTGCATCAAGTGTCATGCCGATGATGCCTGATGCTGCTCCTGAAAGCTCAAAGTCAGAAGAGGGAACTCTCAGCATCGGCGCTGTCCCAGACAGGAAGTCGTTGTCAACAGCTCCTCTAAAAGAGACCGCATCAGACAAGTTGATGCCTTGAAGAGTCCCGTTGTCATCTACTCTCACGAAGTTCAGCTCCCAAGTAGGATTTGCTCCATAAGCAAGAGACGGATATGAAGTGACAAGAGCTCCCTTGTCATCTATCAGAGAACCACTGTCAAAGTTTATGTAAATCTTCTTTTTGTCCATATGTGAAAAATTCCTTATGAAATGTTGTGCCAGTTCGAGCTGAGCTGTGGATATGTAAGAGAGTTTCCAGACAGGAAGTAGCAGATGCCGTTTCTTGAGAAGTCAGGAGTGCACAGCAGCAATGCTACATACTTATAGTTCTCGTCAGTGCATGTGATGCTTGAAGGCAGGCCTGACAGCTCTCCATCGTCTGTGCAAAGTCCACATCCATAGTAGCCTCTTATAGCACGATAGTAAGAGCCGCTCACATACCACTGCTCTCTCACTGCCGCTAAAGCCCATGCTGCATCAGGCCAGCCTGAAGTATAGTAGGAAGTGACGCAGTATTCAGAGTTTAAAGTAAGCTCGTCTTTGAAGACAGTCAGAGTAGTAGCAGTCGGGAAAGCATTGACCCATAGAGGCGTGTCCACATTGTAATACCACTGAAGAGTGTTTGTGTTCGCTCTCGGTGTTAGAGCAAGTGGCTGCTGCTCGTTGTTTCCGCTATAGTCAAACCATAAGATCGGTGTAAAGCTCATCTTTAGCTCCCTAGATACTTTCCTCTGCCGACTACGATCATGGTGGGGACTTCACTGCTTATGTCGTAGACTTCGTGGTCACGAGCAATGCCCATCAAGCAGTATCCCTGAGGATCGTCTCCACCGCCTTGAAAGTTGTGAAGATCTGGAAGCACATCTGTCCACTTCAAGAAGGGGGCAGCGTCCCATGTCTTCGTGCTATAATTCCAAATCTGCCAGAGAAGGATGTAGTAGGTGTGGTTTACTGTGTTCACCCACCAGTTGTTCGGAAGTCCTTGGATGCTTGTAGTCTCAAGAGGCGTAACTCCATCAGCTGCCATGTTCATGGACACTAACTGTCCATTTCTTATGAAGTATCCTCCACCAACATATAGAGTCTTCACAGTGGAGACAGCTGTGTCTTCCACACGGATATTCCAGTATCTCTTTGTTGCAGGAGCAGGAGCAGGGGCAGATCCACCCTGTGAGATGCTTCCAGCTATCTGAGGACGAGCTTTCACGATAGCTCCTTTTGGATAATGTGTGACGCTTGTCGTTCTGTTGTCTCCAAAGACTTGAAGCGAAGGAAGAAAGTCGCAGATGGACCTTAGACAAGCCTCCATGCTTGGTATCTTACCGCCAATGTCTTTATACGATGGAAATCTCATTATGAAGTCTTCCTTTCATTATAAGAGCTTTCTCAATAATCAAGCTCATACTCTGGTATCAGTCTTATGATCTCATTCCCTGCATCATGGTAGAGGTCATTGTCCCATCCATGAGGCGCCCAAGTCCAGTTCAGCGTAGCAAGCCAGACTTTGCCCTCTCTTCTTATGCTTCCACCCTCGCAAAGCCACTCTCCTCCAAACTTCTGCTCAATCCCGAAGTCGCCGTTAATCGGCTTCCCAGTCTTTCCCGCTACTTTGGATAGTATCCACTGCGCTTGGACTTGTGTGTTTGCTTTGGAAGTCTCCGCTAAAGTGTAGACGGGCTTCTCGTATGTCTCGACGCCCGGCTTCGTCATCGAGTGAACTCTATACCAGACGAAGGGAGAGGGCAATGATGGAAGCTCTGACTGAGTCGCTCCCCATGCATAGTATGTGGCTGCCGTTGGAGTTCCACTTCCGGGATACTCATAAGCAGTCCCTGTTATGCCATCTGCATTCAGTGTTGCTGTGTCCCAAAATCCTGGCGTGGCAGCTCCTTTTATTGTGCTCCATAGTGTGTTGTTCCACTTCATCCTGTAGTTGCTTCTGCTCTCAATTGGAAGAGAAAGCATCGTGCAGTCTAGTGTGGATGCTTTAGGTCCATATGCTGTGCCAGCAGAATTTCCCACACCTTGATAGTACTCTATTGTGAACTCACACTCCAGCTCCCAGAATGGTCCTTCACCTTGACGTACATGCATATTCTGAAGAGTCCCATATGTCTCATCATGGCTGTGAATTCTCTTCTCGTCGAAAGCAGCATCGACTAGCTCTTTAGATCCTTGGAAAATGACGATAGTGCTCTTCGTCTCACTGTCTTTCGACTGAGTGAAGCCTTTGTATTTTATTTGAAGTTCGTCAAAAACGCTTGCCATTATATTCCATCCTTATAAAAGTGCTCTCTGGGTTTCTCTCTGACATTTAAGTGAATCTTCTAGTATCTTCTTGATGTCACTTTGCATTTTTAGAAGAGAGCTTGAGCCGGTTCTTATCATATGCTACAGAAGAAGCAAAGCCTCCTCTTGATGCTAATGCATTCGTCTTTATGACGTCATTTTTACTTGTGATAGCTGAGACATTTCCTGCACTGTACTGAAGATTTGAAAGCCTGTCTACAAGGAGTCTCTCTTCGTTTGTCAGTGATCTTCCTAACGTCTCTTCAGCATTTTGACGTCCTTTAAGTAAAGAAGCGGTTTGTCCATATCCAGCTTTCTCGAGAAGAGACAGCTGCATACTTCTTATGTCTTTCTGCATAGATTCACCAAGCTTCAGTTTCTTCTGTGCTTCTGACAAGCGTGTCATTATGCTCAGCTGTCTACTGTAAAGTCTCAGATTAGTCATTGTCGGTTCAATGCCCATCTTCTTGAGAATAAGCTGCTTCTGATAAAGTTCAGACAGTTCTCTATTCTTCTGAAGGGTAGCAGATTCGGCTTTAAGCTGAAGTTGAGAGACGCTGTTTTCTTCAGAAAGTTTTTTAGAGACTTCTTTATGCTCTTTTTCAGCTACTAAAAGATTGTATCTCTTCGCTGTCTGTCTGAGTTTTTCTTTCAGCTCTTCATCTAAGACAGCACCATGCTTCTCCTCTATCCTTGCAATCTCTTCTTCTGCATTGAAAGCTTTGCTCTTAGCTATGGCTGTTCTTTCGAGTGCTTTAGATTCTTTGTCTAACTCTGCAGCAATTCTTTCTGCATCATCATTAGCACGTCCATTTCTTATAAGACTTTGCTTATTTTCTTCATAATTCTTTTCAATGATAGAATTGATCCCTTTTACGCCATTCTCTATTTTTTCTTTTTTAGAAGACCAGTTAGGATCATATTTTTTTATGATAGAGAAGATCTTGTCATTCATGCTTCTTGACATATTAGAGAAGTCAATCTTATCTATGACTTCTTTGTACTTCTTGTCAAGAGCATCACCGCTTAGATAGATGGGTCTAGAAGTTAGAGGAGTTGAACTATTATCCCAAAAGAAATTTTCTTTGTCATTATAGTAAGTTCTAATGATGCTTCTTTTGTCATCTTCCGTGAGATTCTGGACATTCTTAGAAAAAAACGACTTTGAATAGACTTTTAAGAAATCATCAATTGAAGCTTGTTCAATGTTTCTTGCATTTATATCTCTGATTTGCTCTGAACGTCGGCGGATCATATCTGTAGTCCAGGTAAAGAAGCTTTTAACTGGCTTAATATTTGCAATAGTTGCGACGATTAAAGTCTTGATGTCACTAACAACGTCTTTAAATTGTTCAGCAGCTGAAACTACATCCTCTCTAATAGTGTGGCCTAAGGCTTTAGCGTTTTCGACATTCTTTGAGAATTCATCATCAGCCACTATCTTATTAATAGACTGCATATCTTTCTTAGAGAAGACTGAGTAGATCTCATTAGGCATCTTTCCACCCTCTTCTTTCAGCTTCCTTATAGCGTCAGTGACTGCTATGATCCTCTTCTCCGGCGTTAAGCGCTCTAATTCACGCCATGAAAGCCCCAATGAATAGAATGCCTCTTGTATCTGCTCATTACCATCAGCAGCTTTTGTTAAAGCAGCATCTAGCTTTATAGCGATGCTCTCTATTTTTTCCATCTCTACACCAGCTCTATTTGCTGCATGCTGTAAAGCCATGTATGCAGTGACTGTAGTCTCGATGGATTTAGCTGCCTTAGCGATGCTGTCAATCTTATCAGCAAGAAAAGTGAGACTTTTGATTGCAACGGCTGCAGCTCCACCGATAGCAATTATGGCTGCGGCAACCCCCATGCCTATTGGTCCAAGCCTCATAAGTATGGATGCCACACCACTGAAGTTGCCTTGCATCACTTGACCTGTCGACTTTGCCACATTGCTTATGCGCTGCATTGAACTTCTTGCAGTGCTCTCAGCATCTCTCATGCCTTTCTTAAGCTCTGAAGTGTCAACTGTTATCTTAGTTGAAATGCTCATTTAAAAGCTCCTTCTAAACGAAACTATTTATTTTCCGGTGGAGTTGAAATAAGGTGAATGAAATTTTCTCTTTCTTCTTTAGGTAGCTTATTTAGTTCTATAAGTCTATCCGTGATGAGTTCGCAGTATCTATACACAAGGCGCTTCATCAACTCTTCATCTGTTATCTTCTCGATGTTCTTCATGCCTTGCTTTTTAGCCCACTGCACATAGTAGAAGCAGCATGCTGTCAAAGACATCTTATTCATCACATCATCGACAGTAAAGCCAGTCATTTCATGGACTTTAGAAGCAATGTCTGTTAAAGTGTCAGCATCAAAAGATGCATCTTGCTTCCCGCCACCATGTCTTTGAGGAAGCATCTTCAGCGGAGAAAAAGCAAGCTGAAGTAATGCTTTAACTACTGAGAAAGCTTTATCGTAGGTAAGATTTCTTCTCTGAAGTTCACCTGATGCTTTCTTTATAAGAGCTTCCATGTCTGTCTCTACTTCATGATCCAAAAGATAGAAGAAAAGCTCTAAGTCAAGCATAGTCACATCTTTATTGTCATCTCTAAGCAGCGGACTTTCTATAGCCCATAGAAAGCAGTAAGGAAGAAGCTTAACTGGTGAGTAGAAGTCTCCTTCTATCTTTACTTTTAGTCCTACTGTTGAGCAGAGCTCTGGAAAAACTCTTTTGCATTCATTCTGCTCTTCATCGAGCATGTGAAGCTCTTCATCCATCTTCAAAGTGTGCAGAAATACTTCATCTTTCTTTAGCTGAAGTATGGCCTCTTGAAGATCTTTATCTTGTATTTTACTAAAAAACATTTTTGCTCCTTAACATAGAAGCGAGAGGAGTAAAGTCTTCTCGCTTCAATATGTTCTTTTAACTTAGACTTTAGTCACCAATGACTGATGAAAGTTCATGGATGACTGTATCTACTTCACCACCGAAAGCGGTGACAGAAGCGGTCTGGAAAGCCGTGTAAGATTCATTCTTAGTAGAATTAGTGATGAGATAGTCTCTATCACCGACGTTGATCTTCATGCCAACTTGAGCGCCGTTGCCTACGAAAAGACCTTCTATGGTGATTTCTTTGCTTACGCCGTAGTTAGCTACATCTAAGAGCTTGCCGTTTGGTCCTCTTGCTTCCGCTCTGTCGGAGTTTGTCTGCTCAGTATAGCTGTTGACGATGATCCCATCACTTAAGCCAGACGGAGTAGTAGTTACGCCAAAAATACGATCTGGGTATGACATATGTGTTTTTCCTTTCGAAAGAAATTTTTAAAAGTTTTAGAAAGAAGCAATCACCGTGTATGTAAGTACAGCACGATGAGATGTTTCTGTTAATGAAAAGTTAGAGTTGTTGAAGAAAAAGCCAACAACTGGAATTTCTTCAAAGACTTCTGAAAGCACACTGCCTCTTGCAGCATATGCGTTTATTTTCTTAGATACTTCCTCATAGGTCTTATGAAAAAGTTCTCCATTTGGATCATCTGTTATGAATGTATCTATAAGTATCTGAAGATTGTATGAGTAGTCAGGCAAACCAGGATTGACGTTAGTTGTACTTTCAATGCCGACGCAGACCATGTTTGGTCCGCCTCTCTTCAGTAAAGTTCGTTGTCGATATGACTTGTGCTTCTTCAATGTCGCTAAGAGCATTGATGATCTTCTGCTCTATCTCTTTTTCCTTCATATTTTGCGCTCCTTATCTGCTATAGCTTTAAGCCTCCATCTGAGTTCTCTTGCGACTGCTCTTTGGCCTGCAGCTTCAGCGCTTCTTCCAAAGTTCTCTATTTTTGAAGCCTTGTTTGTTACTTCAACTGTCTGACTTTCTTCTTGCTTGTAAAAAGATGTCTTGCTATAAGGAAGACTTTTGAGAAGTGGACTTTTGTTCATAAGACGCTGAATGCCGATTGGGATTGGAAGTCCGATTTCAGATAAGCTCTTTCCCCACATCACCTTGCTTAAGCCTCTTGTCTCTATTCTTCTAAGCTTCTTTAGTTCTTGCTTTGTCTTACAGTAGCCTACAGCTTTTCTTGTTCGAGAGTCAACCACTTTGTACACCATGCCTTGCTTAAGCATTTCACGGTCTTCTTCTGTTGCATGCACACGGTGATAGCCTCCTCTAACAAGCCTTATAAGAACGTAGAAAGCTCTCTCATAGCGTTCTTTCTTGATTGTATATGAATGAATGTCTGGAGGAGTCTGTTTTGCGGCCGCATTGACGAAGACAACAGCAGATTTCTTAAGTATTTCACCTGTTTCTTCTCTAATGTCAGCAATGACTCTCTTTACATTCTCATTAAAAGATGAAAGATCGTACTTGAAGTTTACTTTGAAGCCGTTTGAATTCATCCTTTAGAAAGTCCTTGTAAAAAAACCTTTATGCTAGCAAAAGCTGAGTCGTAAGTGACATTTGATACTTTATACTGCTTGCATCTAAAGCGCACCAAGTCTCCTTTTGTAGGAACTCTTTCAAGAGGAAGCTTGATGTCGAGAGTGAAGTCTACATCATCCACCAAGCCCGCTTCACTGTAAATGATGTTGTCATTGACAGGCGAGCAGATGCACCTGTATGCTTCATCAGCAATGATGCAAGTCTCTAAGAAGTCGTTGCAAGAAAAAATGTCAGAAATAGCAGTAGTAAAAATACTCATATGTTTAGAGGCATAGGGGGCTTTCGCCCCCTTTCTATTGTTTTATGATTTTTTAGGCATTCTTTGTGAATGACTTCGGTCTGCGGAAGACGAAGTCGAGAGAACGATGAGCGACGATCTCATAAGCTCCCTTACGGGCCAGCTCTGGGCCTTGAGTTACGCGGATTGTGATGCCGTCGAAGTCTGCTTCAAGAGCTTCATTGAAGTTTCCGAGAATGATTGTGCCTGAAGGCAGTGAAGCATTCTGGAAGACATCATAGCCGATGCATTTTCTGGTGTCGGGATCTACGATCATCTTGTTCTGCTCTTTGGCTGAGTAAGGAGTAGCAGCCAGTTTGTAGTACATGTCAGTAGACATAACCCACTTTAAATCTGCGGAATAATCGTATGAGTTGCGGATCTCTTTCTCGAACTCAAGCATTGTGCTGAGAAGAGGGCCACCTGAAGGTATAGTAACGGTGTTAATGCCTGTGGTGTTCAGTAGTCCGACCGGCTCATCGTTTGCGGCTAAGCCGTTCCAGAAAGCAGCATCCTTAGCTTGGTCGAGAGCTTTCACGATGTCATCGAGGATTAGGCCTTCAGCAGAGGGATCATCTTGTAGTAAGCTCTCGTAGCTGATGTCGACGTAAGCACCTTCTTTCTTAGGCGTCATAGTCTTCAGAGCGAAGTCCATGGTAGCTGAAGGGACGCTTCCGTCATTACCAACGAAACCAGCATTCAATCCGCTTGTGCAGACAGAGAAGCTGATAGAGCGGCCAGTCACAGTGACTTTCTTTGTTCCAATAGCGTCAACAGTGACAGCGGGACGAAGATTGGGGGTGTATAGACCGGGTTTGTACTCAACTTGGTTCAATGCTTCAGTTCCGTCAAATGCACGGAGTTCTTTGTTAGACAAGACGATGTCTGCATTAGTGATTTTGAAATTCCTCTTGTTTTCTTCAATGATGCCACGCTCGAATGCAGCGTCTTCATCGGACATCTTTCCGACTGCATTAAGAATTGCTTTTCTTAGTGAGAATTTTTCCATTTTTCTTTCCTTATCGATAAGTTTATTAGTTTCTTTATTTTCTTTAATCGCAGCCTTGAATTCGGAGTAGCTGCGTTTGTTAGTGATGAACTCTTCAGCAAGTTGCTTCATGTTGAGCAGCTCGCCTAATGAACGAATTTCTTCTTCATCAGTTGTCTTTTCTACTGAAGTCTCAGACTGTTTTTCTTCAGTCTTCTCTTCAGTCTTCTCTTCCTTTGTCTCTTCGTCTTCCTCATCACATTCTTTTGAAGACATCTCTAATGATCTTCCAATGCCTACTGTCGCATCTGCTGGGACGCTTACGATGGATACTTCAATGATAGTGAAGCGCTTTGCAAGCATCACTGGATAATCACGGCTGTTGTCTTGCAAAAATGAGTATTCATCAATGTAGTAGCCGATAGAGACATTCTTCCTGATGCCGTCTTTGATGTCAGCAAGAACTTCTTGAGGAAGATCGTTTTTGCTGAAGCGTGCTTGAACGTAAAGCTTCTCATCTTGGATGAATGCTCTTTCAATGACGCCTATCTGCTGATCTTCGTCATGCTGTAGAAGAAGTGGAGAACGTCCATCCACCAGTCTACTGAAGTCCACTGCTTCATCAGTGATCTCCAATACTTCATAGAAAAGACCATCTGGATTGCTCTTTGATACAAGCTTCTTGTCTTTCCTTATGCATGGTTCACTTGAAGCAACGGAGAAAGTCAATGTGTTTTCTGCCTCATCTACTTGGAGAGGCTCTAAAACGCGTGTTTGAAAAATCTGTTTCATATGTTTCTCTCGTTTTTGTTATTTACAAAAGTTTTTTGAACTTTAGTTTTTTATCCCAGTTTCTTGCATCTGCTCTTCATCGCTTTTATCTTCAATCGGATCAAGCAGATTATTCGAAGAGTTATTGCCATCGTTGAATGAGAGATCTTTCTTTTCGCAAAGCTGCTTCCAAAGAGCCCATCCATCGAGAACTTCATTTGGATCAAGACCAGATTCTTCAATGACTTGTAGAGGATTTTTGACTCCAAGCTCAAGCGCATATTTAGTAGCGAGAATGTCTCTTGAAGGATCGTACCAAGCGCGTTTCTGTGAGATGAAGTTATGATGTCTAAGAGCTTGCTTAGCTTGCATTGGAGTTAAAATGCTTGAGTTTAAGACAAGAGCTTCTATGAAAAGCTTATACTGGATCTCTTTCCAGTTTTCGATGAGAAACTCTTGAGTAGCTTCAAAAAACGCCTTTGAGTCAGCAGAGCTCTCTCTAAGTGATGAGAAACTTACGCTTTCATAGTCTTTGCAAAGCTGATTGTAAGAGATGCCTAGTGATGCGCCTATCTTCTTCAATACTGACTTCACGAAAGCATCAAAGTTGTTGTTTGGATGCGTAGGTGAAACGCTCTTCACTGTATAGCCTTTAGGCACAACAGAGCTTTGTCCGGGAGCAAGCGCTTGCACGAATGTACCGACGGCTTCTCCTTCCTCTCCGTCATGTGGGAAGTCTCCTTCAGGTAGCATTCCATTTGGTTCATAGAAGATGCTAAATACAGCAGATGACTTTGCTGCCATGAGCTCTGCTATCTGAAAGTCATCTAACTGCTTCAAATCGATTAGACAAGCATTAAATGGTGAAAAGCCTCTTACTTGCTCTGGAAATTCTTGCTTGTAGATGTGTATCACTTCAGATGCAGGAATTCTCTCCTCTTTTCCAGCTTGATATACGATAGATGTGCCAGGCCTATACCAGTAAGCTACTGGCTTGTACTTCTTATCGACTTCAACGCCTAAGATGATAGCGTTCTGACTTCCAGAGGCCTCTCTTCTCTTTGTGAAGTCTATGCTCATGGCATCAAGGATCTCAAAAGCTACACCAATCTGGCTCTTTATGTTCCTATGTATGCGTATGAAAACTTCACCATCTATCAAGAGGGATCGAAGAATAAGCTTGTCAAACTCTTTAGATCCAGTATGTCCATCTACAGTAAGAAGTCCATTGGAAGGCTTTCCCCATTCGTAGAATGCCCACTCCAGCTCTTCATTCAATGCTTGATCTAGCTCACCATCTTCTTTCTTCACTTGAGACTGCAGTACAAAACCGAGTCTTTCCTATGACGTTCTTCTCCATCAACTCAAGATATGATCTGACTACCTCATTGTTCTTCGCTAAGTCACGTGTTCTTGAAATCAACGTGATGAAGCCTGTCTCTATGTCTAAGTTGATCTTGGAATAGCTTTCTAAAATCCATTTAGTGAAGCGATTTGTCATCGCTCCTATGAAACCTCTACTCAATGCCTTGCCTATATGAGGTCTTTTTCTAAAAACTGATGCAATCTTATTTAAAAATCTCATTTACCAGCTTCTCCAAATGTATGAGATCGTCTTCCCGTTTATAGCAGAGGAAGCGTTGATGTCACCTTCTTCTTTAGCTTCTTCAGCAATCTTCTGTTGTATAAATGCCCTAAGCTTAAGAAGCTCATCTAATGTGTAGTAAGAAATCCTCTTGTCGCCTACAGCGATGTCTCTTGCGGGATCAAGCGTCTTTCCAGCAATGCGGTCTTCAACAGCTTTCAATGCTTTCTGCCAGTAGCTTTGTATATCAGTAGAGAAAAGAAGATTTGCTTTGACTTTAAAAATGCCCTCTTCTTCAATGCCGGTGTCATCAAGTAGTTGATATGTGTATTTTCCCGGTATCCACTCTTGCGTCTCATCTGCAGAAGCTGTTAAGTAGAGCTTTCCTTCTTCTTCAATGAGAGAAGTGACGATGATCTTATTCACTCCGTCGAAAAGTATAAGCTGTGAAGAAGACTCTGAAACTTCTTTTTTAAAAATGTAGCCTTGTGTAGCTTGCAACATAATAATATCCTTATATTTTCTATTTATCAAAAGTCAAATTGAAAACCATGAAGTCGTTGTCGTCTGCTGCTCTATACGTGCTTCATGTCTTCTAACGCTTTCAAAACGCTTCAGTATGCTTGGAGCCTTGGCGAAGCGGTAGCGGTTTTTCGGTGAATACTTCAATGCGTAGTCTTTAGCGAAGTAAGCATATTTCAAGCAGTCGAACAGGTGGTCTTTTCCTGTCTTACTCACCCAGTTCTCCGGCTCTGATCCCCACTTAGAGCTTTCATCTGGTCTCATATCTCTTAATTCTGCAATTTTCTCATCATCTATCTCTGGATAAAGCCATAAGAAGTTCTCTTCTTTGTTCTTCTGCGTATATAAGTAGTAGATAGTGGTACTTTTATAGAACTTCTCATTCACTATGTAAAGTCTCTCTTGTTTATCTGAAGGCTTAAAGTTCACTGATGTTAGAGATGTTCCTTTCTGCATTATGACTTGTCTATGCATCCTAGCGAAGTGCTTAACATCATCTCCTCTATGTCCACCTTGGTCGATGACAAGAAATGTTGGCTTCAATCCAGATCCATCCTTGACTAAAAACTCTTTCATTAAGATGTCTTCCAAAGTCACGACAGGAGGATGTCCTTCTTTTCTTCTTTCTTCATTCACCAGCTTCCTTTTGTCTTCATCAAGCTCAATGTATTGAAGCTCTCCACATTCAAGCAGATAAAGACTATCATCGCATCCCCATGCCCACACAGCATATGCAGAAAACTCATCCATGGTGTCAGAAGTAACGAAAATCATCTCAACATTCTCAAGCGATGGAGGCGTCGTCCAAATGTGATTGTCTCGCAACTTGGAGATCTCATCCTTAGTCACGGTTCGCTGCTTAAACGGAAGTCCTCGGATCGAATTGTCGAAGTGCTTCTGTATCTCAAGATCGGCTGTTTTTCCAGCTTCTAGAGCTGCATTTGCAATCTCACTCCATGAAAGAGAAGGGAGCTGTGATGCAAGAGCTCCCACTTGAAAAGAAGGCCTCTCTTCTAAAAGCTCTGGGATGAGATGCACAAAGTCCCCATGAGATATGCACCACTCTTTATCTGCCTCTATATGCTCATGATGACATTTTGGACAAAAAAGCCTCTCTGAACCTCTCTTCACTACATATGTTCTTAAGCCTTCATTGTAAGTGCTTTCAAACTGCAGATTATGAACATCACAGCTTCTCATCGTCAACTCTTCACAGCCTTTGCATCGAAGCGTGAAGTATCCTTGAGATCCTTTTAAGAAGTTCTGCCATATAGAAGCATTCTGGGTGCTTGGAGAACAGCAGAGAAATGCGAAAGAAGATGAATAAGATCTAGTTCTCTTAAGAAGATCTCGGACATTCTGTGGATGCTCTGGAGACCATGTATCTACCTCATCACCTATCACAATCTGGCAGCTCTTGGAGATGATCTTCTGTCCTGAACCTTGGAAATATACAAGCTCATTGGAGAATTTGTATCTATCGCTTCTCTTTGCTCTCGGTCTAATAAGCTCCTCTTTAAGCCCAGGGATGTGAGACATGAGGGGCTCAAGCTTAGTCTGATTGTTCTCCACAGCAAGGTCTGTAGAAGGGTAGCAGATGAGCATCTGGCACGGTGTATAGATCATCCTGTATAGTAGCCCATAAACCCAGCAGCTTGACTTTCCGGATCTGCTCTACCGCAACTAGAGTGACGATCTTCCTCTTATGAAAGTCTTCCCATGTCTTCAGAATAGGCACTTGATAGCAGTACTTACCGAAGTCAAGATGATCTCGCTCTGAAGAGACGTCATCAGCTAAGCTTATGTTCTTCTCAAGCCAAGGAATGATCTCTTGATAAGGCGTTATCTTGAAATATGATCTTAAAGAATCAATGAGATTGAATTTTGCTGTCTTCTTCATCGTTCTCTCCGTTCTTGAACTTGATCCACATTGCATCTAACTTTTCTTGCATCATCTTCAAGGCATTCTCAAGTTTCTCTGTCAATACAGAAAGCTGCTCTTCTCCAAGATGCAGAGAGATGAGATCATTCTTAAACTTACTAAAAGCTTCAGTGAAAGTGTCGAAGAATGCTTCATTCCACTCTGCCCATAGCTCTTGCTTCTTCTCTTCTAACTGCTGCTTAAGAAGAGCAGTCCTCATCTTGGTGTTCTCTAGACGAGCAGCGGTATACTCATCAAGAGGAACAGCGCTTGTAGCAATGTCTCCTAAGATATTTTGGACTTCTTGAGCTTCTTCATCGTATTCAATGATCTTACTCTTATAAGCTTCTAACTCAGCAGCTGGCAGCTTCTCTACTGGGAGAAAAAACTGCTTTCGTGACTTATGCAAACGGAACTGCAAAGTGTGAGCTAATGTCTTGTCAAAAACCACCTGCTTGATGCCTAATGTATGTAAGATCTCATTTCTTGTCAGCCAGATGCCTTTCATGACTTTAAATGCTCCTATTTGCTTCTTAATATTTCAAACAGATGTTTTAAACAAATTTTTAATTTGTGATGAGATGAGGAAACTACCGCAATTTCCTCATTTTTGTAAAAATTATTAGATCTTCATCAGTTTTTATCATTTTTCGATGGGTCAAGTTCTTCCAAGATTTCCTTTATCTTCTTGATCTCTTCAGTATATCCGTCAACGATAGATGAAAGATCTGATACAGCTTTAGCGCACATGTCTGCAAGCTGCTTCTCTGTTTTTAACTCTGTTTTTAACTCTCTTTGAGCAGTTAACACTGCATGAATAATACCAATGATGTAGCCAAGATAAGCAAAGCCAAGTATTATAAGTATAGATTGCATCAGTCTTTCCTTTCTTCTTCTTCTTCTTTTACTTCTTCTTTCTTAATGTAGTCTTTCACTGCTTCTACAAAGACGCGACTTCTTGTAAGCTTATTCTTTGTCTTTAAGTCCTCAACCTTCTTTAGAAGCGAAGGCTCTAGTGAAAATGAAATGATCGTCCTCATCTTCTTCCTCTTTCTTTTTTATCTTTAAAATAGAGATGAATGTTCTCAAGCTGTGTAATGATCGTCAGGTTGGATAGTTTGTTGTTCTTCTTATTTCTGTCAATATGATGCACTACCAAAGACATGATGTTTCTTCTATCGTACTTACTTCTATCATAGCCTAAGAAGTTCTCTGCCATAAGCACATGAGCTTTATAAAGAGTTGCTTTTCCATCTTTAGTAAGTCTGAAGTGGATGTAGCCAAGTTTGTCAACGTTCCCTTTCAAGACCTTCTCTTTTCTTGTCATATATGTAACTTCACCAGTGCTTCTTGCTACATGCTTCTGAACTTTTGCTAATGCTTTGACTTCTCCGCATCTTATTGATCTCATAAAGACCTTCAAACCCTTTTACTGGATACCATGTCGTATTTTTCTTCATTTTGTGTTCCTCTTCTTTATTTACAAAATTTATTTATTAAATACAAGAAAAGAGTCTACACAAAATCTAGAAAAAAAAAACTCTCTGTTAGTGAACTCCTCGATGCGTCAATATGAAGTCATCTAACATCACTAGTGACATCCAGAAAGAAGCCGCTCTGCATTCTCTGCCAAATGCGTTGATTGCTGCTTCCTCTCCATGCGAGACTTATGTCTTTAAGCTCTTCAATATAAGGACCGGTCAATCACAAAATCGACATCACTCAATGCATCCAGTTGTGCTTCGTCTAACTGCTCCATACAATATCCTGTCCAAAGTGCAATGTCCTTCTGAGGGCATCTTTCCTTAGCTCTTCTGCATATCTCTTTTATTTTAGAGCAGTTTCCGAGGGAACAATGGATCACCACCTGTCAAGCTTAGCCCGTCACATTTGTCTTTAGCCAATTCGTCAAGCAGTTTCTGCATCGTCTCTTCAGTGAATGGTCTGCCTGAATTAGGATCCCATGTGGTAGGGTTTTGACAGCCCTTGCAATGATTAGAGCAGCCTGAAACAAACAATGTGACTCTAAAGCCGAGTGAAGTTTGCTATGTCGCATCGAAGCATGGTGTGGTAGTTCATTTCTTCAATCTACCTTTAACCCAGCCTTCTCCGGGGGCATTCGTTTTGACATTTATTTTCAATACCATTATTGTACCAATGACACCCTTTTCTTGTAACTTTCGATAGAAGATATTCTCGTCTTTCTTCCCAAACATGTTTAATTGAGTTTGACACCTTTTCTTTAAAAGCTCCAGTTCTTGGTCTTGTCAAACCATGAATATGTGCATGTTCAGATCTTGTCACATATTTTAGATTTGAAAGTGCATTATTTAACTTATTTTCATCAAGATGGTGAACATCTTTATCAGGCATAAATCCATAATAGGTATGTGCTTGTATACGATGAACCGCCATTTTTTTAAAAATCACCCAACCTCTAGATGATATATATGTCTTCTGTTCAACTCAATTCTCGTCAGTGATTAGAGCAGTCACTGGGTCAATAAAATAATTTTCATAAACTTTGTCTCTAAATCTGATCATATAACCTCTCTATACCTCTTTTTAAAATATTGCGGCAGAGCGAGGATTTTGCTTTTTCGGCTCATGATACCTAGCCGCAAATATTAGCAGTCAATCTATTATTTATGTGGATATTAGTCCAAGCAGCATTTCTCTCTATATGATGTTCAACTTTTTCAAGCACTCGCGCTCCATCTTCTCTTCTCAAGCATTTTTTTTATTCCTCTCTTATATAATGTTCAGTTTCTTCCTCAGTTCATATTCTACTCATCCACTTACAAGTTTTATACGCCAATCCAATAAGATTATGTCCATGACAATGAACGGTAATCTCATTTTTTACAGGTAGCCAAGATGTGTCAAACGGTGCATTAAGTATCTTATTCTTTAGTTCTCTAAGAGCTGAAACCAGCTCATTCTTCTTCTGCAGTCCGTTCTCTCCCTCAATGAAGTTCCTATTGACGAAGCTTTGGAAGTCGCTTTCTGAAACGCCCTTCTTCTTCGCGATCTCTTTTCCCATCTCATATGGATTTCCCCATAGATTAGTGAGTTTGCTTAAATACTCGCCTTTCTTATTGCCATCATCTCCAAACTTTCTTTCACAGTAAGTCTCGTAGTATTGGATGTAGTCATCAGGAGAGTAGATGCTGAAATCGTCATTCTCATCGTAGTTAAGCTTCACTGGAGCAGCCACATTCTCTTCCATCTTCATCCATTCTTTCTCATCCTCTTCAAGCTCAATTTCTTCATCTTTTTTCTCCGTTTCTTCTACTAAAGAAAACATCTTCGTTCCACTAGGAGCATTCTTTATCTTCTCTTCAAATTCTTTGTCAACTTCATCAAATTGTGGCTCTTCATTTTCAACAAGCTTATCTTTCTTCTTCCTGCCTCTCACATAGAAAAATTCTCCCTTAAACTCACCATCTACGTCAACAACATCCAACCATTTCTTAATCGTGTTCATAGTCTGTGTCTTATTGTGTTTGTATCTAATGAACTGATCATCTCCAATGTCTTCAGTCTTCAAAATGTCAGCATCAAGCCAGTTTATGATGAAAACTTTATTCAATGGAACAATTTTTCTATTAACAGAGTTTGCAGCAGCAAGGACAAATGCTTTCCAAGCTATTGAATCGATGGAATAACCGTGAACGGCCATTCTTCTTCTTGTAGATGTCACTAGCCTCGATCTCATCAGCGTAGATGCTAAACCTACGGGGACCTGAAACATTCCTATCTATCGAAAAGTTAGCATCTATCCAGTTTATAAGTCCTATATGTCTCTTGTCTACTACAGCAGAAACTAATTCATTAAAATTCCTAAAATTAGCTGGTGAAAAAATCTCATCTTTGCTGTAGTCGAAAACTATTTCTGCTAATGACTTCTTTGAGTTAAATGAAATTTTCGTCAGATATGCAGAAATGATCAACCTGTCTTTCAAAGTAAGTGTGTTTGTGTCAAACTCTGTGTCAAGACCATTTGCATCTTTAAATACAATCTTGTCCACATGTCTAAAATAAAGCATCTTCATTATAAAATATCCTTTCTTAATTATACATTTATATTTATAAAATCTAAATCTAAAATTTCAGATAAATAATTTTTTTTGTATTTTTCAATCAATATTTATAAAATCCAAATCTAAATATAAAATTTTTGAAAAAACTATTTTTTAACATATTTTAACTATTTTTCTAATTATCAATCAATATTTATAAAATCTAAATCTAAAATTTCAGATAAATATTTTTTTGTAATTTTTCAATCAATATTTATAAAATCCAAATCTAAATATAAAATTTTTGAAAAAATTCTTGAAAAAACTATTTTCAAGCATATTTTAACTATTTTTCTAATTATCAATCAATATTTATAAAATCTAAATCTAAAATTTCAGATAAATAT